>Ga0105047_10003938_pt1 | contig 26056 bp, 24 predicted proteins | sample MAT04_FD_78384 | JGI IMG/M metagenome (GOLD analysis project Ga0105047, IMG submission 78384) | Freshwater microbial communities from Lake Fryxell liftoff mats and glacier meltwater in Antarctica - MAT-04 (megahit assembly) | ecosystem: Environmental > Aquatic > Freshwater > Ice > Liftoff...
GACCGTGAAGGGCGTTCAGGAGTCGTGGTTCTGCGCTGAGGCGGTGGGTTGCCCTTGGTATCACATTCCGTCATACCGTGCGGATGGGCAGGGCAATCTCGGTGCGACTGGATGATGAAGCACAGCGTGCGTTACGGCTACTCGAAGCGACTGGGTTGAGCCAGTCCGAAGCGGTCCGGTCGGCGCTGCTGGCGTCTGCTGTTCGCCTTCGCAGGCAAGGCGAGCTCGCTGCAGAAGTGGCCGCGCTCGAGGCCGACGATTTCGACCGGGCTGAGGTGTTTGTCGATCGCAGCGATGATGGAGTCGATGCGTGCAGCGGGGTGACGTGTACCGCTTCAAGGTGCCCAAAGGGGTTGGTCACGAGCAGCACGGCGAACGCTTCGGTGTCGTAGTGCAGGCAGATGCAATGTTGCCGCGCTCCGTGGTGCTGATCGCGCCGACGTCGCGAAGCGCTCGGCCCGCATCGTTCCGCCCTGAGGTCACTGTCGCGGGTGACTCGACGCGCGTTGCTTGTCGAACAGTTGGGGCCGGTGGATGTCCAGCGGCTGGGTCGACGAGTCGGGACGCCGGCAGCCGATGAGGTGTGGGCCGTCGACGAGGCCCTCGTCACCGTTCTCGGCTTGGCCTGACCCAGGCGCACCCTTCTGCCGAACTGCTCGGTCGCCTCCGCGGACTCAGCACGTTCGAGACGCTCAACATCGAGACGCTCACGGACGACGAGTTGGCCAGGCTGAGCTGCGGCGGCGAGCGCCCGCCAGTCGGCATCTGGCCACCGCCGACGACGAAGCCGGCGGGAAGCCTGGCAGCGCCTTGCGTGCCGCCATGCCCCTTTCGAAGGAACGGACGCGGCACCCGGTCGGCGAGTCTTGCCGCACGCTCGCGCGCTCGCCATCATCCGGACAGCTCGGGCGGGGCGGACGAACTGGAACGAGCGAAACACCCTCGTCGCTGCAGTCTTGGATCCGTTGTTCATCCCAGCACCTGCAGGCACCGCCCTTGCGGTACTGGTGCAACCGGCGGCGTGCGTGTCGGGAACCACGGCAACCGGACGAATCGAGCTGACTGTGCGGTACTCCGAATCCGCTGTGACCATCGACATCCGGGTGAAACCCCTGGGTGGGGACCAGAGCTGCCAAGCCGTCGAGACCCCACTTGTGGTCACGTTGCGCGAGCCGGTCGGCCAGCGCGACCTCTTCGCCGCGAATGCGCGAACGCCCTCGCTGCCGATCTCAACGCCGGTCTCGCTGACTCAGCACGGCTGTCCCGGCCAGCGACACGATCCGGGCCCGGAGGCCGCCGGGCCCGTACGGTACGGACCATGACCATCACCCGATCGACTCGCGTTCGTTCCGCTGCAAGGGTCGTCCTCGGTGGCGCACTCATCTTCGCCGGGGTCGGCCACCTGACGTTCAACCGCAGCGACTTCCAGGCCCAGGTACCCGATTGGGTCGGGATCGACAAGAACGTCGTGGTGATCTTGTCCGGCCTGGTCGAGATCGCGCTCGGCGCGGCGTTGCTCTTCGTACGCCGTCGCCGCCCCCTTCTCGGCCTCGCCGTCGGCCTCTTCTTCATCGCCGTGTTCCCCGGCAACATCAGCCAGTTCATCGACGGCCACGATGCGTTCGGCTTGAACTCCGACAACGCCCGACGCAACCGCCTGTTCTTCCAGCCCCTGCTGGTGGCCTGGGCTTGGTGGTCCACCGACGCGTTTGCACTCCTGCGGAGGACGGCCTGACACGAAGAGTCTCGGTGCCCTGGCAGCGCTCCACATGCGCGGGCTAGGGTCGTCGCATGCGAGTCCTGGTGGTAGGCGCAGGTGGTGTCGGTTCTTCGATCGTGTCGATCGCAGCTCGAAGGGCGGTGTTCGAGCACATCGTCGTCGCCGACGTCGACCTTGCGCGTGCCACACGCGCCGCGGCGCGTGTGGGGTCGCCGCACGTGGTGGCCACCCGCGTCGATGCTTCCGACAAACTCGACCTGATCGAGTTGGCGCAGTCGGTCCGGGCCGATGTCATCGTCAACGCGTGCGATCCGCGGTTCAACCCGCCCATTTTCGACGCCGCCTTCGAAGCCGGGTGCAACTACCTCGACATGGCAATGCACATGTCCACGCCGCACCCCACCGATCCCTACAACCAGTGTGGCGTCAAGCTGGGCGACGCCCAGTTCGCCGTCGCTCACGAGTGGGAGGAACGCGGTCTGCTGGCCGTGGTCGCGATGGGCGTCGAACCGGGTTTCAGCGATGTCGTGGCCCGTTACGCATCGGATCACCTGTTCAGCCGCATCGATGAGATCGGTGTGCGCGACGGCGCGGATCTGGTCATCGAGGGGTTCGATTTCGCGCCCACGTTCAGCATCTGGACCACCATCGAGGAATGCCTCAACCCGCCCATCATCTATGAGCGCGACCGCGGTTGGTTCACCACGGCGCCGTTCAGTGAGCCCGAGACCTTCGTGTTCCCCGAGGGCATCGGCGCGCTCGGTTGCGTCAACGTCGAGCACGAAGAAGTGCTGCTGATGCCGCGCTGGCTGGACGTCGGCCGGGTCACGTTCAAGTACGGCCTCGGCGACGACTTCATCGACGTGCTGCAGACACTGCACCGCCTGGGCCTGGACAGCACGCGCCCGGTGAACGTTCGCGGGATGGAAGTCTCGCCGCGCGACGTAGTGGCCGCCACCCTGCCCAATCCGGCCGAACTGGGCGACCGCATGCGCGGCCGCACGTGCGCAGGGTCGCTGGTCACCGGGCTGGGCATCGACGGCACGCCGCGGCGCACCTACCTCTACCAGGTGGTGGACAACGAGTGGACGATGCGTGAGTACGGCCACCAGGCCGTCGTCTGGCAGACAGCGGTGCACCCGGTGGTGGCCTTGGAGATGATGGCCACGGGCGAATGGAAGGGTGCCGGCGTCAAGGGCGGCGAAGCCTTCAACGCCGACCCGTTCCTGGCCTTGCTCGACGAGCACGGCGCACCCTGGGCCATGGAGGAACGGCCGTTGTGAGCCGCCTGAACAAGTTCGACGCCGAGGCGTTGCTAGCGGAATACGACGCTGACCCGGTCGGCGCGCTCACCGCTGCGCTGCGGGTCGCGCTCGACATGCCCGACGGCGACTGGACAACGATGCTCAAGCAGGCAGGCTTCTCCTGTGCGCGGCGCATCCGCCTGCAGGCCAACGATCCGGCCGCCCTCGACGAACTGGTCGCCGAGCTCAACGAACTGCGCGGCATCGCCCCCAAACCGACCTTTACGTAAAGGCTGTCGGGCGCGGAGCAGCGGCGCAGCACTCGTGTCCTTGACACAGAGCGGGGAAGTGGTGAAAGGAGTCAGCGGCGCGGCAGCGCGCAGGCGGCAGTGCCACCGGGCAGGCGATGACGGTTACGGGCCACCCAGCGGTAGACGACGCCACTGAGCCAGTGGATGCCGGGAAGCTGCATCAGCGAGCCCAGCAGCCACCACCCTTTGCCGGCACCACGCAACACCATGCTGACGGCATCGTGCGCGGCGTAGACGCGCCCGCCGACGGCCACGAACTGCACTGCTGCGTTGCACTGCTCGGCGGTGAGCCCGAACGCATCGAGCTCCAGGAACTGGTACGGCTCGGCACGGGCCAGGCGCTTGATGTGCCGTTGCCCGAACCGCACCGACGACGAGCAGAACGCGCAGTCTCCGTCGAAGATCAGCAGCGGCAGCTCAGCAGCACTCACACGATGGAGCCTACGACCGGCTGCGCCAGCACCATCCTGCGATCGAAGCCAACTTCGGTGGGCAGGAAGCCGTTGCGGTCAGGCCACAGCAGTTGCACAGCGGCGAAGGGTGCACCCTTGCGCCAGGCAACGGCGGTGCTGAGCAGTTCGGCGACCATCTCCTGGTCGAGCGGGGCGAACACACAACGAAGGTCGTTGTCGAACAACCCCGTCAGCTCGACGCCGACGGGGATCTCGGTACCGCCGCGCAGCAGATCGGCGACCATGTCGAACAAGCCGCGGGCCGCAGACGGGGTGAGGCCGAACACCACCACTTCGGGGAAGGCGAACACCTCCGGAAAGCCGATGGTGTACACGTAGCCGGCCAGTGGCGGGTCGGTGTCGGGGCGTGCCGCCACCGGTTCCATCGCCCAGCCGTGCGTCTCGATCATCCACTCGATCTTCTCCGCGTGGGGGATGTGGAAGTCGGGAAGCTCGATGCCGTCGGCAGCCATCTCAGAGCAGGCCTTCGGCGCCCAGATCGAGCGCGTGCTGCGTGTGACGCGAGGCCATGGCAGCGAACATCGCTTCGCTGCGATCGCTGACGCCGACGATCTGCGAGGCCACGACCGACATGATGATGCCGGCGTAGGAGTCGCGCCGGTACTGCAACCAGAACTCGTCGCCGTCCACCGCGACCCCGTAGCCGGCGAGCGCACCGCAGTACTTGTCGACGAGGTTGCGCTCGATCTCGCGGCGCACCTCGGGCAACGGGCCGGCACCCAGGAAGTAGCTGACGTCGCCGCTGGCGCTGCCATGACCGGGGGTCTGCCAGTCCACGGTGGCCACCGGGTAGCCGCCCTTGGCCGACTCGAACATCAGGTTGTCCAGCCGGTAGTCGCCGTGGGTGACGGTGTCGGGCAGCGTGTGCCCTTCGATCCAGGTGGGGATCTGTGCGCCGAATCGTTCGAGCAGCGCCACGCCGTCGGCGTCGAGGTACTTGGAGAAGGTGGTGAGAAAGCCCGGCAGGAACATCGTCCACAACATCTGCAGTCCCGCACCGTCGCTGAGGCTGCGGCGCTGCAGGAACTCGATGTCGGAGAGGGCCGGGTCGGCCCAGCGAGGGCCGTGCAAGCGCGCTAGCTCGAGCACCGCTCGGCTTGCGTGCTCGGCGCTGCAGCCGGTGATCTGATTGCCCTGCTCGCCGGGCGAGAGGTCTTCCAACAGCAGCACGAAATCGCCGTCGGCCTCGTTCCACGCACCGTGGTAGCAGCGGGCCACGCGGATGTCCACCGTCGGGGCGATCTCGGCGTAGAACTTGACCTCACGCTCGTAGTTCCGCAGCGCAATGCCGGTGGCCCGGCTGGTGGGGTCGTCAGAGGGGAGTTTGGCGATGATCGAGCCGGGCAGGTCGCTGCCTGCCGGCACCGCCAGTTCGTAGCGCACGTTCATGCCGACCAAGCCGTCGCCGATGCGGCGGTCGCCGGTGATCGCGACATCGGCGCCGAGCATGCTGCTGAGCCATTCGGAGGTGATCTCTTCGGGTGCCATCGCGCACGACCGTAGCCGTGCGATGTGCCGTCTGGCACAGTGGGCGCAATGAGCGAAGAGTTGGCTGCGCACATCGAACGGCTGGAACGCGACGGGTTCACGATCGTGCGCGACGCGTTCGCTGCCGGTCTCGCGAGCGCCATCCATGCGGACATCGACCGGCTGGAGGCGGAACTGGGCGTCGGCTTCGGGGGCAACGGGTTCGAGGGGCATGCCACCACACGCGTGTACAACCTGTTGGCACTGGGCGAGCTGTACGCACAGGTACCGGTACACCCGGTCGTGCTGCCGCTGATGCACCACCTGCTGGGCACCGGGTGCCTGGTCAGCAGCCTTTCGGCCATCACAATCCACCCCAACGAGATCGCCCAACCGATCCACGCCGACGATCAGGTGATCCCCATCCCCAAGCCACACAAGGCGGTCACGGCCAACAGCATGTGGGCCATCACCGACTTCACCGAGGCCAACGGCGCCACACGGGTCATCCCCGGCAGCCATCTCGCCGACCACTCCCCCGCCTACGGGCAGCACTACGACAGCATCTGCGCCGAGATGCCCGCCGGCAGCATCCTCGTGTGGGACGGCGGCCTGTGGCACGGCGGGGGCGCCAACGCCACCGGCGCACGGCGCCGGGGCCTGGCGATGAACTACTGCGCGGGGTTCATCCGCCAGCAGGAGAACCAACAGCTGGGCATCCCGCTCGACGTGGTGCGCACGTTCTCCCCAGCCCTGCGCGAGCTGTGCGGCTTCGGCGTGTACAAGGGGTTGATCGGCCACATCGACCGCCAGTCGCCCGAGCACCGCCTGCTCGACGAACACGATGGCAGCGCGATGTTGTGGGATCGCACGTAGCCGCTACCGTCGGCGGGGCATGTACACGTTCCTCCTGAAGCCGAAGTGGATCGGCTTTCACCTGCTGTGCCTTGCGGGCATCATCGGCATGATCAGCCTCGGCTTCTGGCAGCTGCGCCGGCTCGACGAGAAGCAGACGTTCAACGACCGGGTGTCACAACACACCGACGCCGATGTCGTCCCGCTCGACGCCCCACTGCTCACCGGCAACCCCGACGACCTGATCTACCGCAGGGTGGCGACCACGGGCAAATTCCTGCCCACACCGCAGTTCGATGTGGTCAACGTCACCCAGAACGGCACCACCGGACGCGATGTCGTCAATGCCTTCCAGCTCACCGATGGCACCTTGCTCATCGTCAACCGAGGCTTCGTGGCCACCGGCGCGCCGCTGCCGGGCCCGCCCACCGGTGAGGTCGAGCTACTCGGCCGGCTCAAGGCCGGGCAGACGGCGCGCACCGGCCAGCCATCCGATGACGGCACCCAGCAGCTCACCGAGATCCGCCGCGTCGACCTGGGTGCGCTCGGCCAGCAGTTCGACCAGCCGCTGGCGCCGATGTACCTGGAGCTGTTGCAGTCCTCGCCACCCGAGCCTGCCAACGTCGCCCCGGTGGCGTTCCCCGAACTCGACGAAGGCCCCCACCTCAGCTACGCGATCCAGTGGTTCATCTTCAGCATCTCGGTCGCGGTCGGTTGGGTGTTCGCCGTCCGCAAGAGCATCAGCGACCGCAGCGGCAACAAGAAGAAGCCCTCGAAGTTCAAGGCAGTGGAGCGCTACGACCCGGCGGCATCGTGACGCAGCCCGCGCCGGTCAGCCGGCGTGGAAGCCTTCCAGTTCGGCCATACGCCGGAATTGCTCGACGACGTTGGGGGCGACGTACGTGGGGTCGAACGAGCGATAGGCGGTGTCCACGTTGACTGCGATGCGCCCGAACTCGCCCCAGCCGCTGAAGTCTTCGCGGGCACCGATCTCGCGAGCGATGTCGCGAGCTGCCTCCCAGGCATCGAGACCGGCTGCGTGCCGATGGGCCGCGGCCTCGTCGACAAAGGCCAGGTAGTCGCGCACCGCGGCGACCCCCGACTTGTCGGTGAGCGGCCCGTGACCGGGTACCACGGTTTCGACATCCATGCCCAGCATCAGGTCACAGGCGGCGACCCAATTGGACAGCGGACCCGCCCACACGATGGGCGTGCCATCGATGAACAGGATGTCGCCGGTGTACACGGTCTTTGCGTCGGGCACGTATGCGATGGTGTCGCCACGGGTGTGGGCAGGACCCACCTCGATCAGCTCCACCAGCCGGCCACCGACCTCGATCTCCAGCCGGCCATGGAACGTACGAGTGGGCATCCGCACCTCGATGCCGTCGAACTGGAACGCACCGAAGAACCGCCGGAACAGCTCGCCCACCTCGCCGGGTGCGCTGTTGAGCGCGTGCAGCATCGCCGGTGGCACTTCGGTCATCTCGTGCGCCGTGGCGACCGAGGCGATGATCTCGGCACCTTCGACCAGTTGGTTGCCGTAGCAGTGGTCGCCGTTGGCATGTGTGTTGAGCAGGGTGGCAATGGGCGCAACGGCGGTGAGAGAGGCCATCGAATCCAGCATTTCTTGCGTCAGGCGCAGGTCGAACAACGTGTCGACCAGTAGCGAGGTGCCGTCGCCGACCACTAGGCCGGCGTTGCTCCACCCCCAACTGCCATCAGGTTGCAGGTAGGCGAAGCATGCGTCGCCCAGTTCGTGGAGGCCCTTGTCGTACACCATGACCTTTTCCTATCACGCGACCCTGGACACCCCCACCAGGGCCGGGCGTACAGTGACCACATGACCCAGATCCCCACCCGCCGCCTCGGCCGCACCGGCCACCAGTCGTCGCTCGCCATCCTCGGTGGTGCAGCGTTCTGGGGCGCCACCGCCGAAGTCACCGAGCAGTACTTCCAGATGGCCCTCGACGCCGGCGTCAACCACCTCGACATCGCGCCGTCGTACGGGCACGCCGAACTCGTCGTCGGGCCGTTGGTACCAGCGGTGCGCGACCGGTTGTTCATCGGCGAGAAATCCAACCGCACCAACCCCGACGGACTGCGCGCTCAGCTCGAACTCTCGCTCCAACGACTGGGCTGCGACTCATTCGATCTCTACCAGGCCCACGGCGTCACCGACCTGGCCGAACTGGACCGTCGCGGCGATGCTGTCGAGGCCATCCTCAAGGCGCGCGACGAGGGCCTCACCCGCTTCGTCGGCATCACCGGCCACGACTTCGGCACCGCAGCCGCGCAGCTGGAAGCCGTCCGCCGATTCGACCTCGACAGCGTGATGCTGCCCGTGTACCCGGGCGCACTCGCCAACCCGCAGTACGCCGCCGACGTGGCCGCGCTTCTCCAGGAATGCGCCAGCCGCGACGTGGCGGTGATGGCCATCAAGGCCGGCGCCCACCAGCCGTGGGGCAACCGGGAGAAGACCTCCACAACCTGGTACGAGCCGTTCACCGATGCCGAACGGCTGGCCCGCGGTGTGCGCTTCACGCTGGGCACGCCGGGTGTGCACGCGTTCTGCACCACCGGCGACGTCGACGTGCTGCCGCTGCAGTTGGCCGCCGCCGCGAAGTACGAGCCGCTCTCTCCCGCCGAACGCGACGCGCTGCTCACCGAAGCAGCCGAGTGGGCCACCATCTTCCCGCTCGAAGAACAAGCCCGCTGACCGCCCCAACTCCGGTCGCGATGCGGGGTCAGACAGCCGCGGACGTGGCGTCGAAGGTGGCCGCAATGCGCTCTGCGATCATCACCGTCGGTAGGTGGGTGTTCGCCCGTGGCACCGACGGCATCACCGACGCATCGCACACCAGCAGCCCGTCGTAACCGATCACCCGGCAGGCGGTGTCCACCACTGCGGCAGCGTCGTCGGGTGGGCCCATCCGACAGGTGCCGGTGGCATGCACGTAGTCGCCCACCCAAGCCATCAGCGAGGCGTCGGACAGGTCGTAGGGAGCAGGTGAGGCCACCGCTGTCATCGCCGCGCTGAGCGCGACCCGCTCGGCCAGGGTGGCCGCCGCACGCAGCGCCACAAGGTCGCGTTCGTCGCTGAGCATGGCGAACTCGACGATCGGGTCGATGGCCGGGTCCGGTGATGCAAGTCGTACCGAACCGCGCGAATGCACTCGCATCGCCGCACCCATCAGCAGGCCCAGCGAGGGCAGGGAGGGGTCGAGTACATCCATTGCCAGTAGTTGCAGGTCATGGTGGACGAGGTGCGAGGCACGCAGCAGCGCAGTGACGGCCGGCCGCTGCACCGGATCGGCGACCGGCACACGAAGGTTCAGCGCCAAGGGGAACGACGGATGGTCCTGCAACCCGAGACCGATGCCCTCACGGTCGATGCCGCTGCGCAGCAGGATTGCCGGCGAATGCACGGCACCGGCGCAGACGATGACCGTGGCAGCCTCGAACTCGGTGCCGTCGGCGAGCCGCACCCCTGCAGCGCGACGCCCGGTCAGCAGCACTCGGTTGACGAGCGCGTCGCCGATGATCCGCAAGTTCGACCGGGCACGGGCCGGTTCCAGGTACACATCGTTGACCGATGCCCGCCTGCCGTCGGCAGAGCGTGTGAGCATCGCCGGCTCGGCGGTCTCCTCGGCGGCGAACAACGCGCGGGCGACCACACCTGTCTCGTTCGGCGTGGCCGTGCGCAGCGGGATCGGCAACCGTTCGAACCACGGTGCCACCGACTGCCAGCCCCAGCCGGCGCAACCAAAGTCGCGTTCCCACTGGTCGTAGTCGCCCTGTTCACCGGGAAGCGCGACCATCGCGTTGATGGCCGACGAGCCGCCTGCACCGCGTCCGCGCACGTACTGCCGTTGTCCTTGCTCGGCGGTTCGTCGTGCCGTCAGGCCCGACCAGGAACGACCGGGCTCGGCCATCGCGGCGACGAACGACGGCCCGCTGATGGACGGCGGTGTGTGCTCGCGGTCGTGGTCCGGCCCAGCCTCCACCAACAGCACGCGCCGGTCGTCGCGTTCGCTCAGCCTGGCTGCCAACACCGCCCCAGCGGACCCGGCACCGACCACGATCACGTCGAACTGCCGGCCCGGCACGCTCAGGCCTGTTCGACGTACGGCGAGTTGGTGTGCTCCGGCAGACCGACCAGATGGGCGGTGTCGTTGTAGCGGATCAGGCGCCACATGTTGGGCTTCACCAGCAACAGTTCAGTGATGGACGTGTTGAGCGTGTGGATCTGGAACGCGCCCATCGACGGCGCCTTCAGCGCCAGGCGCAACACCGCGTCGACGACACCACCGTGACAGGCAACGACGATGGTCTGCCCTGCGTAGAGATCCACCGTGCGGCGCACTGCCTGGCCGACGCGGAACTGGAACGCCGCGACGGTCTCGCCGCCGGGGAAGGTGGTGGCGAACGGATCTCCGCTGTCCCACGCCTCGGGGCCGATGTTGTAGCGCTCCATGTACTCCTTGTACGACAGGCCGTCGCATTCCGGCCCGGGGTCGTGCTCACCGAAGCCTGCGTCGCTGGACAGATGCAGGCCACCCAACGAGGGAGCAACGACCTCGGCGGTCTCGATGGCCCGCGCGTAGTGGCTGGCCATCAGCACGTCGGCGGCGAACTCGCTACTCGCCGCCCAGCGGTCGCGCAGCCGTTCGGCCTGCTGACGGCCCAACGGCGATAGCCCGGAGCAGGTGCGATGCCCCCCGATCACACGGTTGACGGTGACATTCGATTCACCATGACGGACGAGCACAAGACGAGTCACGACCACCGACGCTACCGCAGCTGCGAGCACGCCACCCCGGCTTACTTTTCGTTCGCGACCGAACTACCTCAGCCGCGCGACCCCGTAGGTTCACCGCGGTGGCAACTGGAGCGCGTCTCACAATTCGCACCAAGGGTGCCGACCCGCGAGCCGGCGGGCTGCTCGCCGATGCGCACGCGCTCGGCCTCACCGAGGTGACGGGAATTGACATCGCCGACGTCGTCTTCTTCGGCGGCGAGCTTGCCGACGGTGATGCGGCAGCCCTGCAACAAGTGCTAGTCGACCCACTGCTACAGGAGTGCAGCTGGGCAGTGCCCGACACCGGCATCGAGACCGAGCTGCTGCCCGGTGTCACCGACCCTGTGGCATCAGCCGTCACGTTGGCCGCGCAGACCATCGGCGTCACCACCGGGCTCGAGGTCGCCACCGGCAAACACTTCGACGTCCATGGCGACCTGCGGCCCGATACCATCGCCACCCTCGCCCGCCGCCTGCTCGCCAATCAGGTCATCGAGCGCTGGGCTGCCGCACCGCTGACCCCGTCGTTCATCGACACCGACGCAACTGCGGAACAGACCGTCGAGCACGTGGCCGTCCGCGATCTCGACGACGACTCGTTGCAGATGCTCAACAAGGAACGCGGCCTGTCGCTCGACCTCGCCGAACTGCACGCCATCGTCGAACACTTCCGCGGTGTCGGCCGCGAACCCACCGACGTGGAGCTGGAAACACTGGCCCAGACGTGGAGCGAGCACTGCGCGCACAAGACGTTCCGTGCGCTCATCACACTCGACGACGGCACCGAGGTCGTGCCGATGATGCGGCAGCTCCGTGGCTGCACCGATGCCATCGACGCGCCTTTCGTGCGCAGCTCGTTCGTCGGTAACGCCGGCATCCTGTGCTACACACCCGGCGTCACGGTTGCCGTCAAGGCCGAGACACACAACCACCCCTCGGCCATCGAGCCGTTCGGCGGCTCGAACACCGGCGTCGGCGGCGTCATTCGCGACGTGATGGGTGCAGCCCATCACCCGATCGCGATCACCGACATCCTGTGCTTCGGCCCAACCGACTTCCCCGCCGATCAGCTGCCCGAGGGCGTGCTGCACCCCAGGCTGATCGAGAGCGGTGTGGTCGCCGGCGTGGCCGACTACGGCAACAAGATCGGCTTGCCGACGGTTGCCGGCGCGGTGCTCTACGACCCCGGCTACCTGGCCAATCCGCTCGTCTACGCCGGCTGTATCGGTGTCGCCGCCGAAGGCGAATGGGAACTGCCCGGTCCCCAGCCCGGCGACCTGGTCGTGGTCATGGGCGGCCGCACGGGGCGTGACGGGCTACGAGGCGCCACCTTCAGCAGCGCCACGATGGATGCCACCACCGGTGATGTGGCCGGTGCCAGTGTGCAGATCGGCGATCCCATCACCGAGAAGCTGCTCATCGACGCGATGCGCGACTGCATCGGCCTCTACACCGCGGTGACGGACTGCGGCGCCGGTGGCCTGTCCAGCGCGGTCGGCGAGATGGCCGAAGGCGTGGGCGCGAACGTCGACGTTGCGTTGGCACCGTTGAAGTACCCGGGCCTGCGCCCGTGGGAGGTGTGGCTCAGCGAGGCCCAGGAACGCATGGTGTTCGCGGTGCGGCCCGCCGATCTCGAAGCGCTGGTCGGTGTGTGCGCCCGCCACGGCGTGGAAGCCGTTTCGTTAGGCACGTTCACCGGCGACGGTGTGCTGCGTGTTCGCTCCGGCGAGCTCACAGTGCTGGAACTGGACACCCACTTCCTGCACGACGGCCGCCCACAACGCTCGATGACCGCAACGATGCCCACCCCTTCGCGGGCACCCGTCGCCCCGCCCGCCTGCACCGACCCGGCAGCAGTGTTGCTGGCGCTGCTGGCCCACCCAAACATCGCGTCCAAGGAACACATCATCCGCCGCTACGACCACGAGATCCGCGGTGCCACCGTCGTTCGCCCGCTCGTCGGCGAGGGGCACGATGGCCACGCCGACGGTGTCGTGCTGGCCGAGCCCTCCGACACGCATGGCCTGGCCATCGGCATCGGTGTCAACCCGTGGTACGGCATCACCGACCCCGAGCGGATGGCGCATGCCGTGGTCGACGAGGCCATCCGTAACGTCGTCGCCGTCGGCGCCGACCCCAGTTCCATTGCGCTGCTCGACAACTTCAGCTGGGGCGACCCGCGCCGGCAGACCACGCTCGGCGAACTCGTCGCTGCCGTGCAGGGTTGTTGCGCTGCCGCGATGGCTCACCGGGCCCCGTTCGTCAGCGGCAAGGATTCGCTCAACAACGAGTACCTGGGCAGCGACGGCGCCCGCCATGCCGTGCCGCCGACGCTCGTCATCACCGCCATCGCCCACCACCCCGACGCGAACATCACCACCACCCCGGATCTCAAGCAGCCCGGCAATCTGCTCGTGCTGGTCGGCGGTACCGACAGCGAGTTCGGCGGCAGCCACTACGCAATGGTCACGGGCGAGGGCAACGACAGCCCAGTCCCGGCGCCCCACGCGACTGCACCTGCTCGCTATCGGGCGCTGCACGCGCTGCTGCGCACCGGGCGCGTGCGTTCCTGCCACGACCTCAGCGAAGGCGGCCTGGCCGTCGCGCTGGCCGAGATGTGCATTGGCGGCCGCTTCGGTGCCGGCATCAGCACCCTCCCTCACCCGGATTCGGTCACCGCGCTCTTCGCCGAGTCCACCGGTCGTTTCGTGTGCGAGGTCGCCCCGCACGACATCGCCTGGTTCCTGCACGGCCTCGGTGAGCCCGCCGTCGTACTCGGCGAGGTCACCACCGCTACTGAGCTTCGCATCACCGGTGTACTGAGCCTGCCGCTCGCCGCGCTGCAGACCGCATTCGCCGGAGGTGCCGCATGAGCCGCCCGCACGCCATGGTGCTGGCCGCCCCCGGCACCAACCGCAACCACGACGTGGCGTTCGCGCTGCAATTGGCCGGCGCCGACCCGCAGCAGGCGCTGCTGGCCGAGCTACTCGCCGACCCCACTCGGCTGCAGGCAGCACAGATGCTGGTCATCGCCGGCGGGTTCAGCTACGCGGATGCGCTCGGGGCGGGCCGCGTCTGGTCGCTCGCGCTCAGCCATGGTGTGGGCGACGCGCTGCAGCAGTTCGTCGCCGCCGGCAAGCCGGTGATCGGCATCTGCAACGGCTTCCAGGTGCTCACCCAGACCGGGCTGCTGCCGGGTGCACTCGGCCACAACGCCAGCGGCCACTTCCAGTGCGAATGGGTCAGCATCGAGGCACCCACCGGCCGCAGCATCTGGACCCGCGATCTGGAGCCCATCCAGTGCCCCATCGCCCACGGAGAAGGCCGCTACGTGCACCCTGACGTGGCGGCGCTCGCGGCCAACGGCCAGGTCGCGCTGCGCTACGCCGGCGGCAACCCCAACGGCTCCGACGACGACATCGCCGGTGTCTGCGACGAAACCGGCGTGGTGCTAGGTCTGATGCCGCACCCCGAGAACCACGTCACCGCCCGTCAGCACCCGCGCCATGGTCGCGGCACCGCGGCGGGGCTAGGGCTCGCACTGTTCGAGCAGGGCGTGCGCTACGCCGCCGGTCTGTCCTCAGAAGGATGCTGATGGAACCGTTCGTCGACATCGATCTGCCCCTGCCGGACCGACGCGATGGCAAGGTTCGCGTCAGCTACGGATTGCCCGACGACGAGGTCGGCGGGCGACGACTGTTCGTCACCACCGACCGGCTGAGTGCGTTCGACCGTGTGATCGCCGGTGTGCCCTACAAGGGGCAGGTGCTCAACCAATTGGCCGCATGGTGGTTCGCACAGACCGCCGACATCGTGCCCAATCATGTGCTGGCCGTGCCGGACCCCAACCTACTGGTCGCCCGCAAGGCGCAGCCGTTGCCCGTGGAAGTGGTCGTGCGTGGCTACATCACCGGTGTCACGTCAACCTCGCTCTGGCAGCAGTACGCCGACGGCGCCCGCCTGCTCTACGGCCACCCGTTCCCCGACGACCTGCGTAAGAACACCGTGCTGCCCTACGCGCTGGTGACGCCCACGACGAAGGCCGAGCAGGGCGGCCACGACGAGCCGATCACGGTCGCCGACGTCGTCGAGCAGGGCCTGGTCGAGCCGAAGGTGTGGGGCCGCACCGTGGAAGCAGCGCTGCAGCTGTTTGCCCGCGGCCAGCAGGTCGCCGCTGGTGCCGGCCTGATCCTGGCGGACACCAAGTACGAGTTCGGCATCGATGAGCGCGGCGAACTGCTGCTGATCGACGAAATGCACACACCGGATTCTTCGCGCTACTGGGTGATCGACAGCTACGACACTCGGGTGGCGGCGGGCGAGGAGCCCGAAAGCCTGGACAAGGAGGTCGTGCGGCGTGCGCTGCTGGCCACCGGCTACCGCGGCGAGGGTGCACCGCCATCCCTGCCCGCCCAGGTCTGGGAACAGACCAGCGCCCGCTACATCGACGCCTACGAACGACTCACCGGTACCACCTTCCAGCCTGGCGCCTACCCCGTCGGCCCTCGCATCCTGGAGCACCTGCAACATGTTTCCTGAGACCCCCGTCCACCTCCGCGACCGCACCGTCTACGACGACGATCAGCCGAAGGAGGAGTGCGGTGTTTTCGGCGTGTCCACACCGCACGGCGAAGGCATCGCGCAGCTCGCCTTCTTCGGACTGTTCGCGCTGCAGCACCGCGGGCAGGAGGCCGCCGGCATCGCGGTCAGCGACGGCAGCCGGGTGCGTCACCACAAGGACAGCGGGCTGGTGGCCAACGTGTTCAACCCGGCCACGATGGCCCAGCTCACCGGTTACCACGCCATCGGTCACACCCGGTACAGCACCACCGGCGGCAACTCGCAGAAGAACATCCAACCGTTCGTCGTCGAGACAATGCACGGCCCGCTGGCCGTCGCCCACAACGGCAACCTGGTGAATGCCACCGCACTGCGCGACGAACTGTTGGCCAAGGGCTTCGGCCTGACGGCCACCAGCGACACCGAGGTGCTGACCCTGATGCTCGCCGCGGCCGGTGGGCGCACCTGGGAGGACCGCATCGAGCGCACCCTGCCGGCCTGGAAGGGCGCTTACTCGCTGGTCATGCTGGTCAACGACCGGGTCATTGCGGTGCGCGACCCGTGGGGCTTCCGCCCGATGAGCGTCGGTCGCATGCCCCACGGCGGGTATGCAGTGGCCAGCGAGACCTGCGCGCTGAACACGCTTGGCTGCGTGGACATCGATGAGGTCAAGCCGGGCGAGATCGTCACGCTCCAGGGCGCCGAGATCACCCGCCGGCAGGCACTCACGCCCAGCGCGACGCCTGCGCGTTGCACGTTCGAGTTCGTCTACTTCAGCCGCCCCGACAGCGTGTGGGCCGGCCGTAACGTGCACCACGTGCGCCAGCGCTTGGGCGAGCAACTCGCCCTCGAGTCCGGCGTCGACGCCGACGTCGTGATACCGGTCCCCGACAGCAGCATCCCCGCGGCCATCGGGTACAGCCGTGCCAGCGGCATCGCCCACAACGACGGGCTGATCAAGAACCGCTACATCGGCCGCACGTTCATCGAGCCCACGCAAGACTTGCGCGAGCGTGGCGTGGCGCTGAAGTTCAACGCGCTCAGCGAAAACCTGGCCGGCAAGCGAGTGGTGATGATCGACGACTCGCTCGTACGTGGCACCACTGCAGGCCCGCTGGTCAAGCTGGTGCGCGATGCCGGTGCCACCGAGGTGCACCTGCGCATCACCTGCCCGCCCATCACCCACGCCTGTCACTTCGGCGTGGACATGGGCCACGACGGCGACCTGATGGCGGCTCGCCTCAGCATCGAGGAGATGCGCGTGCTGATCGGCGCCGACTCGCTGGCCTTCCTGTCGCTCGACGGCATGATGCGGGCGATCGAGCCCGAGAACCACGGCAGCGGCGAGGGCTACTGCAACGCTTGCTACACCGGCCGCTACCCGATCCCCGTCGACGAGGCGCAGCCCAAGCTCAGCTTCGAAGGCGTCCTCTCATGACCCCCCGCCAACCCCCCTCGGCTTCTGGACAGGAATCGTCCCACCCGGCCTTCTGGACAGGAATCGTCTCGCACACCGGAACGATTCCGGCCCAGAATCCGGCCACCAGCACGCTCGGAGGGCAGCTGTGAACGTGCTGGTGATCGGCTCGGGCGGCCGTGAGGCTGCAATCGCGTGGGCCTGCCGCAACCACGGGCACCACGTGGTCTCCGCCGCCGACCTGCCCGAGGAGTTCGACCAGCACACCCGTCCGGATCTCGTGATCGTCGGTCCCGAAGCCGCGTTGGTGGCGGGCGTCGCCGACCGCTGCGCCGAGATGCACATCCCGTGCTTCGGCCCCACCGCCAGCCTGGCCAAGCTGGAGAGCTCGAAGGGCTTCACCCGCATGCTCGCCGGCCGCCTGGGCCTGCCATCCCCCGCCTACCACCTGTCGTCGAGCGCCGAGGAGGCCATCGAGTGGTGGCGCGAGTTTGGCAAGCCGGTGGTCGTCAAGCTCGATGGGCTTGCGGCCGGCAAGGGCGTGATCGTCCCCGAGGGCCCGGATCTCGCGGCTGCTACCGAGGCCGCGATCCGCGAACTGGTCGAGCAGGGCCCGATCGTGCTCGAGGAACGCCTCAGCGGCCCCGAGTGCAGCCTGATGGCGCTGTGCGACGGCACCGTCGCCCGGCCACTGCCGTTGGCCCAGGACCACAAGCGCATTGCCGAGGGCGATGCCGGCGCCAACACCGGCGGCATGGGCGCCTATGCCCCAGCACCCGTGCCGTACGACCCCGAGGAACTGACCGCGACGTTCATCCAGCCGGTCATCGACTTCCTGATGGACGAAGGCGCACCGTACATCGGGGTGCTCTATGCCGGGCTGATGCTCACCGCCGACGGCCCCAAGCTGCTGGAGTACAACTGTCGCTTCGGGGACCCTGAGGCACAGACCGTGCTACCGCTGCTCACCGACGATCTCGCCGAGCTCGCGCTCGCCTGCTGCCGCGGCGAGTTGGGCGACCGACACATCCGGTCCGCTGGCGCCGCGTGCACAGTGGTCGCTGCCGCCGCCGGCTACCCCGCCGCGCCCGTCACGGGTGCCGCCATCGATTTCGGCGATGAGAGCACCGATGCACTGATGTTCCACGCCGGTACCGACGGCGACCGCGTCACCGGCGGGAGGGTGCTGGCCGTCACCGGCCTTGGCGACAACCTGGGCACCGCACGCGCCCACGCCTATTCGCGGATGTCGTCGGTGCAGTTCGACGGCATGCAGGTGCGCCGCGACATCGGCTGGCGCGCCATCGGCGCCGGGCTCACCTCGTATGCGGCAGCTGGTGTCGACATCGATGAAGGCACTCGTGCGGTGGACCAGATGAAGGCCGCCGTGGAACGCACGCATGGCCCCGCCGTCCTCAAGGGCGTCGGCAGCTTCGGCGGCGTGTTCAGCGGTGCCGTACTGAAGGCGATGGACGAGCCGCTGCTGGTGGCCAGCACCGATGGCGTAGGTACCAAGGTGGAACTGGCCGCTCGGCTCGGCAAGTACCGCGGCGTCGGCGCCGACATCGTCAACCACTGCATCGACGACGTGCTGGTACAGGGCGCCAAGCCCCTGTTCTTCCTGGACTACATCGCCAGCAGCAAGCTCAATGCGGACCAAGTCGAGGAGGTCGTCACCGGTATGGCCGAGGCGTGCGAGGCCGCCGGCTGCGCGCTGCTGGGCGGCGAGACCGCCGAGATGCCTGGCGTGTACGCGCCCGGTGCGTTCGACATCGCAGGCACGCTCGTCGGCGCAGTCGACCGGGCCAAACTGCTGCCGCAAGGCACGCTGCTCGCCGGCGACGTACTCATCGGCGTGGCCTCCAATGGTCCGCACACCAACGGCTATTCCCTGCTGCGCAAGCTGTTCGATTGGCTCCCGATGGACTCGGTGCCGGCAGGCTTCGACTGCACGCTCGGCGAGGCGCTGCTCAAGTCACACCGCAACTACCTGCCGGTCCTCGGCGCCGCGATCGACAGCGGAATGGTGAAAGCGCTGGCGCACATCACCGGCGGCGGCCTACCAGAAAACCTCCCGCGGGTACTGCCGGACGGCATCGACGCACACATCGAACTCGGCTCGTGGCCAGTGCCACCGCTGTTCCGCCTGGTGCGCGATGTCACCGTCGGCATGTCCACCGCCGAGCTCTACCGCACGCTCAACATGGGTGTCGGCATGGTGGTCGTGTGTGCTGCCGAGGATGTCACTGCCGTTCAGTCCACGATCCCCGAGACCACCTGGGTGATCGGCACATTGGCCACCGCAGTCGGTGCCGGTCGAACGGTGGAACTGCGATGATCACGACGCGTCGCCTGGTCGTTCTTGCCAGCGGCAACGGCACCAACGCGCAGGCCATCATCGATGCCTGTGCCGCCGGCACGTTGCCCGCCGAGGTGACCGCAGTGGTCAGCGACCACGCCGGTGCCGGCGCCCTTGTGCGCGCCGACACGGCCGGGCTACCCGCCGTACACGTCGGTCGCCGCCCGGGCGAGAGCCGCGCCGACTACGACGCCCGCCTGGCCGACATCGTCACCGGCTTCGACCCTGACTGGGTGGTGCTCGCCGGTTGGATGCGAGTGTTGACGATGAACTTCTTGGGTTGGTTCCCGGGCATGGTCGTCAACCTCCACCCGGCGCTGCCCGGTGAGCTGCCCGGCCTGCACGCGATCGATCGGGCCTTCACCGAGGCGCAGGGCGGCGAGCGCACCAGCACCGGCGTTATGGTGCACCTGGTCCCCGACGAAGGTGTGGATGCCGGTCCGGTGCTGGCCACGGCCACTGTGCCGATCATGCCCGGCGACACGCTCGACGACCTCGAGCAGCGCATGCATGCGGTCGAGCACCTTCTGCTCGTCGACACCCTGCGCAACCTCTGCACACGAACCCTCACCAATGGAGTCACCTGATGATCAACGACGATCTCTTCGACCGCTTCCAGGCGCTGACCTTCGACGACGTGGTCATCGTGCCCGGCTACAGCGACGTGCTGCCCGACACCGTGGACACCGCGGCGGTGTTCGCCGCCGACATCACGCTGAGCGTGCCCATCGTCAGCGCCGCCATGGACAAGGTCACCGAAGGTCGCATGGCCATAGCGCTGGCTCGCGAGGGAGGCATCGGTGTCATCCACCGCAACATGACGATCGCCGACCAGGCAGCCGAGGTGCAGAAGGTCAAGCGCAGCCAGAGCGGGATGATCAGCGACCCGATCACGCTGCCACCCAACGCCACCCTGGCCGATGCCGAGGCGTTGATGAACCAGTTCAAGATCAGTGGTGTCCCGATCACCGATCCGCAGGGCCGGCTGGTGGGCATCCTCACCAACCGCGACACGCGGTTCTGCGAGCCGTCCGACTACCGCCGTTCTGTCACCGACTTCATGACCAGCGAGGGCCTGGTCACCGCCAAGGTGGGCACCACACTGGATGAGGCGCGCAGCATCCTGCAGCGCCACCGCATCGAGAAGCTGCCGCTGGTTGACGCTGATAAGAAGCTGGTCGGCCTGATCACGGTCAAAGACATCCTCAAGAACCAGGAGTTCCCGAACGCGACCAGCGACCCCTCCGGCCGCCTGCGCTGCGCTGCGGCCGTCGGTGTCGGCGACGACCTGGAGGAGCGCGTGGAAGCGCTCGTCGCGCAGTTCGTGGACGCCGTTGCACTCGACACAGCTCACGGCCACTCTGCCGGCGTGATCAAGGCGATCGAGCGGATCAAGTCGAACTGGCCGGAACTGCCGGTCGTCGCCGGCAACGTCGTCACCGAGGAAGGTGTGGAGGCGCTGCACAAGGCCGGCGCAGATGCCGTGAAGGTGGGCGTCGGCGCTGGCTCCATCTGCACCACCCGCGTCGTCAGCGGTGCTGGCATGCCGCAACTCTCTGCGATCTTCTTCACAACCCAGTGGGCTCGTCGCCACGGCGTGCCAGTGATCGCCGATGGTGGCATCACGTACAGCGGCGACATCGTGAAAGCCATCGCTGCGGGCGCCGACTGCGTGATGCTCGGCTCCATTCTGGCCGGCACCGACGAGGCCCCTGGCGAGCTGGAGCTGTTCGAAGGCCGTCGCTACAAGAGCTATCGCGGCATGGGCTCGATGGGCGCGATGCAAGGCCTCGGCGCCGATCGCTACGCCAGCGGCCAGACCGACAAGAGCCAGGTGGCCGGCCAGTCACGCAAGCTGGTGCCGGAAGGCGTCGAGGGCCGTGTGCCGTACGCGGGCACCCTCGGCGACGTCGTCTATCAGCTCGCCGGCGGCCTGCGCAGCGGCATGGGCTACGCAGGTGCACCCACGCTCGATGCGCTGCGCAGCACGGCCAGGTTCATGCGGGTCACGACAGCCGGCCGCAACGAGAGCCACCCTCACGACGTGACCATCACCAAGGAAGCCCCCAACTACCAGCGCAGCTGAGTCAGCGCACGGCACCGTTGGCAGGATCAGCCAGCCACAGCTCGATCAACGGACGCGACGCGGTGTAGCCCATTTCGGCCACCACCTTCATCCGATCGAACTCGAGCAGACCGACGCCGGCGATGTCGAGATCGAGGTACAGGTCGACCGACCCGTCCTCCTGGAACGTGCGGCGTTGCCCCTCGGACGCGGTGATCATGGTGCGCACGAGCACCTGCCCGACACCCGGGTAGGCAGCGGGCTGGCGGCCGACGATTCGGCGAACCACCTGCCAGCCGGAAAGGTACATGCCGTAGTCCTCCCCCGCAGTTGGCCCGTTCGACGGGGCGACGTCGACGGCGATGACCGTGCCGATGGACGGGTCCGCACACATCAGGTCGGCCGGCACGTTGTTCAGCACTCCGCCGTCGACCAGCAGGTCGCCGCCGAACTGCACCGGTGGCAGCACGCCGGGAATGGCGATGCTCGCCCGAATTGCCGTGGGGAGGTCGCCGCGTCGGTGCACCTCCAACCTCGACTTCGTGAGGTTGGTGGAGACGCAGTAGAAGGGAATCCAGGTGTCCTCGGCATCGAAGCCACCGAACACGCTCTCCAGGTTGAGCGTGATGCGCTTCGCCTTCAGCAACGAGACCACCGGCAAGGTGTAGTCGAGCAGCCGATCAAACTGCTTCGAGCACACGTCCATCAGCGTTGGCATGTCTTGATGGATGGCCGCGGCCGCAGCGAAGATGGACCCCATCGAGGCGCCGCCGATGCGATCGACCGGCACTCCGAAATCCTGCAGTGCGCGCAACACCCCGAGGTGAGCGAAACCCCGGGCGCCACCGCCACCGAGCACCAGGCCGTAACCCTTCCCGATGCTCAGCCGGGCGAGCCGCTGCATGTCTGCATCATTCCCGCGGCGCACGTGGTGGACCTCGTCGAACCGGTTGCGGACCGGCGACGACGAGCCCGGCGTGGGCCGGGCAACCGTCGCATGATCCACCATGGCCAGCCACTTCGGCACCCGCGAGTCGCTGCACGCTGCCAGCGTTTCGCCGATCAGCTGTTGCTCGACAACGCCGTGACGGGCCGATGCCACGACAAGCACGCAGTCGGCCCGCTGCACGATGCGGCGCGACCACGGCGTCATCGAACTGTCGGCGCGGTACACGACGACGTCGTGCTGTGACTCCACCTCGAACAGGTACTGCGAGAGCCGCGTATCGCCGAGACTGCCGGCCGGAACCTGCGCTGCGTCGTCGTCGCCCAACGCCAGGCCCACTGATTCACTGTGCACGTGTATGGCCGCGCCATGACGGTGCAGCTCGCTCAGCATGGGAGCGAGCACTCCGGTGGGGTCGACATCGGGCATCGGCACGAGCGCCAACACCCTGGCCGATGCGGGTGGCCGCTCATTCGGGTTCAGGCGTCGCAAGAGATGGCGGACCACGCCCAACGCGAGCGCCGGATGCTGTTGCAGCAACGACTCGAACACGTTGCTGCTCACGCGCCCCAGCGTGCTGTCGCGCAGCGCTGTGACCGTGGCGGTGCGGGCGGTCTGCTGCAACGGCGCCATCTCGCCGACCAGCTCACCGCGCCCGATGTCGCCCACCACCACGGTGACCCCGGAGCGATCGATGCGGGTGGCCTGCAACCTGCCCGACAGCACGAAGTACACGGCGGAGGGCGCGTCGCCCTCGGCGAACAGTTGGGCGCCGGCTTCCAGGTCCGCCCACTCGACGGTCTCCAGCAAGGCAGACGCCAGCGGGCCTGACTCGGGGCCGAACAGCTGCAGCGCCATCGTGGCCGCCTGCGACTGACGCAGCCGGGCTCGCGCCGCAGCGGCCACCTCGGCAGCAGCTGCGGGTCGCGTGGCGAGCCACTCGATGAACTGCGAGCCCCCGATCTCCACCACCTCGCACGGCCCGATCGCAGTCATGGTGGCGGATCGAGGCAGCTTGGCGAGCGCCGCGACTTCGCCGATGACCGAGCCCTTCCCGCATTCGCCGAGCTCGACCTGCTCGGCGCCATGCCCGACGGTGATGCGCAGCTGACCTGCTTCGACGAGAAAGACCTCGTAGGACACGTCACCTTCTGCGATCAGCACCTGACCGGGTTCGAGCACCCGCCGGATGCCGCGCGCGACCAGAGACTCGTCGGAGTCGTCGCCGATGATCACGAAGTGAGCCGACGGGGCTGGTCAGCCAAGGCTGGAACGATCGACGTCGCGAATGCGTGCGGCCAATGCCGCGAGCAGTTTGTGCGTCAAGGTGGGGATGTCGTCGAGCACGGCGCGGAAGTGGCCGCGGCCGATCACCAGCACGCTGCCGTCCTCGATGCACGTCACCGTCGCGGAGCGCGGCCCGTCATCGAGCAACGCCAACTCCCCGAAGATCTCACCCTCGTGCAGTGTGGCCACCTTGCGACCGTTACGCCGCACCACGAACGTGCCGCGAAGGATGACGAAGGCATCGCCGCCAGTGCGGCCTTGCTCCATCAGAACCTTGCCGGCACTGACCTCGATCTCGGAGCCGGCTGAAGCGACCTCGGCGAGCTCCTTCTTGGTCAAGCCTGCGAACAGGCTGACTCGGCGGAGGTGCTCGACGTACACGGTTCTACTGGCCATGAGCTGGAGGTTAGCTGACGTCTGCCTGGCGTGACCGCAACCACTACTGTCGCCCGGATGGAAGAACTCCGCCAACAGCGCTTGCAGGCAGCGCGTCGGCAAGATCGCCGCAACTCCCGACTGGCGTCGCATCGCCCAACGTTCGTGTTCTTCCACCTCGGCAAGACGGGGGGCGGGTCCGTGCGCCAGCTGCTGGGGCCCATCCGCTCGCAGTGGGTGAGCGTCGGGCACCGGGGCACACTCGACGAGATCCAGCAACAGTGGCCCGACCTACCAATGGTGTTCTTCGTGCGCGACCCCCTCACTCGCTTCGTCTCCGGCTTCAACAACTTCCGGCGCGCGGTCGTGCACAAGTCCACGGGCAAGCTGCCCAGCGACCACCAGCTCGTCGCCTATTCACTGTTCGCCACCGCCAACGATCTCGCCGAAGGGCTCGTCAGCCACGACGAGCACACCCGCTCGTCGGCGCACTGGGCCATTGGTCGGCTCGGCTTCCTCAGCAACCATCTCACCGCCAACCTGGGGTCGCCCGCGATCGTCGATCAGCACCGCCCGCAGATCGCGCTCATCGGCCTGTTCGAGCGGTTCGACATCAGCATCGAGGCCATGCGTGTTGCGCTGCACCTTCCGGCCTCGCTGCAGCTCCCGGCCGAGCCGAGCTTGGCCCACCGCGGGCTCAGCCATCTCCCAAATCAGCTATCGCCGATGGGCCGGGCAGCGGTGACGCAGTGGTACCGCGCCGATATCGCGCTCTACGAGCACTGCCGCCACATCCACCTCGTCCAGACACAGGAGCTCCTCGGTGCATGACCTCGTCCTGGTGCAGCTCCCCCGCACCGCCCGCGCATCGTTGTGCGCAGCGTTCGCCACCGTCGGAGTGACGGTCCACCTCGCCGACCGCGGCGACCAACGACCGGTTGCCGCTGGGCCGAGCGCTCCTGTCGCCACCGTGCTGCGGCACCCCGTCCACCGGTTGCAGAGCTGCTTCCACCAGCGGGTGCGCGCCGGGCGTCCGCATCGCGAGCGGGGCTGGTCGGATTCCGAGGCCGCCTTCTTTGCTGCCATTCGCTCCTTCGACCAGTGGGGCGAAGCCATCTGCAGCACCGACGAGTTCTACCGCTCGGCCGCCGACCGCGGCCTGTTGCTCTGGGACGAACAGTTCGGTTCACTCGCCACGGTTGCCACCGGCGTTGCCACCGGCGCTGTCATCGTGGCCGGCAGCTTCGACGACCTGCCTGCTGCGGCGCAGCGGCTGGCAGCGCTGATCGGCAGCGACACGCCCACGCTGCCGACGGACCCCGCCGTGGTGGATACCACACCAGCGTCGCTGCCGCGAGCCATCAGTCCATTGGCCGCACTGGGCATGCGCATGCGGTTGGCTGACGAGATCGAGCGTTATGAGCAACTGCTCGGCGCGCAACACACCTGAGCGCCCAGCACTGCTCGACCGCAGTCGCCACCGGAACGCTCCACATCAGCGCAACAGGACCGAACGCTGCGACGCTGCGGGCTACGGTGTCAGCTAACTGACAGCCGGTAGGCGATTCATGCTCGACACTGCCAGAGCACCGCTGCGGTGCCGTCGACGACTTTCGTGAAAGAATCTCACCGTGCACAACGAACACCGCATTGCCAAGCTCGAACATGAACTCGCCCAAGTGCGTGGCCATCTGGCCGCACTGCATCCAGCAACCCCCGCCGCCGCCCCAGTTGCCACCTCCCGTCGGTCCGCGCTGAAGCTGGCGGCAGCTACCGCACTCGGTGCTGTGGGGAGCACTGCGCTCGTCGGCCGAGCCGCCGCCGACCAAGGCTTCACTGTCGCTGGCGCAGTACCAACTCTCACCGCCCAGCGGGCGACCATCGTGTACACCGGCGCCGCCACCAGCAATCCGGCGTTCATGTTCATGACCAACACCGGGGTGTCGGGCGATATCTGGTACTCGTCGGCATTGGCGGGCATCACACTGACCTCCAGCAGCCGGGCCGGTGTGTACGGCTACTCGAACCAGGCCAATGGGCAGGGCGTGTGCGGCGAGGGCGTCGACGGGCCGGGCGTCCTTGGCTTCTCCAGCAACGCCGACGGTGTCTCCGGCTCCACCACGGTCGGCGCTGGTATTGCCGGCAGCGGTGACGTCGGCGGCCGATTCATGGGGGC
>Ga0105047_10003942_pt1 | contig 26045 bp, 22 predicted proteins | sample MAT04_FD_78384 | JGI IMG/M metagenome (GOLD analysis project Ga0105047, IMG submission 78384) | Freshwater microbial communities from Lake Fryxell liftoff mats and glacier meltwater in Antarctica - MAT-04 (megahit assembly) | ecosystem: Environmental > Aquatic > Freshwater > Ice > Liftoff...
GCCGCTTCACCCGCCAAGAAAGTGGCAGCTGCCAAACCTGCCGCTGCACCCGCGAAGAAAGTGGCAGCTGCCAAACCTGCCGCTGCACCCGCCAAGAAAGTGGCAGCTGCCAAACCTGCCGCCGCACCCGCCAAGAAAGTGGCAGCTGCCAAACCTGCCGCCGCGCCCGCGAAAAAGGTTGCCGCCGCGAAACCCGCTGCTGCTCCGGCCAAGAAAGCAGCTGTCGCGATACCCGCTGCCGCGCCAGCCAACAAAGCGGCTGCCGCCAAACCTGCCGCCGCTCCGGCCAAAAAAGCGGCGGCTAAACCCGCTGCAGCCAAGCCTGCAGCCAAAGCGGCTGCCAAAAAGTAACGCGGTCAGCACATTGAAAAGGAAAAAAGCGGGCTTCGCCCGCTTTTTTCTTGTCCATTTCCAGCCATCAATAGTCTATTGGATCGACATCCAACGTCCATTTAACGCCTCTCGCTGGCAATGATTCAAGCTGCGGCAACCAGAGGCAAAGAAACTGTTGCAAACGCTGCCGCGCGCCCGCCTGCACCAGCAATTGCATGCGGTGTCGATTCGCCACCCGCGCCATCAATGCCGCCACCGGGTCGAACAGGAGAACCCCGGCCTGCAAAGCAAGTCCGGCTTCTCGCGCCGCCAGCAAGAAACCCAGTGCCGCTTCCTCTTCGCGCGCTTCGGCACGCAACAAGGCCTGGCTGGCGTAAGGAGGAAAATCGGCGCCGCGACGCTCACGCAACGCGGCTTCGGCAAAACCCGGGTAATCATGCCGCTGCAAAGCCTGATACAGAGGGTGACGTGGATATTGCGTCTGAATCAACACCTCGCCCGGATGCTGCGCCCGTCCGGCGCGGCCGGCGACTTGCATGAGTTGGGCAAAGAGCCGTTCACTGGCGCGAAAATCGGGCGAGATCAGGGCTTGGTCGGCGCCAATGACGCCGACCAGGGTGAGATGCGGAAAGTCATGCCCTTTTGCAACGATCTGGGTGCCCACCAGGATATCCACTTCACGTGCCTCGATCTGCTCGCGCATGGCGGCAAACGCGCCCTTGCGCGCGGCGGTGTCACGGTCAATACGCAGGATGCGGGCGGACGGAAATTGCTCGGCCAGGGTTTCCTCGATCCGCTGCGTTCCCTGTCCGGCCGGACGCAGATCGAGATTGCCGCATTCCGGACAGGCTTCCGGCGGCCGCGTGATGAGACCGCAATGGTGGCAGACCAGGCGGTATCCCTGCCGGCTTCGGTGCAGCACCAGATGCGCTGAACAACGCGAGCAGGGAAAGACGTGGCCGCATCCGTTGCACAGCATGCTCGGTGCGTAGCCGCGCCGATTGATGAACACCAGACTTTGTTCGCCGCGTTGCAGGCGTTCCGCCAGGGCGGTCAGCAATACGCTGGTGAGGCCGAGTTTGGGGCGATCTGTGCGACTGTCGATCAAGCGCACTTTCGGCAACACCGCCTGGGCATGCGCACGCTTGTTCAACCCGAGCAACTGATAACGCCCCTCCTTGGCGTTGCGCCAGCTTTCCAGCGCTGGCGTCGCCGACCCCAGCAACACCGGCACGCCCCGTTCTCGCGCCCGCCAGACAGCTACGTCGCGGGCTGAATAGCGCATTCCTTCCATCTGTTTGTAGGCGTTGTCATGTTCCTCATCGACGATGATCAGGCCGAGTCGTGGTAGCGGCGTGAATATCGCCAGGCGAGTTCCCAGCACGATGTCTACCTGCCCTGCCAAGGCATCCAGCCAGGCGATTTGGCGCTCGCCGGCAGCCAGATTACTGTGCAGGCTGATCAGCCTGCGGTCGGGAAAACGACGAATGAATCGTTCAGTCAATTGCGGCGTCAGGTGGATTTCCGGCACCAGCACCAGCACCTGCTGACCACGCGCCAGGACATCAGCGACCCAACGCAGGTATACCTCGGTCTTGCCGCTGCCGGTGACGCCATGCAGCAAGAAGGCATTGAACCCATTGTCGGCGGCACGCAGCGCGGCGACCACGGTTTCCTGCTCGTCGGTCAAAGCCGGCATGGCCTCTTGCGGCGGCATCTCCGAGGCCTGGCTGATCGGCTCGATCCAGGCGAGTTCAAGCCAGACTCGCAGCACGGCCTTGTCGCCTGTCGAGCAAGTCGCCCAGGCTAATTCCGCAGCGAGTATTTGTTCCGCCAGGCGTTTTCGCGCAGTGAAACGGGCAGGTATCTGCTCCACCTCGGCGCGACCAAGCGCAGTCAGGCGATAAGCCAGCATGGGAAATACTTGACGCCTCTTGGCAAGCGTCGCCGTGCGGCGCAGAGCGGGCGGCAACATCATCGCCAGCACGGCACCCAGTGCGTGGTGGTAGTAACCGCAAACAAAACGCGCCAGCGCCAGCAAATCCTGGGGCAATGGCGGGCTGCTGCGATCTATCGCATGCAAAGACTTCAAACTTTCCAGCGGCAAATCGGAGTGATCCGCCAGCTCGACCAAAACACCAATCAACCTGCGGTTGCCGAACGGCACTTCCACACGTCGACCGATATCGTCGGTATGGGCATCGAGGGTCAGGTAATCGAATAAACGATCGAGCGGCGTATCAAGCGCGACCCGGGCGATTGTCAAATGCGCAACCGTTTCTGACTCAGTGGAGATAGGTAATTCGGCGTCGATCACGGCTGACTTATCAAAGCTACTTAAAGTAATTAGAGAGAAGATGCGATGAACCACCAACCCTGTAAGGAGTTTTCAACTTGTCCACCGAAGCTGTGGATAACATTGTGGAAAAAATGCCTGACAGGGCTGAAACACCCTTATGCAACGCGACTCTATGCCTCGGGCCTAAAAAAATGGCAAGAAAATAATCTATAAAAATCATGCAGTTACGAAAACACACTATTCTTCGCATGGCTAGCGCCTGAAAAAGCCGGTGTCAAGCGCCAAGGTGTGCATAAGTAGCCAAAATATTTTCTTTATTTTCTGCTTTTAGTCGGCAATCTGTGTCAAGCATCTGCGGGCAGAAAGCCTGCTGCACTCAATCACTGCAGCGACCAGTTCAGCATCTTTGCCTGCGCCTCGGCACCCGCTGAAGCCTTGGGATGATTGATCAGCATGATCAGAATCCGCCTGCTGCCATTCGGGCCAAGCACATAACCGGCAAGACTGCGCGCCCCATTCAAGCTGCCCGATTTGAGCCAGGCGGCCCCCGCTGCGGCCGATCCATTCAATCGCCCCTTCTGGGTTCCTTCCAGCCCCACTGCCGGCAGACTGGCGGCAAATTCGTAATAGACCGGCCGCGCCGCCGCATAACTCAATAATTGCGCCAGGGATGCCGCCGAAATTCGTTCGATGCGGGAAAGGCCGGAACCATTTTCAAGCACCAGCTCCGGCATTTTCAGGCCGGCTTCGTTCACCCAGGCCCGAATCGCCCGCTCACCTTTTTCCCAGGTCGCGGGGACATCAAAACGTGCCGCACCCAGATTGAGAAAAAGCATCTTGGCCATGACGTTGTTGCTGTGCTTGTTGATGTCGCGCACCAAATGGGATAGCGGTGGCGATTCGAATTCAAGCAACGAGCGCGCCGACGGTTCCAGCACGCCTGGCTTAACGTCGCCGACCAGTTCGCCGCCAAGCGATTGCCAGAGTTCATTGAAAATCGTCCCGAACGTGGCATCCGGCGGCAGCAGATTGAGCGGAATCGTCTGTTCGCCGCATTCACTTGGGTAAGCCCCGGCAAGGATCAGGCTGACATCGACTTTGGTCGATCTGAGCCGCTCACGCGCGCCATTGCAGGCTGCATCCGTCTTCTGTAACTGGTTGACCAGACTCAGGTTTTGTTCGGCCGGCACTGGTTCGAGCCGAACGCCAATCTTTTCCCCCGCGGCCGACAGACGCAGATTGAGCAAATTGAAGTTGACCAGCATGGCACTCGGTGGCGCGTTGTAAGGCCGCAGCGGCGCTTGATCGAAGGCGCCGGGATCAATCGCTTCAATCTGGTAATACTGCGTATCGAGGAGGACATCGCCACGAATTTCGCGCACGCCACGTTGGCGCAGTTCGCGCAATAACAACCAGAAACGTTCCAGCGTCAGCGCCGGATCGCCGCCGCCCTGAAAAACCAGGTTGCCATGCAAAATGCCCTCCAGCAGTGGGCCATCGCGATAGACGCGCGTCTTGAAGGTATGCGCCGGACCCAGGCTATCGAGTGCCGCCAGGGTGGTGACCAATTTCATCACCGAGGCCGGATTGAAACTGGCTGCCTCGCCATGCGCCAAGAGCGGCAACGGCTTGCCCAACTCTTGCACCAGAACCGCGACATGGTTATCCGGAATACCGGCTTGCTGCAAAGCTTGCGTAACCTCGGCGGGCAATTCCGCACTCGCGAAGGCTGGTGCCAGGATCAGAGAAACAAACAGGGCGCGCCGCGCCCATCGGCAAATTGTTCGGCGAATCGACGCCGCCGCGATCATCACTTCGTCAGATCGCTCACATACCAGTCCATTGCCTCGACCAGCCCTTCCTGGATGCGATGGCTGGGTTCATAACCCAGCAACGTGCGCGCCTTCGAAATGTCGGCCAGGGAATGGCGCACATCACCGGCGCGGAAATCACGATACGTCGGCTTGAAGTCTTTCAGATGCGGGAAGCGTGGCTCAAGCACGACTCGAATCGCTTCAAACAGATCATTCAATGTGGTTCGGTCGCCCACCGCGACGTTGTAGACCTGGTTCGCGGCATCTGGATGCTGCGCCGTGGCGGCCAGCAGATTGGCCTGTACAGTATTGGCGATGTAGCTGAAATCGCGACTGGTTTCGCCATCGCCATTGATGAACACCGGCTGATTGTGAATCATCGCCGACGTCCATTTCGGCACCACGGCGGCGTAAGCGCCTTCCGGATCCTGATGCGCGCCAAAAATGTTGAAGTAGCGCAAACCGATGGTCTTGAAGCCATACGCACGCGCGAAAACGTCCGCGTATTGCTCATTCACCAGCTTGGTCACGGCATACGGCGACAAGGGTTTGCCAATCACGTCTTCGACCTTCGGCAAACCGGGGTGGTCGCCATAGGTTGAACTGGAAGCGGCATAGACAAAACGCGACACCTTGGCATCGCGTGCCGCCACCAGCATGTTCAGGAAGCCATCGATATTGGTGCCATTGGTGTTGATCGGATCTTCCAGCGAACGCGGCACCGAGCCAAGTGCAGCCTGATGCAGGACGTAATCGACCCCCTCGCAAGCAGCTTGGCAATCGCCCTGAACACGGATATCACCCTCAGTGAAGCGAAAACGCGCCCATTGCTCGGAAGTCACCGCATCCCTGATTTGATGCAGGTTGTAGCGGTGGCCGGTGGCAAAGTTATCGAGTCCGACCACGTTCTGATCCAGCTTGAGCAACTGCTCCAGCAGATTGCTGCCGATGAAACCGGCAACGCCGGTAATCAACCAGGTTTTCGGCTGGCTGGGCAACGTGGCGAGGAGTTCGGTATAGGCGGTCATGGGATATTCAGTGTTATGCAGAGTGAAGAACAAGACGGCGATTCCAGCATGGCTGGAATCGCCGTTTGAGCGGAATCAGAGACGCCAGAGTTTGAATCCGGCAGCCTTGATCGCGACCTGATCATAGGCCGATTTGACATCGGTAAAGACACCACCTGGACGCAGCTTCGAGGTCAGTTCAGCCAGCGACATGGCCAGATATTCCTTGTGCGATACCGCCGCGACGACGGCATCGGCATGACTCGGCAGTTGATCCCAAGGCGTCAGGCTGATGCCGTATTCATGTTCCGCTTCCGGCGATTCGGCGATCGGGTCATGCACCAGGACATTGCAGCCGAAGTCCTTCAACTCCTTGACCAGATCGGCCACCTTCGAATTGCGCAGATCCGGGCAGTTTTCCTTGAATGTCAGGCCCAGCACGATGACTTTGGCGCCCTTGACGGTGCAGCCATTGTTGATCATGCCCTTGACGGTCTGCTGCGCGACATAAGCCGCCATGCCGTCGTTGATACGCCGGCCGGCGAGAATGACTTGCGGGTGATAGCCCAGCATTTCGGCTTTGTGGGTGAGGTAGTACGGGTCGACGCCAATGCAATGACCACCGACCAGGCCGGGGCGGAAGGGCAGGAAATTCCACTTGGTGCCGGCGGCCTGCAACACTTCCAGGGTGTCGATGCCGAGGCGGTCGAAGATCAACGCCAACTCATTCATCAGCGCGATGTTCAGGTCGCGCTGGGTGTTTTCGATGACTTTTGCGGCTTCAGCCACTTTGATCGAGCTGGCACGATGCACGCCGGCGACGATCACCGAGGCATACAGTTCGGCGACTGCTTCGGACGTCGGGCCATCATCACCGGACACCACTTTCACGATCTTGGTGATGGTGCGTTCCTTGTCGCCCGGATTTACCCGTTCCGGCGAGTAACCAACATGGAAGTCCTGCTTCCATTTCATGCCGGAGTGCTGCTCCAGCAACGGGATACAGACTTCTTCCGTAGCGCCCGGGTAAACCGTTGATTCATAAACAACGGTGGCGCCCTTCTTCATGTACTTGCCGACCGTGGTGGAAGAACCGACCAGGGGGGAGAAATCGGGAATATGCGCCTCATCAACCGGCGTCGGCACTGCGATGATGATGAAATCGGCTTTCGATATCGTGCTCGGGTCGCTACTGACGCTGAGCCGGGTCGCCGCCTTCAGGTCCGCCGTGCTGACTTCGCCAGTCGGATCACAGTAGTTTTTATAATTGGCAATCTTGCCTTCGGACAAATCAAAACCGATGGTCTCGAATTTTTTGCCAAACTCCACCGCCAGAGGCAGGCCGACGTAGCCCAAACCGACTACAGCAACAATGGTCATGATTTCTCCCAAAAGGAACGAAAAGTGAATCGATCAAACAAACATTCTACCCAAGCAATTGCCTGCCTGTAGCATGACATCGCCATACAACAGTGTGGCAACAACTTAGGGAGCCGGACGATGCCCAACAAACCCGCTTTGCTTTTAACGGCAGCGCTGTTACTTGCATTTAGCACAATCTTCGCGCCCGCTCGGGCAGAGATCACCGATATTCTGCCGCGCATCAAAGCCTCGGTTGCCGGCATCGGCACCGTGCACCCCTTGCGCAGCCCGCGCAACAAGCTGATGGGCACCGGATTTGTCGTTGCCGATGGCCGGCATGTCATTACCAATGCGCATGTCGCACCGACACTGGTCGAAGATGAAAAAGGCGAATCGATAGCGGTATTTCTGCGCACGCCGAATGGCGTCATCGTACGCAAGGCAGAGAAGGTACTCAGTGATCCCGAGCATGACCTGCTGCTGCTCAAGATCGAAGGCGAAGCCTTGTCAGCCTTGCAACTGGGGAATTCCGATGCCGCCCGCGAGGGGAAAATGTATTACTTCACCGGCTTCCCGATTGGTGCCGTACTCGGACTCTACCCCGCCACGCATCGTGCCGGACTTGCCGCCATCGCGCCGGTTTACAGTCCGCCGCCAGGCGCCCGTAATCTGACCGCAAAACTGATCAAGCGTGCCGATAATCCTTTTCTGATGTTCCAGCTCGACGCCACCGCCTATCCGGGAAATAGCGGTAGTCCGCTGTATGACGGCGACACTGGCGAGGTGATCGGCGTAATCAACTCGGTTTTCGTCAAAGGCGCAAAAGAGAATGTCATTCGTGACCCCAGCGGCATCACTTACGCCATCCCGGCCAGATACGTTGAAGCCTTGCTGAAAAGAGCGGGGCTTTAAAAAAGTCGGTTTGATCCGCCAAATATGCATCTAGCCAAATTCCCGCTGCCGCTGGTGGTCGAGATTATCGGCTCGCGGCAATTGCGCTTATTTCTGATCACAGCCCACATAGCTGGCGTCAGCGCCATGTTTCTCGCCGCGCTACCGCCTGTCTCACAATGGTCGGGTGCGGTTGTGTTGACGATCAGCCTGTTGCTTCACTTTCGCCCGCGATCCAATTTCCGCTTGCGTGGAGATGATGAGGGCAAATTGATGGTCTGGCGGGAAGGGAAATGGCAGACAACGCGAATTGCAAACAGCAGCGCGGTTTGGTCATTTTGTATCGTCTTGCGCCTGGCTATCGCCAATCAACCACGATACAGCAACCTGGTGGTGTTGCCGGACAGCTTGCCTGCGACTGACTTCAGGCGGCTCCGTGTCTGGTTGCGCTGGTGTCTGAAGCACGAGGCCGCAACACCCGAAGCCGTCAGCGAGTTACACAATCAATAACGGTAATTCGCCGTATTCAATAGCCAGGGATTGCTGCTTGCCTCATGCGCGGGCAAATGCAGCCACTTTTTGTCACGCGCATTCGACGTATCACGTGCGACGGACGCTTTGTTCGAAACCGGATCAATCCCCCAGCGACGCAACTTGCCGCTATCGGTCATTCGGTCATAGATGGCCTTGTAGAAAGCTGGATCGCTTCCGACCATCATCCAGCGCAGCATGATTTGCGGATCAGCCAACTCGGACCAATTACGCACAGTTGCCGGATCCACCATTTTGCCAAGTGTGTTGGCATAGGCATCAGGAGACATTGCGACGGATGCGAGCGCAGTCATGAAGCGAGGTTCGGTAATCGCATCGAGCCATTCGGCCAGCAATTCTGGATGTTTCGCCACCAGCCCGTTCCTGGTCGGGTCCAGCATGCGCGATAACCAGGCTTCCGGCGTGGCCGGAACGGCTTGTTGGTCTTCGGAAACAATCGATTTAGCCGAATTGAACTCGGCAAGCCGGTCAACGACACGTCCATCTGGTCGCACGACGCGTTCAGTCAGTCGCTTGACCGGTTTTTTCAATGCGTTGGCTTGCGTCGGATCAACCAATGTCCCGATACCGGCATGAGCTTCGACCCATGGCACCGAACAGCAGATCAAACTTATCAACGCAATCAGCTTGCGGCGCTTCATCATCAAAACCCTATTATCCGAACGGAAATCACAATATTAGAAAGATCTTAACATGTGAATCCGGCACAAAACAAAAGGGCGAAACCCTTGGGTTTCGCCCTTTTTTTCCACCAGAACGCGCCGAAATTACCTGGCGGGAACGGGGATGAAGCCAGCCAGCGGGTTGGCGATGTTGCCGTAGGAAGCCGGGTTGATGAACTGACCCCAGGTGCCATAGGTGCTCGGGTTAACCGCAGCGCCGGCCCATTGGGTGTACATGTTGGGGTTCAGCGGAGCCATCATCAGATTCATGTTGGCGGGAGCCAAAGGAGCCATCGCCCAGTTGGTGTACATGTTGGGGTTCAGCGGAGCCATCATCATTTGCAGGACGCGGGGATCCAGGGGAGCAGCCAGCATCTTGGCGTACATGTTGGGGTTCAGCATGGGGGAGATGGCAGCCGTGTAGAAATTCGGGTCCATCGAAGCAGCCAACCACTTGGTGTACATGTTGGGGTCGAGCAAACCGGCGTAGGCTTTCAGGATGTCAGGAGACATGCCAGCCTGGGCCATCTTGGTCATGGTGGCGGGATCCATCAGCTTTTGCATAACGATGATGGAGGTAGCGGGATCCATCATGTTGACCATGGCGGCAAGCGCAGCCTTCGGATCTTTGGCGATATCAACAACCTTGGCGGGATCCAGCAGCTGAGCAGCGGTGGATTCCGGGGTTGCGGGAGCGGATTGGGCAAAAGCGGATTGAGCGACCAGTGCAAGGATCAAGGCGGAAAGCTTTTTCATGTCTACAACTCCTAAATGTTTGAAAAGAAAAGAAGAAATCTGAACAACGGGGTGCAGTATAGAGACCAATATTAGAACTTTCGATTGTCCCGACAATAAGCCGGAAGTGCCGCTTATCACATGTTGCGATTAAACAACATGTGATATTTTGCACAAAAAACAAGCATCGATTCAATCGCCCAGATAGGCCGCCCGGACTTGCGAGTCTTTCGCCAGTTCGGCCGAGGCACCGGACAAGGTGATCTCGCCGCTTTCCATGACGTAAGCACGATGACTGACCTGCAAAGCCAGATTGGCATTTTGTTCGACCAGCAAAATGGTGACGCCCTCGGCAGCGATCATGCCGATCGTTTCGTAGATCTTCTGCACCATCAAAGGCGCCAGGCCCATGCTCGGCTCATCCAGCAACAGCAAACGCGGCCGCCCCATCAAGGCGCGCGCAATTGCCAGCATCTGTTGTTCACCGCCGGAAAGGGTACCGGCAAGTTGTTTGCTGCGCTCCAGCAAACGAGGAAACAACGCATAAGCGCGCGCGATATCGCGCCGCACCGCCTCGCGATCATTGCGCAGATAGGCGCCCATATCGAGGTTTTCCGCCACGGTCAGACGGCCGAAAATGCCACGCCCCTCCGGCACCAAAGCCATGCCGCGCGCGACGATGGCATGCGTCGGCAGTTTATGCAGGCGCTCGCCGGAAAAATGCACGTTGCCATGCGGCTTGACCAGCCCCATCAGGCCTTTCAGCGTGCTGCTCTTGCCGGCGCCGTTGGCGCCGATCAAGCAAACCAGTTCACCCTCATCGACATGGAAATCAATTCCGCGCACGGCCTGGATGCCGCCGTAAGCCACCTTCAGCCCGCTAACCTTGAGCAAGCTCATGCCGGCGTGCCTCCCAGATAAGCCGCGATCACCGCCGCATCCCGCTGCACACTGGCGGCATCGCCTTCCGCGATCTTGCGGCCGTAATCGAGCACCGCAACGCGGTCGCACAGACCCATGACCAGCTTCACATCATGTTCGATCAGCAACAACGTGACACCACCTTCGCGCACGCGCTGGAAAAGCTCACCCATCTGGCGCCGCTCGCTCGGATTCATTCCCGCCACCGGTTCATCCAGCGCCAGCAACTTTGGCTCGGTCGCCAGCGCGCGGGCAACTTCGAGACGACGTTGATCGCCATAAGCAAGGTGGCCGGCCAAGGTACGGCCCTTTTTATGCAGGCCGACGTAGTCCATCAGATGGCGTGCTTTATCGCGAATATCAGCTTCTTCTGCGCGCGTGCGGCGATCACGCAGAACCGCGCCGAGGATGCCGGTGCGACTGCGCGCATGACGACCGACCATGACGTTTTCCAATGCCGTCATGTTGGCGAACAGGCGGATGTTCTGGAACGTGCGCGCGAAGCCGCGTTCGACGATCTGATGCGGCTTCAGGCCCTGCAAGGCGGCGCCATCGAGCTTAACCTCGCCCGCCGTCAAACTGTAGAGACCGGTCATGCAATTGAACAACGTCGTCTTGCCGGCGCCGTTGGGCCCGATCAGGCCGTAGATCTCGCCCAGGCGCACATCAAGAGAAACGTCTTCCAATGCCGCCAGGCCGCCAAAGCGTTTGGTGACACCGGAAACACGCAACAAGGAATCCTTGTTCATGCTTTGGCGTCGTAAAGATCGGCCTGTTCCTGATCAGCGACGCCATCTTCGGCGGCAAACTCTCGCTTGCGCTGGCGTGAAGGCAACAGGCCGGCAGGCCGATACAGCATCATCGCAACCAGCGCGACACCGAACAGCAGCATGCGCAGATCGGAAGGATCAACCACGACGTGGCCCAATGTAGCGCGTTGCAAATCGCCCAGATAACGCAGTGCCTCGGGAATCACCGTCAGCAACACCGCGCCGAGAATGACACCGGGAATATTGCCCATGCCACCGAGCACGATCATGCACAGCACCAGAATCGATTCCCACAGATTGAAACTTTCCGGACTGATGAAGCCCTGGAAGGCCGCAAACAAACCGCCCGCGAGTCCGCCGAAAGTGGCCCCCATGGCGAATGCCAGCAGCTTCATGTTGCGTGTGTTGACGCCCATCGCCGCCGCCGCGATTTCGTCTTCACGAATCGCCGCCCAGGCACGCCCGATGCGCGAATCCTGCAAACGCATGGCGATGAAGATGGCGAGCAGGGTAAAGGCCAGAAACAGGTAGTAGTAGAAATAAGTCGGCGGGAACGTCATGCCGAAAATGTGCAGCGGCTTGCCGAAGGAGAACCCGGCGATGCTGATCGGATCGATCAGATTGATCCCCTGCGGGCCGTTGGTCAGGTTGAACGGCGCATTCAGATTGTTCATGAAGATGCGAATGATCTCGCCAAAACCCAAGGTGACGATGGCCAGGTAATCGCCGCGCAAACGCAAGGTCGGCGACCCAAGCAGGACGCCGAACAGACCTGCCAGCATGGCGCCGATCGGCAGCACCAGCCAGAACGGCAGATGCAGGCCGAAATGCGGACTCGCCAGCCAGGCATAGAGATAGGCGCCGATGGCGTAGAACGCGATATAGCCGAGATCGAGCAGGCCGGCATAACCGACGACAATATTCAAACCGATCGCCAGCAAGACGTAGAGCAGCACGAAATCGAGTACCCGCACCCAGGAATTTCCCAGGCCGAAGCCCATGATGAAAGGCAGTGCGGCGAGCAGCACCGCCAGCAGAATGGCGGTCAGACGCGGCCGCTTGCGCAACCCGTCAAGCACGATTGGCAACCCGTTCGCCGAGCAGCCCGGAGGGCCGGAACACCAGCACTGCAATCAGCACGAAGAAGGCGAACACATCCTGATAATGGCTGCCCAGGAAACCGCCGGTGATGTCGCCGATGTAACCGGCACCGAGCGCCTCGATGACGCCGAGCAACAAGCCGCCCAGCATCGCCCCCGCGATATTGCCGATGCCGCCCAGCACTGCGGCTGAAAAAGCCTTCAGGCCAAGCATGAAACCCATGTAGTAATGCGCCAGTCCGTAATAGGCACTGACCATGACGCCGGCAATCGCGGCAATTGCAGCGCCGATGATGAAAGTGGCAGAAATCACCCGATCCACGTTCACCCCCATCAGTTCGGCGACTTCCTTTGATTGCGCGGTCGCACGCATGGCGCGACCGAGCCGCGTCCGCTCAACCAGCAGCCAGAGACCGGCCATGATGGTGAAAGCCAGCACCACGATGCTGATCTGCAGCAGACTGATATGGGCGCCGAGGAACTCGTATCTGGTGGTGGGCAGAATCTCCGGGAACGACACGTACTGACGGCCCCAGATCAGCATGGCCAGATTTTGCAGAATGATCGACACGCCAATCGCGGTAATCAGCGGCGCCAGGCGGGGCGCTTTGCGCAACGGTCGATAGGCGACCTTTTCGATACCGAAGGCCAACAGCATGCAGGCCGGGATCGCCACCAAAATGCCGCCCAGCACGACCAGAATGCCGGGCATATCGGGCGCGACGCCGACCAGAATGCCGATCACTGTCAGCGCCACCATGGCGCCGATCATGGTCACCTCACCATGCGCGAAGTTGATCAGTTCAAGAATGCCGTAAACCATGGTGTAGCCAAGCGCAACCAGCGCATAGATGCTACCCAGCACAAGGCCGTTGACGAGCTGTTGGGTGAAGATGTCCATGGCGGGCGCAGGGGGCGTGGATTCGTCATTCTCGCGCAAGCGGGAATCCAGTTCGTTGGTCAAACCTTAATCAGATTGACACTCTGGATTCCCGTTTTCACGGGAAGGAAAGCTTAGTTGACCGTTTCCAGCATCTGCCAGGCGCCGCCCTTGACTTCATACAAAGTCACCGCGCCGCCGGTAGTGTCGCCCTTGGCATCGAACTTCACCGGGCCGCTGACGCCTTGCAGATCGGTCTTCGGCAGTTCGGCGAGGACTTTTGCAGGTTCGGCGGAACCGGCACGCTTCATCGCATCAACCAGCGCATAAACGGCATCATAGGCATACGGCGCATAAACCTGGATGACGCCGTACTTGGCCTCGAAGCGCTTGCGGAACTCCGGGCCGCCCGGCATCGAATCAATCGGCAGACCAGGCGAAGAAGCCACCACACCTTCCGCATCGGAACCCGCCAGCTTGACGAAATTGACGTTCTGCAAGCCATCGCCACCGAGCAGTTTGGCGGTCAGGCCGAGACTCTTCATCTGCTTCGCCATTGGCCCACCCTGCGGATCCATGCCGCCGAAAAAGATCAGATCCGGCGTCTTGCCCTTGATGCTGGTCAGAATGGCGCTGAAATCGGTGGCGCGATCATTGGTGAATTCGCGCGCGACCACTTCGCCGCCCACCGCCCGTGCCGCCTTCTCGAACTCATCCGCCAGACCCTGACCGTAAGCGGTACGGTCGTCGATGATGGCGATCTTCTTGGCCCCCATCTTGTTGACCGCGAACTGGCCCAGCGCTTTGCCCTGCTGGGCATCATTGGCCATCACCCGATACGCCGTTTTGTAACCCTGCGCGGTGTAAGCCACGGCCGTTGCGGAAGGTGAAATTTGCGGAATACCGGCATCGTGGTAAATCTTCGAGGCGGGGATGGTGGTACCGGAATTGAGATGGCCGATCACCGCGACCACGCCGGCATCGACCAGCTTCTGCGCCACGATGGTGGCGGTTTTCGGTTCCGCCTGGTCATCTTCACCGAGCAGTTCCAGCTTTACCTTCTTGCCGCCCAGTTCGAGGCCCTTGGCGTTGATTTCATCCACCGCCAGGCGCGCGCCATTTTCATTATCTTTGCCAATATGGGTCTGCGGGCCGGTCAATGGCGCAACCGAACCAATCTTGATCACATCGCTGGTGGCTTCCTGCTTTTTGCCACATCCGGCCAAACCAAGCGCCAGCGCCAGTGCCAACGCGGAAACAACAAACTTGCTGGATTTCATCTCGATACCCCGGAAAGCTGGAAAACCGGCGATTTATATCACACCGCACCCAGCCGCCGCTGCCATAAAAAAAGCCGCCTGAGCTTGCGCTCACGCGGCCTTTGTTGCCTGGAAGGCAGCCTTACATGGCCAGAATCCAGTCAGCCAGTTTCTTGGCGTTGTCGTCAGACACCTGCGGGTGCGGGGGCATCGGAACCGGGCCAAAGACGCCCTTGCCGCCCTTCTTGATCACGGTAACGATGTGATCAGCCGCCTTGGCATCGCCCTTGTATTTCTTGGCGATATCCTGGTACGACGGGCCGACCACCTTCTTGGCGACCTGGTGGCAGCTCATGCAAGCGCTTTTCTTGGCCAGCGCCTCATCGGCGGAAGCAACGCCAGCAGCCATGGCGAGAACAGCGGCAGCAACAATTACGATAGCTTTCATATGTAAATCTCCTTTTTTTGACAAAGGCAACTTGCGTTGCGCGGCGGATGTTACTGGACCACCCGGTGACTGAGAATAGTCAAAAGATCAGTAAGTTGGACTATTTCAGGCAGGCATCTAACGTTGTCGCAAATTGAAGCGTTGACGATGCTTTGCGGTGATTGCTGCAAATTGGTAGGAATTTCCCGGTGAGTGCTGGTTGATTTGAACAATAAACAGGCGTCATCCACGGCTTTATCGGCGGCCCGCTTCCATTGCGAAACCTCCGGTTCCGGCCCGCGCAACACGATCACCGGCGGCGGTGACAAGACACTGGACAAGGTGCGCAACAGACTCGGAAACGGCGTCGGCTGCGCCTGCATTGCTTGATGAAAGGCCAGCAACGTGCGTTCCGCCGCGGCCTGATAGCGCGGCTCTTCGAGCAATCGTCCGAGACGCATCAACGCAAGCGCGGCGATGCCGTTGCCGGAAGGCGTCGCATTGTCATAACCGGGTTTGGCGCGATGGATCAACGCTTCATGATCGTGGCTGGTGAAAAAGAATCCGCCCGCCTCGGCATCTGCAAAATAGAGCAGCAGCGCATCCGCCAATTGCCGCGCCCAGAAAAAATCGGCATCGCGCCAGTCGGCTTGCAGCAATTCGAGCAGCGCATCAACCAGAAAAGCATAGTCATCCAGATAGCCGTTATGCCGCGCCTGACCTTGCTGATACGACGCCGCCAGACGGCCATCGCGCCACACGGTCTGGTGCAATGCATCCGCCGCCGCCTGCGCTTGGCGAACCCAATCGGCGCGATCAAATCGGCGTCCGGCGCGAGCCAGTCCTTTGATCATCAATCCATTCCAACTGGTCAGCACCTTGTCATCGCGCCCCGGACGAACCCGACTTTCACGTGCCTCGAACAGTTTTCCGCTGGCCGATGCCAGCAATGCAACCGCCTCGGCTAGCGGCAAACCCAATTGCGTCGACGCGTTCGGCAACGGCAACTGCATTTCCAGGTGCCAGGCGTGATCCTCGAAATTCGGCGCGGTTTCGAGTCCCCAGCAGGCGTTGGCCACCGCGTACTCAGCGGGCGTCAACAAGGTGGCGATCTCAGCCGGCGTCCAAACGTAAAACTTGCCCTCTTCATGTTCCGAATCGGCATCCAGCGCAGCGTAGAACAAGCCTTCAGGCGAAGTCATCTCGCGCTGCAACCAGCCGACGATGCCTACCGCTGCCTGAGCGAACAGGGGGTTGCCGGTTTGCGCCCAGGCATCCGCATACAAACCCAGCAATGGCCCGTTGTCGTAGAGCATCTTTTCGAAGTGCGGTATGCACCAGCGCGCATCTGTCGAGTAGCGGAAAAATCCACCACCCAATTGATCCATCAACCCGCCCAAAGCCATTTTTTCCAGCGTGAACAACACGCTGGCGCGCGCAACCGGATCATTCGACCAGAGCAGGAACTCCAGCTCCGCCGGACGCGGAAACTTCGGGGCTCGACTGAAACCGCCATAGACCGGATCGAAACCTTGCCGAATGCCCGTGATCGCAGCCTGGATCGGCGCCGGATCAAGTGCGCTCTCGGCAGCCGGTTGCGCATCGGTTTCCGCCAGCGCTGCACGCATCGAAGCATTCTGTTCGACGATATCGGCGCGCTGGGTTTTCCAGGCGTGCGCCACGCTTTCCAGCAATTGGGTAAAACCGGGCAAGTTGTAGCGCGCCTGTTTCGGGAAATAAGTGCCGCCAAAGAATGGCGTGCCATCCGGTGCCAGAAACATCGTCAACGGCCAACCACCGCCGCGCTGGCTGAACATCTGCAGCGCGGTCTGATAAATCTGGTCGAGATCCGGCCGCTCTTCGCGATCGACTTTGATGCAGACGAAATGCTGGTTCATCAGCGCCGCCACGTCGGCATCCTCGAACGACTCGTGCGCCATGACATGGCACCAGTGGCAAGTGGAATAGCCGACCGAGAGCAGAATCGGCTTGTCTTCCTGCCGCGCCTGTGCCAGCGCGTCAGGCCCCCAGGCTTGCCAATCGACCGGGTTGTCGGCGTGCTGCAATAAGTAGGGGCTGGTTTCCTGGGCGAGACGGTTGGGCATGACGGGCTCCGAAATTCAGGCCGCCAGTGTATCTAAGTTGACTAATTTTGTCGGGATTAGCCGGCCTGCGTATCGGTTCTGCTTCAGACCGCTTGCAGCAGTTCCAGCGTGACCTCGGCCATCAATCGCATTTCTGCTTCCTCGATGATATAAGGCGGCATGAAGTACACCGTGTTGCCGATCGGTCGGATGAACAGGCCGCGTGCCAGCGCCTGCTGGTGGAAACGGGTACTGAATCCGGCTTCGGTATGGTTGACGTCGAACGCCCAGATCATGCCGATATTGCGGAAATGACTGACGCGCGGATGTACCTTGATCGGAGCGAGCAATTGGTTGAAGCGGACGCTCTTGACGCGATTGCTGGCCAACACCTCGTCGGTTGCAAAAATATCCAGCACCGCCAGCGCAGCGCGGCAGGCAAGCGGATTGCCGGTGTAGGAGTGCGAATGCAGGAAGCCGCGCGCGGTGGCATCGGCATAGAACGCGGCGTAGATCTCGTCGCGGGTCAAGACGCAGGATAACGGCAGGTATCCGCCGGTGATGCCTTTCGACAAGCAGAGAAAATCTGGCCGGATGCCGGCATGCTCGCAGGCAAACATCGTACCGGTACGGCCAAAGCCGACAGCGATCTCATCGGCAATTAGATGCACTTCATATTTGTCGCACAGTTCTCGCAGCCGGCTCAGGTAGATCGGGTGATACATGGCCATGCCCGCGGCGCCCTGCACCAACGGTTCGACAATCACCGCCGCTGTGGTATCGGCGCATTCGGCGAGAAAGTCTTCCATCTGGCCGATCGCGCGCCAAGCATAGGTCTCGGCTGACTCCTCCGGCTCGGCCAGGCGCCAGTCCGGGCTGGCCACCTGATGCGACTGGCGCAACAAGGGCGCATAGACATCCTTGAACAACGCGACATCGGTCACCGACAGCGCGCCCAGGGTTTCGCCGTGATAGCCGTTCTGCAGGCTGACATAACCGGATTTCTGAGTGCGGCCGCGATTGCGCCAGTAATGAAAACTCATCTTCAACGCGATTTCGGTCGCGCTGGCGCCATCGGAACCATAAAAGGCGTGGCCGAGGCCGCTGAGGCGAGACAGCCGTTCCGACAATTCGACCACCGGCGCATGGGTACAGCCGGCCAGCATGACGTGCTCGATGCGGCCCAACTGATCGAACAGGGCAGCGTTGATGCGCGGGTTGGCGTGGCCGAACAGGTTGACCCACCAGGACGAAATCGCATCCAGATAACGCTGACCTTGATGGTCGATCAACCAAGCGCCTTCACCGCGCGCAATCGGCAGCGGCGGCGTTTGTTCCAGATGCTTCATCTGCGTGCACGGGTGCCAGACCGCGGCGCGCGTACGGTTAATCCAATCCTCGTTGCTCATCCGTTGAGGCGCGCAAAAGCTTATTGAAAGAAGCCTTTCGACAGCAGTTCCATGGTCAGCAGGCGGTAATCGTGCGCGCCGGGCGAATCGGAGGAATACGCGAAAATATCCATGCCATGCGCCGGGCTTTCAGACAACGCGGGGTCATCCGGGATGCGCGTGTCGCATAAATTATCACCATAGCGAGTCTTCAGACCGGCCAATGCTTCGCGACATTGCGGCTTGGCCTCGTCGAAACGGGTCAGCACGATACGTCGTGGAATACGGCGTTTAAGCGGGCCTTCCAGCACGTTGAGGGCTAGATCAAGGCGGTTCAGGCCCTGAATGGCGAGGAAATCGGCGGTGACCGGAATCAATACCCGGTCGGCGGCGAACAGGGCATTGAGAGAAAGCACGCCGAGCGCCGGCGCACAGTCGATCAGGATTGGCGCATCTTCCCAAGCCAGGGCGGCATCGAGGCCGCGCTTCAGGGTGCCGGCCACGCCGGGCGTGGCACCCAGCATCGCATCCACCTTGGACAAGTCGGGATGACCGGGCAGCAGGCGAATCTGATTAGCCAGTCGCCGCATGATGCGATCCAGCGGCGTCTTGTCGCGAAAGAAGGCCGCCGTGGAACCGCTGCTTTGCTGATTTTTGACGCCCAGAGCCAAGCTGACGTGCGCTTGCGGATCAAGATCGATCACCACTGGCTTGCGTTCCAGCAAAGCCAGAGAGGCGGCGATATTAAGCGTGGTCGTGGTTTTGCCGACGCCGCCCTTTTGATTGAATACCGCGATTACTGCCATGAGAACTTACTCCAACGGGGATATTCGGTGGTTTTATTGGGTGGGTTTATTGGGTGGTTTTATTCAACGGTAACCGATTTGGCCAGGTTGCGCGGCTGATCGACATCCGTGCCCTTCAGAATGGCAACGTGATAAGCCAGCAATTGCAGTGGGATGCTGTAAACAATCGGCGCGGTTCCCGGGTAAATGTCAGCCAGGGTCAGGTTCTGGAAATGGTCGAGTTCGATCTTGACCTTGTGGTCGGAGAACAGGAACAACTCGCCGCCGCGCGCGCGCACTTCCTGCAGATTCGACAGCACCTTGTCGAGCAAGGGGTCGTCCGGCAGCGCGCAGATCACTGGCATGTCGGCATCCACCAGCGCCAGCGGGCCATGCTTCAACTCGCCGGCGGGATAGGCTTCAGCGTGAATGTAGGAGATTTCCTTCAGCTTGAGCGCGCCTTCCAGCGCGATCGGGTAGAACGGACCTCGGCCGAGGAAGAGGGCGTGGTGCTTGTCGGCAAAGGCGCCCGCCATGTCCTTGATGGCGTCGGACAACGACAACACGACTTCAACCTGGCGCGGCAGCGCATGCAATTCATTCACCAGCCGCGTTTCGTCTTCAGCCGACAAGCCGCGTCGCTTCGCCAGTGCGACGGTGAGCAAACGCAGCGCGGTAAGTTGAGTGGTGAACGCCTTGGTGGAGGCGACGCCGATTTCCGGGCCGGCGCGAGTCATCAGCGCGACATCGGACTCGCGTGTCAGCGACGATTCCGGCACATTGCAGATGGTCAGCGAGCCGACGTAGCCGGCCTGTTTGGCGAAGCGCAATGCGGCCAGCGTGTCGGCGGTCTCACCGGACTGGGAAATCGACAGGAACAGCGTATCCGGCGGCACCACGACCTTGCGGTAACGATATTCGCTGGCAACTTCGACGTTGCAAGGAATCCCGACTTCTTCCAGCCAGTAACGCGCGACCAGGCCGGCGTGGTAACTGGTGCCGCAGGCGATGATGTGGACGCCGCGCGTCTTGTCCAGCAAGGTCTTGGCTTCATGGCCGAAGCTTTCTTCAAGCAAGCGGCCCTTGTGGATACGGCCTTCCAGAGTTTCTGCAATGACCGAGGGCTGCTCGAAGATTTCCTTCAGCATGTAATGCTTGTACGGCCCCTTGTCGGTCGTCGAAGCGGAAAGCTGCGACAGGCGCTCCGGCCGTTCGACCGGATTGCCGGCGACATCGAACACGCGCACGCCATCGCGGCGAATCTCGGCGACATCGCCTTCTTCCAGAAAGATGAAACGCTGTGTCACCGGCAGCAGCGCGAACACATCGGAAGCGATGAAGTTTTCACCGACGCCAAGTCCGATCACCAACGGGCTGCCGGCGCGGGCGACGATCAGCCGGTCGGCATCGTTCGGGGTGCAAACCGCGAGGCCATAGGCGCCAACCAATTGGGTGATGGCTTTCTGCACCGCGCGCAGCAAGTCAGGCTCGTCTTCCAGCAAATGCGCGAGCAGGTGGGCGATGACTTCGGTGTCGGTTTCAGAGGTGAAGAAATAATCTTTGGCCTGTAGTTCGGCACGTAATTCGGCATGGTTTTCGATGATGCCGTTATGCACCACCGCGACTTTTTCGCCGCTCATGTGCGGGTGTGCGTTGCGTTCCGCAGGCATACCGTGCGTCGCCCAACGGGTATGGGCGATACCCAGTTTTCCTTCGACAGGATTCGTTTCCAGCAACTGTCGCAGCATGGCGACCTTGCCCACCGCACGGATGCGCCCGAGGCTGCCATCTTCTTGTCGAACCGCGATGCCTGCCGAGTCGTAGCCGCGATACTCCAGGCGTTGCAAACCTTCAATCAGGATGGGCACAACATTACGTTGAGCGATGGCGCCGACGATGCCGCACATAGTTCTTCTCCGGTTATGACTTAGGTTTTCTTTTTGATTGGCCGTTGCCAGCCAGGCAGGGTGATTTGTTTGGCGCGTGACAAGGTGAGTTGTCCGGCTGGAGCATCTTTGGTCAGCGTCGTACCCGCACCCAAGGTTGCGCCACGGCCGACAGTAACCGGGGCGACCAGTTGCGTGTCCGAGCCAATGAAGGCTTCGTCTTCAATCACCGTGCGATGCTTGTTGGCGCCGTCGTAATTGCAGGTGATGGTGCCGGCGCCGATGTTGACCTTGCGGCCAACGGTTGCATCGCCGACGTAGGACAAGTGGTTGATTTTTGAATTGAATCCGACTTGCGCGTTCTTTAATTCAACAAAATTGCCAATATGCGTTTCTTCCGCCAATGTTGTGCCAGGACGCAAGCGTGCGTAAGGCCCGATCACTGCATTGGCGCCCACCTTGGCGCCCTCCAGGTGACAGAATGGCTTGAGCTGGACGCCCGCCGCCAATTCAACATTCTTCAACACGCAATTGGCGCCAATCTGCACGCCATCGCCGAGCACCACATCGCCTTCAAAAACGGCATTGATGTCGATCAGCACATCGCGGCCACAGGTCAGCGTGCCGCGCACATCGATCCGGCTCGGATCAATCAGTGTCACGCCATCGGTCATCAGCCGATTGGCCTGGTTGCGTTGATGCAGGCGTTCCAGCTCGGCCAGTTGAGCCCGACTGTTGATACCAAGCACTTCCCATTCAGCCGCTGGATGGCAAGGAATGACACGTTCACCTTCGGCGGTGGCCATACCAATGACATCGGTCAGGTAGTACTCGCCTTGCGCATTCTTGTTGTCCAGTCGCGCCAGCCAGCCTGCCAGCTTGTCGGCGGGCAGGCAGAGTATGCCGGTATTGACTTCATTGATTGCCAACTCGTCCGGGTTGGCATCTTTCTGTTCGACGATGCGTTCGACCTGGCCGCGCGCATTGCGCACGATGCGGCCATAACCGGATGGATTGGCCAGATGCACGGTGAGCAGCGCGATTGCTCCGTCGCGCGCAATCAGCGTCATTTCCTGCAAGGTTTCCGGGCGGGTCAGCGGCACATCGCCGTAAAGAATCAGGCACAACGCAGCGGGATCGAGATGCGGCACGGCTTGTTGAACCGCGTGCCCCGTACCCAGTTGCGGCTCCTGCTTCGCCCAGGCCAGATCAGGACGGGCGACGGCGTTTGGCAACACTTCGCCACCATGACCATAGATCACACAGATGATTTCTGGGCCGAGTTGATCCGCAGCGGCCAGCACATGCGCAATCAATGGCTTTCCGGCTAATGGATGCAAGACTTTGGGCAAGTCGGATTTCATCCGGGTGCCCTTGCCGGCGGCAAGAATGACAATATTCAGTGGCGGGTTCATAGGGCAGTACAACATAGAGGGAGCCGGAAACGCGCATAAGTATAAACAGCGCTTCCGTGCTTTGTCTGGCGGGCCGGGAAAGAAAAACGGCAGCGCCAGGCTGCCGTTTTGATACTGTTGATACTGCTTTTAGCGAAAAGCTTAGCGTCTGGTCTTGCGCAGCTTCTGAATCGCCGACAACTGCGCAACGGCTTCCGCCAATTCCGCCTGAGCCCGCGCGTAATCCATGGACGAAGAACGATTTTTCATCGCTTCTTCCGCCTGTTGCTTGGCTTCCAGCGAACGCGCCTCATCCAGGTCGGCGCCGCGCGCAGCGGTATCGGAAAGGATCGTGATAACGCCGGGCTGCACTTCCAGAATGCCCCCGGAAACATAGATCAGATCTTCTTCCGTCCGATCCGGAGACTTGATCCGCACCGACCCTGGCTTCAGCCTGCTCAGCAGCGGCGTGTGGCGTGGGTAGATACCGACCTCGCCCATCTCGGCGGGAGCGATCACATACTCGGCAAGCCCCGAGTAAATCGCGGCTTCCGCGCTGACGATGTCGACATGAAGGGTCATGGGCATGACATTACATCCTTATTGAATGGTCTTTGCCTTCTCGACCGCCTCATCCACCGTACCGACCATGTAGAAGGCCTGTTCCGGCAAATGATCGTATTCACCGTTGACGATCGCCTTGAAGTTGGCAATGGTTTCTTTCAGCGTGACGTACTTGCCGGCAGCGCCGGTAAAGACTTCAGCCACGAAGAACGGTTGCGACAGGAAACGCTGAATCTTGCGAGCGCGGGCAACGGACAGCTTGTCTTCCGGAGACAGTTCGTCCATGCCCAGAATTGCGATGATGTCGCGCAATTCCTTGTAGCGCTGCAAGGTGGCCTGCACCTGGCGGGCGACGCTGTAGTGCTCCTCGCCGACGACCAGCGGGTCGAGCTGGCGCGAAGTGGAGTCGAGCGGATCGACGGCCGGGTAGATGCCCAGCTCGGCGACCTGGCGACTCAACACCAATGTGGCGTCCAAGTGCGCGAAGGTGGTTGCCGGCGACGGGTCGGTCAAGTCATCGGCGGGCACGTATACGGCCTGGAACGAAGTGATCGAGCCGGTGCGGGTGGAGGTGATCCGCTCTTGCAGGGCGCCCATTTCGGAAGCCAATGTCGGCTGATAACCGACGGCAGAAGGCATCCGGCCGAGTAGCGCGGAGACTTCGGTACCGGCCAGCGTGTAGCGGTAGATGTTGTCGACGAAGAACAGCACGTCACGGCCTTCGTCGCGAAAGAATTCAGCCATGGTCAGACCGGTCAGCGCAACGCGCAGACGGTTGCCTGGCGGCTCGCTCATCTGGCCGTAGACCAGCGCCACTTTATCCAGCACACCGCCTTCTTTCATCTCGTGATAGAAGTCGTTACCTTCGCGGGTCCGTTCGCCGACGCCGGCAAACACCGAGTAACCACTGTGTTCAACGGCGATGTTGCGGATCAGTTCCATCAGCGTCACCGTCTTGCCGACGCCGGCGCCACCGAACAAACCTACTTTGCCACCCTTGGCAATCGGCATGATCAGGTCGATGACCTTGATGCCGGTTTCCAGAATTTCCACCGAAGCCGCTTGGTCAGCATAGGCAGGCGCCTTGCGATGGATCGGCATGCGAGATTCTTCGCCGATTGGACCGGCTTCATCCACCGGTTCTCCAAGTACGTCCATGATGCGACCCAGCGTGGCTTTCCCAACCGGAACGGAAATCGCCTTGCCGGTGTTCTTGACGGCAGCGCCGCGCTTCAGTCCGTCGGTGGACCCCATGGCGATGGTGCGAACGATACCGTCGCCCAATTGCTGCTGTACTTCAAACGTCAGCGGCGGAGTTTCCATCTTGATCGCGTCATAGACCTTGGGCAGAGAACCACGAGGGAACTCCATGTCTACCACCGCGCCGATGATCTGTACGATTTTTCCTTCGGTCATGGCATTCATTCCTAGCTAGTTCGAATCTGTTAAACGACGGTGTTTTATACCGCTGAAGCACCGGCGACGATTTCGGAGATTTCCTGCGTAATCGCGGCTTGGCGGGTCTTGTTGTAAACCAACTTGAGCTCACCAACAACGTCTTTGGCGTTGTCCGAGGCGGCTTTCATGGCCACCATCCGAGCTGACTGCTCGCAGGCCAGGTTTTCCGCAACGGCCTGATAAATCAGCGCTTCGATGTAACGCACCATCAAGCTGTCGACGACGCTCTTGGCTTCCGGCTCGTAGATGTAATCCCAGTGGTGTTCGGACTTTTCGATCGCTTCCGTCGCATTCAACGGCAGCAACTGAGTCAGAGATGGCTCTTGCTTCATGGTCGACACGAACTTACTGTAGATCAGATACAGCGCATCGATACGACCATCCTTGTAAGCATCAAGCATGACCTGCACTGGGCCGATCAGACGCTCCATATGCGGTGTATCGCCCAAACCCGTGACCTGCGAGGAGACATTGGCGCCCAGGCGTTGCATGAATCCCAAGCCTTTGTTGCCAACCACGCTGACATCAACTTCAATTTTCTGATCTTGCCAAGTCTTCAGGTTGTTCAATGCCATGCGCAAAGCATTGGTATTAAGCCCCCCGCACAGACCCTTGTCGGTAGTCACCAGAATCAGGCCAACGCGCTTGATGGTTTCACGTGAAACCACAAACGGATGGCGGTATTCCGGATGTGCCTGGCTGAAGTGGGCGGCGACACGGCCAATTTTTTCCGCATAGGGACGCGCTTGGCGCATACGTTCCTGTGCCTTTCGCATCTTGGCGGCGGCGACCATCTCCATGGCGCGAGTGATCTTGCGCGTGTTTTCAACGCTCTTGATCTTGCTGCGAATTTCCTTGCCGGCGGCCATGCTTTTTCTCGTCCGTCAGTAGTTGATCAGTAAGCCGCGCTGGCCTTGAAATCATCAATGGCAGCCGAGAGTTGCTTCTCGGTTTCGCCATCGAGATCACCCGTACTTTGCACTTTATCCATGATTACCGGATATTTGCTCTTCATAAATGATTGCAAAGCGGATTCAAAAGACAAGGCACGTTTGACTTCGACGTCATCCATATAACCGCGATTGACCGCAAACAGCGTAACCGCCATTTCCGCGACGTTGAGCGGAGAATACTGGAACTGCTTCATCAACTCGGTGACCAGTTTGCCGCGCTCCAGCTGCTTGCGTGTTGCCTCGTCCAGATCGGAGGCAAACTGAGCAAAAGCGGCGAGTTCACGATACTGTGCCAGCGCCAGACGGATACCACCGCCCAGTTTCTTGATCACTTTGGTCTGCGCTGCGCCACCCACCCGGGACACCGACAAGCCGGCGTTGATGGCAGGCCGAATGCCGGCGTTGAAGAGATCGGATTCCAGGAAAATCTGTCCGTCGGTAATCGAAATCACGTTGGTTGGCACGAAAGCGGAGACGTCACCAGCCTGGGTTTCAATGATCGGCAGTGCAGTCAGTGAACC
>Ga0105047_10003944_pt1 | contig 26038 bp, 25 predicted proteins | sample MAT04_FD_78384 | JGI IMG/M metagenome (GOLD analysis project Ga0105047, IMG submission 78384) | Freshwater microbial communities from Lake Fryxell liftoff mats and glacier meltwater in Antarctica - MAT-04 (megahit assembly) | ecosystem: Environmental > Aquatic > Freshwater > Ice > Liftoff...
CCATACCGGCAATACCCGGTAACGTTAACGTTGCACCAAGCCATGAAAGACCAAGTAATACCAATAACAAGTTAAAAACTAATGCAAAGAATGCTAAGAAGCCAGCTAACCGGTAATAGAATACGCTAAATAAGAATAACAATCCTAATGCAACCAAGCACGCCATTAACCCTTGGCGTATAGATTCAGCACCCAAGGTTGGCCCGATTTGACGTTCTTCTTCAAATGTTACCGGTGCAACAAATGAACCTGAACGAAGTAGTAATGCTAATTCTTTAGCTTCAGAAATATTGCTTACGCCGGTAATTTGACCCGAACCACCAGTAATAGGTTCACGAATTTGAGGAGCAAGAATTACTACATCATCAAGAACAATCGCCAAACGACGCATGTGATTAATAGTTGTTAATTCAGCAAACTTATCGCGGCCTTCAGCATTAAAGGCAAAATTTACAATTGGTTCAACAGTAGTTTTACCACCTAAACCAGCTTGTGCATCTTTAAGCATTTGGCCGGTAATATCAGCATATTTTGAAACTAGGTAATACGTTTGCATTTCGCCGCCTTCTTCACGGCCCGCGATAATTTGCATATCGTCTGGTAATTCACCATCTAATTCATAGAGTAAATCATTGGTGCTTTTACCAATTTTTTCAACAACTTTAAATTCAAGAACAGCAGCTTTACCGATACGCGCTTTAGCTTGTTGAGGATCAGAGACATCTGGCAATTCAACAACGATTCTGTCTTTGCCTTGTTGTGATATTGGAATTTCAGCAACACTTATGCTATCAAGACGAGCTTTTAAAACTTCAATAATACGTTTTACTGCATCATCTTCGATTTTAGCTGCCTGACGCTCTGAAAAATGCGCTAAGAGAGTTTTATCCATTACATCAATAACTAATTCAGGATCTTGAGTCTTTAATTGCTGAGCAGCATCTTGCGCTGCAGCCATGTTATCAAATGCTAACGTCATAATACCATTGTCAACTGAACGAGTTGCCGGTTGAGGTTTGCTGGTAGTTTTAAGCGTTTCAGAAAAAGCCTGCATTTTAGTTACTAATTGTGCATCAAGAGCTTTTTGAGTTTTAACACCCAACGTTATATAAGTACCACCTACCAAGTCTATTCCAAATCGAACAGAATCGCGTATTGGATTGCGCACAAATAATATATATATGCTGAATAACCCCAATATTAGCCACAAGGTCAATGACGAGTTAATTATACGCTGAAGCGATGAATTCATATACAGCCCTTTTTTCCGGTTGGATGATTCTTTTAATTTTTGGTGCCGAAGAGGGGACTCGAACCCCTACGAGATTTCTCTCACAGCCACCTCAAGGCTGCGTGTCTGCCAGTTCCACCACCTCGGCTGATATTTTCAATAACACAGAGGCAAATGTATCATATTTATCGGGGTATTTCAAATTTACTTACGCTATTTAGAACTGCTAAAAATAGATAAAGAGCGGTGTTTTAAACCGCTCTTTATTCTGATAATAACGTATTAAAAAATAATAGTTTTATGCTTCTTCAGTTTCAGTCGTTCCTGATTGTTCTGTTGCCTTCTTTGATTCATCTTCAGACGGCAAAGACGGTTGCATTTCAGGCGGGGTTAGTTCTTCACTTACAGCAACATCATCACTGCTTGCAGTTTCTGACCTTGTCCACAGGCTACTAATAGATTGTTTTATTTTATCAATACCGGTGGCAAAGTACCCAACAAATCTACCAATCGCTGATCCTATTGATCCAAAGGCATTTGATAATGCTATACCAGTACTGCCCAAGAATCCAGGTTCTTCTACAGTTTCTTCTTCCATAGGTTCTGGCTTGCGCAATGAGTCTTCACGTTCTTTTTTCAAACGCTTAGTTTCTGATTTTAAGTTAATGCCTTTTTCTTTAAGCGATTTTAAAGATGCTTTAACTTTTTCAGTTTGATCATTTGCTAACGTTTTTAATTTTGCAAAATGTGGAGCGAATGAATCTCTAATATAATCAAGAATGTCATTGATATTGGTAATATAGTTACTCATTGAAGAATATTGCTCAAATGCTTTCTTATCACTCAATTCACGAGTAATAGTTTTGAAGCTATCCCATGATTGGCGTTCATACATGCGAGCACGATTTACTAATTCCATAAGTTTAATTAATGCAGTATCAAGTGCATCATCAATTTTTGAAACTACTTTAATATCAGACTTCAATTGTTCCAGATTCTTTTTTTCAGCTTCAAGAGATTTATAGAATTGCTTTTGTTCTTGCGAGAGACCTTCTTCAGAACGCTCAGTTTGTAATTGATCAATAAGGTAATTTAATGTTCCAGTAATATCGCCTTTTTCAGTTCCAACAAGATTATAGAACGGAATAAATACCTTACGATCAAGATCTGAACGTTGTTCAAAGAATTTCATGCGCTCTTCATATACTTGGTCGACAGATTTCTTGGTTTTTTCATATTGCTTTTCAGCTTTTTCCCACCAAAAACGTTTAAATAACCAATTACCCTGTGGCTCACTCAGATCGATAGTATCAATACCAACTACTTCACCCAATTCTTCTACAACCGCAGGTCGCGGAGATGGTTGAGCTTCTGGCGGTAAAGCTTGTTGTACCGGCACAGCTTCAACGACTGGAGCTGCTACAGGTACAGGCTCAACAACCGCAGGAGTAGTCGCAGGTGCTGCTACAACGGGAGCCGGCGCTACCGGTTGCGCACCAGGTGTAGGCACAGCAACTGGCGCTGCCACGGGGACTGGCGCAGGTGCAACTGCCGAGACAACCTCTGCTGCTGGAGTTTCAACTACCGTTTCTGTTTCAGCTTCTTCACTTGCAACTATGTATGCACTTTGTAATACACATGTTACTAGCAATAATTGTAAAAACCAACGCATACCTGCTCCTTTATGATATATATCATTATAAAGTTTGAGCGAGCTCTTTTAATTCGTTCATTAAGCCTTTAGAAAGTTCTTCAGCTTCCCATGAAGTATAACTCCAACGGACGCCTGACTCTACTTTAGTCAAAACAGAACGATCGCTCTTGATGTCGATAATATCAATTCGTACTACGTTCATCAATGGATGGACTGAAGATGGTGCTCTAACCACTCCAGCACGGCCTAACACGCTGTAGGCTACGTTATTTTCATCCATAAAGCACATCATAACTTTTTTTTGCCATACCATATTATGGTAACCGGTGTGATCTTTATGAATAGAAATTAAAATACTTTCTAAACCTTTTGGAAATACGCATTGTATAGGCGTAGTATGAGGCAATCCTCGTTCAGAAAATGTTGATAATACACCAACTGTTTTGCCTGCTTTTAATATTGCTACTAAATCATCTGGAAGTTTAACGCCTACATGTTTTGCCATGGAAATCCCCACCTTGGATAAATAATTTAAAATTTATTTTTTATTACCAACTTATTACGTTAACTGCACCACTATCTCATTTTCTAATGCCAAACCTTTAGCAGTTAATTGTAATTGTTCATCAATTACTCGTATTAGACCCTGTTCATGCATGATATCCATCTTGCGATGTAATTCACGCATTTGATTTTCTGATAACCCATCAATTAATTCATGCATGCTTATGCCACAAATTCTTCGTAACCCCAACATAACTTTTTCTAATCGAACTTGCTCTCGCGTTAGATCTTCAGAAAAAATATGGACTGACTTACCTTCTGAACAAAGCTGCATGTATTTCATCAAATTTTTTTCATTTGCAAATCGCGTTGCACCATCAAACGAGCATGCACCTAACCCAAATGCATTATATGTCTTACGCTCCCAGTATGCGGTATTATGTCGCGATTCCCTGCCTGGTCGAGCGAAATTAGATATTTCATATTGATCAAAGCCATACTGCTTTAAGCAATCAATTGTCCAATAATATAAATCGATCATTTCTGAATCGCCAGGCAATTGCACTGAGTTTTTTTTAACTTTGAAATATAATTGAGTATTTTCATGAATAGTTAAAAAATAAATTGATATGTGACTAATTGGCCATTGCATAACCGTATGCACATATTCTTTCCATTCATCTGCACTTACACCGGGCAAGCCCAAAATAAGATCGATTGAAAGATTGTCAAAGAGCTGCGAAGCTTGCGTTATTAATTCACCCACCTGTTCTACCGTTTGCAACCGATTGAGGTCCTTGAGTGCCTTATCTTTCAAGCTTTGAACACCTATGCTAAGTCGGTTAATACCGATCTCTTTCCATACTAATAACTGCTCCGGTACAACCGTTCCAGGATTAACTTCAATAGTTATTTCACTATCAGGCATAATTTGATAGCTATCTTTAAGTATACCAAACGTGTCAAGTAGCAAATTACTTGGGTAAGTACTGGGTGTTCCACCACCTATAAAAATGGTATCTAGTGACTGTTTTGGAGCATTTTGAGTTCCCAATTTTATTTCTGCAATCAATGCATTGTGATATTGCTGCATAAATTGATCTTGCCCGGCAATAGCTACAAATGGGCAAAAGGTGCATTTATAGGGACAAAATGGCCAATGAATATAAACAGATCGATAGACAATAGAAGGATGAAAAATCAACAGTAACCTCGTAATTTATTTTTTGTGCAATTCTGTGGGAATAGTAGCTGAGATACATTTCTTAGCGCGTTCAAAATCAGATTGAATCATTTCTTGTGCTGCATGTGCAGGCGCAAATTTAATAAGAACTCCATTAGTAAAAATAGATTCTAAATCAGAAGTTCGTTCTGCTGATAAATTAAGCGCATATAATTGTTTCATAACCTCTACATCTGATTTGCCCATAAGCGCGACTGAATATCGTTCTGAAAGATATTTTTTAATAACATGTGTGAGCGATGTGTAATAGTACTTTGCATGCTTTGAATTGAGCAAGCCTTTTTTTTCAATAGATGCTAATTGATTGAGCGCGTTTTGCCATGGAGTGATAGGCGCAGCAGGAAAAAATCTTTTATATATATTAAAAGCAACCAACCCACCAATTAGTGTAGACAATGCCATCATAAGCCAAAAGAATGACCATGTTTGCCAAAATGGCACGTGAATAAATGTATAAATATCATGCAAACCGAGTTCATTCATAAATATAACCTTTTATTTAATAGCGCATTCTTCTGCGGAAAAATCTAATAACCGAGCCCATAAATTCCTGTTGCGGACAAAGCTCTAAAATATCTGCACCACGTCTTTTGAGTGCTTTAAGCTTTGATTGATACTCATCATGAATCATTGCATTGATATGTTTAGCACGACGTGTGTCAAATACATGCGATGCATGAGTTTCAACATCGGACATTTGAATAAAACCAACATTTGGAAATTGTGTTTCAACTTTATCGCGACACACAATCGCAATAATTTCATGACGATATGCTGCTGCAGCAAGTGGCGTTTCAAAATTAGAAGAAATAAAATCAGACAATACAAATGCAACAATATCCCGTTGTTTTAACTTTGCTAAATACTCAAATGCCACTCCAACATTAGTGCGAGCATTCTTTTGCAACTCGAGCGTAAACAACATTTGCATGATAACTCTGACATGGTTCATTCCCAATGCAGGAGGTATCACTTTCTTAATTTCATCGGAAAATAAAATTAAACCAACTTTATCTTTTCCGTAATGAGCCACTAAACTCAGCAAGCTGGCAAGTTGCGCCATGACGTCTGATTTTAATTCTGCTGACGAACCAAAAAAACTTGATGCAGAAATATCTACTGCAACATAAATGGTTCGCGAGCGCTCTTCTATATATTGTTTTACCAATAATGTATTCATTCGCGCAGAGCTGTTCCAATCAATAAATCGAACGTCATCGCCTATTTGATATTCACGAATTTGATCAAATTCTAACCCCGAACCTTTTATTGCAGATCTGCTGTCACCAGCCATAGATCCACTTAATAGTCGACGAGCTATAATCTCGATATGTTTTATTTTTTTAGCAACTTCAGCATTTATCATAGTATCACGCAAATAATGAATCTTTTTTTAATATTTCTGGAATTGCAATTGTACCATCAGCTTGTTGGTAAGTTTCAATAATTGCCACCATTAAGCGAGATAATGCCAATGATGAGCCATTTAATGTGTTAATTAATTCCGGTTTACTATCTTGTGATTTTTTATACCGGATCAAACCACGACGCGCTTGGAAGTCGGTGCAATTGCTGCATGATGAAACTTCATAATACGATTTTTGCCCTGGTAACCATGCTTCAATATCGTACGTGCGCGCTGAAGCAAATGAACAATCTTGTGTTGCAAGCAAGCTAACGCGGTAATGCAATCCTAATTGTTGTAAAATATCTTCTGCGCAAGCAACCATGCGATCAAGCTCATTGTTTGCATTTTGTGGTTCGCAAATGGCATATAATTCAACTTTTTCAAATTGATGCATGCGAATCAAGCCTCGTTCATGCGCTCCATAACCGCCTGCTTCGCGTCTAAAGCAGCTTGTCCATGCCGTCATACGTATAGGTAATTCGTTTGCAGGAATAATTTGATTGCGATACATATTTGCTAAGTTAACTTCAGCCGTTGGCGTTAAATATAACTTATCTTCAGTAACTGCAAATACTTGGTCTTTAAATTTTGGAAAGTTACTTGCAACCGTTAATGATTCTTCATTTACTAAATAAGGAGGAAGAACCGGCTCGTAACCGTGTTTGATATTATTTCTCAGCATAAGCATGGTCAATGCATACATCAGTTTAACGGCATCACCTTTATATAAAGCAAAGTTGCTTCCGGTCATTACTGTTGCTGATGCAAAGTCTAACCACCCTGCCGGTTCAGCAACATCTAAATGATGCTTGGGCTCAAAAGTAAAGGTAGGTTTTTTGCCCCATTCCTTTACCACCTTATTAGCTTCTTTATTGCCAACTGGCAAATCTTCCTGAGGAATGTTTGGCGCTCGTAAATAATGATTTTTAAATTGAGTTTCAACCTCAATAAGTTCTTGTTCTTTAGCTTTGAGGCCTTGACCTACCTGAATTGATTTTTCTCTGATTTCAGGCGTTATACCTGATTGAGCCTGCTTTGCAAGGTCATTTTTTGAATACCTCAGCGTTTCTACCTCGGATCGAATGGAACGTACTTGTTTATCAAGTTCAAACAATTGTTGTGCTTCATAAAACGGGTCTTTTTTTTGCAATAATGCTATATAACGTTCTGGGTGTTCTCGAAGTAACGCTAGGTCAATCATGCTATACCTTTAATAAGATCATCAAAGCTTGTTATGGATCTTGTCTAGCATACGTTAAATTTACACTATTGAAAAGATGATAAGTTTGTTGGATATGAATACCCGTAATCCGATTATCCATATTTTCAGTTTGGCAAGCTATGCAGGGTTACACTGAGCGCATATAAGATACTTTTACCCTCTGGTGAAATATTGCTCAGTATAAAAAAGGGTCACCTGTAGGCGACCCTCAAGCGGGTAAAGCTTATAAATTAGCGAAAGCTCATTAACCGATTTTAACCGAGCGAACAACTTCACGTAGGTTTTTACCTGCTTTAAAGCGAGGTACATTTACCGCAGGAAGATTAATTCTTTCTTTGGTCGCAGGATTGATACCTTTGCGAGCAGGGCGACGTGAAAGCCAGAAACTGCCAAAACCGGTAATTGAAACTTTTTCTCCCTTTTTAAGAGCGCGTTCAATTATACGAGTTAATGAATCCAATACACGTGAAACATCTTTTTTTGAAAAAGTCGTCTCTTCGCTGAGTGAATTGATCAATTCACTTTTATTCATGGATACTCCTTTATGAGGTTAGTATGGTTTTACACTGCTACTTCAATTATACTCAACTTTTAATTTATAATACTCGTAAGATAGAGTAATTTTATTTAATAGTTTGTCAAATTACCCCTGATTTTAAAAGGACAGTAACTTTTTAAAGTACAAAATACTAATGCTTTAGAACAAGATTATTTAAGAGGAAAATATGTTGGTAGATACACATTGTCATATGAACATGATGGTAAAAGAAGCATTTGATCGCTCTCTTACTCTAGAAGAAATCGCAGCGGTAAATACTATTGTATACCAAGCGAAATTACAAGAAGTTACTACTATTATAAATGTAGGAACGAGCTTGGTAGAAAGCAAAAACTGCATTGCATTAGCGCAACAATATAATGCGGTATATGCAACAGTGGGCATTCACCCAAATGATTTAACCAGTAATTGGAAATCTGATTTTAAAGAGCTTAAAAAGTTAGTTCAAAATAAAGAAGCCAATAAAATTGTTGGCATTGGTGAATGCGGTCTTGATTATCACTACCCTGATTATAATAAGCAACAACAATATGACGCATTTAAGGGACAAATAGAATTAGCATTAGAATATAATCTTGCATTGGTAATACATACGCGTGATGCGCATGATGAAACATTACGAAGTATTCAAGAATTTAAAGGTCAGATTACTGGGGGAATTATTCATTGCTTTTCAGAAGGTCATGACTTTGCTCGACAGGCAACTGAGTGGGGATTTGTATTAGGAATTGGTGGTACCCTTAGCTATCCTAAAAATACTATATTACGCGAGATATTTAAAAATATTGCGCTTGAAAAAATTGTTTTAGAAACTGACGCACCCTTTTTACCACCTCAACCGTTACGTGGTCAACAAAATACTCCTGCTAATATTCAAATGATTGCTCGTTACTTAGCTGAATTACGAAATGAATCTTTTGAAACTATCGCGCAAACAACAACAGCTAATGCCTTGAAGGTCTTTAATATTACCTAGTTGTCTGTATGCTTATACCTTATTATGAATTTTATTATGAGAGGAACCCATGAATCTGGCAATGCTTGCAGCATTTATATGCTACATGCTCACCTTAATAGGTATAGGTATTTGGGCTTCAAAAAAGTCCCGCCCTACTGCTCATTCTACTGATTTTATTGTGGGTAACCGTTCAATAAATTATTGGGTAACTGCAATTTCAGCACATGCAGCCGATATGAGTGATTGGTTATTCATGGCGTTTCCTGCAGCAATTTATATGCAAGGTTCATTTAATATTTGGATTGCTATTGGATTAGTGCTGGGCATGTTGATGACCTGGCAATTTATTGCGCCCGTATTGCACAGAGCGACTGCTAAATATGATAGCACTACTCTTACTGGGTATTTTGAAACTAAGTATAATGAAACTTCTGGGCGAATCAGCGTACTTTCCAGCATCATCATGGCGTTCTTTTTTACCGTATATCTTGCAGCAGGAATCAAAGGTGCTGGTTATTTACTCAATAGTTCATTTGGCATTAATTATTATATTGGTGCAGGATTATCAGTAGCAGTGAGTATATTTTACGCATTAATTGGCGGGTACGTTGCAGCTGCATGGGTAGATTTTTTTCAAGGCATATTTTTATTAGTTGCAGTGGTGATAACTCCCATAATTGGATATTTTGCAGTTGGCGGAAGTTCTGCAATTGTAGCTGCAGCCGCTCAAAAAAATATTTCATTATCATTGATTCCAGATTTTCATGCGTTTGTTGGGATATTACTTCAGCCTATTGTTTGGGGACTTGGATATTTTGGTATGCCACATATATTGTCAAAATTCATGGGCGCTCAAAATGCTGATGAAATGTATAAATCAAAATATATTGGCATTACCTGGCAAATTATTGCATTAACAGGAGCAACGTTGTCGGGGTTTGTAGGTCTCGCGTTTTTCACCGCAATAGAAAAACCTGAATTATTATTTATTACCATGACACAAACATTATTCCCTGCGTTTATTACCGGTCTTATTTTATGCGGTATTTTAGCAGCAACACTTTCAACTATGAATTCACAAATATTGGTTCTCGCAGGCGTAATTGCAAATGATTTATATAAAAAATACACCCGACCACACGCAACTAATTCAGATGTGTTATTTGTTTTTAATGCTTCAATACTATTAGTTTCGCTATTTGCATTCTGTGTATCATTAAATCAACAGGGCACTATCTTTGGACTCGTGCAATTTGCATGGGGCGGATTAGGTGCATCATTTGGTCCATTAACACTATTATCCTTATATTACTCACACATTAATCGGCATGGTGCATTCTGGGGAATTATTGCCGGTGGAACCACCGCTGTAGTATGGAAATATTTCAATCCATTGATCTGGGGATTGAGTGTTAATGAAATGGGGCCAGGATTCTTAGTTGGCCTTGTAACAATTGTTATTGTATCGCATCTTACTGCGCATAAAAATAATTAACCATAACAAATAACCACTCTCAAAGCAGACACAAACAATCTTATCGATAAAACACATTTCTATACACCATTCGCTTAAAGCCCATATCAAGCCATAAATGGGATATTGCGCCGGCAATGAAAAAGAAGGTGTTAAGTACAATTATTTTTGTATGACCGGGACTTAACAAAACGATTCCGTATGCAATGGCACAGGGTACTGCAATTACAAACCATAATTGATGAAATATCCCGCGATGATTTACTAGCAATGGAGTTATAGTAATCACACTTATAAAACTGAGTAATTTCCATTGTGATTGAATGGTTAACAATACAACTAATGCCAATATCAGCCAATAAAAAAGCTTTTGACCTTTGCTTTTAATATCAATGTCAGGAAACAATGATCCTGCCAAACAAAAAGCACCCCATTCAACAAATGCTAATAGAGTTGGCGCTACAAAAAAAATCACTACAGCCATTGCAACGATAAACGCAAAAACTCCACCACATAAATGGCCTTTATAGCTAGACATAAATTTACTCCAATTCTAACTCATCAGTCACTTTCAATCCTACTAAAATATCTGAAACTGATGTAGTTACGCTTGTTCTTTGTTGCGGTGTATCTGGACTATCAAAACCATCTTCATCACCAGAATGCTGATTAGTTTGCGAATCAAGTAATTCCGGATCTAAAACTAAAGCTTCTTTAGCAGATCTTGCTGATGTTGTATCTGTAATTTTTGCATCTGATGCTGCTGCAAAAATTGATCCTTGTATAATGATAGAAATTATTAAAATGATAATTTTTATTTTCATACTTATCCTTTTTAAAAATATGGTATTGATTGTATACTAATTATTATCAATGTAGAAGTAGCTTTTTTAATTAATTTTCATTACCATTTCCTTCTGACACATTATTATTTAACAGTCAGGAATATATGAAACAGTTACTCTATACATTACTTTTTTTGATTTGTTCTCTTCAAGCGTATAATCCATTAGTAATTTCTATCGAAGGAAATTCTGCAGCCGGTAAAACAACATTAGCACGATTAGTAGCCGAACAATTAAATGCAAAAGTAGTCATAGAACCATTTGAACAATGGTGCAATGTTAATGACATTGGTAATTTGTTTGGAAGATATATTGTTGATAAAGATCGATGGGCATTTAGTTTTCAAGTTTATGCATTGCATACGTATGCAACAGATTTAAACAATGCCATTAAAGAGGGCCATCAAGTAATTATAACCGATCGCTCACCCTATACTTGCATGGGATGTTTTGTACCAATGCAACATGATGCAGGATATATAGATAATTTAGAATATGAAATTTATCGTCAAATATTTGAACAAATGACAACGAGCTTATTATCTCAACCAAAGTTTTTCATTTATCTAAGAACGTCACCTCAAGAATGTCTTTCACGCGATATCAAACGCTCACGCAGAGACAGAAATGAATTAGATATAGAAATATTTGAAACTATGCAAAATTACTACGACAAGTGGTTGTATAAAAATAATGAATATATGAATGCACGCATTGATATACCTATATTAATTATTGATGGTAATAAAGACTTTTTAAGTGACAAAAATCGCATGAATGAAATTACTCAGCAAATAGTCGCCTTTATTCATGAACACAACATCACTCAATAAGTTTTAAAACAATAGAAATGCAAAAAGGATTAATGAGTTTTATTAATCCTTTTTTATTATGAATAATATTGCGTATTACAGGGGCCTTGTACCAAATCCTCTATAATACTTTTTTTTCTTACTGCTTAATCATATATTTTCTTACCCAGTATATTGTTGTTGTTATACATAAAAAATATATCGGCATTGGAAACAATGTATCATTAGGTATCAAGCCCATGATTAGAGTAAATAAGGAATAAGTTTTTCAATTGCCCTATTTCCATGCAAGTATTTAAAGCACTCAGAAGTTAAACGTACTTGCGCTAATTTTTTATTTGAACCTTCTGGTATAAATATCTCAACATACGGCAAACTTGATGCAGGAAAATCAACTATTGGCTCAATAAATGTGCCTAATCCTTCACCTTCAACTACTTTGATAGCATCAGCAGAATAAGCATAAGCAAGAACTGCTTTAAACATTCCACGCGGATCTTCTTGTGCTAATTTCCAAAAACCACATAGTCCAATGCCTTGAAATACCGGTTAAAACTTATATTAATTATAAATATATACACATAGAAATTTTGTTAATCGCCCTATATTAGCAAAATAGATCATATTTTATGCTTAAAAAAGATTGTTTTCGCATCAAATCCCAGCGGTAGCCCCCCCTCTTGACTAATAGATAAATTGAATTAATATTAATAATATATAATAAAAATTATACTATTAAAATTTACAAACAAGATGGATGATTTATGAACAAAATAGCAATTTTTACCTGGTTTTTAACTGTTGTTTTATGGTTTAACCCTACTTGCACCATGCAATTGGTATCTAGGGCATTATTTGCTTCGGCAAGCCGTTCAGGAAGTAGAAACCTAACTAACAACCCTAAAAACATTAATTCTCAATATAATCGTGGCCAATCAGGTTCATACAATACTGATTCACGCAATTCATCAAACGCCAGATCTGTTCATTCAAGTAATTTAAGTTCATCACGATTATTTAGTCGAGATTTCAAATCTTCACCAAATTCAAATGCTAAAACAATAGCGCATATTCTGGATACTGGCTTCGTCGCAACAAGTACAAATACATTATTAGATAACAAAGATAAAAATCTAAGTATAATTAATCAGACTAGAACATTATATAAATCATATAAACAGAACTTTGATAAAAATATACTTAAAAAATTAATACTATCAATAGACAAAAATTCAGACATATTATTTCAAAATGAAGAAGACATTGATTTCTTTGGTACTCTCTTTAGAAATGAAATATATTTGAATTCTGATAGACCTGATGTTGGATCAGATTTTAAAAATTTACTTCAATCTGTTTTACAGAAGCATCAAGATCAACTTCTTCTTATAGATTCTGGAAGACGATTAATAATTGAGTCAGTGATATATTTTAAAGAAAATGCTGATCTAGCTAAAAGTTACTTAGAAAAAATTATTTGTTTTAAGTTGAATAATATTGATACGTGTGATTTTTCTTTTTCTTATTTAGAAGAATACTTTCATGATAAAGGGATGCCGAAAGATAAGAAATTTAAGAAACATGTTAGATCAATAGTATGTAAACTTCAAAACATATTATTGCATAGTGAATCTGGAAGAGAATTACTGATCAGATATACTGAATCAGAAAAAGAAATTAGTAGTTTAGAAAAAAACATGGAAAATCAACTTGATAAGATGTGTCAATCTGAAACAGGATTAAAATTATTGTATAGAGTATTTGGTAATTCTAAGGAAAAAGCATTATCAACAAAACCTTCATTCCGAACAAAAGTTAGTTCAATTGCATTTAAAAACTTTGCTCAATTAATAACCCGCAATGGATTACACTTGTTAAGAGAAATTACTTTAGATAAAACCAAAAACAACTCATCTGACATTGTAGCACTTCATGGAAAAACATTTTTACAAGAAGTAGATACTTTGTTTACTTCAGATAATGGCAAACTAATTATACTCAATGTACTAAAGGCGCTCAACGGTAAAAATACAATCGATATCAATTTACTGGCCGACGATATCAATTTACTGGCCGACAAATTTTTGCAATATATTAGTTATAAAGACTTAGAAATTAATATATTTGACAATGAAATTGATAAACTAATAGCCCAAGAAATTTCTAAAGTTGATACCTATATTACCCAAAGTGTATTGATCAGTAATATATCAAGCCGTATTAAAGAATCTGGTAACCTTTCTTTCTTAAAAGATCTTTTAAAATATAATTCACATTCCACATCTTCTTATTGTGATAAATCTAAATCAGATGCTGAAAAAATCTTCGACGGTTTTTTTGAATCGCTATTCGATAATAAATATTCACTTTCAAAACCTAATTATGAACAAATTAAAATTTATTTTGATGCAATAGTTCACGCATTAACTTTTACCACTTGTAAATCAGATGAATCATTGGAACAACTACTAAAATGCACAGAAGATTTATCTAAAACAAAATTAGGAGGAAAATTTTTAACTAATTTACTTCTGAATATGTTAAAAGAAGTTAATCAAGAATCTGATATTAAAAATATAGTATCCAAAATTTTTATTGCTATTTTACCCTATAGGAATAACCATAATTATGAAATCTTCTTAAAACTATATAAACTAATCCCTGACAATACGGAATTAACAACTATCTTTAAAACAGCTATGGAATCCAATAATTCTTTACAAGATCACATAATACATTCCGCAATGATTGCAAATAATGATTGTTCAACGAATATTCATATGCAAAAACACCCTGCTGCAATATTAAAGTTTTTAAGAAATTTTCCGCAGCAAACTTATAATGGTTTATACACTATTTCTCAGAACGTTACAAAAAAAGCTAAAGAACTTGAATCACAGGGTTATGTAACATTTGTCCATGGTCAACGCTGGAACTATCACTTTATAGAACAGTGGTATACAAAATTATATCAAGAATGTACTCCAAATGGTGCTAATAACGACTTTTTATTTGCACATATAGAAAAGCCAATTACTGACCCCATAGAATTACAACAAGAAAAAAATCTTCGGGTTAATTTAGTTAAACACGGAGTTAAGGAAAATTTTAAGAAAGAGCGTAGAGTATTATATATGAATTATGCCTTTTGGGCAAATGCTAGTTATGCGGGTAGTAACTCTGCATCTTATGTTGCTGAAAATTCTAATTTTAGTTCTCTAAAAGTAACTATAGAGAATGTTTTTAGTCATCTCAATTTTGAATCTATTTATATTAAGTATAAAAATGAATTAGAACAATTAGAACAATTACATAACAATGCAAGCAAGCTTGGAAATATGCTCTTAATAGCCATTCCACAACAAAAATTAAAAGAGTGCGTATATGTTGGCAACATACACGCACAAAAAGAAGGCAACATAAAACAAGTAATTAATGGTATAAAAAATAAAACAGATATTCCTGATAAAATTCAATTTTGCTTAACAATGACCTGGGACGAACAAGGTGGTCTAAACCCTGCTAGCGGTATTAAAATCTTTGCATTTAATAGCCCAGAACAAGAGGCATGGCAAAAATATTTACAAGCAGAGCAGGCATTGTGGGAAAAAATTAAAGCCGACATTCGACAATCAAAAACGGATAAAGCTAATTCTATAAGAAATGAAACACTACAAAGATTTATGAAATATTTTGCACGGTAATATTTAAATTAGTTTAACTAATTTTTCAATTGCTCTATTTCGATGCAGATATTTAAAGCCTTCTGAAGTTAAACGTAATTGCGCGAGTGTCTGAGTAGCACCCTCAGGAATAAATATTTCAGCATACGGCAAACTTGATGCAGGAAAATCAACTGAAGGTTCAATAAATGTGCCTAATACTTCACCTTCAACTACTTTGATAGCATGAGCAGAATCGGCATAAGCAAGAACTGCTTTAAACATTCCACGCGGATCCTCTTGTGCTAATTTCCAAAAACCACATAGTCCAATGCCTTGAAATACCGGCTTTGCTAATGTGCCAGGAAATTCATGATACCGAGTAAGATAGATACCGCCATCATCAACTAATACTGGTTTTTGCACTAGACGATATGCTTCTTGCGCCTTACCGCGTGCAATAGCATATAAATCATTGGTTTGGTATTCAAGTAATTCTATTGAAACTTGTTCAATGGTAATTGTAGGATCGAAATGCGCAAAAGCCTTTTGGACTTCTTCACATTTTCCTTTATTAGTAGTTACAAAATAAATATGCATAATATTCTTGGGCCAATTTTAAACTATTAATTATTTTTGGATTAAAGATTTACAGAAATAATAAACTTTATATCAGTTTCATAAACTCTGTGCCCGGATAATAAAATTGTAGAATTCGTGTAAAGTCCCACCCTTCACGAACCATTTCTCGCGCGCCCCATTGGCAAATACCCAAGTGATGTCCATACCCTCGGCCATTTAATACTATCTTAGAACCTTTTTTAAGCATGGAATTAAATGAAAAACTTTTAACTTCTTTAAGCAATGAATATAATTTTTTGCCCGCAACTTTAACTTCATGCTTGCGTGTTTTGAGAAGGACTTCTTGAACTACGCCCGCTTTATCTCGTTTTATTATTTTAATATCGGTCAATGGCCCTTTGCCGTCCAACAATGAACCTAACTTTTTATTCAAGTCACTCATAGGGTATTCTGCTTGCCATGAATATATTTTAGATTTTTTGCAGTGAGTACAAGCATAATTACGAGCCAAATAAGGAGCTTTTTGAAAATCTACACCTTCAATATGCGCTGGTATTAATCCACCACAACAACAATCAAACATCGCAACAATCGGTTGCTTGTTAAATGCGATAAACCATCCCTTCGTTTGATTTACTGCATCATGAAGAACATCGCGGGTATGTATGCCTGTATACGTTTGATGAGTATTAGTGTTAGTAACGTCATATAAAGCAGATTGCAGTTTAGCAGTTTGTATCATCGAAATTACATAGGTTCGTGAAGCAATTGCAAACGCCTTGTTCACTTCTAGAGGCCAGCCTGGCCAACTTTCAGTTTTTAATACCGAAAAAACATATCGCTCTAAATTAATATAATTAACGAGCTTATAACCTGTTTTATCTAAAACACAGACAAAATAACCTTCGTATTCTTTATCATTATATTTAACAATTCCATTTTTTGGTCGAATTACTATCCGGGAATGTTTATACAATTTATCATTTACCAGCCATACTTTGTTCTTGCCTCTGATGTTAATTGCATCCAGAGTAGTTAGTATTGTTTTATTAGGTTGCAATGGATCAGAAATATAAAAAGCTTTTTTTGAATACAAGGTCCAATTACAATCAGATCCTTTTTCTGCTAACAATACTCGAACAACACAACTAGGTATTATTTTTTCCGGTTCTTTGGCAGTTAATTTTATATTTTTTGGGGGAGCTTTAGATGATGCAGCAGGTTTTTTAGAAGCTGTTTTTTGTGAAGCTACTTTTTTAACATTGTTAGCTTTTGTGGGACGCGCAGCAAACCATGATGGCCATGCTGACAGCATAGAAGAAGAAAAAAGGAGAATTATTACTATATTACCAAGTAATTTCATGACGTTTGAGCATATCGATAAATTCTTCAGGAACTTCCTTTTTTTTATCAATACCAACGTTTGCCATTTCATCTGCATCGGTATTTTCTTCACGCAGAACATGCACGGTATTGTATTTGATATTCATAAGCAAATGTTTTGCAAACTCATGCATACGCTTCAAGTGTGCATCTTTTACTTTATACGTGCCTTCTAATTGGCGAATAAGTAATTGTGAATCAGAAATAATAGTTAACGAATCAGTAGGTTTTAACAATCCTCTAGCATGATAAATACCTAATAACAATGCTAAATATTCAGCTTGATTATTGGTGCGCAATCCTAAAAAATAGCCCTTTTTGAGAGTGAGCTTATTGTTTTGAGTGATATAAATACCTGCTCCAGACAACCCGGGATTATTACGCGAGGCGCCATCAACAAATAACTTCCAGATTGTTGATTGAATTATTGGTTCAGGTGATTCTAAAAATGATAATTGCTTCATGCACTCTCAACCACGTAACGGTTCTTGATATATAAATCTAAAACAACTTTTACATTCAATTAATGTATTTCGAGACAACATTATCATATCTTGGCTAGGCAAATGGTAAAAACATGCACTGCAACTTCCATCTAATACGGGAACAACCGGATCTGGTACTTTTGAACGCATCATTGCATATTTCTCTAACCATTCAGCCGGAATACCTTGTTCATGTGAAATACGGTTATTATTCAAGGAATCTATTTGATTTTGAACGTGAGAGAGCTCGTCAACTTTCTCTTTTTTTTGTTGTTCAATTGACTCAAGAACTGATTGTATTTTTGTATTACTAATTTCTAGTTCTTTTTTTGCATTATCAAAACTATTCCAAGAACTAATAATAGTATCTTCTAAAACTCGTTGTTGCTCTTTGAGGATGGCAATTTCACTCTTTAGAGATTGATATTGCTTTTGATTAGTTACTGTTTCTAACTTTTGTTTTCTATCTGTTTCTTGAGCATCTAATGATTTAGCTTGTAATTCATTATGATCGAGATCTTTGCGCTGGGTAGAAACTTTTTGCTTAATGACTTCAAGCGTTTGCTGATTCTTCTTTAATTGCTGATCGAATTCAGAGATTTGAACTTCCAGTTGTTTTTTTTGACGTTCAAATTGGATAAATTGAGAATCGAATTTTACTAAATCGATCAGATGTTGAAGTGGATTATTGCTCATCTGCGTACTAATCCTTTGGCTACTGAACGATAGCTTTAGTTTGGTTTGATTTTTATGGTGGGCCCACCTGGACTTGAACCAGGGACCTCTCGGTTATGAGCCGATTGCTCTAACCAGCTGAGCTATGGGCCCTCCATGAACATAATGGATTTTACACCCATTTGTATGGCTCTAGATTAGAGTAAATTATCAATCTTGTGAAGTTTTAACTGAACAAAATCGCATTTACACTGCCTCATCTTGCAATATATTGCTCTAAATAGATGATATCTATTAAATTTAATTATATAACAGAATTTATTGAGGATATATGAAGAAATTAGGCCTTGCTATAATACTATTATTAGGTGCTTCATTGTCTGTAGAACACCTATTGTCTAAAGGTATTCCAATGAATAAAAAACCACATTTGAAGCAAATCAATCCAGACGAAGTGGATTGGAAATCAAAGCCATTAGAATATTGGAAAGAATCATTAACACCTGAACAATACAGAGTATGTAGACTAAAAGGCACCGAGCCTTCTTTTAGTGGTGCATATGATAGTCATTATGAACAAGGCACCTATCTCTGTTCAAATTGCGCATTACCACTTTTTTCTTCTCGGGATAAATTTAACTCCGGAACGGGCTGGCCTAGTTTTACTCAACCTCTAACCAACAACGTAGTCAAATTAACTGACGAAAATGAATTACTCAATAAATTCATTGGACCCCGTGTTGAAGTTTCATGCGCACGATGTCATGCCCATTTGGGGCATGTATTTGAAGATGGTCCTCAACCCACCGGCAAGAGGTTTTGCATGAATTCAATCAGCTTACTTCATGAAGAAAAATAATTACCAGCCATGCTCTGAATAATAGTTTCCTTGTGCATATGCTTTGATTGCTTGTTTATGCGCAGGCAACATATCATCGGGCAATTGATTGATATTAAACCATACGTATTCATCATGCTTAGTTGGTTCACTATTAACCAGCTCGCCTTGCCAGTCATGACTGACAAAACAAGTTGCAACTAATTGATTAGTTGGACCCTTACGATGAAACACGTGTGCAAATTTAAGTTGATCAGGCAATACAGTAATACCAACTTCTTCATGTGCTTCGCGAATAATTGCTTGAACCATTGATTCATTATCTTCTGCTTTACCGCCTATTAAGCAGTATTTACCCGGGCCAAAGGATGCTTGTGCCGAGCGCTTTAACAGTAGAACCTTGTTGTCTTTTTGAAGAATAAGTAATGCGTAAGGAGTAATCATTGGTAATAAATGACCTTATTTTAATTGCGATAACTATTATTTCTTATTGTATCAATAATAAAAAATCTTTTAATCGCTCACTATATGCCCATTCATTATCATACCATCCAAATACTTTACCCATAGTGTCATGAGCATCAGTAAGCAAACCATCTATGGTCACTGAATAGGACGAACTTACAAAGTCACTTGATACTAAAGGTTCTGTGATAAAAGACAGTATGCCCTTTAGATTTAATTGAGCTGCCTTTTTAAAGGCATCGTTAAGTTCTTGTGCAGTAATTTTTCTAGATGCTACAAATGTTAAATCAATAAGTGATACTATTGCTACCGGTATGCGAATGGCAGTTGCACGAACCTTACCATCTAACTCAGGAATAATTCGGCCTATCATTTCTGATGCACCGGTAGATGTAGGAATAATATTAAGCGCTGCAGCTCGAGAACGGCGCAAATCTTCGCCTTCTACATCTAATAACACTTGTGTATTGGTGTACGCATGAGTAGTGGTCATATATGCTTGAGTAATACCAAATGCATCGTGTAATACTTTGAGAGTTGGCAATAGTGCATTGGTAGTACAACTTCCTAATGATACAATGTCATGCTTATCATCATTATACGCATCCATATTAACACCCGGAACAATAGTAACGTCATCACCATGCGCAGGAGCAGTGATTAATACTTTTTTTGCACCTGCTTGAATATGTTTTTGTGATTCTTCACGATGTGTATATCTTCCGGATGCATCAACTACCCAATCAATGCCATATTTTCTCCAGTCACACTCTGCAGCTGTTTTATAGGCAAGGAGCTTGATGCGATGACCATTTACAACTAATTCATCACCTTCTACAGATACTGAACCTGCAAATGTGCCCATAATAGTGTCGTACTTAAACATATGAGCTACTGATTTAATTGAAGCAGGCCCAATGTTTATAACTTTAACTTGTAATTTTTTAAGAGCGTGAGGATCAGAAACAATAGTTCGTAAAAAGTTTCTTCCAATTCTTCCAAATCCATTAATTGCTATAGAAATCATTGCTACTCCCTAATATAATTTTTTATCTATTAGGTATTGTACTCACCAACTACGTACCCATTCAATAATTTTCAATTCTTGCTCTTCATCAATAGGTGGAAGCTCCATTACAATAGGAATGTGTTGCAATGATGGATGATTTATAAATCTTTGCAAGGCAACTTGTCCTAATTTACCCTCACCAATAACTTCATGCTTATCTATTTTGGAACCACGCTTTTCTTGGGTGTCATTTAAATGTATAAGAGCAATGGATGCTGTACCAATTGTTTTTTCTAGTAACTGAATAAATTGCAATTGATTGTCAGGAGTTACCAGATCATATCCAAAGGCATAGGCATGGGCTGTATCTATACAAAATTTAATTCGTTCAGGGGCAGTAAGCTTGTTAAGAAGTAATGCAAAATCATTTAAATCGCCTCCAATTGAAAATCCGCCATGAGTAGTATTTTCTAATACATAGGTCAACTCTTTTTCACGAGCACAAATGTCATTAAGCGTGCGCGCAAGAGCATCAATACCCTCTTCACGTGTTTGAGCACCCTTTGCAGAACCTGGATGAAAAATAACATGGGTAAATTCTAATTTTCGCGCTAATACCAATTCGCGCTCCATTGCATAGTGACGAGTTTGCGTAATGCTTGATAAGTTCATCCAATAGGAAGCATGCACAAATAAGTCTTTAAAATGTGCGCGGCGTAATTGCAAAAATTCTTGAATTTGTTCAGTTGATAAATCAAGCAACCTGCCGGTTTTTTGATCTATCATGAAACATTGAAAAAAAGGCATACCTAAACGTATTGCTTTATTCACTACTTCTTTCAATGATTCAGTAACTCTTAAATGAATTGCAATCTGGCGCACCGCAAAAATCCCTTATTTAAATATTCATTTCTTGTTTTAAAGTATGTTCGTCAAAATATGGTTTTAATACATTAAAAAAATTTTGTTTAATAGTATCCAATCCCTGTTGAGTATCTGACTCAAAACGCATTACAATTACTGCTTGCGTGTTTGAAGGTCGTACAATTCCCCACCCGGTATCAGTATCAACCCGTACACCATCTATGGTGGTCAAATGCATATTTGGTCTATTTGAGAACGCCTTTTTAACTGCATTTACAATACTTTGTTTTGCACTCTCAGCACATTCAATTCTAATTTCCCGAGAATTATATTTTTTGGGAAATATAGAAATCAGCTTTTCTAATGATTTGCCTGAATTATGCATAATCTCAAACAATCTCAGCATAGCATAAATTCCATCATCATGCCCTGCATGTCTATCATTAAACATAAAATGGCAACTTAGCTCACCACCTAACAAAGCATTATGAAGCTTCATGTTATCTTTTATAATAGCATGCCCCGAAGGCGACATACATGCCTTACCGCCCCATTTTGTAAGCAATTGTGCCAGACCACCGGAACTTTTAATATCAAATACCACGGTAGCTCCTGGATTATGAGCGACTATGTCTTGTGCAAATACTGCTAACAATTGATCACCCGGTACTAAAAAACCTTCCTTGGTCATTGCCGCCATGCGATCACAATCACCGTCTAACCCGATGCCAACTTGACTATCAGTAGTGTTTAGTAGCTGCTTCACGTCGGCCATGTTTTTTTCAACGGTAGGATCTGCTTCATGGTGAGGATAGGTGCCGTCAATTTCAGGATATAATAATTGTACATTATTCCAGTTGAATCGTTTAATTAAATCAGGCAAAACCGATCCTGCTGCACCATTGCCACAATCAACGACTGCTTGTAATGGCATACCCTTTAGGACAGTAAATTCATTTTCTAACCAATCAATATATGTGCTTATCATTAGCTGATCAACATACGTTCCACGAACGGTAGTTACTAGTTTTGTACCCGCCTTATAAACATCACGAATGATACGAATCTCTTTACCCCACACCGATTCTTGTCCTAAACAAATTTTTATCCCATTATATTCACCGGGATTGTGTGAAGCAGTAATCATTAATCCAGCCTGTACGGGTAATCGATCAAGAGAAAAATACAATACCGGAGATGGGCATAACCCTATAAAAATCACATTCAAACCGCTATCTTGCAATCCTTTGCACAGACGTTCTTTAATCGCAGGTGAATGAGTTCGGCCATCCATTCCCACTGCTATAGTTTTAACTGCTGCATTTTGAGAAGTAAAATATACTGCCATTGCGTAGGCTAAATTTTCAACTTCTTCTATTATAAGCTCTGAACCTACAATACCTCGAATATCATATTCACGAAAAATAATGTCTTTCATTACTATAACCTATTTGTATTCTTCATCTAATTCAGTATCTTTTAAACGCCTGGCTGATTCACACTTTTGACATTCCCAATAGGTACCTATTTTCATCAAGGGAATTACGGGAATAAAAAACAGAGTAAAATATTTACGTAAAGCTATAATTTCATATTATTGGGTGTCTGAACAAAAAGGACATTCAAAATTACCTGACTCTTTTATGCTTTTACGAACTTTAGTACCCCAAATCAAATGATTAGTTTTCCTTGTAACAACCAAATTACTTATTTACTAAATTGTATATTGAATAGAAAAAATGAGCAAAAAGAGGAATAAAACTATACCTCCCTAGAACAATAAAAAATCGCATGTTACACTAGCTAAAACATACAACATCGATGGATAAAGATAATCACATGCACATGAAAAAACTGTTATTGAGTGTCATTTTACTCATAAGCTCGTATCAAAATATTTGTGGAAATGCATTTAATAACTATGAAATAAATACATATAACAATCCAAACAAAATCATTATTCCATTATTATTATTAGGAGAAGTGGCAGGAGTAGGTTTTTTAATTGTTAAATTAATTGTTAGTGAGCCTGAAGTTGAAGTTAAAATGACCATTAACTCTCTTTTACAACAATGCTACACAACTGAATTACTTGATAAAACCTATACTAGCTCTGAAGAATTTATAACTGATTTTAATAGAATGTATTGTGATGAAGAATGTCCAATAGTCGATACATTTAATAAATTAAATAAATTACATAAATCAGCTACTTATCATATTTATAGACATACCAATAGTTCATCGTTAGTAGATTTAAAAACTATATCAACTTTTAAAAATCGTATTGCTTTTGCCTTGGTGAGTTTAAAGAATCACCCACATTTTAATATTGAAATTGATAGACAGCAGAGAAATACATATCAAGAACAATTTATCAAAAGCACAAAGAAGAACTGCATTTTGGACTATGCTGCGCTTTTTTATACCTCGGTAGAAATTAATGATTCCAATCAAATTACAACTTAAAAACTTTTTAAGTTATGGATCTGACATTCAAACCATCGATTTTTCTACCTATCCATTTATTTGCCTATCGGGTAAAAATGGACATGGAAAATCTGCATTGCTTGATGCTATAACCTGGGCTATTTGGGGACAAGCGCGAAAAATTGCTGGAACTGTTAAAGCAGATCAGGGATTACTCAGACTAGGGCAAACACAAATGATGGTTTGCTTAGATTTTGAATGTAATAGAACTGTGTATCGAATAAAACGTGAATTTGCGCAAACATATGGCAAGCCATACGCTGCATTAGAATTTGGGATCGTAAATACACAAACTGATACGGTTACTCCGCTAACTGATAAAACCATTCGCTCTACTCAAGAAACTATTGAACGTACTATTCACCTTGATTTTGATTCATTTGTTAATTCAGCTTTTTTACGCCAAGGCCAATCGAATGAATTTTCCAAAAAATCACCGCAAGAGCGCAAAGAAATATTGGCAAATATTCTGGGCTTAAACAGATATGAGGGAATACGCAGACGGGCAATGGATCATGCTAAAGAAGCATCAAATAACCGTCAGCATTTACTTTTAGCACAAACACAAATTCAACAGGAGATTGCTACCAAAGCTCAATGCGAACAAACACAAGCGCTCTTGGAACAAGAATTTATTGCTCATAAACAAGCTGAAGAAAAAGTTATTGAACAATTAAAAAAAGTTGAGCTTGATAAAACAACCATTGAACACACTCAAAAAGAATTTACTACTAAATCAGCGCTATTAAAGCAGCTAAAGAACGAATACACCGCTCAACTAGAAAAATTAACTATTTTCGTAAAAAAATGGCGCACCACACATGCTCAACTATTACATCAACCCAATAGCAGTGAATTACAAACTAAAAAAAATATATTAGTAAGTGCCATTCAAAAGCATCAATTATTATTTCAACAGAGTCTGAGTAATAAAGAACAATTATTAAAAGCAAAAGAATTATGCACAATCGTTGAACAACGGTTGAAAGCAGAATATCAACAATTAATAACTGCTACTACTATTGAACACGAGAAGTTAAAAGCTCAATTAAAAAATAATCAAACTCTTAAAATTGAGCTTGAACAAAAATCTGCTGCGTACCAATCTGAACTTGCCAAAATGCAAGCACTCAGCTTTAAACTGCACAATGAACTTACTTCAGTAGGTTTAGATTTATAGCAAAGGCTGTAGTACAAAAGCAATTTGATAGGCGTAAAGAGTATTATCATACCTTTGTTGCCCAAAGAAATATGCTTCATCAAGAACTTGCTAGCTTGCAACATAAGCAAACAATGGTCGGAAAAGAAGATCCAAGCTGTCCATTGTGTGAGCAAAACTTAACTGCCTCACGTAAAAAGTTTTTAAAAAAGAAATTTGATCAAACTAATTCATTTACACAGCATCAATATAATCGCCTGTGCACTATCGCCAAGAAATTAAAAGATATTCTTATTGCTCAACATGACCAGCTACAAGTAATAAGCAAAAAAGAAGAAGCTGCTGCGCAATTAAAAAATCAACTTGCTGAAGCGAGTCTTATTACTGAACGATTGCTACTTGATCAAGCTGCTAATCAACAAGCGTTACAAGCCATATGTGAACAAATAGAACAGATTGATGCACACATAATAATTGTTCAAAAAGAGGCTTTAGAATTAGGTAATGCTCAGGAAC
>Ga0105047_10003946_pt1 | contig 26031 bp, 21 predicted proteins | sample MAT04_FD_78384 | JGI IMG/M metagenome (GOLD analysis project Ga0105047, IMG submission 78384) | Freshwater microbial communities from Lake Fryxell liftoff mats and glacier meltwater in Antarctica - MAT-04 (megahit assembly) | ecosystem: Environmental > Aquatic > Freshwater > Ice > Liftoff...
AGTCACCTACGACGCAGGCGCGCCGATCGCAGTGGACCGCAACGAGCGCGGCGCGTGGGCCCTCCATGCCAGCTTCCTCGCCGAAAAGCCATCCCTACCGTTCCAACCCCACACACATCACGATCATGGCCGACGCCGTCCGCGCACCGCTGAGGGTCCTCACCGTCTGAGCAAATACGAATCGGCGACCCGCCGGACTCGGTACACCGTACGGAGCGAAGCAGCCCCGATCAGGTCGCGACGGATTGAGTCACTCGATCCGCGGGCCGAACCGTCCCGTGCACGACTCGAACTTCCGTTCCGAGGGTGGAGGCGTGACCTAGTCTCGCTCGGACCGGACGCATCTCCGGACATGGCCATCGAGGGGGCGTCATGGATACAACACCACAGCATGCGGCGACGACGCGCGCTCGGCAGGCGCCGCAGTCATGGCGTCTGATCAGGCTGGTGTCGGCGCTCATTCTCGTCGCCGCCGGCTGCACCTCCAGCGACGACCCATCATCGGGCGCCGACGGCGACGCCAGTGACAGCGTCTCCACAGAGCAGCGCGGGGAAGGCGGGGAGCTGATGGCCGGAGCCGCATCGGCGAGCATCCTGGCCACCGTCGACGGCGCCAGGGGCTTCCTCTCCGATGCCCCCGGCTGGCCCGAGTCCGGGATCGACCCCTTCAATCCAGGGGTGTACGTCGCCAAGTGGGACCAAGGCCAGGTCGATGTCGACAACGGCAGCGACGACAGCGCCTGGGCCCACGACGACCTGCGGTCGACCGCGGTTGCGTTCCAACGAGGCATCGACCGTGTGGTCATGGTGTCCACCGACACGTATATGCACTTCGCCCCGGACGTGGACGAGATCGAACGCCGGGCCCGCGCGCTGCTCCCCGACGACTGGTCCGAGGTCCGCGTGCTCGTCGCCGCGACCCACAACCACCACGGTCCAGGGACGGCGTTCGTAGTGAACGACGACTGGTACGACATGATGGCCAACCAGACCGCCCAGGCGGTTGCCGATGCGGTCGACTCCCTGGCTCCCGCCAAGGTGGCTGTCGCGAGCGGTGAGCACCGCTATGGCGTCAACGATGTGCGGGACCCCGTGATCCTCGATCCCCGGCTGAACGTGATGGCGGTCGATGACGCCGACTCGGGTGATCCGATCGCGACGATCGTCCAGTGGGGCAGCCACCCGGAAACCACCCTCGGATGGACACCCCCCGCCGAAGCGGCAGACCTCGACAAGGTCTGCGGGGAGAAGGGCTGGGAAGGCGACGACTGCTCCGCCGAGGGCCGGTACCTCACGGCTGACTACCCCGGCGTGCTGCAGACCCGGATCAAGGACCAGGTCGGCGGAGAGCTCCTCTACTTCAACGGCGCGATTGGCAACCAAATCGGCCCCGGACAGGCACCCACGTGGATCGTCGACAATGACCACCCGGTGACCGACGACGGCCAACCGCCCGAGGGCGCCCAACCGCTCAGCACCTGCGACGACCCCGACCCCTACCTGTGCCGCAGCTTCGCGAAGACCGAATCGATCGGCACCGAGCTGGCGAACGCAGTCATCGCACTCCGAGCGAATGCCGAGCCCACCGAGGTGACCCGGCTGACCGTCACCCGCGACGAGTTCAAGACCCGACTCACCAACATCGGATTCCGAGTTCTGCTCGCCAACGGCGACCTGGGGTGGCAGGAGCCGACGCTCTACACCTGCGTCGGCGACCCGGTCGACGACGTCTGCACCGAAGCGCCAGCGGACACCGAGGAAGACCCAGTCATCACCCCACTCGCCGAATCCGAGGTCGTCGTCGGCGACGTGATCCCCTCTCGGATGACCGACGTCGACATGGGACCGGTGGGCTTCATGTTCCTTCCGGGTGAGGTCCCGCCCGAGCTTGTCATCGGCCTTCCCGACGACTTCACCACGAACGCCGCGGCCTACTATCGGGACCCCGGAAACCACGCCGTCGGAGCGGACTACCAGATCCCCGGGTACCTGCTGTCACTGGTGGACTACGACACGACCTTCACGGTGGGACTGGGAACCGACGAGCTCGGCTACTGGGTCCCGGTGGATGAGTACCGCCTCAAATGTGTCGATCTGGCGCTGCCAGCGGGCGCGACATGCGCCGACCTTGCCGAACGCGACGTCATCGAGTCGCCCGACTACATCGGCGGTCGCACTTGCGTGGACATCACTCGGGATCCCTCGAAGCTCGAAGCGCTGGCCGACGATGCAACAGCGGTCCAGTCAATCTGCCGATACGGCCAGGCACTGGGCCGGGAGCTCGGCGAGCCCGAGGGCCACTACGAGGAAACCAACGCGGCGGGATGGGACCTGGTCGACGACCTGTGGGCCTCCGCTCAACGCCTCTACGGCGAGTGACCCGGGGCCTGACTCGCCCCGGCAGCGACAGCACAACCTCGGGCGCCGAGGCACAAGTCGGCTTCACCCCAGGGTGACGATTCCCTCTACCAGCAGGACTCCGGCGACGAGGATGGCGATGCCACCGAACCGGGTCCCCCAGCTCTGTTTCCAGGTGCTGCCGTCGCGACCGAACAGGCCGAGCCCGGTCAGCACCAGACCGGGAATGGTCAGTATCACGAACCCGAGGGTGATGAATCGGGCCGGATCGTCGATCCGGTTCTGCACCAACAGAGCGAAGTACGTACCAATGACCATCATCACGACGGTCTTGACGATCCCTCCCGGCAGCAGGCGGACCAGCCACCCGGCGTTGGGCAACTTGTGCTTGCGCATGTCGATGAGCTGGGGAACGGCGAACAGCGCAGTGCCGACCCAGAGTTCCCAGACGTTTCCGAGAAAGGCGAACGCCATGAAGGCGAACAGGAACGTCTGGACGGCGAGCATCGCCAAGCGTTGACGCTCGCCAGGCTTGGGCAGCGACTCCGGCGAAACGACACCCAGCCGCAACGGATACCACCACATCGCCGCAGTCTCCAGCAGATACCGCACCACGAGTGCGGCCAGCGCCACCAGTGCGACCGTGCCGGCTCGCTCAGCGATGGGGACCTCGAACCCGGTCAAACCAGGCAGTGCGCCGACGAGCTTCTTCGCTGCCCACGCACCAATCAGTGCAGCGACGACGACGTCGGCCACCCGGTCGAAGTGGCCCTCGTTGGTGGTGCTGGGCTCGCGTCGCAACGGCCGGGCCTTCGAGGCAATGAGCGGAACCGCGAAGAAGACGAGGTTGATGCCAATGAGCCCTCGGACCGAGTCGGTCGACGTCACGTTGCCGGCGAGTACCGCCAGCAGACAGAACGTGATGCCAGCAATGATGCCCGCCGACGAATCCAAAATCCCGAGAACGACGATGGCGAGCATCAACCACAACGCCGGCGGAACCGCAGCGCCTCCCACGTTCATGGATGCAGCAACACCAAGCGCTATGCCGATCAGCGGCATCAACAACCACAACGACCCGAACATCGTCCGGAGGTAGATCCCGTCGGTCATGACCCGTGCCGCCAGCGGTGACCTGGCGGAGACCCGTCCTGGCACGTCCGCACTGATTCGATCCACGAACGAGCCCAGGGGCCGGAGCCGCCAGGTTGACGAACGGTCACCCCTCGCCGTGGCCTCGAGCATGAGGAGGTGTTGCTTGTTGGCTGCCGAGCCGAGCGACTTCTTCTTCTTGGCCGAGGTCGCCCCCGCCTGATTCGCGGTAGCGCCCGCAGCAGCCGCAGCCCCGACAACTCCCAGACTCAAGCCGCCTCCGGAGCCTCCTCCAGACCGCATCGGGTTACCGCCGAACATGCGGATCCCATCGCTACCCCCGGAGCCGACGGAACCGATTCCCCCGACACCGCCGATCACGGCGAGCAGGGCAAAGGCCGACACCATGGTGGCGACAACGGCCGGGGCGTGCTCGGTGACGACATAGACGGGCAACGTCCCGGGCGACACGAATGCGAGCTCCGCCGGCAGATACCAGTCGGGTGGACTGGCCAGCGGCAATCGCTCAATGCGGCTCAACCGCGCTGCTTCGTCGAGTTCGAGATACCAGGTGTAGGTCACCGGTTCGTCAGTGCCAGAACGGCCCGACACCTCGATGCGATGCGCGCCCGATTCGAGACCAGCGGGAAACACTGCCGTGAGTGCGAATGAACCCTCGTCGTCAGTCGTCGTCTGCCCGAGTTCGATCGGGCGGGAGTACATGACAATCGACACCGCCGACTTCGCCAAGAAACCCTGCCCTTCCACATCGGCGGTCCTACCTTCGATCTCGTTGTCGATGGCGACGTTGAACCGCACGTCGGCGAACTGATCGAGGGCCGGAACGACGGCGGTCGTCGTGGTCGTCGTCAACGTGGTCGTCGTGGCCGCGAGAGCCGTCGTCGCTGGAGCGGAGGTCTGGGTTGTGGTCGATTGGTCGGCACTGCCCGGATTGACGGTCGACGTCGTTGGCTTCGGCGCCGAGCGCTTCGGCGCCGTCGAGGTGCCAGAGCGAGACGACACCGGTTTGGCAGTGGTCGCCGGCACTGCCGGAACGGGCACGGCCCCGCTCGGCACCGTCGTCGGCACTGCGGTGGTGGCGGGCAACGTTGTCGATGGCGCGGTAGAAGTGGTTGTCGTGGTCGACGGAACGACCAACGGATCAACGACGTACGGCAGAGTCGGTGCGCCACTGGGGAGAGAGCCCGGGTCTCCGCTGTAGATCGCGTCGACGGAGTGCGAGCCGACGGCGAGCCCGACCACCGGGTCGCTGGTGGCTTGGCCCGAGACGTCGACCGGCACTGGCGCGCCGAACGGGACTCCGTCGACAGCGAACTGGATGGCGCCGCCGGTCGGCACCGGAGTCACCGTGGCCGTGAAGCTGGCAACGTCTCCGTCGGTCGACGGGTTGGGGCCGTCGCTCGTGAGCGACGTCGAGGTCGGTGTCGATGCCGGAGGCCCGGCGAACGAAATGGTGATGGAACCAGGCCCGACTTGCACCCCGGGAACGAACGTGGCGCTGCCGGGGCCGAAGCTACTGCCGCCGCCGCCATTGCCCGCTGAAGGGTCGCCAAGGCCGGCAGCATCGCCGCCACCGCCGCCCCCACCGCCGTAGTAGCCACCGCCGCCCCCACCGCCGCCTTCGTCGAACGACCCACCGAAAGGACTGCCCGCATCGGCGCCGTCGCCACCGTTGCCACCCTGGCCCAGAACTCCGGAAGCGCCGCTACCTGCAGCAGCTCCACCGCTGGTGGCGTCGCCACCAGCTCCAAAGATCCCGAGTCCACCCGGGTCTGACCCGGCTGAGCCGACGAGCCCACCGTCGCCGCCGATTGCGGGCCCGCTGAAGCTCGACCCGACTCCGCCGCCGCCGCCAGCGACGACGGCCCTTGCCATCAATCCACAGCTGTTGGTCACCGCACAGGTGCCGACTCGGATGTCGGACGCACCCCCGCCCGCACTGGCGGGTCCAAACCCTGCGCCGCCGTCGCCCCCGCCGTTGAAGCCACCGTTTCCGCTGCCCTGGCCCCCGACCATGATCTGGAGAACGTCGCCTGGCGTCACCGGAACCGTTGCGGTGACCTGCGCTCCTTTGCCCGGAGTGCCGACGGAGTAGCCACCCTCAGCACCGAAGACGTCCACATCGACGGAGGTCACCCCCGCTGGCACGGCGAACTGCTGGGCGGTGCCAGTGAACGAGAACGTCGCAGTGGTCGTCGCCGACGCCGGCAGCGCGGGGACGAGTGCAACCATCACGACAAGGATGAGGGCGGCGCTCAGCCGCCGAAGATTCAGCGTTCTCACCGAATGAACTTCGGCACATCTGCCCTGATATGAAGGTGCGGTCAACAAACAAGTTGCGATTGACAATTCGCCGGCTTGCGGCCGCCACGGCTCGACGACATCGTCCACGTCTCCAGCCCACCGCCCGCCGCCCGCCGCAAGCGCGTTACTGTCCGCCCCCATGAGCGACACCACCGCATCCTCCGCCTCGAGCAGTGCTCCCCAACTCTCCATGGGCCTGGTCAACTTCGCCGCCGCCGACCCGGGGGGCTGGGAGCACCTGCTCGAGCGGGCACAACTCTTCGACACAGTCGGTGTCGACCGCCTGACGGTGTCGGATCACATCGCCTTCGGTGAGAACCTCGACGCCTACGGTCGACCCGAGTCGGGCGGCATCGCCGGCGGCAAGCAGCCGACAGGACCCGACGGCCACTGGCTCGAGCCGATGACGCTGCTCGCCGTCATCGCCGGGCGCACCTCACAGATCCGCCTGGCCACCAACATCCTCATCGCCGCGCTCCGCCGCCCGGCCGTGCTGGCCAAGCAAGCGGCCACCCTCGACGTGTTGTCGGGCGGTCGCGTCGACCTGGGAGTCGGCGTGGGCTGGCAGCAGGCCGAATACGACGTCGCCGGGCTCGACTTCTCCAAGCGGGGCCGACTGCTCAACGAAACGCTCGAGGTGTGCCAGACGCTATGGCGTGAGCAACGCGCAACCTACGAGTCGCCCGACCTCAGCTTCGACGGCATCCACACCATGCCCAAGCCGCTCCAGCCCGGCGGTGTCCCCATCTGGGTGTCGGGTCGGGCCAACGCCCGAGTCGCTCACCGCCTCTCGCTGTTCGGAACCGGCTGGATCCCCTGGGGCGACGATGCCGCCCAGCCCGCGGTTGGTATCGACCGCATGCGCCAGGCCCTTGCCGACATCGATCACGACGCCACCGACCTCCAGGTCGTCGGTCGCCTTCCCACGCTCATGACCACCGACGGCACCATCGACATCGACCGGACCATGGACGCCGTTCCCATGCTGGTTGCCGCCGGCGTGACCGACGTCCGCATGTCGGTGCCGGTGCCGACCGACCCGTCCGAGGCCGTCGAGCACCTCACGGCGATCGTCGCCGCCTTCCACGAGATCACCGGCCGGCAACGAGCCTGAGGTTCAGAGCATGGTGGGCCGGTTCACGAACCGTTGCGCCGTCGGCGAATAGAACCAACCGCCGCCGGCCAACGTCCCCCCGTCGACCGGGATGTTGTGGCCGGTGATGAAGCCGGCAAGATCCGATGCCAAGAAGAGCGCGGCCCGAGCCTGGTCCTCGGGCCACCCCAACCGCCCCACCGGCGCCCACGACTCCCACATTTCGTCGTGGTCCTCATGGCCGGCGAGATAGTCGACCTGGGGCGACTGGGTGAGGTCGGGCCCGATGCCGTTCACCCGGATCCCCTTGCGCCCCATCGCCACCGCCAGGCTGGTGGTGAACTGCGCCACGGCTGCCTTCATCGCTGCGTAGACGGGGCCGCCCGGGAAACCCCGCATGCCCTCGACCGAGTGCACGTTCACGATGGACCCACTGCCCTGAGCAATCATCGAACCGAGAAAAGCGTGCGTCATCGCGAAGACGTGGAACAGGTTCACGTCGTACATCGCCGCCCACTGCTCGGGTCCCGACTTCTCGAACGGCACCGACGGCCTGTAATCGCCCACGTTGTTGATGAGCACGTCGACCCGACCGTGCTCATCGAGCACCGCGGCCGCCAGCCGCTCCACCTCATCCGCCTTGGTCACATCGACGACGTGGGCCCGGGCCACGCCGCCAGCTGCCGCGATGGCGGCAGTCGTGCGCTCGGCCCGATCGGCATCGATCTCGGCGATCTCCACGAGCGCCCCGTGCTGGGCGAACAGGCGCGCGATCGCGCCACCGATGCCGTCGCCACCCCCGGTAATCACCGCCACCTTGCCGTCGAGCAGCCGGTTCCAATTCTCGATCGGGGTGACGTTGTCGGGACGCTGTGAGGTCATGGCGCCGTGTCTATCGCCTGAGATCGAACGCTGCTGATCCGACCCCGATCAGAACGGCGGCTAGACCGCCCGCTGCCGAAGCACCAGGTCGAGCCAGCGGTCGTGCTTGAAACCCACGCTCGGCATGCGGGCCACCTCGACGAAACCGAAGCGTTCGTGGAACCGGATCGATGCCTCGTTGACGGCATCCACGCCGGCCACCATCTGTGTCTTGCCCAATGACCGGGCCCGCTCGAACAACTCCACCATGAGCGCCCGCCCCGTGCCCTGTCCCCACTGATCACCGCTCACGTGCACAGTCAGCTCGACCACGAAGCGGTACCCCGGGGTCTTCACGATGTCGCGGAAGTCACCGAACGTGATGTACCCGATGACGTCGCCCGCCTCGTCTTGCGCCACGAGCACCGGATAGCCCCGCTGCTGTTGGCCCTCGAACCACGCCATCCGTTCGCCCACGGTGCTGTGATGATCGGTCCAGGTGATGGTCGTCGTGTCGATCAGGGCATTCGCCAGCGAGTTCACGGCGGCGATGTCGTCGGCCACCGCATCACGAACGACAAGCCGTCCAGGTCGTTCGTCGGACATGGCGCGAATCTAGGCACATGGTGATCACCACGACCATCCCGCTGCTCGACCGGCGCGACCCGTCGATCGACCGGCAGACTGGACGAGCACGACAGGGAGCATCGAGATGGATCTGACCGTTCTGGCAACGCCGTTCTACTACGCGTCCATGGCAGCCGAGCACCGCTGGCTGAAGGCTCACCGCAACGACCCGGCGTACGACGCCGGGCAGTTCGAGAGGCGCGACACCACCGCCAACCTGACCATGGCGCACCTCAGCGTGATCGTCCCCTTCGTCAACAAGCGTCTCCGCACACACCTCGAGCTGGGCAAGGGCCGCGCCGCAGTGCCCGTGCTGGCAGCGTCCGCCGCCGCTGCGGTGACGACCCTCGCCGCCGATGCGCTGGCGCGCCGTCGCCGCCGCAACTCCCCCATCGACCTCCGCCACCAGGCCGAACCCGGCCCCGTCCGTGTCGACCGGGTTGCCGACATCGCCGAACGGGTCGCAGGGGTCGCTGCCGTCACGACGATCGCGACCAGCGGCATCGTCCTCACCTCGACGTGGTCATCAAAGCTTGCCGCCCAACGACTGTGGGACCGCCGGATCACCGACCTCGGCGAGGGAGTCACCGGGTGGGCAGTGGCGATCATCGGTTGGGACTTCATCTACTACTGGAACCACCGATTGATGCACGAGTGCCGGGTGATGTGGGCCATCCACGTTCCCCACCACTCGAGCGAGCGGTACAACCTGTCGGTGGCGCTGCGTCAGCCGGTCTCGGACAGCCTCGGCCTCTTCCTGCCCTACGGGATCATGTCGCTGTTCGGTGTTCGCCCCAAGATGATCGAGACCTCGCGGGCCATCAACCTGATCTATCAGTACTGGGTGCATACCGAGACGATCCCGAAGCTGGGCCCGTTCGAGGGGCCGATGAACACCCCGTCGCACCACCGGGTGCACCACGGCAGCAACCCCCAGTACATCGACCGCAACCATGGCGGCATCCTCATCGCCTGGGACAAGGCCTTTGGCACCTTCGAACGCGAGGACGACAAGGTCGTCTACGGCCTCACCAAGAACCTCGACTCGTTCAACCCGGTCACCATCATCGGCCGCGAGTACGCCGAGATCGTCCGCGACGTGATGGGCTCGCGCACCTGGCGCGACCGACTCTCGTTCGTGTTCCGCGGACCGGGCTGGGCGTATGACCGTCATCGGGCCCGTGCCCACACCCAGGGAATCTCCTGACCATAAGTGCGGTTGAACCGAACATGGCCCCCACCTCGTCCGACGCTCTCCTCACCGATACGGCGCTCGACGACCTCGTCTTCACCAACCGCTTCACCACCCAACTCCCTGCCGACCCCTCGGTCGCAGTCCATCCCCGCCAAGTGGCCGGCGCCGCCTTCAGCCGCGTGGCACCCACCCCGGTGAGCGCCCCCACCACCATCGCCATCTCCGCCGAAGTTCTCGACCTCCTCGGCCTGCCCGCAGAGGTCGCCACCACCTCCGAGTTCGCCGAGGTGTTCTCCGGCAACCGACCCCTCGCCGCCATGGACCCCTACGCCATGGTCTACGGCGGCCACCAGTTCGGCAACTGGGCCGGCCAGCTCGGCGACGGCCGCGCCATCGCGCTCGGCGAGGTGCTCACCGCCGCCGGCGAGCACTGGACCCTGCAGCTCAAGGGCTCCGGTCCCACCCCCTACTCCCGCGGCGCCGACGGCCGGGCCGTGCTGCGTTCCTCGGTGCGCGAGTTCCTGTGCAGCGAGGCCATGTTCCACCTCGGGGTTCCCACCACCCGGGCCCTGTCGCTGGTGCTCACCGGTGATGCCGTGGTGCGCGACATGTTCTACGACGGCAACCCCGAGCCCGAGCTGGGCGCAGTCGTCACTCGCGTCGCCCCCACCTTCGTCCGCTTCGGCTCCTTCCAGCTGCCGGCGTCGCGAGGCGACATTGATCTGCTCCGCACGCTCGTCGACCACACCATCGCCTCCGACTTCGCCCACCTCCTCGACAACGGTGTCGCCCCCACGAGCGAGACCTACGTCGCCTTCTTCGAAGAGGTGCTGAGCCGAACGGCGGCGCTCATGGTGCACTGGCAGCGCGTCGGTTTCGTCCATGGCGTCATGAACACCGACAACCTCTCGATCGCTGGGCTCACCATCGACTACGGACCGTACGGCTGGCTCGAGAACTACGACCCCGACTGGACGCCCAACACCACCGACGCCGGCACCCGCCGCTACCGCTACGGCCAACAGCCCCAAGTCGCCCACTGGAACCTGTTGCAGCTGGCCAACGCCCTCGTGCCGTTGCTCGACGACCCCGCGCCGCTCCAGGACTCCATCAACAGTTACCCCCAGCTGTACATGGCCGGCTGGCGGTCGATGATGGCCGCCAAGCTGGGACTCGCAGCATTCGACACCGACGCCGGTGACGAGGCCCTGGTCGAAGAACTCGAAGCGATCCTGCAGCTGGTCGAGACCGATATGACGATCTTCTACCGTCGTCTCGCCGACCTCGACGCGGCCACACCCGACGCGTGCCTCCTGGCCGACTCGTACTACCAGCCCGAGCAACTCGACGACGCCTACCGGCAGCGGCTCGCTGCCTGGCTCGATCGCTACGGCGCACGCCTCCGCTCCGACGGCACCGATCCAGCGAAGCGCCGCTCCGCCATGAACGCGGTGAACCCCAAGTATGTGCTGCGCAACTGGCTGGCCCAGGTGGCGATCGACCGCTCCACCGACGGTGACCACAGCGGCATCGCCGAGCTGCTCGATGTGCTCCGCCACCCCTACGACGAGCAGCCCGACCACGAGGCCTACGCGGCCAAGCGACCCGAGTGGGCTCGCAGCCGGCCCGGGTGCTCGATGTTGTCCTGCAGTTCGTAGCGGCCCCGAAAACGCCGACGGGAGCCGGGTCGCCCCGGCCCCCGTTCAGTTGCTGAAAGACAGCGAACCGCTCGGCCTCAGCCCAGCGGGATGTTGATGATCCCGAAGCAGGTCACCGAGTTGCCCGAGGCCTCGAGCACGTTGATCGTGCACGGTCCCACCGGAATCTGGCAGGCAGCGGTCAGGAACGGAATCGCGACGATCATGCCGGCAAGCGCGGCATTGCGGACACGACGGGTAGGACGCTTCTTCATATGATCCCCTAGTTGTTTGATTACGACTCGTAGGTTCGTCGGGAGCGGGGTGCCACGTCAAGCATTGAGGTGCACCTTCATCACAAGTTTCGCCAGCAGCCACGCGGCTACGGCGGGGCGGGTCGCCGGGCCGGGATCAGCGCGATCGTTGCCAGAGCTCCTGCAAACCTGCGGGCCGTCCGGCCGCCAGCCACCCATAGACGAAGTCAGTGAAGGCCGGCGGGAAGTCGACGAAGCTCACGCCATACACACGGGTTTCCGGGTCATCGGTCTCGGCAATGCGGTGAACGGCGACGAGGCCACGAAACCCGCCGGCCTCGATGTCGATCATCGAGCCAATTGCGATCTGATGGGACACCGGCGCCACGATCCCGGCTCCGCTCACCGACAGGTCGACCACAAGACCCCACTGCTGCTCGACGGGATGGCGGCGCCGTTCGAGATAGCCGCGCTGATCTTGGCGGTCGAGGTGCCATCCGACCCACAGCCCTTCGACCGCGGCACGCTCGCCGAGACGATGTTGCGTGGGCTCCATTCATCGCTGATCGACGGCGGACAACGAAAACTGAGCGGCCCAAGTCGTCAATAACAGATGTATTGCGCGTCGGGACGGGCGGGTGGAGCGTGAAAGACCATGCGAACGGTCACAATATCGATATCGTCGTCGCTGGACGACGACAAATAACCCCGTGGAGGCACCATGTTCCGACGCCAAATACTCGGCTGTGTCCTCGCAGCGGTCTCGCTGCTGAGCGCGACAGCCTGCGGTCCGCCGCCGACAGCTGCCGACACCGACACCCTCGACCTCGGAGTGGTGGGTCGGTGGTCCAGTCCCGACGTCCGGATCACCGCTGAGGTCAGCACCTCGTACTCACCACGGGGTCCACGCTCCACCGTGCTCAGCGTCACCGCAGGCACCGGCGACGAGGCCGTCACGTTCTCCATGCGCGAGGAGAACGTCATGGGGCCCATCACCCCTGCGACCGTGGGCGACTTTCCCGGGGTCTTCCAACCACCCCATGTCCGCTTCTTTGGCATCACCCGGCCCGACGGGGGCCCGGCCGACACCACACTGATCGGCGATGTCACCATTCACGAGATCGAGCTGGATCCGTACGCCACGGGCCCCGGTGCGACCTCTCCGGTGATCCGCTTGCGCGCCTCGATGACGCTGAGCCTCGAGCGGTCTGGCATCGTCCGGGGCTACCTCACCATCGGGTGATGGACGAGATATCTACCCAACCGGCCCCCGAACCCCTAGTCTCGGGCGACCTGTTGGGCTCCGGGAACCGAAATGGATCAATGCGATGAAACTCGATGACGAGTTCGATCAATTCCTGAGCATCGGCGGCCTCGATGGACCGACTCGGATTGATCCCCGTACGGCCATCTATGCCGCGATCGATGTCGAGACCACCGGACTGAACGCGGCCGGCGGTGACCGGATCGTCGAGATTGCGATTGTCCGCTACGACGCCGACGGCAACGTCGTCGACGAGTTCGCGACGCTGGTCGACCCGGGTTGTGATCCCGGCCCCACCTGGATCCATCACATCACCGTGGACCATCTCGACGGTGCCCCCCAGTTTGTCGACATCGCCGGGGATGTCCTGCGCCGCCTCGACGGGTGTGTAGCGGTCGCCCACAACGCCCATTTCGACTCGTCCTTCCTGGCGTCGGAGTTCCGTCGGTGCGGTATCGCCGTGCCGGTGCTTCCGGCGCTGTGCACGCTGGGACTCACCCACGAGCTCGGTCACACGCTGCCCAACCGCCGGCTCGGAACCGTTGCGGCCCATTACGGCATCACCACCACCGACGCCCACACCGCACTCGACGATGCCCGGGTCACCGGTCGAATCCTCACCGCCATGCTGCAGGCGCACTCCATCGACCAGCTGGGGTTCCCGTCGGGATGGTCGCCGTTGCCCCGCCGCGAGATCACCTCCACCCCACGCCATCGGGTAACCCGTGCTCGACGCAGCGAGCTGGGTTGGATCGCCAACCTTCTGCCGAACCTGCCGCTGATCGAGGACCCCGAGGTGCCGACACCGGTCCGCGAGGCGTACCTCGGCCTGTTGTCGGCGGCGCTCGAGGACGGCAGGATCATGGGCACCGAGGCGAGATCACTGACACGGCTGGCGGGGAACGCCGGGCTCGACGCCGCCCAGCTCGAACGACTCCATCGCGGCTTTCTCGATGCACTGGGAGAGGCCGCTCTGGCGAATGGCGTGCTCTCCGCTTCCGAACGCGCCGACCTGCGCAGAGTCGCCGAGTTGCTTGCGCTGCCCGACCATTTCGACCACGTCGATGCGACACGTACCGCCGAGGCTCCCGAAGCCGAGCTGGAGCCCGTCGAATCTGCCGAGGCCGATCAGGCCCCTGCGGATGCCGACCTGCCAGTCGCCAACTCTGCCGAAGCCGATCTGCCACTCGCCGGCCTTCGCATCCTTGCCCTCGAGACGCGAGACAACAGTCGGCATCACCTCGTAGCGCTGGGGGCGACGCTCGCCCTGCGGGTCACGGCCGGGCTCGACTGCCTCATCGTGTCCCAGTCCTACTTCGCCGACCGCCGGGTGATCCGCGCCCTCGAGCTCGGCGTCCCCGTTCTGCCGCTTTCAACAGCGTGGCGTCAGCTCGGGGTAGCGGACCCCACCACCACTCTCCCCGCCGATACGGTCCCCGAAGTTATCGTTGACCTGCGGACCGACATCCACGCCGCAGTTACAACAGCTGCCGAGGATCAGATCAGCGCTTCCCTGGCCTGGCCGGAGATCACCTCGGGTTGGTACGAAGACCCGCTGGCGCGGTCGGCGTACCGGTGGTGGAACGGATCGGTTTGGACGACGTCGGTCAGCGATGGCATCAACGTCGACGTCGAGGTCGACGACCTCCAGCCACGCCAGCGCCTCGAGGCCGCGGAGTAACCGCTGACCCGAGGCCGCCACTCGTGGAGGCGAACCAGCGATCAGTCAGCCATCGCCGCGATCGACGCGGCGGACCGATGATCGGTGAGCCGCTCGACCGGCGTCTCACCCGAGTCCACCTCATCGAAGGACCAGTCCGGCTGGCGACGCGTGATCTGGTCGTCCACCACGGCGATGCCGCTATCGAACCCGTTCATCTCGCCGATGAGCACCCGTGCCGCCTTGGGGGCCCTCAACTCGACGTGTGACGTGACGGCCTCGGGGAAGCCCTCGATCACGCTGCGGACCACGGCCTCGTGTTGGCGGGCCAACGAACACCGGGCACCCTCGGCGACGGTGCCAAGCCGGTCGTTGAGGATCGCCACGTCCTCGGCGGATCCCTCGTTGGCGATGAGCCGGTCGAGGGCTGTGGAGATCGCCGCGCCGTCCTGCTTGCACGGCGTGCACTGCCCGCAGGACTCGATGTAGAGAAATCGCGAGGCTCCCGCCGCCACTGCCAACAAGTCATCGGAGTCATCGAGCACCAGGTAGCTCCCCGAACCGAGCCCGCTCCCGATGGCCGCCATCGCCTCATACGTCAACGGCGTGTCGAAGTGGTCAGCCGAGATAACACCACTCGACACTCCCGGCAGCACGCCAACGATGGTGCGGTCCTCGAGCGCCCCGCCCGCAGCCTCGATGACCTCGCCCAGGGTGGTGCCCATCTCGACCTCGATCACGCCGGGCGCGCCGACCCCACCGGTGAGGGTGCACACCAGCGTGCCCGGTGACTCGGCGGTGCCAACCGAGCGGAACCAGTCGGCACCGAGAGCGACGATGGCCGCAACGTTGGCCAGCGTCTCGACGTTGTCGACGAGGGCTGGCGGAGCGGGGCTCTCACCCCCGGCCATCTCGACGTGGGCCGACAAGCCGCTGTCGGTGCCGACATCGCCTTCCTCCTCGAACACCTCGTCGACGCCGCGCCGATAGGGGGGCGCAATCCGCGGGAACGGTGGACGGCCGTCGATCGCCTCGAGCATCGCCGTCTCCTCACCGAACAGGTAGGCCCCCGGCCCCTCGAACAACACCATGTCGATGCCATCGGCCCAACCGGCCGCCTCGATTTCGGAGATGGCACGCCGCAGCACAGCGACCTCGGTGGTGAACACCTCCTTCACCGCAACGATGATGCGGTCGGCCGACACGGTGCGGGCCGCGATCAGGGCGCCCTCGATCACCGCGTACGGGTTGGCTCGAAGGATGGCGCGGTCCTTGAACGTGGACGGCTCGCCCTCGGCACCGTTGACCACCACCGTGGCGGGGATCGATGGCGACCAGTTCTCGAGCACCGCAGCCCACTTGCGACCCGTGGGGAACCCGGCGCCACCGCGGCCGCGCAACCCACTGTCGTTCAGAACCGCGATCACCGTCGCCGCTTCGACGGACCGCGCCGCCGGCAAACCCCGACCCCCGCCCACGGCGACATATTCCTCGAGCGATTCGAGCGGGACGGACGGGAGAACGCGTTCGTGGAGAGCCATGAGCGATTGGTACCCGACCGGAGAGGAAAACAATCGTCCGTCGATAGCGTCGATCCGGTGAGTTCGATTCCTTCCCCCCAGTCCACCTTCGGGTCGCGGCTTCGTTACAAGTTCGACAACGCGCTCTCGCGCGGTCCGTCGGTTGTCATCGGCTGGTTGGGCTTCATCACCCTCGCCATCATCGTCCTGGTCGGCCTCGTCGTGGCCTTCGCCAAGGTCGGCGGAGTGGGTGGAGCCGACGAGTCCAAGAGCGTCGTCGAAAGCATCTGGGACGCACTCACCCGCGTTGTGGACGCCGGCACGTTTGTCGGCGACACATCATGGCCGGCCCGCATCATCGGCCTGCTCATCACGTTGTGCGGCATCTTCATCGCCGGCAGCCTCATCGGCCTCATCGCATCAGCGGTCGACCAGCAGATCGAGCAGCTGCGCAAGGGTCGTTCCGCGGTCCTCGAGAAGGACCACGTGCTCATCCTCGGCTGGTCCGAGCGGGTACCGGCGATCGTCACCGAGCTGGTCATCGCCAACGAAAGCGAGAAGCGGGCCGCCGTGGTCATCATGGCGTCCGAGGACAAGAACACCATGGAGGACATTCTCCGAGACGCCATCGACGACCCCAAGTCCACCCGTATCGTGTGCCGCCACGGAGACCCCGCATCGCCAAAGGACGTCGTGCGGGCGAACCTCGCCAACAGCCGGGCTGTGATCGTCGTGAACGGCGCCGAAGGCGACGCCGGAGTGGTGAAGGCCGTCATGGCCGTCCATACCCTCGACCCCAACTTCGCCGGCCGCCACGTGGTCGCCGAGATCGACGACGCCGAGCTGGCCGCCACGCTGCGCACCATCATGGGCGAGCGAGTCGTCACCGTGAACGCCGACCGTCTCATCGCCGAACTTACAGCGCAGGCCTGCCGCCAACGGGGCCTGTCCCAGGTGTTTCGCGACCTCCTCGACTATGACGGCGACGAGATCTACTTCGGCGCCTTCCCCGAACTGGAAGGCCGCACATTCGGCGAGGCCCGGCTGGCCTTCGAGCAGTGCTCCCCCATCGGAATCCAGCCCGTCGGCGGTCGAGTCATCCTCAACCCGCCGGCCGACACCATCCTGAAACCCGGCGACGAACTGGTCGCCATCGCCCGCGACGACAGCGAGTTCATGATCTCCTCGGTCGACCCCGTCACCGTCGACGGGCACCGCGGCGCACCGGGGGTGGGCGATCAACGCAACCTACTGCTCGTCGGCTGGAGCCGCCTTGCGCCCACCGTGATCCGCGAGCTCGACGAGTTCCTCGCTGACGATGCCGAGGTGGTGGTGCTCATCGATCCCGATCTCGTCGACCCCGACGACGTGAAGCCGGTGTTGGCGAACACCTCGACTCCGATGCGCCTCGAACTCGAGCCGGGGGGTCCCGAACAGATGCTCGTCCGCGACCTCAGCATGGTCGAGAAGGCCATCGTGCTCGGCTACCGCGACGCCCTCGATATCGGCGATGCCGATGCCCGCACCCTGCTGACCGTGCTGGCGCTGCGTCACCAGCGGCCCGACGACCTCCAGATCGTCGCCGAGGTCCTCGAATCACGCTCCGTGCCCATTGCCCAGGCCTCGGGAGCAGACGACTTCGTGGTGAGCGGCGAGCTCACCTCGCTGATGATGGCCCAGCTGTCCGGTCGCCATGAACTCAACGATGTGTTCACCGACCTGTTCGATGCCGGTGGCGCCACCGTGCAGATCCATCGCGCCGACCGCTACGAGCTGCCGTCAGCACTCAGCTACCGCGACGTGGTCGAACGCCTCGGCGCCGCCGGAGTGTCAGCCATCGGCTACCGCCACAGCGCCTCGGGCGAAGTCGTGCTGAACCCACCGCGCTCAGGGGGGCTGAACCTCGGCGCCGGCGACGAGATCATCGTCATCGGCGGCTGACCCGAGCCATCCGGTGGGCGGGGCCATCGAGGCGGACCTAACCTGGCGCCGTGGGCGACGAAGCCGGTACTCCCGGCACCAACGACCCGTGGGACGACTGGTTCGCCCTCGAGCTCGGTGACGCATTCGTCCGAGCCGCGCCCGTCATCGAAGGATCTGCCGAGGAGCGGGTACGCGACCGTGAGGCGAGCGAGCGGGCCCGGCTCCTCGATCAGCGAATGGCCGAGGACGATGCCCTCGAGTTCCTCAACGCCCGCCGCTCGCGACGCCGTCAGCTCACCATGCGTTTGGTGGGCCTGCTGATCCTCGCCGGGATCGCCGGCGGGCTGTACCTGGCCTACGTCAAGCGCAACACCGACCTCGCCGCCCTCAAGCACGATGCCGACGTCATGTCGATCCCCCCCACCCGCCTCGATGTGCTGCCGCCGCCCAGCAACGAAGCCGAGTCCGAACCGCTCGGTCGGCCCGCCGCGCTCCCCGAGGAGAACGGTTCCTTCGCCTTCGTGGCGACTCAGGCCGGGGGCCTGCCGGTTGCTTACGACCCGTGCCGACCGGTGCGCTACGTGGTCAACGAGCGGACGGTACCCGATGGCGGTGCCGCACTCCTGCGCGATGCGCTCGACGAGGTGAGTCGCGCCACGGGGTTGGTGTTCATCGATGACGGCGTCACCACCGAGAAGCCGTCGGCGCAGCGTGGCGCCTTCCAACCCGAGCGTTACGGCCAGCGCTGGGCACCGGTGCTCATCTCTTGGACCGATCCCGACGAGGTTGAGATTCTCGCGGATCGCACCATCGGCTCGGCCGGCAGCCTGACACTCGAGGTCAACGGTGCTCGCGCCCTCACCGCCTCGCTACGAGGGGCCAACACGTTGTTCGTCACCGGGGTCGTGAACCTCGACGGGCCCGAGCTCGATGATCTCATCGGCGACGGCCAGCGCGATCTCGCCCGAGCGGTGATCCTGCATGAACTCGGCCACCTCGTCGGCCTCGACCATGTCGATGATCCCGACGAGCTGATGTACCCCGCCGCCACCGGCGAGGTCACCGGGTTCGCCGCGGGCGATCTGCGGGGCCTCGCCGCACTCGGGGGTGGTGCATGCTTCCCCGACGTGTGACCCGCGGCCAATTCGTCGCGGCAGTGGCCGCCTTCGTGCTCGGCACTGTCGCATCAGGGTGCACCGAGTCCAACAACGCCGTCGACACCGAGGTCGGGGGAATTACCATCTCGGCCGCTCCCTCAACGACTTCGGCGTCGACCGCACCGTCATCGACCACCCCGTCATCGACCACGACCATCGCTATCGTTCAACGCCGTCCGTTCGAGGTGACCCATGTCGAACGCACCTACGTCCGCACCGACGATCAGGGACTGCAGCGCACCCTCCTCACCGAGGTGTGGAGCCCGGCGGGCGATGGACCGTTTCCGGTCATAGCGTTTGCCCATGGCATGGACGGCCACCCCAACAAGTTCCATGAGCTCTTCGGGGCTTGGGCCGCGGCGGGCTACGTCGTCGTAGCACCCCGGTTCCCGGCATCGGCCGGCGACGCCAACGTCGACTTCGTCGGGTCCATGGCCGACTCGCCCCAGCAACCGTTCGATCTGGACTTCGCGTTGACCGCCGCCCTCGCCGAATCCGATGGCAATGACAGCGAGTTCGCCGGTCGCCTCGACCCCGGGAACGTGGCGGTGGCCGGGCTGTCGCTGGGCGGCGGCACCGCGCTCGTGGCCTCATACGGCGATTGCTGCCCCACGCTGCGACCGAGGCTGGTCATGGCTTTCTCTCCGGTTCCGTTCGCCACGACCCAGGCGCCGGGCGCTCCCCCGCTGCTGTTGATCCACGGCCGCTCCGACTTCACCCTGCCGTACCAAGGCACCGCCGACTATTTCGCCACGGCCACGGCGCAACGTTGGTTCGTGACCCTCGAAAATGGCGCACACTCGTTCGCCTACGAGGACACGCCGTCCGAGCACGACGCCGTGGTGCGCGACACCACCATCGCCTTCCTCGACACGTTCCTGCTGGGCGATGCCGACGGGCTGGCGCGAGCCGAGGCGGCCGTGGCGGCATCGGGCAACGCCTCGATCCAGTCGGCCGCCGCAACTCCCTGACTTGGACCACTGCGCCCACCCACGACCGCTGCGCCCCACCCACGACTGCTGCGCCCACCCACGACTGCTGCGCCCCACCCACGACCATTTTGCCCCGTGAGACGACCGGCTAGGCGGTCGTCTCACGGGGCAAAACCTGCACGACCGGGCGCAGAGCCTCCACGACGCGGCGCACGACCTCGCCCGGCCGGGCGAACACATCGGTGTCGGTGACCTCGACCACCACAAACCCATCCGCCTTGAGCTGAGTGGTGCGTCGATCGTCCTCGGCCTGGTCCGACAGCGACGAGTGGTAGGCCTCGCTCTGCGCCTCGACGATGAGCGGCAGGGTGGCATGGCGAAAGTCGACGCGCCCCGTCCATCGTGTCCCGCCGGAGTTGATCTGGCGACGGAAGGACATGCCTGCCCCCGCCAGCAGTTCGAGGACCCGGCTCTCCAAACCGCTCGCCGGCGGTTCGTAGTCCTCGCCCCGCGGCTTGAGATACCGGCGAAGGCCCGTCACACCGTTGCGGCCACTCTCACCTAACTCGTCGAGCACGTCGATAATCGAGCTGCCCGACAGCAAGCGCTTGGACCACATGCGATCAACCAACCGCTCGGCCCGACCAGGGGAGCTCACGGCGAAGAGGTGGAGTGCGACCAGCTCGGGGCGAGCCACTCGACAACCCCGGTGGGTCACGACACACCATTCGGGCAGAAGCCGGACCTCTCGAACGCGTGCCAGCTCGGTCTTTCGCCCGGTCTTGCGGGTGGTCACCAGGTTCAGCGGCGTCAGGCTGCAGCCCGTCAAACCCCACCACGCCGCGGCCGAGAGATGCGACAGTGCAGCGTCGCCGCCTTGGTCGAGGATCGCGGTCAGGACCATCTGCTCCAGCGAAGTGGGCGATCCGGCCGATCGAAGCACTTGCTGGGTCACCGGAACCCAAGCGGTCGACCGGAACAGGCGGCTGATGGCCTGATGACTAAAACCCAGTTCACGGAGTTGAGAGCGAGCAACGAGACCGTGCTGGGCTCCGGCGAGGTCGAAGATCAGTTGGCGTTCGGGCACCCTGCCACTCTTGGACACCAATCGTCCACCGAGAAGGGGGGACGTCCCCCTCGCACCACTAACGCCCAGCGATCCTCAGACCTTTTGCCCCGTGAGACGTCCGGATAGCCGGACGTCTCACGGGGCAAAACGGTCGTGGGTGGACGGTCGTGAGGTGGGGTTACGGCTGCTCGCCGTCGACGACGTCTTCGGCGGGAGCGTCCGCTGGCGTGGCAGATGTCGCAGCGGCGAAGCTGACGTCGAGGGTGGATTCGTCGGCGCCGCGCACGATCCCCACGGCCAGCAACTGCGCCTCGTCGTGGTCGGACAGCACCGCGAAGAGCTGTTCGGTGGAGACGAGATCGGTGCCGCCGACCGACACGATGAGGTCGCCCGAGCGGATCCCGGCACGCTCGGCCGGAGACCCGGCGACCACTCCACGGATCAACAGACCGTCACGCGGCTCGAGACCAACCGAGGCCCGGAGCTTGGCGGCGACGCGGGGCGGGGCCACCTCGATGCCGAGCGTGAGCGGCGTGCGCGAGCGCCCGACGATGAGCTCGTCGATGACTGATCGCAGCGTGGGTGTCGCCAACTGGGCGGCGGTGAAGCCCTTGCCGAGCCGGTGGGTGTTGATGGCGATCAGGCGGCCATCGGTGTCGGTGAGCGGGCCGCCTGACGATCCCGGGGCGAGCGGAGCAGTGTGCTCGAGGGCAACGGTGATCGGCCGGCCGCCCGGGCCCCGAAACGAGCGGGACTCCTGGCTGACGGTCCCGACGGTGACGCGCACGCCCGATCCGTCACGGGCGGTGGCCACCACGACGGTGCCGAGCCCAGCCGCGGCATCGGACCACTCGGGTGCGGCGATGTCGGCCGTCTCCACGTCGAGGACCACTAGATCGCGAGCGGGGTCGGCACCGACCACGGTGCCCTGCTCGACCCGACCGTCGCCGAAGGACACCTGCACGGTGCGGTCGCGGAGGTTGTGAGCGTTGGTGAGAACACGATTGGCGGCGACGACGATGCCGGTGCCGCGGTGATCGCGTCCGATGGACACGGTGGCCGGGCCGACCGAGGATGCGACGGCGCCGATGGATGCTTGCAGTTCGCTGATGAGTGACACGATGCTCCTGGCAGTTACTTTCGAATGAGTAGTGAGCACCATAGCAAGTCACTACGTCATTACAAGTCACTGTGTGAGTTGTCACTATTGAACAGTGAGTGACAGGGGCCGTGCGACACTGGTGCGGTGACCGACTCTCCGCTCGCGCTTGCCGTAGACCGCATCGGCGACCGCTGGACCATCCTCATCGTCGACGCCCTCATGACCGGGCCCCTGCGCTTCGGCGAGATCGAGCGGCTGGTCGAGGGCATCGCCCCCACGGTCCTCACCAAGCGGATCCGCCAACTCGAGAGTGACGGCATCGTCACCGGCCGCCCCTACAGCCTCAAGCCCGTCCGCCTGGCGTACGAACTCACCGGACCGGGGCGAGCACTGGCCGACGCCATCGGGCTGCTGGCCGCCTGGGGTGCCAGCCACTCCGCCGCTACCAACGGCGGCGAGTCCCACGGAGCCATGCACCGGGCCTGCGGCAGCCCCGTCACGACCAGGCTGTGGTGCTCCACCTGTGACCGGCCCGTCGGCCACGCCGACGCCAGCGACAACATCGCGCTCTGACGGGGTCCGGGCCGCCAACGGCCCGGACCCGAATGCCGGGTCAGCTGGCGACCGTGGCCTCTGCTACCAGGTCGAGCGCCGGTTCGGGTCGCAGCCACACGTAGGCGATACCGGCCAGTGCGGCGCCGACGATCGGCGCCAACCAGAACGCCCACAGCTGGGTCAACGCGTCGCCACCCTCGAAGATCGCCGGTCCGGTCGAACGGGCGGGGTTGACCGAGGTGTTCGAGATCGGGATCGAGATGAGGTGAATGAGGGTGAGCCCCAGCCCGATGGTGAGGCCGGCGAAGCCGACGGCCGCCTGACTGTGGGTGGCACCGAGGATGATGATCAGGAAGATGAACGTGAGGAAGGCCTCGGCCAACAGCACCGCACCCAGGCTGTAGTAGCCGTGTTCGGAGCCGTAGCCATTGGATGCCAGCGACCCGTAGACCTTGTCGAAACCGCCGGGCATGCCGCTGACGATGACCCAGATGAGCCCGCTCGCCGCCATGGCACCGACGACCTGGGCGACGATATACGCGATGACATCGGACCACGAGAAGCGCTTGGCCACGGCGAGGCCGACGGTGACGGCCGGGTTGAAGTGCCCACCCGAGATGTGGCCCACGGCGTAGGCGCCGGTCAGCACCGTGAGACCGAAGGCCAGCGATACGCCGACGAGGCCCACCGTGGCCAGCTGGCCCCGAGTGATGATGGCGAAGACGGCGGTGCCGGTGCCGCCGAACACCAGCCACATCGTCCCGATGAACTCGGCGGCGCACCTCTTGATCAACGGCTGCTCCATGGCATCTCCTGTCGAGTTCCCAGCCGACGACGTCCTCATCCGAGAACACCGCCCAGCGTAGGCAGGCACAATTGAATTCGGTGCAGAGCGAATTGGTCAGGCCTGCGACTAACTCTCCGGGGCGAACTGCCGATAGCTCCGTGATGCGTTGCACCGTGAGAACTCGAGCCGTCGCGCTCGCGCTGCCCTTTGCGGTGGTTGCGACGATGATGGCAGCCCTGCCGAGCGCCGCTGGTTCGACCGTCTCGGCGCAATCGCCGGTCCAGTTCGATGGCCCGTCGGTGGCCGAGGCCCACGCCGAGGTCGTCCGTTCCGACGCCGCGTTCGCCGCCGCCGTCGCCGCTCGCGACACCGCCCGCTCTGATCTCGACGACCTCTCGGCCGGCTCGGCAGAACTGGTCGAACAGATCGCCTCGACCCGCAGCGATCTTCGCGATCACGCCGTATCCGCCTACATCGCCGAGGAGCCCAACGAGGATCTGATGGTCATGCTCGGCGGCGCCGACAAGTACGACGCCTCGGCCAAATCGAACCTCTTCCGCCAACAGGCACGCCAGTCGACCGAGACCGTCGACCGTTACGCCGCGCTGAAGGCGCAGGTCGATCCCGAGCTGTTGCGCCGCGGCAACGAGCTCCAGCAACTCGAGCAAAGCGTGATCGATGCCCAGGACGCGGTGCTCGGTGCCCGGGCCAACGAGGCCGAGGCCGAACGCCAAGAGCAGCTGCGCGAGATCGCCGCCGAACAGGCGAGAGCGCTAGCGGAGCGGCAACGCGCCGAGACGGCAGCACGGTCCACGACCCTCGCACCGACGACGGCAACCCCCGCCGCCGCGCGTGCCGTCGATGAACTCGCCAGTGTCGACGCTCCACCAGCACCGACCGCATCTGCCACGCCCGCACCCGTGCCGGCACCGGCACCGGCACCGCCGACAACCACCGCACCGGTGTTGCCGGCCCCGCCGAAGGGCGGGCCCTCCGAAGGCCAGTGGGCCAAGCTGCGCAACTGTGAATCGGGCGGCAACTACCAGGCCGTATCAAAGTCGGGGAAGTACCGCGGCGCCTACCAGTTCGACTTCCGCACCTGGGCCGGACTGGGCGGAGCCGGCGACCCGGCGGCGGCGTCACCGCCCGAGCAGGACTCCCGAGCCAGGCAGCTGTACTCGCAGCGGGGCTGGCGCCCCTGGCCGGTCTGCGGCCGGTTTCTGCAATAGCGGTTCCTCGAGCAGCATCGGGGCGACTAGACAGCAACCGTGAGCACCGGTTCGAGTCACCCCACCAAATTCGAGACCATCTACGACCTGGCTCGCCTGCCGTGGTTCGATCTGGTCGACGGGCACCGCCTTGTGGTCGATGCGTCGGTCGGGCCGATCATCGACATGCATACCCACGTGGCGGTTGCGTACCTGGCCAAGCACCGCGTCGACGTTCTTCGTGAGACTCCCCGCACTGCGTACTACCTACCGCTCGACAGCCCCGTCGACCTCGACCTGTATTCCAACAAGAACCTCGACGACGAGTCGATGTTCTCGATGAAGGCCGACATGTCGGTGCTGTCGCTCACCCCTTGGGGCAAGCGCGTCACCCACACGGCGCCCAACCTGTTGCGCGACATGGACGACATGGGGATCGACCGGTCGGTGTTGCTCCCCTTCGACCTGCCGTTCGGGGCATCGAACGCCGAGGTCTTCATGGAAGCCGCCCGCCGGTTCCCCCGGCTGTTGCCGTTCGGTTCGGTGCATCCATCGGACCGCAAACTCGAACACAAGCTCGCCGATCAACATGCCCGGGGGGTACACGGCATGAAGCTGCACCCCAACGGTCAGTTCTTGTCCCCCGATAACCCCAAGGTGGTGCACTTCTGTGGCCGCTGTGGCCAGGTGGGTCTGCCGGTGCTCTTCCACTGTGGGCCCGTGGGCATCGAACCCAAGGCCGCCGAGAAACGCAGCCAGGTCTACCGCTACGAGAAGGCGATCGCCGAGAACCCCGGCACCACGTTCATCCTCGGCCACTCCGGAGCGCTGCAGCATGACGTGGGAATGGCCTTCGCGGCCAAGTACCCCAACACCTGGTTCGAGCTGTCGTGCCTGGGGCTCGGCGCACTGCGCGACGTGCTCGAAGCGGTGCCGTCGGATCGCGTGCTCTACGGCACCGACTGGCCGTTCTATCACCAGTCGCTCACCCTCGCCCGCCTGCTGATCGCCCTCGACGACGACCCCGCAGCGCTGCGCGCCGTGCTCCACGACAACGCGGTGCGGCTGCTCCAGCTCGAGCCGTCCGCCGCTGCGGACTCGGCCGGATAGGCCCGAAGCAATCCCGGTAGTTTCCCACTGCGTTCTTACCGCGCCTTTACCTCGGCCTCCTAGGGTGACCCCATGACTTCCGAGGTCACCCACCGGGTCCTGGTCGCCGAGGACGATCGCAGCGTGCGCGACTCGCTGGGGCGAGTGCTGCGTTTCGAGGGGTACGACGTCGAGCTCGTCACCGATGGCGGTGAGGCCCTCGAGGCGGTCACCCGAGCGTTGCCCGACGTGGTCGTCATGGACGTGATGATGCCCAACGTTGATGGCCTCACCGCCTGCCGGATGCTGCGGGAGCGCCACCC
>Ga0105047_10003947_pt1 | contig 26029 bp, 15 predicted proteins | sample MAT04_FD_78384 | JGI IMG/M metagenome (GOLD analysis project Ga0105047, IMG submission 78384) | Freshwater microbial communities from Lake Fryxell liftoff mats and glacier meltwater in Antarctica - MAT-04 (megahit assembly) | ecosystem: Environmental > Aquatic > Freshwater > Ice > Liftoff...
AACTCTGCTGACCATCATCGAAACCTGCCGCCAACAAAACCGCGACCTGCTCGACACCCTGACCACCGCCCTCGAAGCCCAAAACCACCACACCCCCAGCCCCTCGCTACTGCCCGCCATGTGATGCGACATACCGCTGGGGTGTGAATGGTTACCATGTCCTGGTTGTGCGATGTTCGGGGTGTGAACCTTACGTATCCTCCACTGCCTCCATATTGGGGCTGGTATGAAAACCCAATCTGTGCGGTCCCCAGCACTCTGGTGTTTGGGGTGTAGCGGTAGTTGCCGCCCCCGAGCGACGCGATAGTCCCCTTCGTTTACCCCGAAAACGTGACCGGAAAATTGCCACCTACCTGACAATTGCACTTATATCGACGCGCAGCTGATGGATTCATGGTCACTGAATACGACAACAGAGCTCTCGGTTCCAACAGCTGGACTTTAGACAAATTCGACGAGTGCCCGTTCAAACTCTCGCCCCGCTCTGACCGCCTACCCCCCCACATACACAGATCTACTCGTCCAGTTCCGCGTAGACGCGGCCAGCTGCGAGTTGGCAAGCAGTGACTTCATGGTGGACCCCCGAGATTGTCGTGATATGCCGACGATGAAAGTCATTCAACTGGGCGACCGCCCTTACGGATTCGACATTGATTCGTTCCACCCCCTTTGTGAAGGACTATTTGATTCAATTTTCGCGTACGGAGGGGAAAAGGACAGAGTCCCTCACGAAGCCACGAACCGTCGGTACTGCCCCGCATAAATTCCGTCGAGCTTCAATAACTCCTCATGCGTCCCTTGCTCGACCAAGCGGCCATGGTCGAGCACCAACACGAGGTCGGCCTCGCGGATGGTGCTTAACCGGTGGGCCACGACGAAGCTGGTGCGTCCGGCGAGTAGCTTGGCCAGAGCGGTTTGCAGGCGATCCTCGGTGTGGCTGTCGATGCTGCTGGTCGCCTCGTCGAGGATCAGGATGCGCGGGTCGGCGATCATCGCGCGGGCGAAGCAAATAAGTTGCCGCTGCCCCAACGACAGCGAGACACCACGCTCACCCACAGGCGAGTGAATTCCCATTGGCAGGGCTGCAATCAGGTCCGCACAGTCGAGTTGCTCGAAGACCCGCAACACCTCTGCATCGGTCGCGCTCGGTTTGCCGAACCGCACGTTCTCCGCGACTGTGCCGAAGAATAAGAAGTTCTGCTGCAGCACAATCCCCATGTGATGATGCAGCGAGTCCCCACTTAATGTCTTAATATCGTGGCCATCGATCAGTACGCGGCCCGAGTTCGCCAGATAGAACTTCGACACCAGATTGATGATCGTCGTCTTCCCGCTCCCCGTGTGCCCGACGAGGGCTATCGTCTGACCGGGCTTCACTCGGAAGTTGAAATCGAGCAGGACCAACCGGTCGGGCTCGTACCCGAAGTTCACGTTCTCGAACGCCACCTCGCCCCTCAAATCCGGCAGCGAAATCGCATCGGGCGGGTCGACCCAATCGGGCGGCGTATCGAGCAGCTGGAACAACCGCTCGGCCCCGGCCATGGCGGTCATTGCCTGGTTGTATTGGTTGCCGAGAATGGAGATCGGGGCGAAGAACAGGTTCGCCATAAAGAAGAACCCGACCAAGTCGCCCACGTTTGTCGTGCTGCCCGGTTGGAAGGCCCGCCAGCCGCCGACGATCAGCATCAGCGCGATGAAGATCTGGCTGTTGAGTTCCAGCAGCGGCAGGAACTGGCCATGCGTCCGCATCACGACCGTATTGAACTTCGAATGGTCTTCGGCCAGCTCCTCGAAGATGCGGGCGTTCTCCTCTTGCCGCACGAAGGCCTGCGTCACGCGAATCCCCACGACCGACTCCGCCAGCGTGGCGGTGATCCGACTGAAGGACTCGCGCATATTGCGAAGTGCCACGCTCAGCTTCTTATGAAAATACTGATTAATAAACCAGATCGCCGGAGCCAAACCGAGCACAATCATGAACAGCACCGTGTCGTACCATAACATCGCCGCAGCTGCGATAAACATCTGGCCCACCTGCACCAGCGAAACGAAGAGCACGTCCTGCACCCCGAGCCGCAGATCCTCGACATCGGAGGTCATGCGGCTGATCACGCGGCCGACCTTGGTCTGATGGAACCAGCGCATCGGCATCCGCTGGATGTGAGCGAAGAGCGCCTTCCGCAGATCGGTGACGACGGCCTCTCCCAACTCCAACGCCAGGCGCTGCCGGTAGTGCATCACGACTTGAGTCGAGAGAGCAATGATCGCAAAGATCGCAGCTCCCCAGATCACCCCCGGCACGCTCTTCTCGGCCACCGGACCGCGAATCACCGCGGCCAACATCCACGTGAGAGCGGGCAACTGAATCGACCGCAATGCGACCGTCACCAGCAGCCAGTTCCGCTTCGCCGCATACGGACGAGTGAACTCGAACAGCCGCGCGATGAGCCGGTAGTCGAGCGGTCGTTGGCGCGGCTCGTCCTCGCGGGCGACATGCCGAGTGAGGGAGCGTTTCAGATTCGAGACAGAGGCAGTGGACATGCGGTGGGCGAAAAGGCGGGACTACGCGCGAGGCGGGGTGCGGCAGGAAATCTCGTACAAACGGGCTTCCATCGCCAGCGCAAGATGGATGAGCTCTGATAGCGCGAACCAGAACACTGCGCTCGTCATGAACCCGAGCAGGATCATCAGTTCGAGCATATTCCCCCCTCCTCCACCGGTCGACTTTGCTGTCGCCAGATGGAAGACGACACGCAGCACGGCTAGAACGAAGGCCAAAAAATGAACCCACCCGATTCCCCTCAGTATTGTCGCAATGAATTTCAGAGCTGGCCTGTCTGGCAGATTCGCGACTCCATCGACTGACTCGCGCGGGGCTGCCCGCTGTGTCTGCATTTCGGGGCTCGGCAGAGCGGCCTCGCTCGAATCTGCGGGCGGAGGGATCTCATCGAACGAGGGGAACTCCGGTGCGTCATCGATTCGAGCACGCTCCGGTTCCGGAGTGTTGAACTCCGGAACCGGAGGGGGCGCACTGGCTGGGACACTCACTGGCTCGGGGCTGTGGAAGTCGGGAAACTCCATGGCGGCTGGGCTCTCTGGCCCGCCCATCATGGCGGCGAAATCGGGCTCATCGGAGTCCACGGGCGATGGAGCGGGAACTCGAGCGGGGACCTTGAGCTTGGCGACCGACTTCGAGACCGCCTTGGATTTCGCCGGAGCGACGAGGGCTGGTGGCGGTGCCGGCGAATCGTCATTCAGAAAGTCAAAATCCCCGAACCCTTCCGGTTCCGCAGCAGGCGGCGGAACGGACTCTTCGATCGTGTACCCTTTTTGGCACGCTTTGCAACGACACTTCTTGCCCAAGTTCTTTTGAAAGACCTCGTCGGAAATCGTTTGCGGACTTTGACAATGCGGGCAAATCAGAGTCGGCATGGAGTGACCCACACAATGGCTGGCTGTGAATGAGGAACTGTGACCTCATCTTGAGGACCGCACGGCATTTTTACCATCCTAGAGACATTGCCAATGCATGTCCCATCGCGGATTGCCTTGCCGTTGCCAGACTCGCCGACAATCGATAACTTCCGACCCGGTCCAAGAACAGTGTCTGACCGTCAGTCCCTCCTCAAAACACTACGCGATCATGGCCGAAAACCGCAACTTCTCTCCCTCTCAGCAGAAGATCATCAAGCGGTTCTACGACAACCGCGATCAGCTGGATGAGCAGCATCTGGCCGAGAACGTCACGAATCTGTACCTCGCCACTGGGGAGAAGCAGAAGGCGAAAATCTGGAAGACCGTTGAAGAGATGATGGGCCGGTTGGGTGTGCCCGAAAGCCGCATTAAACACATCATCGAGAAAAAAGATCCGGCGATCCTGGCCGAGGTGGTCAAGGACCTGCAGTCCGGCAAGATCAAGAAGCCGGCCCCGCCCGCCAAGCCGCAGTAGCCCACTCCGGGGTGGGGCACGTTTCCTACGTGCCAGATTTTGGCACTCGACGGCTCAAGCACGTAAAAAAAAGTGCTCCACGTCATAGCTTCCGCCACCCGATCCCGGCCAATAACTGCGGCGAGTCGAAGATCTCGGCCAGCATCTCTGCCGAGTCGACCAACCGCGGACCCGGACGATTGAAGTACTGGTTCCCATCGACCGCATACACTCGGCCAGCCCGCACCGCTCGCAACTGACCCCAACGAGCGTCAGTCATTTCAGCAGCCGCCTCGGCACACGTCCGTTCCAAATCGAACCCGCAGGGCATCAGGATCAGCAGGTCGGGATCAGCGGCTTCAAGCTCCTCCCAAGCGAGCCACGGGGAGTGCTTCCCCGCCACGCCCACGACGGCCTCTCCACCCGCAGCGACAACCAACTCGGGCACCCAGTTCCCAGCGGACATCAGCGGCGAAAGCCACTCGATGCAGGCCACGCGCGGGTGCGGGCTATCGGCAACTCGCAGCCTGAGAGCCTCCATGCGTGACCGCAACTGATCGACCAACTCTTCACCGCGCGGGGAAACACCGAGTGCATCCGCCACCGTTTGAATGTCGTCCCATGTCTCGACCAGACACTGCGGCTTCAGCGACACCAATCGCGTTCCGGGGAGCAACTCCGGGCCAAGTGCCAGCAGCACGTCCTTGTCGCTGACGGCACACACCTCACACAACGTCTGCGTCAGGATCACATCCGGCCTTAACGCAGCCAGACACGGCCCATCGACCTCGTAGATCGAAAGTTGACTCGCCAGCAGCGACTTCACCTGGGTATCGATCTCCAAACTCGATGCGGAGGGATCGAGTCGGGGGTTGGAACAGATCGGCAGCCGAAGGACTTCGGGTGGGTAATCACACTCATGCGACCGTCCGACCAGCCACTCCAAGCACCCCAGAGCAGCGACGATCTCTGTGGAGCTAGACAGGAGTGAGACGATACGCGGATGAGTTTCCACTGTGCCTCCCAATCGCAGTCGTGCCCATGAAAAAAAGGCAGACGACATGCGTGTCTGCCCGAGTCGAATGTCCGATTGGTGAACCACCCATCAAGCCGTTTTGACAGCCAACTCGGGTTCGCGGGCCGCTTGCTCGCTTGTCACCTGGGCCACACCCAGCGGGCTGAAGAGCAGAGCGCAAAACACCGGCGTGCTGAGGAAATACTTTGCGAATGGAATGCCCGCCACCATACAGGTCTGCAAGCCCGCCAGAGTCATGGGATACAGCTCCAGATCGTACATGTACCGCCAACAGGCCCAGACGAGAAAATTCGTCAGGAGGTAAAACACGCTACAAGCCAACACGCCACCCGTTTGCACACGCCCCCAGGATCGGTGCTCAGTCAACGAACGCCCCAGCAACGTACACAATGGGTAAGCCAAATAATTGCCTGGATCGACCTGACTCATGTCACCCGACAAGGCCACGATCCCTAAGTCGCCCAGCAGCAGCGTTCCAAGCATCAGCCCAATTGCCTGCCAATGATTCTTGAGGAACGCACCTGCGTACAGACCAATCGCTAACATCGGCGTGAAACCCCACGGGTACTTCACCGAATTCATATCGTACCCGGCACTGCTCAGCTTCACCAACAGCTGCGGAGCGAGTCGCATCAACACCGCCACTGCGGCCAAAGCAATGAAAAAGCCCCAGCGGGGACGAGTAGTGGGTGTGGTCGACATGTCATTCTCTCCAGACTGCGAACTGGCCAGAACCCGGCCCGTTCGCGAACCGGAAAGGGTAGACGGGCCGCACCCGTCCGTCAATCAGCGATGACTCGACTTTCCAAATCCTGCGTGCTCCCGGAAAATCTCTGGAATCTCGACAACTCCGGGAACCAGCCCCGCCCGCCCAAAAATGAAGATCAAAGTTTCGCTTCATCTCGCTGGAAATCAGAGGGCGTTGATTGGCTTCTCTGAGGGTGTACGCCTCTCAGATGTGGCGTAGAAATCCCCTCCAATTTCGCCGCAGCTCTGGATCAGTTCCTACGGGCCACCTGCACGAGACGTTACACAGGACGTGCTGGCTCAACGAAGGGCAGAGCGCGATCTCCTCGCACCATTCCGGGGGATTTCGACTCAGTGTTCCCCTTGCTTGCTATCAATGCAACTCTGCTCAGCTGGCTAGCACTACCCGACTCTTTTTAGATTCTTGGCCACAGACACTTCCGTTGAATGACAGTGTTTCCACGAATCGGAGTAATTGATACCTGATTCTATGTCCCGCTGGCACGTATGTCGCTAAGTCAATAGTCCGGGAACCGGCTCTTTGGCTTTTTCGAGTTCAACTGGCCGTCATTGTCGCGGTCAGGGAACTTTTTGATGTCTGTGCTGTCTCGTCGCAAACTCACCGGCATCACCCTCAAACGCTTCATGGAACGCAGATCCGCGCCCCCCGCAACGGCCTCTGTCCGAAACTCAGTCAAAGCAACAGACCATGATTGCCACGCTGACTCCCTCGTCCGTCATTCACTCCGATCCTTCGACGACATTCCCCGACGCCGACTCCTCTGCGAGTTCCGAGACGGGGAGACAGCAAAAGACTTTAGTCGTGATCGGAAATGGGATGGTGGGCCTCTGCTTTTGCGAGAAGCTCATTACGGCTGACCCCGATCACAAATTCAAAATCGTGACGTTCTGCGAGGAGCCACGTGCGGCGTATGATCGTGTGGGACTCACCAGTTTTTTTGCCCATCGCGATGCAGAGAAATTACTACTCGCGAAGAAGGGATGGTACGAGGAACACGGGGTCGAGTTGCATGTCGGAGATCGAGCGCATTTCATTGACCGGGAGCACAAGGTCGTCAGATCCGTTCGCGGCTGCGAGGTCAAATATGACACTCTTGTGCTGGCCACGGGCTCTTTTCCATTCGTCCCCCCCGTCCCAGGCGTGGAGAAACAGGGGGTCTTTGTTTACCGCACCATCGAAGACCTTGAACGCATGATCGCCTATGCAAAGGACGCCAAAAGCTGCCTTGTGATTGGGGGCAGCCTCCTGGGACTCGAAGTGACCAAAGCGGTCTACGACCTCGGCTTGGAAGTCCATATTGTCGAGGACAATCCGAGACTGATGCCACGACAAATCGACGACGTTGCGTCAACGATTCTCGTGAAGCAGATCGAGGCGATGGGAGTCCACGTCCATCTGAATCGAGGGACCAAGGAGATCCATGGCACTTCCCAGGTGGAAGCCGTGGAATTTAACGATGGTACGCAGCTCGAAGTGGGGATGGTGGTGATCTCATCCGGAGTTCTTCCGCGTGACGAACTCGCAAAACAATCGGGACTCCACAGGGGCCCCAGAGGCGGATTTGCGGTCAATGATTTATTGCAGACCAGCGACCCGAACGTCTACGCCATCGGCGAATGTGCCGCTCACGTCGGTATGACGTTCGGGTTGGTCGCTCCGGGCGACGAAATGGTCGAGACTCTCACGTCGGTCCTGACGGGCGGCGGCAATCGGTTCCGCGGATCCGACATGTCGACCACGCTTAAGCTGATTGGCGTCGATGTCGCGAGCTTTGGGCAGGTGGAAATCCCTCATGATCAGGGCGTCTCCTTGACCTTCGAAGACCCGCTCCACGACAGCTACAAAAAACTCATCGTGTCGCCAGATGGGAAGCGACTGCTCGGCGGTATCCTGATCGGTGATACATCAGAGTATGGCACACTGTCGATCCTCGCGAAAACCGGCGATCCACTACCGTGCGAGCCACATGAATTGATGATTGGCCAGATCGGAGGAGAACCTGATCGAGGAGGTGTTGCTCGCCAATGTCGGGTGCTACCTTTCTCTAGGGAGTCTCCCGAGAACTGAATCCGCGAAGCTGGATCGATCTGGACGACTTCCAGCAGCACACCTTGATGTCGGACGCACTTGCTCGTCCTGTCGTACACCCTGAGTATCGCCACCCAGCAAGCGAGCCAGATCGAGGACTTGCTCCAACGAATTCACAAAGGAAAGCGAGTCGCACTCCGGTGAAGACTGGGCGTCAACCCAAGCCATCAAGGCGTCCGCTCGGCGCAGGCGATTCTCTTACTCGCCTTGAGGGCTGGAAATATGGGCCGATCAGGGACGCGTGAAACGTCCATCGCCGGCCACTGCAATGCACTAGGTTCACGGTTCGCGTCGACTTCTCGTCCAAGTCATTGAGATCGAATGCCAGTGGACTCGGATCCCCTGATTTGCCATTCGCGTTCATCCGTCAACCGGGCCACTCAACGATTTGAGAATCCGGTTCATACCGCAACGGGCACGGGCGACTGCTCCGGCACGACTTCCCTCACATCGACGCTCACCAACAGCCTGGGGCTGCTGCCTCCAATGTAAACTCCCTTGAGCGGAGCGACATCCATGTAATCTCGCCCCCAGGCGATCGTAATGTGATCGGTGGAGGTGAACTGGTTGTTGGTAGGGTCGATATCGACCCAACCCCACGGACCACAGTAGACCGAAACCCAGGCATGTGAAGCGTCCGCACCAATGAGACGTGACTTACCAAGCGGCGGCAACGTCCGCAGATACCCACTGACATAACGTGCGGGGATTCCGATCGAGCGGAGTATCGAAATCAGCAGGTGTGCAAAATCCTGACAGACTCCCCGGCGAATGCGGAACACCTGCTCGACCGGCGTCGAGACGGTGGTCGCTGTCGAGTCGTACTTGAAGTCGGCCTGGAATCGCCGCATCAAATCAGTGATGCCTTCACGAATACCGGCCCCGGCCGGAAATGACGAGTTGGCATAGACCGCGAACTCCACGGAGGCCCGACAACGCGGTGAGTCATATGCAAACTCCAAGGCGTCGAAATCCTCTTCGGTAAGGTGGGCTTGAACGTTGTCTCGAATGGATTCCCAATTCGGAGCAGGAATCTCCGTCGGGGCAGCCACGCTCACATCCACGTCGTTAATGGATGTCACGATGAGCGTGTCGTACCCCTGATTGAACGCGAATTGCGTGGTCGTGTTCTCAAAGTAATCCGTCCGCGTCACGATGATCGACGGGCCGGGAGAGATCTCGATCTGATGCGCCAGGCACTTTTGTGTCGGGGTATCACGAGGAGTCAGCCAAGCCTCGTTGTAACCAACCGAAACAGGTTCCACACTCGTGTACTCAGTCCGGTGCGTAATACGATATCTCATTGCGGCATCTCCAACTCCGAGTTGATCTGGCGCGGGACTCCCGAATGCAGCAAATACTTGTTCGTCAGCACTTCAGATAACAGCTTCAGATTGGGTTCCATCTCCGTCAACACCTGCAAAATATACCCCGTACTCGGATCTTCCAGCTGTTCGGAGGAGATCATCCGCACCGCATGTATTGCAGCCATAACGATTCGCTTCTCTTCCGTCCGCAACAGAGACTTCCCCTCCCCCGGAAGAGCGTCTACATGTTCTGCCAAAGCGATCAGCTGGGATGCGATCGAACGCGGACACGTCTCGTCAGTCAGGCAAAGATCCAGCACTGCGTTCTGTTGAACATTCTCCATGTATCGCGACCGGTAGGTCATCCGGCAGTCGATAACCTCGAGCAATGCACGGAGTACCGGGCGATCCAGTTTCGTGCGCTGGACGAGCAGACTCCGCAGCAAGCTGGAAGTATCTCGGACTCGCTCCACACGCCTCCCCATATCCATCACATGCCAGGCGGGGCCACGAATCATCCCGTCATGAATCAGTCCGCTGACCGCCGCGAGATCCAGAATCACCTGATTGACGGCGTCCAGTAAATCGATCAGCCCGCCCCACCCCGGGACAGCGGCTGACTGATATCGTTCCGCTGCCTCACGCACCTTGCGATAGGTATCCGGAGACATCCAGAGTCGTTCCAGCGATGCGAGCCGAAACAGTTCCGAAATGGCTGCGGACAGCCCTCGCACTTCATCGACATCGGCCACCATGCGAGGCAGAAGCGTTGCCAGACGGGGAAGCTGCCCCGACAGAGACTCGATCGCGAAACTGGCTTCCACTTGTCCTTGATCGGCCAGTGCGCGGATCAAACTCGGAAGTTCCGGAGAGTCCGCCGACGCTTCAGAAGTCATGCGTTCGATGACCGCCCGCAGCAGTCGGCTCAAGAAGTCCGCCCGATCAAGCGACTGCCCAAACCAAAACAAGTCATCGGCCACGCGACTTGGAAAAATGGCATTCGTGCGACGCAGGGGGACCGGCTTGTCTTCGGCGGTGAGCAGGCTCACGGGTTCCACAGGACCATCTGCCAGTACCCAGACGTCCTTGCTGCTGACCCCTGCGGAGACAGACAACTCCATGGGATCGGCATTGAGCGCGACCCGTGCCAAGCCACCGGGCATGACCGAGTAGTCGTCTCCATCGGCCACAAGAAAAGTTCTCAGCGCGACGTGGCCGACTTTGGCTTCGCCCCGATGAAAGATGGGGACCGCAGATCGCTCGATCAATTCCTGGGCAACGAACTGGTGTGGCTTCGCCGAAATTCGCTCAATCAGAAGACGCCGCTGCTCTGCGGTCAGGTTCCGAGGAATGATTTCCTCACTGCCGCTGGCTTGAAACGAGGGCTTGATGACGAGATCGTTGAGATGCTCGCGAACATACTGCCAGCGACCCGGAGCTCCACACCACCAAGACGCAATCGACGGCAGTAGAAGGTCCTCTCCCAGGCAGCGACGGCAAAGCTCCGGCAGGAAGGCCATGAAAATCGGAGACTCAATCAACCCACTGCCAGGTATGTTCGCGATGACGACCTTGTTCTCACGCAGCACCCGGAGCAAGCCGGGGACACCATGCGGCTCTCCACCACCCAACTCCAGTGGATCGATCCCACGCTCCACCCCGCGAGACACGATCACATCAATCGGCACCAGCCCTGCCAGTGTCTTGAGATACACGCGATGATCTCGGACAGCCAAGTCGGCTCCCTCGACCAATGAGTACCCGAGATACCTCGCCAGGTACACATCCTCGAAGTAATAGGGATACTTTGACCCCGGGGAGAGCAACACGATCCGGGGATTTTCAGACAGGCGGTTGCCCAGTCGCCGGAGCGTATTCTGGAATCGCATGAAGAACGGAGCGAGGCGTTGAACCGGCTGTTCATGCAGGACGGGAGGGATAGTTCGTGAACCGACGATCCGGTTCTCCAAGGCGAACGCCGCTCCCGCTGGAGACTCCGCGCGGTCCGCCATGACATACCACTGACCATTCCGATCTTTGGCCAGTTCCGCAGCCGCAGTCACAATCGACGGTCCGATCTGATGGAGACCGCTGAATGGCCGCAGGTAGCCAGGGTTCGCAAAGAGCACGTCGGGAGGCAGTGCTCCCGCACGAATCAATGACCGCTCACCATGGCAGTCCCGGACAATCCAATTGAGTAAGTTCGCCCGCTGTTTGAGTCCCGCTTCCAGTGAGCGCCACTGAGCCGCGTCGATGACGTAGGGGATCAGATCGAACTGCCAGGGACGCTGGGCCTGTGACCCTTCATGAAACACATTGAAGGTCACGCCGTTCTCGGCGACGAGTTGATCGGCTTGTGCCGAACGGTGGACGAACTCGGCGAGCGGGATTCCTTGCGCCGCCTCGATCAAGGCTTGCCAGGCCGGACGAGGGTGCCCCGACGGATCGAATGCTTCGTTGTAAGCGGAGGACGGAGCCCCTACCGGAATGGCAAAGGAAGGCTCCAAAGGGATCACAGTCGACATCAACGGCCTGTTCGGAAACGCTTTCTTCATGGTGATGCTCCCCTCGGTTCATCACCCTCTGGACCCGCCAGAAGAAGGAGCAAGTCGAAGATCGAGAGTGAACGGGAACTCCCGGTTCGGCTCTTCCGTCCGTACCGTGACCTTGCCCCCCGAGTGTCCATGTTTCAGGAATCTCGCCGCTCGGCGACATTCGGCCTCCAGTGCATTCACTGGATAGCTCCCCGGGTTGAGGCCCCCCGGATGATCCACATGGAATCGGCATCCTCCGATCGATCGCTGCTGCCACAAATCGACAATATCGAATGTGAGTGGCGTCTGAACAGGGATCGTCGGGTGCAAACAGCTCGGCGGCTGCCAAGCCCGATAGCGAACACCGGCAAAAAACTCGCCAGCCACGCCCGTGGGATGCAGCGGAACTTGTCGTCCGTTGCAGGTCACCGCATAACGCGTCGACGTGACTCCCGAGAGATGCACCTGCAATCGCTCGACCGAAGAGTCGACATAGCGCGTCGTGGCCCCCCCTGCGGGCTCTTCGCCGAGTACGTACCATGGCTCGATCGCTGTCCGCACTTCGAGATGAACTCCGTCGTACGTGACCGCTCCAATTTGCGGGCAACGGAATTCCCAATGCGGAGCAAACCATTCCCAATCAAACGCGAACCCCGCCTGACGCAAGTCTCGCAACACATCTTGTAAATCACACTTGAGTGGCGTCGGCAACAGAAACCGATCATGCAGCGTCGTCCCCCAACGCACCAGAGATTCTCGATAGGGCCTTTCCCAGAACCACGCGATCAGCGAACGTACCAGCAGCTGCTGCGCGAGGCTCATTTGAGCATGCGGAGGCATCTCAAATCCACGCAGCTCCACCAGCCCGAGCCGCCCCGTCGAACTGTCGGGGGAGTAGAGTTTGTCGATGCAGATCTCAGCACGATGGGTGTTTCCCGTCATGTCGACCAGCAAATTCCGAAAAACCCGATCGACCAGCCAAGGCGGCACCGAGCCCTCTTCGGGAATCTCCGCGCAAGCGATCTCCAATTCGTAGATCGAATCGCGACGCCCTTCGTCAACTCGCGGGGCCTGGCTCGTGGGACCGATGAATTGCCCCGAAAACAGGTACGACAGCGAGGGATGGTTGTTCCAATATGAAATCAGACTCCGCAGCACATCGGGCCGACGGAGGAACGGACTGTCAGCGGGTGTCGCCCCACCCAGCACGATGTGGTTCCCGCCGCCCGTCCCGGTGTGACGTCCGTCGAGTTGGAACTTTTCCGTACCCAACCGCGACTGGCGCGCGTCCTCATAGAGTCCTGTCGTGATGTCGCACAGCTGATCCCAATCACGGGCAGGTTGAACGTTGACCTCAATGACGCCGGGGTCGGGAGTGACCTTGAGAATCTGCAAACGATGATCGATCGGCGGGAGATAGCCTTCGATCACGACCGGCTGCTGACGTTCCTCCGCCACCAGTTCGATATAACCGACCAGATCAAGGTAGTCTTCCAAGCGAGCCACCGGCGGCATGAAGATGTGCAGTCGTCCCCCACGCGGTTCGATGCATAACGCGGTCGTGACCACGCGCGAGGGAACTGCTCGCGGAGGAGGAGTGCTCTCTTCGAGAATCCGCAGGTCGCGACGACTCTCGGAAGCCCAGCGACGGACTCCATTCTCGTGGTCGCTACGATGCTGCCCCGTGATCGACGCGGACAGCGATTCTTCGGCCAGCAATGACCGAGCCCGACCGCGGATCTCTTGATACCCGGGAAGTGGGTGGCGGTCGGCCAATGGGTCGGTCGCGTAAATCCGATCAGCTTCAATGGCCCCCGCGGGTAGGGACTCCAAGGGCAATCGCAGTCCGATCGGGGAGTCACCGGGGATCAGGAACAGCCGTTCGGATCGGAATGGCCAAGGTCCACTCGACCACTGTGCCTTGGCTTGCCACCACGCTCGGGTTAATGGCAGCGCATATCCCACGGGTCGACTCAAGCCTGTCTCTAAGATACGAGACAATCGCTTGCGGTCTTCGTCGGTATCGAGGTCAAACTGACGCGGATCCAAATTGACCGGGAGCCGGCGCTCCTGTGCGAGAGTATGCCAGACATCCTCGTAGGCCGGACGCATGTAGCGTCCGTCCACACCCATCCGGTCGGCGAGTTCCACCAGAAACTCACCCGCATTCTCAATCGTCGTGTCAGCGGAAATGGATGGGTCGGCCAACAGCTTCGGGTTCGACCAGATGGGTTCGCCATCCGTTCGCCACATGCAGCTGTACGCCCAACGCGGAAGAGGCTCGCCGGGATACCACTTGCCTTGCCCGTAATGCAGCATCCCTCCCGGCGCGAAGCGCCGCCGCAAGCGATGGATCAATTGACCGGAGAGCCTCTGCTTGTTCATTCCGACGGCTGCAGTGTTCCATTCGGCACCTTCCATATCGTCGATCGAGACAAAGGTTGGCTCACCACCCATGGTGAGTCGGACATCGTTCTTCTCAAGGCTGTCATCGACCTTCTGCCCTAGCTCACAGATCGAATCCCATTGTTCATCGGTGTAAGGTTTCGTGACTCGCGGATCCTCGTAGACCCGCGAGATCGACATGTCAAAATGAAACTCGGTTTCGCACTCTTCGAGCGGGCCCGAGATCGGAGCCGCCGTGGACGGATCGGGCGTCGCGGCCAGAGGGATATGTCCCTCCCCGGTTAGCAATCCCGAAGTTGGGTCGAGCCCCACCCACCCGGCCCCCGGCAGGTAAACCTCGCACCACGCATGCAAATCGGTAAAGTCAGCAGCTGGCCCCGATGGTCCATCGAGCGAAGGAATATCTGCGGCCAGCTGGATCAAATACCCCGAGACAAATCTGGCAGCCAAACCCACACGGCGTAGCAGCTGTACCAGAAGCCAAGCTGAATCGCGGCACGATCCACATCCCGTCTCCAACGTGACTTCGGGTGGCTGCACACCCGGCTCCAGACGGATGAGGTACTTGATGTCCTGACACAACTTTTGATTGAGATCCACGAGGAAAAGCGCCGTCCGGCGAGGACTGCGGTCGACTGTTTCCAAGTAGGCGTTGAGTCGACCCTCGGCCTTTCCGCACTCCAGAAATGGTTGGAGATCCTTCTTGAGTTCTGGCTCGTAGACAAATGGAAACTCTTCGGCGCTCTCTTCAACGAAGAAGTCAAATGGGTTAATGACCGTCAGATCCGCCGTCAGATTTACTTCCACTCGAAACAGCTTCGTCTTCTCGGGGATCACCAGACGAGCCAGGAAGTTCCCAAACGGATCTTGCTGCCAATTGAGGAAATGGTCCTCAGGAGTGATCTTCAGCGAGTAGCTGAGAATGGGTGTCCGGCTATGGGGTGCAGGACGCAGACGGACCACCTGGGGGCCCATGCCCACACTGCGATCATACTGGTATTCGGTCACATGTCGGAGCGCTACGCGGATTGCCATCACAACCTCTTGCTTTCGTTTGATTTATTGTTGGGACTGAGTGGCGTCGGTGGATCGGGTCTCGAAGAACCCGTGGTGGATCGCGGCGCCGATAGCGTTCAAGCTCTGCTGGAAGCTGTCGATAAACTCATGCATCCCAATTTGAATGACATCGTGAATGGCGACGCGCTGAAGACGCAGATACAAGTCTTCACACAGCTGCTCCGCCGGAGTCGCCTGCGGACCAGGCACATTGCCTGTAATTTTATGCAGTGAAGACAGGATCGCGCTGACGCAGGAACGCATCGATCGAGGAAAGTTCGGATCCAGAATCAAGAACTCGGCGACGCTGCGGGGGGCAATGCGACCAAACCGTTTGCGATACGTGTGGAGCGCACTCGTCGATTCCAGTAAGGCGGACCACTGCAAAACGTCCAGAGCTGATCCCACCTTTGTGACATCCGGCAGAAGAATGAAGTACTTCACGTCCAAGATACGTGACGTTTTTTCGGCCCGCTCAATCAATCGCCCAATGCGACCGAAATTCCAAGCCTCTCCATGCGACATCGTCGCTTCGGTGACCCCGATCACTTCATGACTGTACCTTTTAACCCGCTCCAGAAAACCGGCGGGATTCTGCAAAATGGGGGCGGGATTCTTAGCGGCCTCGCGAACCCTCAAATAGAAGCCGTTGATCGCCTCCCAGAGTGAGACGCTCAATATCTCCCGAATCGTGCGAGCGTTCTCTCTCGCTTTAATCAGGCAAGAGAGAATCGAATTGGAGTTCCGCTCATCGAAGAGCAGGAACTGGAGAACGTTCTCCGAATTACACTCCGTGTAAAGCTCCTCAAACAGCTCTTCATCACCACTGGCAAACACCAAGGGAGCCCATTGCGGGGTGCCCCCCAATGACAGCGATTGACTCACGTCCACGAACCGGGCCACGTTCTCCGCCCGTTCGATGTAACGATTGACCCAAAAGACGGAATCCGCAACGCGACTGAGCATGAAATCACAACTTGTTTGAGCACACAACACATCCCCACCGTTGAAAGGGCGCCCCAGCCCAGCGGTGACTCGTTCCATTCTTCAAGGGCCACGTCTCTCCTGTCCGAATCCCTCAGTTATTCATGAGAACCCACGTATCCTTACTGCCGCCTCCCTGCGACGAGTTCACAATCATCGATCCCTCCCGCAGAGCGACCCGCGTGAGCCCCCCCGGCAGGACATAGATGTCATCTCCATACAGAATGAAGGGCCGCAGATCGACATGACGTGGCGACAGCCGGTCGCCGACCACGGTCGGCACGGTCGACAGAGTCAGCATCGGTTGGGCGATGAAATTCCTCGGGTTACCGAGGATCAGCCGACGGCACTCTTCGAGTTCCGCCTTGGAAGCCACTGGCCCCATCACGATTCCGTACCCCCCAGATTCGTTGGTCGGCTTGATGACCATCTCATGCATGTGAGACAGGACATGGTCCCGTTGCACCGGATCGGAGCAGACGTAGGTCGGGACATTGGGGATGATGATGTCTTCGTTCAAGTAATACTTGATGATTTGCGGGACCCAGGCGTAAACCGCCTTGTCGTCGGCCACTCCCGTTCCAGGAGCATTGGCCAGCGTCACCCGACCGGCCTTGTAGACCTCCATGAGACCCGGAACGCCGAGCACGGAATCCGAGCGGAAACATTCGGGATCAATGAAGTCGTCATCGATCCGGCGATAGATGACATCAACCCTTTGGAGACCGCGTGTCGTCAGCATGCAGACATAGCCATCGCTGACGACCAAGTCGGGTCCACTGACCAGTTCAATCCCCATCTGCTGGGCGAGGAAACAGTGTTCGAAGTACGCCGAGTTGTAGACCCCCGGAGTCAGCAAGACGCAAGTCGGATTGTAGACATCAATCGGAGCTGTCTGTTGCAGAGTAGTCAGCAATCGCTCCCCATAGTCTTCGACCGGGGCAATCGCCGCTCCCTCGAATACCTCGGGCAGCACTCGCTTCATCAGTTCGCGGTTCTCCAGAACATAAGAGACACCCGAGGGACAACGCAGGTTGTCCTCCAGGACGTAGACTTTGCCGTCGTTGTGGCGGACCAGATCGGTTCCCGTGACGTGAGTCCAGACCCCCTTGGGTGGCCGAAATCCCTGCAACTGGGGGCGGTAAGTCTTCGCCGTCAACACCAACTCGCGCGGCACGACCCCGTCATTCAGGATTTTCTGATCCCCGTAAATGTCATCCAAAAACAGGTTCAGTGCCCGAATCCGTTGCTTCAACCCCGCCTCAATCTGAGTCCACTCACTTTGCGACACGGGACGCGGCACCACATCGAACGGCCACACCTTCTCGGTCCCATCGGTATGACCATAAACCGCAAACGTAATTCCCTTCTCCCGCAACCGCACTTCCGCAGCCTGTTGACGCTCAGCGAGACCTTGAAAAGTGAACTCTTCCAAACGATCCGCCAGCAAGGGATGTCGCGAAACCTCGCCATCCAAGTACTCGTCAAATACCCGGGGAACGACTCGCTCAGCGGAATCGAGAATCCCGTTAATCCCTTGTTTCATCGAATCCGTTGTCAAAACTTGGTCCATCGAACCAGTCGTTTCAATTGATTGTCTCACGCTGCTCACTCCCCAAAAATGGCTGAAAGTGCATGAACGCAATTCGTGTGCCGAGCCCCAGTTGTACAGCCTGCACAGCAGATCAGAATAGAGGCACCTCATTTTTACAGCAACACGCTTAAAAAACAGGCACACGCCAATTCATCAACGAAAATCAATGGATGTGCCACATCCCCACGAATTCCCCTCCTTTTCCGAAACCTCTCCAGTCCAGGTTCTTGTTCTCAACCGCAGTTCAAAATCTCAGGCAAAGGCGAGCGGAATTCAAGACGCACGCCCGACACAGGATGCTCAAGTACCAACCGCTTCGCGTGCAACCAATACCCACCATCACCCGGTAAGCCGGGCTGATCATCTCTTGGTTGCCCACCAGCTGCGTACAGCGGGTCACCCTCAAGTGGATGCCCAATGCTGGCCAGATGAATGCGAATCTGATGTGGTCGCCCGGTGAACAGGTCGACCTCGAAGACCGTCGAGTTCGACCGGCGTTCCTCGGTCCGGGCGACACTCCGCGAGGGCTTCCCGCTGACGCTCGCGGCATGCACCTGCCCCAATCGAGGATGTGCGCACGGGCCGATGGGGACTCGGATATCGTACGCCTCCAGTTCAGCCACCCCACTTCCCAATGCCTGGTACTGCTTCTGAACCGCAGTCCACCGTCGACTCAAAGTCGATGCAGCCTCGGGATTCCGTGCGAACAACACCAAGCCAGATGTGGCGCGCCCCAAGCGATGCAACGGTCGGGCGTCCGGAAACTCGATTTGCACCAAACTCAACAACGTATTCTCATAAAACCCCCCGCCGGGAAGGGTCGGCAACCCGCTCGGCTTATTGACCACCAATAGGTCAGTGTCTTGGAAGATCACTCCAAACCCCTGGGGCGTTGCCTCCTCGACCCAGCCGGGCCGGTTCCAGACCAGAACGTTACCAGCTCGTAACGGCTCCCTTCCGTCAGCGATCTTGTCGTTCAACAGAACTTCGCCCGCTTCCAATCGGGCCTGCCAGGCTGCTTCATCCGAATGCGAGTAGTGACTCGCAAGATACGAAAGCGACGTGTGCCCCAACGCAGAGGGGCCCAGCACATGTCGATAACTGTACCCTTGATTGAGTGTCATTCCGAAAGGCTCTAAGGGAGTTCCCGTGGCTGCAGCTTTCCAACTTCGGCAGTATAAGTGTCCGACGATTCCAGCCGCGGAATATTCTCGGATCATACATTCATGCCACAAGAATTGAAGCCGGTCTCCAGTCCATGGCCGACCTCGATCAGAATCAGTTCGACCGGGAATTCTTCCCCCGCAGAATCGCCATATTCGACTTCCAATGCCGCCCGATTTCGGCCCGCCGCACAGGGAATGATTGCCGTAAGTCAGGGAGGGTTCTATTATTCCTATCCCTCCCGCGTCGACTCAGTTCCTCTTCGATCCTGCCACAGAACAGTCACCATGAAGATTGTGAAGCTGATCGCGACCATATCCCTGTCCCTGACGACGCTCGCTCAAGCGGCGGACGAAGAGGCGGTGCAGTTCTTCGAGCAGAAAATCCGCCCGGTTCTGGTACAGCATTGCTACAGCTGCCACTCCGTCGAGGCCCAGGCCGCCAAGAAGCTACAGGGCGGGCTGTATCTCGATTCCGCGGCGGGAGCGACAACCGGGGGCGACACGGGTCCGGCACTTGTTCCGGGAAAGTCGGGTGAGAGCCTGTTGCTGAAGGCGCTGAAATACGATGGCGTCGAGATGCCACCGGCGGGAAAATTGCCGGACGAGGTCATTGCCGACTTCGCGAAGTGGATCGACCTCGGAGCGCCCGACCCGCGCACGGGAACCGCCCCCGCCAAGCCCAAGCGCGAGATTCATATCGACGAAGGGAAGCAGTGGTGGTCATTCCTGCCGCTGCAAGAGGTCGCCCTGCCCGATGCTCAAAGGCCCATCGATGGCTTCATCCGCCAGGCTCAACTGGCGAACGGCCTGAAGCCAAATCCCCCCGCGGGCCGAGAGAAGCTCATCCGCCGAGTCTATTTTGATCTCATTGGGCTGCCCCCCTCTCCCGAGCAGGTGGCTGCGTTCGTCGCGGACACCTCACCGCAGGCATTCGAGACAGTCGTCGACCAATTGCTGGCCAGCACAGCCTACGGAGAGCGCTGGGCCCGGCACTGGCTCGACACCGCCCGCTTTGCAGAGAGCGGCGGCTACGAGTTCGATGGATTTCGGCCCGGAGCCTACCAATACCGCGACTGGGTGATTCAGTCCCTCAACAGCGACCTGCCGTATGACCAGTTCGTCCGGATGCAGCTGGCCGGAGACCTCCTGGAACCGGACAACATTCATGCCGCAGCGGCAACCGGGTTCCTCGTTGCGGGGCCCTTTCCCGGTCAGATCACGGCCAAGACGGTCGAGCGGATTCGCTATGACCAGCTCGACGACATGCTGATGACAATTGGCGGCTCCATGCTGGGGCTGACCCTCGGTTGTGCGCGATGTCACGAGCACAAGTATGACCCGATCCCGCACCAGGACTACTACGCGCTCGCATCGACGCTCGCTCGGACGGCACATGGCCCTCGGACCATGGACATCAATCCCGCTGTCACCGAACAAGCGCAAACCGCATATCAAGCGGAGCACGATCGCCTGGTCGCCGCGCTGCAAACGTTTGCCACCGCCCAGTCACCGGCACGCTTCCTCGATTGGAAGTCGAAGGAACTCGACAAACAGCCCGAGACATCGCGCTGGCAGGCTCTCGAACCGATCAACGCTGATGCCGAGCGGTCGTACCTCAAAGTTCTGCCTGGCGGAATCATCGCTCACAATGGCGCGATCAATCCAGGTACCGAAATTCGACGACAAGGCCAGCGGCACTCTGTCAGTGCAGCGGAGGAGTATCGCTTCACCGCCCAGACCTTCCAAAAAAATGTGCAGTCACTGCGATTCGATGCACTCACCGACAAGTCGCTCCCTCAACGCGGCCCCGGACTGAATGGAGACGGCAGCTTCCAACTGGCTTCGATCAAAGTCACCGCACGGCCTCTCGACCCACTGGTCAAAGACCCCGAGGTGGTGTTGAAACTCAAGCCTGTCTTCGCAGCGTTCGAGGACAAGGACCAACCCCTCGCCCATGCGGCCGACGACAACCCAGGCACAGCGTGGGTCGTGCGGGAGACCGCCAAGAAAGACAACGCGGCGATTCTGGAACTGGAGACTCCGCTCCCGGGATTTGCGGGCGGCACCGAGCTGAGTGTCGAGCTGAAGTTCTTGGACCAGGGGATCGGACGGCTGCGTTTGTCGCTGAGCGCCGAACCCAATCCGTCGACATGGGCCGGCGATGTCACTCCGCAACATTTGGGTGAACTGCGAGCGATAGTCGCCGCGTTCCCCAGCGAGATTCCCGAATCCGCCCGCGTTCCGCTGACTCGTTGGTTCGCTCCATTCGATGCAGAGGCTGCAAAGGTGATTCTCGCTGTCCGAGACCATGCCGCGACCACGCCGCGACCGAATCTCTCCGAAGTTTACACCACCATCGCGGGTGGCCAGGATGTCTTCTACCTGCGAAGAGGCGAGATCGAGAACAAGCAGGACAAAGCTCAACCGGGATTCCTGCAAGTCCTCTGGCGCAGTACCGAACCCGCTCAGCCTCCGACAACTCCCACGCCCGTTGATCCTCGTGTATCGCTGGCCCAATGGATGACAGATCCCCAGCAAGGAGCCGGTCCATTGCTGGCGCGCGTGATCGCCAACCGGGTCTGGCAGCATCACTTCGGAACGGGAATCGTCGGGACACCGAATGACTTCGGCTTTCAAGGCGACGCTCCCTCACACCCCGAGCTATTGGAGTATCTCGCCAGCGAACTGGTCCGTGGCGGGTGGAAGCTCAAGCCGCTACACCGGCTCATGCTACTCAGCGAGACCTATCAACAGTCGCACGAAGTTGATCCCGAGAATCTCCAGCTCGACCCGACCAACAAATATTTGTGGCACTTCCAAACGCGGCGTCTGGAAGCCGAGACGATTCGAGATTCCCTGTTGGCGGTCGGGGCCAATCTCGACCCCGCGATGTTCGGTCCCAGCGTTCTTGATGACACGCAACGGCGAAGCATCTATCTGCGAGTGAAGCGCAGCGAACTTCTCCCGGTGATGACTCTCTTTGATGCCCCGGAGCCGACACAAAGCATCGGCGAGAGGAGTGTCACGACCGTCCCCACGCAGGCTCTGTCGATGATGAATTCGCCATTCGTGCGTCAGCAGTCGGAGAAGTTTTTCGCCCGCATCAAGCCCGCAACCGATGCCCCGCTCACCACGGCGATCAATCAGGGCTATCAAGTCGCCTACAACAGATTGCCGACCGAAGTTGAAAGATCTCACATGCTCTCCTTCATCGAACAGCAGCGGGCTGCGCTCGGTCCCGACACGCCGGAATCGACCGAAAAGGCACTCATTGAGTTCTGCCAGGTGCTGCTCTGTCTGAACGAGTTTGTGTACATCGACTGAAGCCCATCGCTTCACGTTTCTCGCACCCTCCACGAACACCGCCCTGCGGAGTCCAGCATGTTCAACTTCTACTCGCCATCCGAACTCGCTCTCCCCGCGCGCCGTCGATTCCTGCAACAGGCGGGACTCGGGTTCGGTTCACTCGCTCTGGCGAGCATGCTTCACAACGAAGCCGCTGCAGCTCCCTCGCCCGTCGATCCACTCGCGCTCCGGGAACCGAACTTCCCCGGAAAAGTCAAATCGATCATCTGGCTCTTCATGACTGGTGGCCCGTCGCAGGTCGACACCTGGGATTACAAACCCGAACTCCAGGCCCGCGATGGGCAAGACCTCGCGGGGTCGGATGCCCAGACTGGATTCTTCTCCACCAGCGGCAAGTGCCTGAAGTCGCCATTCGACTGGAAACAACACGGCGAATCCGGGAGCTGGGTTTCCAGCATCTTCCCGCATCTCTCACAGCACGTCGATAAGATGTGCTTCCTCCACTCGATGCACCTAAAGCAGAACAATCACGCTCCGGCTTCGATCGAACTCATGTGCGGAACCAACCGCCCGGGCCTCCCCGCGCTCGGTGCCTGGATGACTTATGGTCTCGGGTCACAGAACCAGAATCTGCCGTCGTACGTCGTGCTTCACGACACTCGACCGCGTGGCGACGATCAGATCTGGTCCGCTGGCTTCCTGCCCAAAACCTATCAAGCCCTCGCTCTGGATTCCCGACGCAACGAGACGATCGACAATCTCGTCAGAGATGGAAAGCACTCCGACTCACAGCAGCGAGCCCAGCTCGACCTCATTAAGCAACTCAATCAGGACCACGCCGCCACCCGACCCACGCAAGCCGATCTGGCAGCGAGAATCAACTCGTATGAGCTCGCTTACCGCATGCAAATGGCGGCCCCCGAGGCCCTCGATCTGAAGCAGGAGTCCGAGGCCACGCACAAGCTCTATGGCATGGACCAACCGGAGTGTGCCACGTTTTCCCGCCAGTGCCTGCTGGCCCGGCGGCTCGTCGAACGCGGCGTTCGCTTCGTGCAGATTTTTGCCGGCAAGGGCGTCGGCGGAGACGGCAGCGTCAACGATGTCCCGTGGGACTGCCACACTGATGTCGAGATCAACCACAAGTCGTGCGGCCTGCATACCGACCAGCCCGCAGCTGCTTTACTCGCCGATTTGGAAGCCCGCGGATTGCTCGATTCCACACTGGTCATCTGGGGCGGCGAGTTCGGTCGCACGTCCGACTCCCAAGGAGCGAAGGGCCGCGACCACAACCCCAACGGCTTCACGATCTGGCTGGCCGGAGCGGGCGTGAAAGGCGGGCTGCATTACGGCGCGACCGATCCCTTTGGTTACAAGGCCGTCGAAAAGAAGGTCCACGTCAACGACCTCCACGCCACCCTGCTGAAGCTCATGGGGCTGGAGCACACCCAACTGACCCACCGCTTTAACGGTCGCGACTTCCGCCTGACCGATGTCGGTGGAGAAGTGCTGACCGAGATTCTGACGTAATGGAGTTCTGCTGCGTCGCAACCTCCAAATCCCTGGGCGAGTCCACCAAACCCCAATCGCTCCATCGCATCAGGCCAAAAGTTCTTCGACGACACTCCCGTGGACATCGGTCAGCCGGAAGTCGCGACCGGCAAAGCGGTACGTCAGCTGCTCATGATTGAATCCCAGCAGATGCAGGATCGTCGCGTGCAGGTCGTGGACGTGGACCCGGTTCTCCACCGCGTTCCAGCCGAGTTCATCAGTCGCCCCGTGCACATGGCCCCCTTTGACTCCGCCGCCCGCCAGCCACATCGAGAACCCATAGTGGTTGTGGTCGCGTCCCAATCCAACCGATGAGACGCCCGGAGTGGGAATCTCGACGGTCGGAGTCCGTCCGAATTCGCCGCCCCAGATCACCAGCGTGTCTTCGAGCATGCCGCGCGCCCTCAGATCTTTGAGTAGTGCCCCGATCGGCTGATCGCACTCCTTCGCGAGATCCCGATGATTAACTTCCAAGTTGTCATGGGCATCCCACGGCTGGCCGGGTCGTTGCCAGATCTGGACAAACCTTACACCGCGTTCCAGTAGTCGCCGACCGATCAGCACCTGTCGCCCATAGGTAGTGTCTCCGTACATGTCGCGCATGGCCTGCGGTTCGAGACTCACATCGAAGGCCTCGGTCGCTTCGCTCTGCATGCGATAGGCCAGCTCAAAGGATTGAATGCGGGCCTCCAGCTGCGCGTCCGCCCCACGTGCGGCCAGATGTCGTTCATTGATTTGCTGCAGCAGATCAAGCTGCATCCGTTGTCGTCCCGGTCGCACGAATTCGTTTCGAATGTGCTCGACGAGTTTTCGAGGGTCGGTGTGCTGCGTATCGATGTATGTTCCCTGGTAAGCGCCGGGGAGAAAAGCCGACCGCCAGTTGCTGCCACCCGTCGTGGGTTGGCCACCCGGACACATCACGATGAATCCGGGCAGGTCTTGATTCTCGGTCCCCAATCCATAGTTCACCCAGGCCCCCATCGCGGGCCGGGGCTGTCGGCCATCTCCGCAATTCATCAACAGATACGACGGCTCGTGATTCGGGACATCGGCATACATGGAACGAATCACACACAGCTCATCGGCCGACTGAGCGATGTGGGGAAATAGCTCGCTGATCTCCATCCCGCTCTGACCATACTTCGAAAACTGAAACGGAGAACCGAATGCCGCACCGGTCTTTCTCTCCGTTTTTAGCGAAGTCGGCAACGACTGCCCGTGGTACTTCGTCAGGACCGGCTTCGGATCGAACGTGTCGATGTGCGAGACCCCTCCGTTCATGAACAGATGGATCACCCGTTTGGCCTTCGCCGCATAGTGGGGAAGTTTCATCGAGAGCGGAGCGGCTCCGGTGTCAGCGATGGCGGGCCGCCCAAGCAATGGGAGCGCCCCCAGCCACCCCATCCCCAAGCCGGTCCGGGTCAGGAGTTCGCGTCGTGTCCACATCGATCGATCCTCACTATTCGAAACCTTTGCCCAGCAGCCCTGTCGTCAATCCACGAACAGGAACTCATTCGACAGGAGCAGTGCCTGCAAATACTCCTCCCACGGCGACAAGTACAGCGGCGTGCCGTCTGCGGCTGTCTCAGCGATGGCGACATCGGCCATCGACAGATAGCGAACACCTAGTTCACTCTCCCCAGCTGTCGCCTCACGGCCAAACAACAACCGATACGCCGCACCGATCTTCTCAGTCCGAGTCAACTCCGCAGGAGCATCCAGTTGCGCAGCCAAGTGCTGCACTTGTTGTTTCATGAACGGGCTGTTCATCAAAAACAGTGCCTGTTGTGACACGATCGTTTGATGTCGCTGGGGACTCGATGCATCGGGCGGTGCAAAATCGAACGTCCGCAGCTCGCTCGACAGGCTCTGCCGATCGATCAGTCCATACACCGATCGACGAGCCGAATACGGCGAAGCAAACAGCTCGACACTCGGCCCGCCCATCGCACGATCGAGTTGACCCGAGACAGACAGTAGCGCATCTCGCATTGATTCCCAATCGAGCCGACGCCGGTGCATACTCCCCAAGAGCAAGTTCTCCGGATCAACCTCGCGGGCAGACGACACGACCTGCGGATCGGTTTCCATTCCGAAAGACTGCTGTTGATATGTCGCGGACGACATGATTTTCCGATGCAGCGTCTTGAGCGACCAGCCGCTCTGGATGAACCCGCTCGCCAAATGGTCGAGCAACTCCGGATGAGTGGGTCGTTCTCCCCGTAACCCGAAATCGCTCGGTGTTCGGACGATCCCCACTCCGAAGTGATGCATCCACACGCGATTCGCGATCACCCGTGCCGTCAG
>Ga0105047_10003949_pt1 | contig 26028 bp, 20 predicted proteins | sample MAT04_FD_78384 | JGI IMG/M metagenome (GOLD analysis project Ga0105047, IMG submission 78384) | Freshwater microbial communities from Lake Fryxell liftoff mats and glacier meltwater in Antarctica - MAT-04 (megahit assembly) | ecosystem: Environmental > Aquatic > Freshwater > Ice > Liftoff...
GGGATGTAGGGGAACAGCTCCAGCATCCGCCGGCCGAGGAGGTAGAGAGGCTGCTGCGGGCCGGGGATGTTCGTGGTGACCGTGTTGACCACACGCTGCCCGGTGAACGCGGACAGCCGGGCCCCGAGCGTCATCAGCGTCGCTGGCACGAAGTCGGCTGCGGCGAGAAGCGCCTCGACGCCGACCGCCTGGCCGCTGCCCTTGAGGTCGGTCATCTGGTGGGCCACCACGGCCAGCCGCTCACGAGGGCCCTCGACGCCGACCGGCAGCTCGGCGAACATCGCGGTGACCTGGTTGCCGAGCTTCCCGCGGTGCTTCTCGGTGCGCATCGACACCGGTACCAGCGACCGGACCGTCGTCGCCTCGACGTCCTCACCGCGCGCGAGCAGGTACGTCCGGAACCCACCGGCCACCGCGGCGAGCACGACGTCGTTCACCGAGCAGCCCGCAGCGGACTTCACCCGTTTGACGTCGTCCAGCTCGGCCCTGGCCCACCCCCACCGCCGGTGGGGGCCCAGCGGCCCGTTGAGCACGCTGGTGGGTTCCGCCGCGCTGCGGCCCACGCTGGCCAGCCCGTAGGCACGCGCCGCTCCGCCGCGGGCCAGGGCCCCGGGCGACGCGAGGCCGCGACGTGTCGCGCCTCCCACGGCCCGCAGGGCGTCCACGGGCAGGCGGGCCAGGCCCGCGACCCCGGATGCCGTGAGCCCGAGTCGCGTCGGGGGCGGGGCCGGGTGCCATGCCACCGGCGCCGGTCGTGAGGCGTCGGGGGTGCTGTCGAGGATCACCTCCATCAGCTCGTTGCCCGCGAGCCCGTCGATCATCGCGTGGTGGGTCTTGGTGATCAGGGCCCACCGGTGCTCGGCGAGGCCCTCGACCAGCCACAGCTCCCACAAGGGCCGGTGGAGGTCGAGGCGCTGGGACAGCAGCCGCCCGAAGAGCGTGCGCAGCTCGTCGCCGCCGCCGGGAGCCGGGATCGCGGTGTGCCGCAGGTGGTACGTGAGCAGGAAGTGGGGGTCGTCGACCCACACCGGGCGGGCCAGGTCGAGCGGCATCCGCTGCACCCGCTGCCGGTGCCGGGGCAACCCGCCCAGGCACGCCTCGACGTGCGCGGTGAACTCGTCGTAGGTCGGCGGCGGTCCCTCCAAGATGAGAAGTGACCCGACCTGCATCTGCTGGCGGTCGTTCTCGAGCTGGAGGAAACCGGCGTCGAGCGAGCTGAGTCGCTGCACGCTCATCCGCGTTGCCGGACCGACGGCTTGGCCTGCGAGGCGACGTCGGCGACATCCGGGTAGCGGGCGAGCCAGTCGAGAATCGTGTCGATCGTCCACTCCGGTGCCTCGAGCTGCGGCACGTGGCCCACGCCGTGGGCGACCTCGAACTGCCAGTGCGGGTTCGCCGCGGCCGCCGCGCGGGCGGAGGCGACGTTGATCAGGCGGTCCTGGTCACCGTGCAGCAGCAGCACCGGCACGTCGATGTCCTGCAGCATGGCTGCGTAGCGCTTCCGATCGGCCATCACCCACAGCAGGGACTGGGCCGCCGTGAGCATCTCGGAGTCGACGTCCGGGTACTCCAGCCGCTGCCCGGCGAGCTCGGCGTGGAGGTCGACGACCTCGGGCGGGATCCGGTCGGGGTCGGCGCAGCACAACTCCATCAGCTCTCGCGCCGCCGCCACCGCCGACTGTTCGTTCCGGGGACGACGCACCATCCGGCGTCCGACGACCGGCACCATGAAGGCCGCGAACGTGGCGACCACCCTGGGGTCGGGTCGCGCCCGCAGGGCCGGGGGGAGCGCCGGGTCGATGAGCACCAGGCCCGCGACGGTCTCGGCCCGGCGCGCCGCCTGACGGATGGAGATGAGCCCGCCCATCGAGTTGCCGACGAGGATCGCGGGCGTGCCGGCGACCTCGACGAGGAACCGGTGCAGCAGCCGGTTGTTCGCCTGCACCGACGTCGAGCGCGAGCCGCCCAAGGTGTGCCCGAACCCGGCGAGGTCGATGGCCAGGACCCGGCAGGTCCGCGCCAGCGTCGGCGCGACCGCGGCCCAGTTCACCGCCGAACCGCCGAGCCCGTGCACGCACACGACCAGTGGGGCATCCCGCCGGCCGCCGAAGTCGAGGTAGTGCACAGGTCCGTCGAGGTCGGCCCAGCGTGAGTCCGGGCGCGCGGTGGGCCCGTTCGTCGCTGCTGCTGTCACAACCGGACTGTATGCCCAAAGGGGCGGTGGTGGCCCCCGGCGTGGCGGTGCCCACAGGTCACGTCCCGGGTCCGCGCTGGGTGACGCGCGGTGTTCCCGGGATACTGAGGGACCAGCCGAGCGGGCGGGCGGGCCCCGACCGGGCCGCATCCGTGTGCCACGACCTCGAGGAGCCCGCATGCGCATGAGCCACCCCGTCGACGGCTGGCGCCTGCGTGCCACCGCGGGCCCGGTGGCGGCCGGCCTCCAGGGCGTCGACGTGGCGGCGACGGTGCCGGGCACCGCACACACCGCGCTGCTCGACGCCGGGCTGGTCCCCGACCCGTACGTCGACGACGGGGAGCGCGACGTGGCGTGGATGCGCCGCACCCACTGGCGCTACTCCGCCGAGGTCCTGCTCGAGCCACCCGATCCGGACGAGCGGGTCGACCTGGTGCTCGCCGGGGTCGACACCGTCGCGACCATCGCCCTGGGTGGTGAGGTCGTGGCCCGCACGGCGAACATGCATCGCTCCTACCGGGTCGACGTGCGCGAGGCGGTCGCCGCCGCGGCCGGGTCACCGCTCTCGCTGACCGTCGACCTCGCCTCCGCCCTCGAGCACGCCGAGGCGGAGCAGGAGCGGATCGGCTTCCGCCCCGGCGCCTATCCGCAGCCGTTCAACATGGTGCGCAAGATGGCGTGCAGCTTCGGCTGGGACTGGGGCCCCGACCTGCAGACCGCCGGCCTCTGGCAGCCCGTTTCCGTCGAGCGGTGGCGGGTGGCGCGGCTCGCGGCCGTGCGCCCGCTGGTGTCGGTGTCGCACGACCACGCCACCGCCACCGTCGCGGTGCATCTCGACGTCGAGCGAACCGGGCTCGGCTCCGCGGCAGGGGAGCTCGCGGTGAGAGTGCGACTTGCCGGCGTGGAGGCGACCGGCCGGGTGGATGCCGACGCGACGAGCGCCGTCGTCGACCTGGTCGTGGAGCGGCCCGCCCTGTGGTGGCCTCGTGGGTACGGGGAGGCGGTGCTGCACGACCTCGAGGTCGTGCTCCTCGACGACGGCGCCACCCCGCTCGACTCCTGGGAGCGCAGCATCGGTCTGCGCACCATCGCCCTCGACACCGCGCCCGACGAGCACGGCACCCCGTTCACCTTCGTCGTCAACGGCCGGTCGCTCTTCGTCAAGGGCGCCAACTGGATTCCCGACGACCACCTGCTCACGCGCATCACCCGCGACCGGCTGGCGTGCCGCATCGACCAGGCCGTCGGCGCGCGGCTCAACCTGCTGCGGGTCTGGGGCGGCGGAATCTACGAGAGCGAGGACTTCTACGAGCTGTGCGACGAGGCGGGGCTGATGGTGTGGCAGGACTTCCTGCTCGCCTGTGCCGCCTACCCCGAGGAGGAGCCGCACGTCACCGAGCTCGAGGCCGAGGCGCGCGAGCAGGTGACCCGGCTGAGCTGTCACCCCTCGCTGGTGATCTGGAACGGCGGCAACGAGAACCTCTGGGGTTTCATGGACTGGGGCTGGCAGGAGCAGCTTCGGGGCCGCACGTGGGGGTGGCGCTACTACACCGAGGTCTTCCCACGGGTGCTCGCCGAGCTCGACCCCACCCGCCCCTACACCGAGGGCTCGCCCTGCTCCCCGGGCCACGCGCTTGCCGAGGTGCACCCCAACGACCCCGACCACGGCACGCACCACGAGTGGCAGGTCTGGAACCGGGTCGACCACACGGCCTACCGCGATGCCGTGCCGCGCTTCTGCTCCGAGTTCGGCTTCCAGGGGCCGCCGACGTGGGCGACCCTGCGGCGGGCGGTCAGGGACGCCGACGGCGAGGTGGCGACGAAGGACCACCCGACCTTCCTTCTGCACCAGAAGGCGGGCGACGGCAACGCCAAGCTCGACCGTGGGCTCGCACCGCACCTCGGCGTGCCCGACGACTTCACCGACTGGCACTGGGCCACCCAGCTCAACCAGGCCCGGGCCGTGGCATACGCCGTCACCCACTACCGCTCGTGGTGGCCGCGTACCGCCGGTGCGATCGTGTGGCAGCTCAACGACTGCTGGCCGGTCACCTCCTGGGCCGCGGTCGACGGCGACGGGCGGCCCAAGCCGTTGTGGTGGGCCCTGCGCGCCTCCTTCGCCGACCGGCTCCTCACGGTGCAGCGCCGGCCCGGCCCGACCGGCGTCACCGAGGAGGTCGTGGTGGCGGTCAACGACACCGACGAGCCCTGGACCGGCGTGCTGCTCGTGCGGCGGGAGCGCCTCGACGGCACCGTGCTGGCATCGGATGCCGTGCACGTGAGCGTGCCGCGCCGCTCGGTGCACCTGGCCGTGGTGGCTGCTGCCGTGAGGGCGCCGGCCGAAGCCGGCGGTGAGGTGTTGGTCGCCGAGCTCGGCCACGAGCGCACGGTGCACACCTGGGTGGAGGACGTCGACCTCGCCCTGGATGCCGCGCCGCTGGACGTGGCCATCGTCGCCGAGCCCGGTGGCTACCGGGTCGACGTCACCGCCCGCAGCCTGGCCAAGGACGTCACCCTGCTCGTCGACCGCATCGACCCGGATGCCGTGGTCGACGACGCGCTCGTGACGTTGCCGGCCGGCGCCTCGGCGACCTTCCGGGTGCGGACCTCGGTCGCCGGGGCCGAGGCCGAGCTCACCCGGGCACCGGTGCTGCGCTGCGCGAACGACGTGGTGGTCCGGCGGGAGTCGGGTCTACCGTCGGGAGCGTGACCAGCTCCAGCACCGGCGCGGCCGGCGCCCCGAAGACCTACCAGCGGCACCGGTTCCACCGGTTCGAGAACGAGATGACGACGGTGCTGACCCTGGCCGGCGTCATTCCCCACTCGTACGTGCTGACCACCGTGGGCCGCAGGACCGGCACGGAGCGGCGCAACCCGGTCACCATCGTTCGGCACGACGGCCGACAGTGGCTCGTCGCGCCCTACGGCGCCGTGGCCTGGGTGCTCAACGCGCGGGCCGCTGGCGAGGTGCGGCTGGCACGTCGGTTCTCCACGACGCGCTACGCCGTTCGTGAGGTCGGCCCGCAGGAGGCCGGTCCGGTGCTCAAGGAGTACGTCACCGTTGCCAGGGTCACCCGCCCGTACTTCGCCGCGAGGATGGACGACCCACCTGAGTCCTTCGCGCGCGAGGCGGGCGACCACCCGGTGATGGAGCTCGTGCCGGTGGTCGGTTGACCGCTGTGGGGGGCCCTTGCCCGTCAGTGGGGGACGACCACCACCTTGCCCAGGGCCCGACCCCCGCCGACGTGCGCCAGCGCCTCGGGCACCTCGTCGAGCGCAAAGGTGCGGTCGACGCAGATGCTGACCTCGCCGCTCACGCACCGCTGCGCCAGCTTGCCGAAGTGTGCCGGGCCGGGCTGCACGGCCAGCACGCCGATCCGGCGGCCGCTGAGCCGCCCGACGACCGCGCCGGACACGAGGACGTTGAGCACCGTGCGTGCCGGCCCGCCGACGCACCAGTACCGACCCCCCGGTGCCAGGGCTCGTCGGCAGTCGCGCACCGAGCGGTGGGCGACGAGGTCGAGCACGAGGTCGTAGGGCTGCTGCCGGGTGAAGTCGTCGCGGCGGTAGTCGAGCACCTCGTCGGCGCCGAGCGAGCGCATGTGGTCGAGCTTGCCGGCGTTGTCGACGCCGGTCACGTGCGCGCCCGCCAGCTTGGCGACCTGGATCGCGAAGCTGCCCGTGCCTCCTCCGCCGCCGTTGACCAGCACCCGCGTGCCGGGTTCGGCCCCGGCGGTGCCCTGCAGGGCGATCGCCCCCGCCTGCGGGATCGTCGACGCCTCGACGAAGGTGAGCGTCGGCGGTTTGGGTGCGAGCACCGACTCGGGCGCCACGGCATACTCGGCGAAGCCGCCCTTCAGGCCGAGGTTGTCGCCGTAGACCTCGTCGCCGGGCTCGAACGCCGTGACCCCGGACCCGACGGCCGTCACCCGGCCGGCGATGTCGGACCCCAGCACCCGTCGGGCCGGTCGGCGCAGGCCGCCGAAGCGGGCGTACGCGGGCCAGCCGACCAGGCTTTCCCAGTCGGAGAGGTTCACCGAGGTCGCGAGCACCTCGACGCACACCTGGTCGCGCGTGGGCGTCGGCCTCTCCACGTACGCGAGGCGGAGCACCTCGGGCGGGCCGTACCGGTCGTACACGACGGCTCTCACGCGGCTCGTCCCCCGGCGGCGGGGTTCCTGTCGCGGTCCACCTCGACCACGGTACTCACGCCTCGCCGGCGCGCACCGTCATCCGGTACGGGTGACGCGCGTCAGACGTCTCGGGTAGGACAGTGGTGCAGCGGACCCCACGGCGCACCGGGCGTCGGCGTCCCACGGAAGGACGGCCCCCATGAACCCGAAGGTCGACTCGCGGGGTAGGCCCACCCGCTCGTACACCACCCACCGGCGCGTCGCGTCCACCTCGTTCGCGGCCGTGCTCCTCATCGTCGTCGGGCTCTTCCACTTCGTCCAGGGCTTCGGCGCCCTGCTGAGCGACGACGGCTTCACCACCGCCAAGGGGTACTTCCTCGGGGAGGACGGCGGGAGGTGGGGTTGGGCGCACCTCGCCCTCGGCGTCGCCGCCGTCGCCGCCGGAGTCGCCCTGCGCGGGCGAGCCGAGTGGGCGCGCGGGGTGGCGGTCATCGTCGCCACGCTGAGCATGTTCGGCGCCTTCTTGTGGATCCCGTACAGCCCGGTCGCCGCGTGCGTCATCCTGGCGCTCGACTTCTTCGTCATGTGGGCGGCCTTCGCGGACCTCGACCGGAACGCGCCGTAGCAGCACCTGACACGGCCGCGTCGGCCACCATTGACCGATGGCGCCCTGGGTCCTGCACGTCGACATGGACCAGTTTCTCGCTGCCGTCGAGGTGCTGCGCCGCCCCGAGCTCGCGGGCCTGCCGGTCATCGTCGGCGGGCGCGGTGACCCCACCGAGCGCGGTGTCGTGTCGACGGCGTCCTACGAGGCGCGCGCCTTCGGTGTCCGGTCGGGGATGCCGTTGCGCAGCGCGGTGCGCCGCTGCCCGATGCGGTGCTGCTGCCGGTCGACAAGCCGGCGTACGACGCGGCATCCGCCGTCGTCATGGACACCCTGCGCGCGGTGCCGGGCGCGGTCGTCGAGGTGCTCGGCTGGGACGAGGCGTTCGTGGGGGTGCACGGCGACGACCCCGAGGCCGTCGCCCAGCGGATCCGCGCCGACGTGCTCGCCGCAACCGACCTGCACTGCTCGGTGGGCATCGGCGACACCAAGGTGCGCGCGAAGATCGCGACCGAGTTCGGCAAGCCGCGAGGCACCTTCCGGCTCACCCGGGAGACGTGGTTCGAGGTGATGGGGGAGCGCCCGACCAAGGACCTCTGGGGCGTCGGACCGCGCATCTCGCAGCGCCTGGCCGCGCTCGGGGTGACAACCGTGCGCGACCTCGCGACGGCCGAGGACGGCCTGTTGGCAACTGAGTTCGGCCCCCAGACCGGTCCGTGGCTCGGTGACCTCGGCCGTGGGGAGAGCAGCTCGACCGTCGACGACACCCCGTGGGTGCCGCGGGCGCACGGGCGCGAGACGACCTACCAGCAGGACCTCGAGCCGGAGCAGGTGGACGACGCAGTGCGGGTGCTCGCGGCGCAGGTGGTCGGCGACATCCGGGCCGAGGGGCGGGCGTGTGCGCGGGTGCACCTCAAGGTGCGGTTCGCGCCGTTCTTCACGGTCAATCGCTCCCGCAAGCTTCCTGAGCCGACCTGGGAGGCCGCGGTCATCGCCCGCACCGCCTCCGACCTCTACCGAGCCCTGGGCGACGACCGGCCGGTGCGGCTGCTCGGGGTGCGTGCGGAGATGGTGCCGCCCGAGGGTGGCTACGAGCCGCCCCGCACCCACGGCCGCCGCGGCATGCCCTGATCCACCCAGAACCCGGACCCCGGACCCCGGACCCCCGACCCCTGACCCCCTCGCTCCCCCACGACCGCCCATTGCCCGGCCGGGGGCCTGCGAGCTCACGCTGCCCCACACTGGTGACGTGAGCGCCGAGCACCCGATGACCACCAGTGACGTGACCGCCGTCGTGCTCGCCGGGGGGACCTCGCGCCGGTTCGGCTCCGACAAGCTGGGCGCTCGGCTGCGCGGGGTGACCGTGCTCGAGACGGTGGTCCGCTCGCTTCCCGACAACTGGCCCGTGGTCGTGGTCGGGCCGCCGCGCGACTGCGGCCGCGAGGTGGTCTGGACCCGCGAGGAGCCGCCGGGGGGCGGCCCGCTCGCCGGGGTCGCCGCGGGCACCGAGGTCGTGACCACCCCGCTCGTCGCCGTGGTGGCGGGGGACATGCCGTTCGCCGGCCGGTCCCTGGAGCGGCTTGTCGAGGCCCTGCGCTCGGCGGCCCCCGGCGTCGGTGCCGTGGTCGCCACCGACGACGGCGGTGTCGCCAACCCGCTGCTGGCCGCGTACCGGACGTCGTCCGTTCGTGCCGCCCTGCCCAGCCCGTCGGCGAACCGACCCGCGAAGATGCTGCTGGCCGTGCCGCACATCGAGGTCGCGGTCACCGGGCCCGAGGGGCGCGACATCGACACCCCCACCGACCTCGAGGAGCTCGACAATCCCACCTGACCCGGCCCGAACCGTCCTGCTCTGCAGCCAGGGGTGTCAGGGGCGCGGCTGAGCGAGCGGTCGGCATCCCTGACGGCGGAGAGGCCTGGTGGTGGGGGTGCCGGGGGCGCGGTCAAGCGCGCGGTCGGCGCGACGGCATCCTGCTGTGAGTGCGGAAACGGTCGCTCTGGCAACCACTTCCGCACTCACGGCGAAGGGGGGAGGGGGGTCAGCCGGGCTTCGGCGCACCCGGGCGGGCGTAGCGCCACCAGGTGATGCCGACGCACATGGCGGCCCAGACGATGCCGAGCGAGTAGAACGCGACCGGCCCGAGGGTCGTCACGCCCATCCCGAAGATGAACGGTCCGAACGCGGCGATGGCGGCGGTCCAGCCGATCACGCCGCCGGCCTGCCGGCGCTCGAAGATCATCGGCATCTGCTTGAACGTCGAGGCGTTGCCGATGCCGGCGAAGAGGAAGATGAGGAGCATCCCGTAGAGGAACTGGTCGAAGCCGGCATCGAGGGTGGCCGCCGAGGTGGTGTCCGGAGTCAGGGCCGGGATCGTCCAGGCGATCGAGCCCATGAGGCCGATGCCCGAGATGAGGGTCCAGATCGCCCCGCCCATGCGGTCGGTCAGGGGGGAGAAGCCGACCCGGGCGGCAGCGCCGATCAGTGGGCCGAGGAAGACGAACTTCACGACGTCGGGCACGGCGTAGCCCGCGACGAGCACGGTGGCGGTGGCACCCGACCCTTGAACGATCTCGGTGTTGCCGCTTCCGTAGAGGTTGGCCATCAGCAGGCCGAACTGGGCGGCGAGGCCCGAGAACGTGCCGAAGGTCATGATGTACAGGATCGTCATCCACCAGGTGTCCTGGTTGCGAAAGATGTCGAACTGCTGGCGGATGTTCGCCTTGATCGGCACCGACTTGAGCATCGTCCAGGCGAGGATCGAGCCGACCACCATGAGCGGGATCCACACGAAGGCCGCGTTCTGGTACCAGACCGTCGCCGGCGGTTTGCCCGCGACGGTCATCTGCTGGCTGCCGCCGAAGATCGCGAGTGCGGAGATGGCGATGAGGTAGGGGGTGAGCAGCTGCACGAGCGAGACGCCGAAGTTGCCCAGACCCGCCTGCAGCCCCAGGGCCGTGCCCTGCATCCGCTTCGGGAAGAAGTAGGACGTGCTCGGCATGAAGCCGGAGAAGGCGCCGCCGCCGATGCCGGCGAGGAAGGCCAGGACCATGAGCTCCCAGTAGGGGGAGTCGGGCGTCTGCACGCGCACACCCCAGCCCAGGGTCGAGGCGATGAGCAGCAGGCTGGTCAGCGACACCATCCTGCGGGTGCCCATGATCGGCGGCAGCGTCATCCACACCAGGCGGAGGAGACCTGCAGCCAGGCCCGGCATCGCGGCCATCCAGTAGAGCTGGTTCTTGGTGAAGTCGTAGCCGAGGGCGTTGAGCTTGGGGATGATCGCGCTCGGGAGGAACCATGCGACGAAGGCGAGGGTCAGGCAGAACGTCGTGACCCACAGGGTGCGCCAGGCCAGCGACTTGTCCCACGTCTCCTCGTTCTCGGGGTCCCAGGACTCCAGCCACTCGCCCTTGCGGGCCGGTGCGGGGGCGGTGCTCATGGCGGTCTCTCCTTCTGGGCCGGGTGGCCGCAGGCTGGGGTCGGTGGTCGGCGGGGACGCCGGGTGGGGTCAGTGGTCGGCGGGGACGCCGGGTGGGGCCTCGAGGTGACGGGCGAGGTCGGGGGACTCGTGGTGGAGCATGTGAACCACGGTCCAGTGCATCCAGATGAAGCAGGCAGCGGTGAGCAGGAACAGGACGAAGAACGTCGAGCTCGGGAAGCCCGACCACTGCTTGGTGTAGGCGAACAGCGGCGGCAGGCAGAAGCCGCCGAGGCCTCCGAACATCCCGACGAGCCCGCCGACCGAGCCGACGTTGTCGGGGAAGTACTCGGGGATGTGCTTGTAGACGGCGGCCTTGCCGACCCCCATGGCGCAGCCGAGCAGGAAGACGAGCAGGGCGAACGGCGCGATGCCGATCGCGTAGGCGAGGTGTTCGCTCTCGGTTCCGTCTGCCTGGGCGATGACGAGGTGGCCGTTGGGCATCATCAGGATGCCGGTCGTGGCGGCCATGACCCCGAAGGTCCAGTACATGACCCGCCGGGCGCCGTAGCGGTCGGAGAACCAGCCGCCGACGGGCCGTAGCAGGGAGGCGGGGAAGATGAAGGTGGCGGTGAGCAGGGCGGCGGTCTGCAGCGCGACGCCGTAGTTGTCGACGTAGTACTTGGGGAGCCAGGCGGCGAGGGCGACGTAGGCCCCGAAGACGGCGGCGTAGTACAGGCTGAACCGCCAGACGCGCACGTGCCGGAGCGGGGCGAGCATCTCGCGCACGGGCTTGCCCTCGCCCCCCTTCCTGTCGTGGCGGGGGACGATGAGGAAGGTCAGGAGCGCGACGACGACGAGGGCCACGGTGTAGAACGCGGGGAAGATCCGCCAGCCTCCCGGGAAGACGCCGAAGTACATGGCGCCGGTGGTGCTGACGATGATCGTGGGGAGGAGCACGACGAGGAGCTTGGTCACCGAGGCGCCGACGTTGCCGGCCCCGAAGACGCCGAGGGCGAAGCCCTGCCGTTCCTTCGGGAACCACGCGGCGTTCCACGCGATGCCGACGCTGAACAGGTTGCCGGCGAACCCGACGAGGAAGGCGAGGACGAGTAGGGGGAGGTACTCGGTGACCTGGGTGATGAAGAAGCACGGTATGGCGGTCAGCAGCAGCATCGCGATGGTCACGACGCGGCCGCCGATGCGGTCGGTGAGCATCCCCGCCGGCAGGCGCCAGAGCGACCCGTTGAGCACCGCGACGGCGGAGATCCAGGCGAGCTCCGGGTCGCTGAGGCCGAGCTCCTTCTGGATCGGCACCCCGAGGATGCCGAACATCAGCCATACCGCGAACATCAGGGTGAAGGCGAGGGTCGACATCGTGAGGACTCGCTTGGCCCCACCGCTCACGGGCACGTGCGCCGGGCCGGGGGTGTCGGCGGCGGGGCCGGGCGTCACCGGCGGCCGGGTTGCCTGCGCCGTCACGGGGTCCTCCATTTGCATGAATACAGTCCTCTAAATCGGGTGATCGAGACCGTACACCGGGTGCGCCCGCTCGGTCCAGAAAGGAAAGGCTTGCCTACTACGACGACCAGTAGTACCTGCTGAGGAGCAGGTCAGCAACTCGAGGCGGGTGCTCGACGCAGGAGTGACGGCACGCGTCGTGGTGTGCTTTGATACGAAGGAACGGTGTCCTCCAATTCGAAGGCAGCATGACTTCCTCAGCCGACCAGCCCAACGCCGCAGCGTTGCTCGCGTCCCCCGTGCGCCGCCGGCTGGTCGACGCGCTCGCCCACGCCGACACCGGTGGCGCCGCCCCTGGCCTGACGGCCGCCGAGCTCGGCGCCCAGGTGGGGCTGCACGTGACGACCGTGCGCTTCCACCTCGACCAGCTGGTCGCCGTGGGTCTCGTCGAGTCCGGCGTCCGTCGTGCTGGCGGGGCCGGGCGCCCGCGCAAGGTCTACTTTCTTGCCCCCGGCTCCTTCGACGGCATCGATTCCCGCGCCGAGGCCGACCACCTGCGGCTGCTCAGCGGCCTGCTCGCGTCGACCCTGACCCAGGGTGTGAAGGGTCACGCGATGACCCCGGCGGAGGCCGGGCGACGCTGGGCCGTCGAGCACGTCGCGCCCGAGCTGGGCTCGGCCCCCGCCGACACCCCGGGCCGGTGGCTCGGCAAGCTGGCCAAGATGATCGACGTGCTCCAGCAGTGGGGCTACACCCCCGAGCTCAAGACGTCCGACGGGGGTCGCGTCGCCGAGGTCACCCTGGCCCACTGCCCCTTCCTCGACCTGGCGCGGAAGAACCCGGCCGTCGTCTGCGGCATCCATCGCGGCCTCATTGCAGGATCGTTGGCGCAGCTGGGCGAGTCGGCCACCCGAGTAAGTCTCGAGCCCTTCGTCGACGACACCACCTGCATCGCGCACGTCAGCACGACCACCCCGTTCCGCACCAACACCTTCAAGGAGCCCACATGAGCGCCGGCCTCGACGGTCCCCTGACCGAAGCCCTCGTCGGCACCCGCCGCTTCTTCACGCGGTCGGAGGTGTCGAAGGACAGGCGCTCGATGCACGCGACGGGCGGCCGCTCGGGCGACGCGTTCTACCGCGACCGCTGGTCGCACGACAAGGTCGTGCGCAGCACCCACGGGGTCAACTGCACCGGGTCCTGCTCGTGGAAGGTCTACGTCAAGGACGGGATCATCACCTGGGAGGCGCAGCAGACCGACTACCCCTCGACCGGCGCCGACCGGCCCGAGTACGAGCCCCGCGGCTGCCCCCGCGGCGCCGCGTTCAGCTGGTACACCTACTCGCCCACCCGCGTTCGCTACCCGTACGTGCGCGGCGTTCTGCTCGAGATGTACCGCGACGCCAAGCGCGCCGTCGGCGGCGACCCCGTCGTCGCATGGGCCTCGGTGGTGCAGGACCCCGAGAAGGCCCGGCGCTACAAGTCGGCCCGCGGCAAGGGCGGCCTGGTGCGGTCCACGTGGGAGGAGGTCGTCGAGATCATCGCGGCCGCCCACGTCTACACGGTCAAGCGCTGGGGCCCCGACCGCATCGCGGGCTTCTCGCCGATCCCCGCGATGTCCCCCGTCTCGTACGCCTCCGGCTCGCGCTTCCTCGAGCTCATCGGCGCACCGATGCTCTCCTTCTACGACTGGTACGCCGACCTGCCCAACGCCTCGCCGCAGATGTTCGGTGACCAGACCGACGTGCCCGAGTCCGGCGACTGGTGGGACGCCGGCTACCTCATCATGTGGGGCTCCAACGTGCCGATGACGCGCACGCCCGACGCGCACTGGATGACCGAGGCCCGCTACCGCGGTCAGAAGGTCGTCGCGGTGTCTCCGGACTATGCCGAGAACGTCAAGTTCGCCGACGAGTGGGTGGCCGCGGCCCCCGGCACCGACGGTGCCCTCGCGATGGCGATGGGGCACGTCATCCTCAAGGAGTTCTTCGTCGACCAGCAGGTCGAGTTCTTCACGAAGTACAACCAGCAGTACACCGACCTGCCCTTCCTCGTCGCGCTCGAGCCCGACCCGACGGATGCCGGGCCGTCAGGTGCCGACGCCGGCGGCGCCGACGGCGATGACGGGCCGGCATACCGACCCGGCAAGTACCTGGTGGCAGGTGACCTCGACATCGCGCAGCGCTCGCAGGAGAACGCGATGTGGAAGCCCGCCGTGCTCGACGCGCGCACCGGCGACGTCGCGATCCCCAACGGCTCCATCGGGTTCCGCTACGGCGATGACGGCCTCGGCAAGTGGAACCTCGATCTCGGCGAGATCGACCCGGTGCTCACGCTGCACGGCACGGCCACCGAGACCGCCCGAGTCGTTCTGCCGCGGTTCGACTCCTACGACGGCAAGGTCGCCGCCGTGTCCCGCGGCGTGCCGGTGCGCCGCATCGGCGGCCGGCTCGTCACCACCGTGCTCGACCTCATGCTCGCGCACTACGGCGTGCGGCGGAACGGGATGCCGGGCACCTGGCCGGCCGACTACGAGGACCCGTCCACCCCGGCGACCCCCGCCTGGCAGGAGGAGATCACCTCCGTTCCCGCCGAGCAGGTCGTGCGCCTGGCCCGCGAGTGGGCGCAGAACGCCATCGACACCGGTGGCCGCGGCATGATCCTCATGGGCGCCGGCACCAACCACTGGTTCCACTCCGACCAGATCTACCGCGCGATGCTCGTGCTCACGTCGATCACCGGGTGCCAGGGCCGCAACGGCGGGGGGTGGGCTCACTACGTCGGCCAGGAGAAGATCCGCCCGATCATGGGCTTCCAGCACCTGGCCTTCGCGCTCGACTGGCAGCGTCCGCCGCGGCACATGAACCAGACCGCGTACTGGTACGTCAACACCAGCCAGTACCGCTACGACACCTTCACGGCCGACGAGGTCGACGCCGGCACCGGAGTCTTCGCGGGCAAGGGCGTCATGGACCTGCTTGCCCAGTCGGTGCGGCTCGGCTGGACCCCCAGCTACCCCACCTTCAACCGGAGCAGCCTGGCGCTGGCCGACGAGGCGGATGCCGCGGGCGTCGAGCCCGCGGCCTACGTCGTGGACCAGCTCAAGTCCGGTGCGCTGAGGTTCGCCGTCGAGGACCCCGAGGCGCAGGAGAACCACCCCCGCATCCTCAGCCTCTGGCGCGCCAACCTCCTCGGGTCGAGCGCCAAGGGCAACGAGTACTTCCTCAAGCACCTCCTCGGCACCGACAACGCGGTCACCGCCGCGCAGGCCCCGCCGGACAAGCGCCCCGCGAGCATCGAGTGGCCCGACGACGTGCCCGAGGGCAAGCTAGACCTGCTCATGACGATCGACTTCCGGATGACGAGCTCGACCCTGTTCTCCGATGTCGTCCTGCCGGCGGCCACCTGGTACGAGAAGCACGACATCAACACCACCGACATGCACCCGTTCGTGCACTCGTTCAACCCGGCGATTTCACCGCCGTGGCAGTCCAAGACCGACTGGGACGCCTGGAAGGCGGTCGCGGAGAAGTTCTCCGAGCTCGCCGTCGACCACCTCGGCACCCGCCGTGACGTGGTGGCCAAGCCGCTGTGGCACGACACCCCCGAGGCCATGGCGACGGTGCACGGCATCGTCAAGGACTGGCGCACCGGCGAGGTCGAGCCGGTGCCCGGCAAGACCCTCCCGGTGCTTGCCGTCGCTGAGCGCGACTACACCGCGATCTACGACAAGATGACGTCGGTCGGCCCGCTCCTGGAGAAAGTCGGCATGCTCACCAAGGGCGTGCCCTACGACGTCAAGCGAGAGGTCGAGATCCTGCGCCACCGCAACGGGGTCGCCCACGGCGGCGCTGGTGACGGGCAGCCCAAGCTCGACACCGACATCCACATGGCCGACGCCATCCTGCACCTGTCCGGCACGACGAACGGCCATCTCGCGACCCACGGTTTCAAGAACGTCGAGAAGCGCACGGGCACACCGCTGCACGACCTGTCGGCCGAGCACGAGGGCAAGCAGATCACCTTCGCCGACACCCAGGTGGCGCCGGTGCCGGTCATCACCTCACCGGAGTGGTCGGGCTCGGAGTCGGGCGGGCGGCGCTACGCGCCCTTCACGATCAACATCGAGCGCCTCAAGCCCTTCCACACCCTCACCGGGCGCCAGCAGTTCTACCTCGACCACGACTGGATCCTCGGCATGGGCGAGGCCCTGCCGGTCTACCGGCCTCCGCTCAACATGACCGACCTGTTCGGCGAGACGGCCCTCGGCGAGCAGAACGCCCTCGGCGTGTCCGTGCGCTACCTCACCCCGCACAACAAGTGGTCGATCCACAGCGAGTACCAGGACAACCTGTTCATGCTCAGCCTCTCGCGGGGCGGGCAGACGATCTGGCTGTCCGACCTCGACGCCGAGAAGATCGGGGTCAAGGACAACGACTGGATCGAGGCGGTCAACCGCAACGGGGTCGTCGCGGCGCGGGCGATCGTCTCGCACCGGATGCCGGAGGGCACGGTCTACATGCACCACGCCCAGGACCGCCTCATCGACGTGCCGCTCACCGAGACCAACGGCAGGCGCGGCGGAATCCACAACTCCCTCACCCGGATCATGATGAAACCGAGCCACATGATCGGCGGCTACGCGCAGCTCGCCTACTTCTTCAACTACATCGGGCCGACGGGCAACAACCGCGATGAAGTCACGATGATCCGCCGCCGCACCAACCAGGAGGTGACGTACTGATGCGCGTCATGGCTCAGATGGCGATGGTGATGAACCTCGACAAGTGCATCGGGTGCCACACCTGTTCGGTCACGTGCAAGCAGGCGTGGACCAACCGGGCCGGCACCGAGTACGTCTGGTTCAACAACGTCGAGACCCGGCCCGGCCTGGGGTATCCCCGCGGCTACGAGGACCAGGACGAGTGGCAGGGCGGCTGGGTGATGAAGAACGGCCGGCTGCAGCTGCGGGCGGGCGGTCGGCTCAAGAAGCTCCTCACGATCTTCAGCAACCCCAAGATGCCGTCGCTCACCGACTACTACGAGCCCTGGACCTACGACTACGAGACGCTGCTCAACGCCCCGGCCCAGAAGAACTTCCCGGTGGCGCGGCCCTACTCGCTCATCTCGGGCAAGCCGATCAACGTCTCGTGGAGCGCCAACTGGGACGACGACCTCGGCGGCTCACGCGAGCACGCGGCCAAGGACGTCATGCTGCGCGGCATCGAGGACAAGGTGAAGTTCGAGTTCGAGCAGACCTTCATGTTCTACCTGCCACGCATCTGCGAGCACTGCCTCAACCCCTCGTGCGCAGCCTCCTGCCCGAGCGGGGCGATCTACAAGCGCGAGGAGGACGGCATCGTCCTCGTCGACCAGGACCGCTGCCGCGGCTGGCGCATGTGCATCACCGGTTGCCCGTACAAGAAGATCTACTTCAACCACAAGACCGGCAAGGCCGAGAAGTGCACCTTCTGCTACCCGCGCATCGAGGTCGGCATCCCCACGGTGTGCTCCGAGACGTGCGTCGGACGGCTGCGCTACATCGGCCTGGTGCTCTACGACGCCGACAAGGTGCTCGAGGCCGCCACCGCGCCCGAGGACACCGACCTCTACGAGTCCCAGCTGGGCGTCTTCCTCGACCCCGAGGACCCCGAGGTCCGGCGCGAGGCGGAGCTGGCCGGCATCCCCGGTGACTGGGTCGAGGCGGCCCGCCGCAGCCCGGTCAAGAAGCTGATTCTGGACTACAAGGTCGCGCTGCCGCTGCACCCGGAGTACCGCACGATGCCGATGGTCTGGTACATCCCGCCGCTGTCGCCCGTCGTCGACGTCATCAAGGAGACGGGCCACGACGCCGAGAACTTCGACAACCTCTTCGGGGCGATCGACGCCCTCCGGATCCCCGTCGAGTACCTCGCGAACCTCTTCACGGCCGGCGACGTCGAGCCGGTGAACCGGGTGCTGAAGAAGCTCGCGGCGATGCGGTCCTACATGCGCGACATCAACCTCGGGCGCGACCCCCGCGACGAGATCCCGGCATCCGTGGGGATGGAGGGTGAGGACATGTACGAGATGTTCCGCCTGCTCGCCCTGGCCAAGTACGACGAGCGCTACGTCATCCCGACGGCGCACGCCGAGCAGGCGCACGCGCTCGAGGAGCTCGCCACCGACTGTGCCGTGTCGGACTACGGCGGTGGGCAGGAGATCTTCGGCGAGGGCTCGGGTGGTGTGGCGACCCCGGTGGCCGCCGAGAACCTGCGGGTGCGCCGGGAGGCGCAGTCCGCGGACAGCCTCGAGGGGCTCTCGCCCGACAACCCCCTGCGCGGGCGGGTCAACCTCCTCACCTGGGACGGGCGCGGCATACCGGAGGGCATCTTCCCGGGCGCCGACGACGACGCGAAGGGCACGCGATGAAGTGGCGTCGGCACCGGGACGCCCAGCCCGGCCTCAGCCAGTGCGACCTCGCCGACACCTGGCAGGTCGTGTCGCTGCTGCTCGACTACCCCGACGACGTTCTGCTGCAGCGGGTTCCGATGCTGCGCAGGGTCGTCGTCGGCCTTCCCGACGCCCAGCGGCTGCCGCTGCTGGGGTTTCTCGACCGGCTCGAACACGGTGGCCTCGGCGTGCTGCAGCAGGAGTACGTCGACACCTTCGACGTCACCCGCAAGTGCTCGCTGCACCTCACGTACTTCACGCAGGGCGACACCCGCCGGCGGGGAGTGGCCCTCGTGGAGTTCAAGCAGGCCTACCGCAAGGCGGGCGTCGAGTTCGACAGCGACCTCGAGCTGCCCGACCACCTCTGCGTGGTGCTCGAGTTCGGTGCGGTGCAGGACACGGCCACCGCGTGGCGCCTGCTCACCCGTCACCGCGTCGGCATCGAGGTGCTTCGGGCCGGTCTCGCGCACCGTGACTCGCCCTGGCTCCCGGTGCTCGAGGCGTTGCGCTCGACTCTGCCGGTGCTCGACGGCACCGACCAGGAGGCCCTGATGCGCCTCGTCGCCGAGGGACCACCCCAGGAGGAGGTCGGCCTCGAGCCGTACTCCATCGACCCGCGCCTGAACCCCCGGCCCGACCCCGTCGACACCACAGCGATGCTCGGCACGACCATCGCGGTAGGAGCCCCCCGATGAGCACGTTCCTGTGGGTGATCGTCCCCTACGTCTGCCTTGCGGTGTTCGTCGTCGGGCACGTCTGGCGCTACAGATACGACAAGTTCGGCTGGACGACCCGTTCGAGCCAGCTCTACGAGGACCGCCTGCTGCGGATCGGCAGCCCGCTGTTCCACTTCGGCATGCTCGGCGTCGTCGCCGGGCACATCATCGGTCTCGTCATCCCCCAGGTGTGGACCAACGCCCTGGGGCTGACACCCCACGCGTACCACGTCATCGCGCTGGCGGGTGGCATCCCCGCCGGCATCGCCGCGGTCGCCGGCCTGGCGATCCTGGTCTACCGGCGCCGCACCACCGGGCCGGTGTTCAGCGCGACGACGATCAACGACAAGGTCATGTATGCCGTGCTCGGAACCGTGATCGTGCTGGGCATGTGGAACACCGTGGCGGGCAGCCTGCTGCAGTTCGGTGGCGAGTACAACTACCGCGAGGGGGTCAGTGTGTGGTTCCGCAGCATCTTCGCGCTGCAGCCGCAGCCCGAGCTGATGGCGCAGGCCCCCCTGGGCTTCCAGGCGCACGCGTTGCTGGCCTTCCTGCTCTTCGCGATGTGGCCGTTCACCCGGCTCGTCCACGTGTTCTCGGCGCCGATCGGCTACCTCACCCGGCCCTACCTCGTCTACCGCTCCAAGGACGCCCGGCCCGGCCGCGGCTCGGGCAACCGGGCTCCGCAGCGCGGGTGGGACAAGTCCGAGCTCACCAAGAAGTGACCAGGAGAACTCGATGACCGACCTCAGCGCCGCCGAGCAGGAGTGGCACGACTGGATCGCCGACGCGTGCGCGGCCCTGCACGTCGACCCGACCGCGGTCGACGTGACCGGCATCCACGCGTTGACCCGCGACATCGCGCACGACTTCTCGCGGCCGATGGCTCCCGTCGGCTCCTACATCCTCGGCCTGGCCGTCGGTGCTCGCTCGGCTCGTGGCGACCCGGTCGACCCGGTGGTGCTCACCGAGGCCCTTCGCTCCACCTTCCCCACCCGCGTCTGATGCTCGCCTCGAGTGCGGAAGTGGTTGCCAGAGCGACCACTTCCGCACTCAACGCGAGGAGGGGGCGCCGATCTCGAGCACGCGGGACTCCCAGGGCCGCAGGTCGAGCCCCGTGCGCCCCGGGTGGGTGGCCAGCAGCACGGTCGCGCTCGACAGGTCGAGGAGATCAGGGAGATCAGGGAGGTCGACGGCGTCTGCGGCGACGGGCTGCGACGAGCAGTTGGCCACCAGGACCAGCCGGTGGCTGCAGGTGCCTCGCACGATGACCCAGAGCTGCGGGTGGTCGGGCAGCAGCAGCTCGAACCGGCCGTCGACGACGAGTGGGTGCTCGTGTCGCAGGGCGATCAGGGCGCGGTAGTGGTTGAAGACGGATGCCGGGTCGGCCTGTGCCGCAGCGGCGTTGATCTCCGTGTTGTTCGGGTTCACCGGGAGCCACGGCTTGCCCGTGGTGAAGCCGGCGTGCTGGCCGGCATCCCACTGCATCGGCGTGCGGGCGTTGTCGCGGCCCTTCAGCGCCAGGGCGGCCATCACCGTCTCGATGGGCACACCGGCCTCGAGGGCCTGGGCGTGGTAGCGGATCGACTCGATGTCGCGGTACTGGTCGATGTCGGCGAAGGGCGCGTTCATCATCCCGAGCTCCTCGCCCTGGTAGACGTACGGGGTGCCCCGGTGCAGGTGCAGCACGCTGCCGAGGGTCTTCGCCGAGGCCACCCGGTGCTGCGCGGAGTCGTCCCCGAACCGGGTCACCGCGCGCGGCTGGTCGTGGTTGTTCCAGTACAGCGAGTTCCACCCGACGTCGGCCAGGCCCTCCTGCCACGCCGCGAGGTTGCGCTTCAGCCTGGGCAGGGGCAGTGGCACGATGTCCCACTTGGCGCCGCCGGGACGCACGTCGAGGTCGACGTGCTCGAACGTGAACACCATGTCGAGCTCGCGACGAGCCGGGTCGGTGACCCGCCGCGCCAGGTCGATCGTCGAGCTCGGCATCTCGCCGACCGTGAGCAGGTGACCCTCGGACAGACCCACCTCGCGGTTCATCTCGGCGAGGAACTCCTCGAGCCGCGGCCCGTTCGAGACCGCCGCGTGCGCCGACCCGAACCGGCCACCGGGCGGCACCGGGCCGTCGGGCAGGGCCGGGTCGCGTGAGACGAGGTCGATGACGTCCATCCGGAAGCCGTCGACGCCACGGTCGACCCACCAGCGCATCATCGCGTAGATCGCCTGTCGCACCGCCGGGTTCTCCCAGTTCAGGTCCGGCTGCTTGCGCGAGAAGAGGTGCAGGTAGTACTCGCCGCTGACCGGGTCGAGCTCCCACGCCGGCCCGGAGAACACCGACTCCCAGTTGGTCGGCTCGGCACCCGGGGTACCCGGCTCGTGGCCGGGGCGCGCCGGGCGCCACCAGTACCAGTCGCGCCTGGGCGAGCCCGGGTCGCGGGACTCCACGAACCACGGGTGCTCGTCGGAGGTGTGGTTGACGACGAGGTCCATGATTAGCCGGATGCCGCGCGCGTGGCACCCCGCGATGAGGTCGTCGAGGTCGGCCAGGGTGCCGAACAGCGGGTCGACGTCCTCGTAGTCGCTGATGTCGTAGCCGTTGTCGTCCATCGGCGACCGGTAGACGGGCGACAGCCACAGCACGTCGATGCCCAGCCGGGCGAGGTGGCCCAGCCGTGAGGTGATGCCGGGGAGGTCACCGACCCCGTCGCCGTCACGGTCGGCGAACGAGCGCGGATAGACCTGGTAGACGACGGCGGTGCGCCACCAGTCGGCGGGTCGGCCATCGGTGCCGTGGGGCACCCCGGAGCTGGTCATCGGGAAGTCCTGGTTCCACTCGGGCAGGGTCAGGGGAGAGACGGACGCCAACAACCCTGCCTCATCGAGCCCCCACGGCACCGAGTTGGGTGCTCAGGTGGCTGCCCCGGCGACCATCTCAGCACCCAACTCGGGGAGGTGAGGCCCCGGCATCCCGACTCGGGGAGGCGGGACCCGGCATCCGGACCCGGTCGAGCGTCGAGAACACGCCGTGTCGCGGCACGGCATCCGCCCTGCTTCTCTACTGTCGACCGGGTGGGCAAGGGCAGGCACGGCGGCGGAACCCGGTTCAGGGGACACCCTGACCCGTCCCTGAACCCTGTCCACCGTGCCGGCCACACCTCGCCCACCGCCGCTACCGTGAGCGCCATGACCCCCGTCGTGCGCGTCGAAGGCCTCACCAAGGACTACGGCTCGGTGCTGGCCCTGGACTCCCTGACCCTCGAGATCGGCGGCGGCACCACCGGCCTGGTGGGGGCCAACGGTGCGGGGAAGTCGACGCTGCTGAAGATCCTGCTCGGCCTGATCCCCCCGACCGGCGGCCGGGCCGAGGTGCTCGGCCACGACATCGACACGCAGGGGGAGGCGGTGCGCGCGGCGGTGGGCTACCTGCCCGAGCACGACTGCCTGCCGCCCGACGTGAGCGCCAGCGACTTCGTGGTGCACCTGGCGATGATGTCCGGGCTTCCCCGGGTCGCCGCCCGCGAGCGCGCCGCCGAGGTGCTGCGCCACGTCGGCCTCGCCGAGGAGCGGTACCGACCGATGGGGGGCTACTCCACCGGCATGAAGCAGAAGGCCAAGCTCGCGCAGGCCCTGGCCCACGACCCGCGGCTGGTGCTGCTCGACGAGCCGACCAACGGGCTCGACCCGGCCGCCCGCGACGAGATGCTCGGTCTGGTGCGGCGCATCGGCCACGACTTCGGCATCGCCGTCATCGTCACCTCGCACCTGCTCGGTGAGCTCGAGCGGGTCAGCGACAACGTGGTGGTGCTCGACGGCGGCCGGCTGTTGCGTGCGTCGCGCACCGACGAGTTCCTGAATGCCACCGGCGTGCTGCTGGTCGAGGTGCTCGGCGACGACGCCCAGGCCCGGATGACCGCGGCCCTCACCAGCGCGGGCGTGGCCGCCGCCGCCCGCGGGGGCATGATCACCGTCGACGCCGCCGACCGGGAGGTCGACGTGCACGACCTGATCCGCGACACCGCGAGCGACCTCGGCCTGGGACTGGTGCGACTGCAGGTCGACCACCGCCGCATCGAGGACGTCTTCGCCGACGCCGACACCCAGGAGGTGTCGGATGTCTGACCCGTCGGCCGCGACGCCCGAGGGCGCCAGCGTCATCCACGACCTGGGCTACCGCCCCTACACCGGCGCGCGGCGTGGCCCCGGAGCGATCGCGCGGGCCCTGGTCGTCACCGGCTTCCGCAACGCCTTCGGGCTGGGTCGCTCGGGCAAGTCCAAGGTGCTGCCCTTCATCCTGCTGGCGCTGAACCTCCTGCCGGCGATCGTCGTCGGCGGCATCCTGGTGTTCGCCGGGCTCGAGGAGCTGCCGACCGGCTACGCCGAGTACGCCGGCAACACCCAGGTGCTGCTCGGTATCTTCGTGGCCTCGCAGGCGCCGGTGCTGTTCTCGCGCGACCTTCGGCACGGCACCATCTCGCTCTACCTCGCACGGCCGTTGCGCTCGAGCACCTACGCCCTGGCCCGCTGGGCCTCGCTGCTCGGGGCCACGCTGGTCTTCCTCGTGCTGCCGATCGTCATCCTGTATGCCGTGTCCCTGCTGGCCGAGCTCGACGTCTCCGAGCAGACCCGCCAGGCCACGGTCGCCCTCGGTCTGGCAGGGCTGCTGGCGCTGTGCCTCGCCGGCGTCGCGGGGCTGATCGCCTCGTGGTCGACGCGTCGCGGCTTCGCCGTCGTCGCCACCATCGCCGTGCTCCTCATCGCCGACGGCATCGTCTCGGCCGTCCAGGTCATCGCGCAGGAGGAGGGCCGGTCGCAGGTCGGCGAGATCGCCGGGCTCTTCTCGCCCTACTCGCTCTACCGCGGGCTGGTGGGTGCCTGGACCGACGCCGAGACAGCGACACCGCCCACCTCCACCGGGATGGAGCTCGCCTACCTCGGCATGCTGCTCCTCATCTCCGCGGCCTGCCTCGCCCTCCTGGTGCGGCGCTACCGGCGGGTGGCCACCGCATGAGCGTGCTGACCCTCGACCAGACCTCTCGGTGGTACGGCAACGTCGTCGCCGTCAACGGCATCTCGATGACGGTGCGCCCCGGCATCACGGGGCTGCTCGGGCCCAACGGCGCCGGCAAGACGACCCTCATCGCGCTGATGTCGGGGTTCCTCGCCCCGTCGGCCGGCAGCGTCACCCTCGACGGCGAGGCCGTCTGGCGCCGCACCGACGCCTACCGCGGCATCGGGCTGGTCCCCGAGCGTGAGCTGAGCTTCGGCTACCTCACCGGCCGCCAGTTCGTGCTGGCCAACGCCGAGCTGCACGGGCTCGACGACCCCGGAGCCGCCGCCGAGCGGGCCCTGCAGGTGGTCGACATGGTCGACCCCGCAGGCCGCCGCATCGGCACCTACTCCAAGGGCATGCGCCAGCGGGTGAAGCTGGCCTCAGCCCTCGTCCACGACCCCCCGGTGCTGCTCCTCGACGAGCCGTTCAACGGCGTCGACCCGCGGCAGCGGCTGCACCTCATGGCCCTGCTGCGCCAGATGGGCGGCGAAGGGCGCACCGTGCTGTTCAGCTCGCACATCCTCGAGGAGGTCGAGCAGGTGGCCCGGCAGATCGAGGTCGTGGTGTCGGGCCGGCACGCGGCATCGGGTGACTTCGGGCAGATCCGGCGGCTGATGACCGACCGGCCGGTGCAGTACGTCGTGGTCGCCGACGACGACCGGCGGCTGGCGGCGTCGCTCATCGCGGAACCGTCGGTCGTCGCCGTCTCGCTGCGCCGCGAGGGTGGGGTCGACGTGTCGGTGTCCGACTTCGGCTCGTTCGCGGTGCGGCTGCCGCGGGTGGCGCGCCAGCACGGCATCCGGATTCGTGAGCTGGCGCCCACCGACGAGTCGCTCGAGAGCGTCTTCTCCTATCTGGTGGGCGGCTGAGGATGAACCGAACGGTGCTGCGCCTGGCCGCACAGGCCCTCTTCGGACGCCGACGGGGCGTCGTGCTGCTGCTCATCCCGGCCGCCCTGCTCCTGCTGTCGGTCCTCGTGCGCCTGCTCACCGACGAGGAGGTGGGCGTCGAGGCCGCAGTGGGCCTGGGCTACACCCTGGCGCTGCCGCTGGTCGCCCTGCTCGCCGCCACCGCGGTGCTCGGGCCAGAGGTCGACGACGGCTCGGTCGTCTACCTGCTGGCGAAGCCGGTGAGCCGGCACGTGATCGCGGTGAGCAAGTTCGCGGCCGCGTGGGCCGCGACGATGGTGCTCGGTGCGCTGCCTCTCCTCGTGGCCGGGCTGCTGCTCGACTGGTCGCAACCGCGGCGGGCCCTCGCCTTCGGGGTCAGCGCTGCCGTGGCGGGCACGGTCTACACCGCGCTGTTCCTCGCCCTGGCGGCGTTCACGCGGCACGCCGTCGTCATCGGGCTGCTCTTCGCGCTGCTCTGGGAGGGCGTGTTCGGCTCGGTCTTCGCCGGCGTGCGCTGGCTGTCGATCGGCGCCTGGGGCCGTGAGGTCGGCAGCGACGTGAGCCCTCTCGTGGATGCCGCGGGCACCGGTCTCGCGTACGCCGTCGTCGCGGCGACGCTCCTGACGGCGGCAGCCGTGTGGTTCACCGGCGACCGGCTTCGCTCGTTCACCCTGCGCGGCGACGAGTAGGCGTTCCACCCCTGCGAGGACCATCTCCTCACGGCTCACCCTCGTTCGGGCCGTCCCTGTCGCCGGGCGGGGTGCCCTGCAGCAGCGCGAGCCGCTCCTCGATCGCAATGAGGTCGCACCTCCAGCGGTGCCAGGCTCGCGGAGAGGGCCTCGTCGCTGCCGCGCTCATGCTCCACCCGCGGCCCGCTCCTCCTCTCGGACGAACAAGGCCCCCAAGGACGCGCTGACGAGGGCGAGCAGCAGGAACCCGGGGACCGTGAGGGCTGCCGAGAGCACCTCGCCCGCGCGGGTGTCCGGTGGTTCCCCGATGAAGCCGACCGTGGTGATCAGGCTGGTCGCCCATCAGATGCCACGCCAGGAGCTGCTCACCGAACGAGTCTCGATCGCCGCCGCAGCGGCTGCGGAGAGGACCACGACCAGAACCGCGCCCAAGGACAGCGGCA
>Ga0105047_10003951_pt1 | contig 26027 bp, 24 predicted proteins | sample MAT04_FD_78384 | JGI IMG/M metagenome (GOLD analysis project Ga0105047, IMG submission 78384) | Freshwater microbial communities from Lake Fryxell liftoff mats and glacier meltwater in Antarctica - MAT-04 (megahit assembly) | ecosystem: Environmental > Aquatic > Freshwater > Ice > Liftoff...
GAATGTCAGGACGCATGGTGCGTTATTGCAACAGTGGCAAAAGCGGGTCATTCCAAAGCCCTGACGGCTGCTGCCAGCCCGCATCGCGCCACAGCCCCGCCCCAATCGCGGCCCCGAAACCCGTGAGAGGCCGGCGCGCGCGGGGCGGGGCGCGGGGCGGGGCGCGGGCAATCGGGAAAGCTCTTGGCACGCCCGGACCGCTCGGCTAGACAGGCGCAAAGGGTTCGGGCACCGGGATGGGGCCGCATTGGGGGACTGTATGACGCTGCACCGCCTTGTTCTCGCCGGACTGATCTGCGGATTGATCACCAGCCTTTCGGCTTGCGGCGGTGGATTGTCGAGCGGTGACAGCGGGTTGTTTGGTGGTGGGCGGTCTGCGGGCGGTGCATCGCAGCAAGAAAGGCGCGCGGCCAACCAGGCGCAGATCGCCGCCATCGAACGCGCAACTGGCGAAGAAGATGACGGATCGACGATCTGGGATCTGTTCAGCAGCCGCGACGACCCCAACACCACCGTCGAGGTCAACAAATATCTTTGGGCAGCGTCGATGGACGTGCTGAACTTCCTGCCGATTGAATCGGTGGACCCGTTCACAGGTGTCATCGTCACCGGCTATGGGGCGCCTCCGGGCGGCGGGCGGGCGTATCGCGCCACCATCTATGTGCAGGACCCTGCGCTGGATGCCCGGTCGCTGAAGGTGGCGTTGCAGTCGCGCGGGGGCGGGGCCGCCGCTCCGGACACCGTGCGCGCCGTTGAGGATGCGATCCTGACCCGCGCGCGGCAGTTGCGCATTCAGGACAGCAATCTCTGACACCGAACTCTTTGGGGGTTTGGGCATGCGCAGGCTGGACCTTGGCGCGCTGCCCGGTGTAATTGCGCCAGATTTCCGCAGAACCGAGGCCCCGATGTCGCGTTATGACCCCAGCTTGATCGAACCGGAATGGCAGGGGGCCTGGGAGGCTGCGGGCGCGTTCACCGCGACACGCGACCCGGCAAAGCCGAAATACTATGTGCTCGAGATGTTTCCCTATCCGTCGGGCCGCATCCACATGGGGCATGTGCGCAACTACACCATGGGCGACGTGGTGGCGCGGTATAAATCCTCGTGCGGCTTCAGCGTGTTGCATCCGATGGGCTGGGACGCCTTCGGGATGCCCGCCGAGAACGCCGCGATGGAGCGTGGCGGTCACCCCAAGGACTGGACCTACGGCAATATCGCCGACATGCGCGCGCAGATGAAGCCGCTGGGATTGTCGATCGACTGGAGCCGCGAGTTTGCCACCTGCGACCCGGAATACTACGGGCAGCAACAGTCGATGTTCATCGACATGATGGCGGCGGGGCTGGTCTATCGCAAGGCCGCCGTGGTGAACTGGGACCCGGTCGACATGACGGTGCTGGCCAATGAACAGGTGATCGACGGCAAGGGATGGCGGTCGAATGCGCCGGTGGAACGGCGCGAGCTGACGCAGTGGTTCTTCAAGATCTCCGATTATTCGGCCGAGTTGCTGACGGCACTCGACGGTTTGACCCATTGGCCCGACAAGGTGCGCCTGATGCAGGCGAACTGGATCGGGCGCAGCCGGGGTCTGCAATTCTCGTTCACCACCAGCGGCGGGCCCGAGGGGTTCGATGCGCTTGAGGTCTACACGACCCGGCCCGACACCCTGCTGGGGGCCAGCTTTGCCGCCATCTCGCCCGACCATCCGCTGGCGAGGCAACTGGAGCGGCACGACCCCGAGGTGGCGGCCTTTGTCGCCGAGTGCCGCCGCACCGGCACTTCGGAGGAGGCGCTGGAAAAGGCCGAGAAGCGGGGGCTTGATACCGGGGTGCGGGTGTTGCATCCGTTTGATACCGCATGGGAATTGCCGATCTATATCGCCAATTTCGTGCTGATGGACTATGGCACCGGCGCAATCTTTGGCTGCCCGGCGCATGACCAGCGCGACTATGATTTCGCCACCAAATACGCCCTGCCGATCCCGCCGGTGTTCTGCGCCGAGGGGGCGGATGACATCATCCTGACCGAAGCCTACGTGCCGATGAAGTCCGAGCGTGTCCACTATCTGCGTGGCTTTGCGGGCGACGAAGTGCAGACCGGCGAGGCGGCCGTCGCTGCCGCCATCGACTTTTGCGAGGCCAACGGCGTGGGTCGGGGCGTCACCAACTTCCGCCTGCGCGACTGGGGCATTTCGCGGCAGCGCTATTGGGGCTGCCCGATTCCGGTGGTGCATTGCGCGGTCTGCGGCGTGGTGCCAGAGGCCAAGGAAAACCTGCCGGTGGAGTTGCCCTACGATGTCAGCTTCGATATCCCCGGCAACCCCCTGGACCGGCATCCGACATGGCGCGCCTGCACCTGCCCGCAATGTGGGGCTGCGGCGCGGCGCGAGACCGACACGATGGATACGTTCGTGGATTCAAGCTGGTATTACGCGCGCTTTACCGCGCCGCACGCCACGACCCCCACCGACCGCGACGATGCAGACTACTGGATGAACGTCGATCAATACATCGGCGGGGTCGAGCATGCGATTCTGCACCTGCTGTATTCCCGCTTCTTCGCCCGCGCGATGCACAAGACCGGCCACCTGCCCGCCAGCGCCATCGAGCCGTTCAACGCCCTGTTCACCCAAGGCATGGTGACGCACGAGATCTACAGGACCACAGACACCAACGGCCGCCCGGTCTATCACCTGCCCGAGGATGTGACCGAGGGCAGGCTGACGGATGGCACGCCGGTCGAGGTCATACCCTCGGCCAAGATGTCGAAGTCGAAGAAGAACGTCGTCGACCCGATGAACATCATCCAGACCTTCGGGGCCGATACCGCCCGCTGGTTCGTGCTGTCCGACAGTCCGCCCGAGCGGGATGTGGAATGGACGGCCTCGGGTGCCGAAGCGGCGTTCAAGCATCTGAGCCGGGTCTGGGCCTTGTGTTCGCGGATTGGCGAGATGCCAGAGGGTCATCAGGGCACCGATGATGACGACCTGCAACGCGCCACCGCGCGGGCGGTGCACGAGGTGACGCAGGGGATTGAAAGCTTTGCCTTCAACAAGGCCATTGCCAAGCTTTACGAATTCACCAACACGCTGAGCCGCGCCAACGGGTCCACCCCGGTGATGAAACAGGCGATCCGCACGCTGGCGCAGTTGATGCAGCCGATGACGCCGCATATCGCCGAATCGATCTGGTCCGCCCAAGGCGGAGCGGGGCTTGCGGCGCGGGCGCCGTGGCCGGTGGCCGATCCGGCGCTGCTGGTGTCCGACACCGTGACCCTGCCGATCCAGATCAACGGCAAGCGCCGGGCGGAAATCAGCGTGCCGCGCGGCATGGCGGTGTCAGAGATTGAAAGTCTGGCGATGGCGAACGAGGATGTCGTCAAATTCCTTGCCGGTCAGCCGGTGAAAAAGCTGATCGTGGTTCCCGGGCGCATCATAAATGTCGTCATCTGACCGCCGCACCCTTCTGGCCCTGCTGGCCGCCGCCCCGCTGGCGGCCTGCGGCTTTGCGCCCGCCTACGGACCACAGGGGGGGGCGGGCCGGTTGCAGGGCCGCGTCCGGATGTCCGATCCGACCGACAAGGCCAGCTTTGACCTTGTCGAACGGCTCGAGGCGCGGCTGGGACGGCCCGATACCGAGATCTACGATCTGACCTACAGCATCGTGACCGAACAGATCGGCGTCGGCATTACCGCAGACGGGGCGACGACCCGTTACAACCTGACGGGCCGCGTCGACTGGACGCTGACCGAACGTGCCACGGCAACGCGGCGGGCCGGCGGTAGCGTCAACAGCTTTACCTCCTATTCCGCCGTCGGATCGACCGTCGCCGGGTTGGCGGCAGAAGAAGACGCAGCCCAGCGTCTGATGCACATTCTGGCGGATCAGATCGTGACGCGGCTGATCGCGGCGTCGGGCAGCTGGTAGGATGATCCTGCGCGGGGCCGAGGCCAGCCGCTATTTCGCCAAGCCAGACCCGACGAAAACCGGCCTGCTGATCTGCGGGGCCGATGCGATGCGGGTGGCGCTGAAGCGGGCCGAGGTGATTTCCGCGCTGATCGGGCCGGATGGCGAGGCCGAGATGCGGCTGTCACGGGTGTCGGGTGGCGATCTGCGCCGCGACGCGACACTGCTGCGCGATGCCATGACCTCGGCCAGCTTCTTTCCCGGCCCGCGCGTGGCCTGGCTGGAAGAGGCGACCGACGGGCTGACCGAGACCATCGCGGCGACCCTGCGTGACTGGCGGCCCGGCGATGCGCAGGTGATCGTGACGGCGGGCAACCTGACCGGCAAATCGGCGCTGAAAACCCTGTTCGAAAAGCATCCCGCGGCCTTCGCCGCCGTTCTTTATGACGAGCCGCCCTCGCGCGACGAGATCGAACAGGCGCTGGCCAAGGCAGGCTTGCGCGCCATTCCAGATGCAACGATGGCCGATCTGACGGTGCTGGCCCGCAGCCTGGATCCCGGCGATTTCCGCCAGACGCTGGAGAAGATCGCGCTTTACAAGCACGGCGACCCCACGCCGCTGACCCCTGCCGAAGTGGCGGACCTGGCCCCCGCCACCATCGAGGCGGATGTCGACGAGTTGATCCACGCCACCGCCGATGCCAAGGCGAACCTGATCGGTCCCTTGATGCGCCGGCTGGAAAGCCAGGGCACGGCGGCGGTGACGATCTGCATCTTTGCCCTGCGGCATTTCCGCAGCCTGCACATTGCCGCCAGCGATCCGGGCGGCGTGTCGAACGGCATGGCCAAGGCGCGGGTGTTCGGCCCCCGGCGCGACGCGATGCAGCGGCAGGCGCAGTCCTGGGGCATGCGCCCGCTGGAGGCGGCGCTGTCGGTGCTGGTGGAAACCGACCTGACCCTGCGGTCGGCGTCACGCGCGCCGGCGCTGGCGGTCATGGAACGCGCCCTGATCCGGCTTGCGATGATGCGCCGATGACCCCGGAAACATTCCTTGCGCCGTTGGCCGACCTTGCGCGCCGCGACCCCGGCATCGAGGCGCATGTGCTGTGGGCCACCGACGGCCACTGGCCCGAGGCGACGGACGAGACGCTCGACAGCGAAGAAGTGTGTTTCTACGCCGAGGGGCTGCTGGACGAAGGCTTTAACCTGATCTGGCAGATCATCGGCGACCCGGACGAACCGGCGCAGGCGATCCTGCTGCTGGTGTGGCAGGGCGACGCCCCGCCGCCGCCGGCCTATGGCCCCATCCGGCATCAGGCCCGCTGGCCCGCGACCTGAGCCGCCATCAGTTTCATATTGCGTCTTGCGATGGCAGGTTTACGTTCGGGTCATGACCGGGAATCCGGCTGCCCGGCCAGACCTATGGCCTGCCGGGCCAACTCTCAGGGAGTTCTGCAATGCAATTGATCAAACGGATGGGCACCACCGCCCTTGCGCTGCTGACGGGCCTCAGCCCCGCGTTGGCGCAGATGACCGCAGTCGGCCCCGGTGAAGGGCAACTGAACATCGTCGCCTGGGCCGGCTATATCGAACGCGGCGAGACCGACAAGACCTTTGACTGGGTCACCAAGTTCGAAGAGGCGTCGGGCTGCAAGGTCAACGTCAAGACCGCGGGCACCAGCGACGAGATGGTTGCGCTGATGAACGAGGGCGGCTTTGATCTGGTGACGGCGTCCGGCGACGCGTCGTTGCGGCTGATCGCGGGCAAGCGGGTGCAGCCGGTCAACATCGACCTGATCCCGTCCTGGGGCACCGTTGATGACCGGCTCAAGACCGCAGGCTGGCACACGGTCGACGGCGTGCATTACGGCGTGCCCTACATGTGGGGGCCGAACGTGCTGATGTATAACACCGAGGTGTTCCCCGAACCGCCAACCTCGTGGAATGTCGTGTTCGAGGAAATGACCCTGCCCGACGGCACGTCGAACAAGGGCCGGGTGCAGGCCTATGACGGCCCGATCCACGTCGCCGACGCCGCGCAGTATCTGATGACGCACAAGCCCGAATTGGGCATCACCTCGCCCTACGAATTGAACGAGGATCAATACAAGGCGGCACTCGACCTGCTGCGGGTGCAGCGCACGCTGGTCGGCCGCTACTGGCATGACGCGTTCATCCAGATGGACGATTTCAAGAACGAAGGCGTTGTGGCGTCCGGCTCCTGGCCGTTCCAGGTGAACCTGCTCAAGGCCGAGGGCCTGCCGATTGCCTCGACCATTCCGGCCGAAGGGGCCACCGGCTGGGCCGACACCACAATGATGCATATCGATTCGGCGAACCCGAACTGTTCGTATCTGTGGATGGAACATTCCCTGGCTTCGAACCTGCAGGCCGATCTTTCGGTCTGGTTCGGCGCCAACCCTGCCGTTCCCGCCGCCTGCACCGACGGTCGCGGCATGCAGACCGCCGAGGGCTGCACCACCAACGGGCTGGACGACTTCGAGAAGATCAAGTTCTGGACCACCCCGGTCTCGAAATGCACCCAAGGCGAATGCGTGCCCTATTATCGCTGGGTGTCGGACTACATCGGCGTGATCGGCGGTCGCTGATCGCAGCCGCAGGATGGGCACTGTTGCCCATCCTGCCTTCCCCCATCCTGCCGTCCCCATCCTGCCGTCCCCATGAAAAGCCGCACATGACCCCAGCCGTCGAATTCCGCGCCGTGTCGCGCCATTTCGGCACCACCCGCGCGGTGGATGCCGTTGACCTCATCGTGCCCGAAGGGTCTTTCTTTGCGATGCTGGGGCCGTCCGGATCGGGCAAGACCACCTGCCTTCGCCTGATCTCCGGGTTCGAAAAGCCGTCGGGCGGCAATATCCTGATCTTTGGCGAGAACGCGGGCAACGTGCCGCCGCACCTGCGCAACGTGAACACGGTGTTTCAGGACTATGCCCTGTTTCCGCACCTGAACGTGCGCGACAACGTGGCCTACGGGCTGATGGTCAAGGGCATGGCGCGGGCACAGCGCCATGCGCGGGCCGAAGAGATGCTGGCCCTGGTCCATCTTGACACCTACGGCGACCGCAAGCCGGCGCAGCTTTCGGGCGGGCAGCGGCAGCGGGTGGCGCTGGCCCGGGCGCTGGTCAACGAACCGCGGGTGCTGCTTTTGGACGAACCGCTGGGCGCGCTGGACCTGAAACTGCGCGAGGCGATGCAGGATGAGCTTAAGGCTTTGCAGAAACGGCTTGGAATCACCTTCATCTTCGTGACCCATGACCAGCACGAGGCGCTGTCGATGGCCGACAGTCTGGCAGTGTTCAACGCTGGCAAAATCGCGCAGATCGGCACGCCGGAAGACATCTATGCCCGGCCCCGGTCCCGGTTTGTGGCCGATTTCGTCGGCTCTTCCAACATCCTGCCGCCGCACCTGACGCAAAGCCTGGGCGGACCCGCCGCGTGGTCGTCGCTGCGCCCCGAATCGGTCGTCCTCACGCCCGCCGACCCCAGCCTGACCGGCATAGTCACCGGCCTGCGCTATCTTGGGGCCGCCACCCGCGTCACCCTGCAGTGTCAGGGCACCGATGTATCGGTGCTGGTCCCCACCGGGCAGCCCCTGCCGGAACCAGGCGCCTCGGCGGGGCTGCGCATCGCCGCGACCGACCTGCACATCATGGCTGTGGAATGACCGCGCTTTTGCCCGCGACCTCTTTGGCCGACCGGCTGACGGCGCTGTTCTGGCGGCGGCCCAACCTGCTGCTGGTCCTGCTGATCACGCCGCCGCTGTTGTGGCTTGGCGTGGTCTATCTTGGCTCTCTTGCGGCGCTCTTGCTGCAAAGCTTCTATTCCATCGACGAATTCTCGGGTCTCGTGGTGCCCGAGTTCACGCTGAAAACCTATGCCGAACTGCTGCGGCCGTCGAATTTTGACATCCTGCTGCGCACGCTGGCAATGTCCGCCGCCGTCACCATCGGCTGTGCGATCTTGGCCTTTCCCATCGCCTATCTTGCCGCCCGCTATGCCCGGGGGCGGTGGAAGGCGGTGTTCTATCTGGGCATCATGCTGCCGCTGTGGTCGTCGTATCTGGTCAAGGTCTATGCGTGGAAGCTCATTCTGGCCAAGGAAGGCATCCTGACCTGGACCGCCGAAAGCCTGGGCGCGGGGTTTGTGATCGAGGCCGTGCTGCAACTGCCGTGGATTGGCGGCAACTCTCTGTCGACGGCGTTCCTTGGCACCTGGCTGGTGTTCGTCTATGTCTGGCTGCCGTTCATGATCCTGCCGGTGCAAGCCTCGCTGGAGAGGGTGCCGCAGTCGATGATCGAGGCGTCGGCCGATCTTGGGGCCACTGCCGCGCAGACGTTTCGCAACATCACCCTGCCGCTGGCCCTGCCGGGACTGATCGCCGGGTCGATCTTTACCTTCTCGCTGACCATGGGCGACTACATCATACCGCAGATCATCGGCACCTCGGCCAGTTTCATCGGCATGGCGGTGTATAAACTGCAGGGCACGGCCGGAAACATTCCGCTAGCGGCCGCCTTTGCGGTGGTGCCCATCGCCATCATGCTGGTCTATCTGGCGCTGGCCAAACGCGCGGGGGCCTTCGATGCGCTCTGAGGCGTCGCTGGCCCTGAAACTCGCCGCGCTGTTCGGCCTTTTGTTCCTGCACCTGCCGATCGTGCTGATTTTCCTGTATGCCTTCACCACCGAAGAGCGGACCTTTGCGTTTCCGCCGCCCGGCCTGACAACCCAATGGTTCGCCACCGCCTGGTTTGACCGCCCCGACATCTGGCCGCCACTTTACCTGTCGCTGAAGGTCGCGGCCGTCTCGACGGTGCTGGCGCTGATCCTCGGCACGCTGGTTTCCGCAGCGATGGCCCGCACCCGGTTTTTCGGGCGCGAGCAGTTGTCGCTGCTGATCCTGTTGCCCATCGCGCTGCCGGGGGTGATCACCGGCATGTCGCTGCGCAGTGCCTTCGCGGTGATGGACATTCCGTTCTCGACCTTCACCATCATCCTTGGCCACGCCACGTTCTGCATCGTCATTGTCTACAACAATGCCGTCGCGCGGTTCCGGCGGCTGTCGGGTGGCATTCTCGAAGCATCGGCCGATCTGGGCGCCAACGCGTTTCAGACGTTCTTCTTCATCTTGCTGCCCAACCTTGGCACGGCGCTGCTGGCGGGTGGCATGCTGGCCTTCGCGCTGTCGTTCGACGAGGTGATCGTGACGACCTTCACCGCGGGCCAGCAAAGCACGCTGCCGATCTGGATGTATTCCGAACTGATCCGGCCACGGCAACGGCCCGTCACCAATGTCGTGGCGATCCTGGTGTTTGTCGCGACGGTGATTCCGATCCTGCTCGCCTATTGGCTGACCAAGGGGGGCGAGGATATTGCCGGCAGCGGCAAGTAGCTAGTCGGCAAACAGCCGCCGCAGGCGGGCCTCAAGACCCGCCGCATCGGCAATCTCCAGCCGCACCGGCAGGGTCAGCACCTTGGGCCGGAACGCGGCGGGCAGGCGGACGGCGTCTTTTTCGGTGGTCACCAACTGCGCGCCCATGATGCGCGCATCGACCTCTAGCCGTGTCAGCAGCGCAGGCGACAATGGCTGATGATCCGACAGCGCCACGGCACGCACCACCACCGCGCCTTCGGCCCGCAGGGTGGCAAAGAATTTCTCGGGGCGCCCGATGCCGGCAAACGCCAGCACCCGCTCGTCCTGCCAGCCCATGCCCATCTTCAGCGGCACCAGCGCGCCGGTCAGATGTGGCAGGGTCATCGGCCACTGCGCCGCAAACCGCGCCTGCGCGGCAGCCGGCCCGATCGACAGCACCAGATCGGCGCGCCGCAACCCCACCGCGACCGGCTCTCGCAGGGGGCCCGCGGGCAGGCAGCGGCCATTGCCGAACCCGACCTCGGCATCCACCACCACGATCGACAGGTCCTTGACCAGCGACGGGTTCTGCAATCCGTCGTCCAGCACGATGACCCCGGCCCCCTGCAAGACCGCCAGTGCGGCACCCGCCGCCCGATCCCGCGCCACCACCACCGGCGCGAACGCGGCCAGCAACAGCGGCTCGTCCCCGACATCCGCCGCCGTGTGCCGCAGCGGATCGACCAGAACCGGCCCCCCAAGCCGCCCGCCATGCCCCCGGCTGACGACAAACGGCCGCCGGTCGGCCAGCCGCGCCAGCAGCGCCATCACCGTCGGCGTCTTGCCGGTGCCGCCGGCGTTCAGGTTGCCGACGCAGATCACCGGCACGCCCGCCGCGACGCCCGCCTGCCGCAACCGCCGCGCCGTAGCGGCCGCATAGACCGCCCCAAGAGGTGCCAGCAGCCGAGCCGCAAGGGCCGGACGGTCGGCAGCGGTGAACCAGAACCGCGGTGCGCGCATCATCCCTCCGCCAGAATCTGGCGCAGCAGCGCCACCACCCGGTCAGTCACCTCGGCCCCATCCGACGCCACGGCCCAAGCCGCCTGCGCCTGCCGGGCGGCTCGGTCTGGCGACAACAGATCGCTCAACGCCTGAACCAGGTCTTCGGCGCTGCCGACCATCCGCGCCGCACGGGCAGCACCCAGCCGTCCGAACACAGCGCCATGCGGGCCGGGGCGCGGGCCATAGATGATCGCCGATCCCAGGGCCGCAGGCTCCAGCGGGTTGCGCGCGCACCCCGCGCCCGAAAGGCTGCCCCCCAGAAACGTCACCGGAGCCAGCCGATACCACAGCCCGTATTCCGCTGCGGAATCAGGAATATAGACCTCGGTATCCTCGGGTTCCTGATCGGCGCTGCGCATCGCCACCGACCAGCCTTCATCACCCTCCAGCCGTGCGGCAAGGTCCGCGGCCCGCCCGGGGTCTTGCGGCACAAGGATCAGCAACAGCCGGTGCGACAGGCGCAGCGCCTCGCGGTGGGCCGCGATGACCGCCGCCTCCTCATTGGGGGCCACATCGGCGGCCAGCCAGATCGGGCGGGTGGCCAGCGTGCGCGCCATCGCCGCGCGCTCGGCCTCGAGGTAGGGCAAGGCGGCGCTGTGCTCTTCCATCCGCCCCGTCACCCGCACCACGGCCCCCGCCGCCCCGGCCTTGCGGAACGCCCGTGCCGATGGCTCGTCCAGTGCCAGTATCTGCCGGAAATACGCCAGCGTCGTGCGCGTCAGCCCCGGAAACCATCCGTCCCGCCCGCGGATCAGCTTGGGTTGGCGGGCATCGACCAGCATCAGCGCGACCCCCCGCGACTGCGCTGCGTGCAGCAGCGCCGGGCGCAACTCTCCGTCGGCAAACACTGCCGCCGTAGGGGCCCAATGTTCCAGAAATTCTGCCGAATTGGCCGGGCTGTCGGCAGGCGGCGGCTGCACGATCAGCCCTGCAAAGCCGGACACATCGGCCGGGGTCGTCAGCAGCACGGCGACCTTGGCCTCGTCGACCAATCGTCGCGCCAGCGCCGCCAGTCCGCGCACCGACTCGGCTCCCGGCGCGTGCAGCCAGATCAGCCGCCCCGGCGGGCGGGCGGGCCAGGGCGCATGAGGCTCGCGCTTGGCCCCCAGATTATACAGCGTCAGACCGACGGAATAGACCATGCAGCGCCCGCGATCACATCGCTTCGCTGTCGGCGGCCACCATGCCATCCTCGCGCAACCGGTGCAGGTTGGCGATGAAATACCGCATATGGGCATTGTCCACAGTGCGCTGCGCCTCGGCCTTCCAGGCCAGATAGGCGCTGGCGTAGTCCGGATACATGCCCACGATATGAATCGCTGTCACATCGCGGAACACGTTCTTTTGCGGGCTTACCAACTCGCCGCCAAAGACGAGGTGAAGACGCTGGGTCATCGGAAGGCTCCTGTAGGGGTGGCCCAAGGGTATCTGCCCCCGGGCCGGGGTCAAGCAACGGGGTAAAAGTGTTTGGCAGTGCGGGCAAGCCCTGTTGCCCGCGACCCCACCCCGGCCCCAGCGTGAAGGACCTATACAAACGCCGCAGATGACTGTAAGGCTCCCGTTCACGGCCCGAGGGTTCCGGGGCGACAGGCGAGGAGGCCTGTCTGCTATAGGGAATGAGGTGCCGCGATTGCTGGGACTTCATGGGCACGCCTGCGGGCGGCCCCGATTGGGACTGATCATGACAGATTTGAATATCGCCGCGCCTTTGGCAGCGGCACTGGCGGCCAAGGGCTATGAAACGCTGACCCCCGTGCAGCAGGCGGTTCTTGCGCCCGAAGCACAGGGCCGCGATGCCCTGGTGTCGGCGCAGACCGGGTCGGGCAAGACCGTGGCCTTCGGCATCGCCATTGCAGACCAGTTGCTGCGCGGCGCCGACAAGCTGCTGTATGCCGACACACCGATGGCGCTGGTCATCGCGCCGACGCGCGAACTGGCCCTGCAGGTCGCCCGCGAACTGGAATGGCTGTATGGCAGCGCCGGCGCGCAGATCGCCACCTGCGTCGGCGGTATGGATTACCGCACCGAAAAACGCGCGCTGGACCGCGGGGCGCATATCGTTGTCGGCACACCGGGCCGTCTGCGCGACCATATCGAGCGCAAGTCGCTGGACCTGTCGGGCCTGCGCGCCGCCGTGCTGGATGAGGCAGACGAAATGCTCGACCTCGGCTTCCGCGAGGATCTGGAGTTCATTCTGGGCGCGGCCCCCGAAGACCGCCGCACCCTGATGTTCTCGGCCACGGTGTCCAAGGAGATTGCCGCGCTGGCGCAGGATTTCCAGCGCGACGCGCTGCGCATCCAGACGCAGGGCGAGGCGCGCCAGCATGTCGACATCGAGTATCAGGCGCTGTCGGTGGCGGTGCGCGACCGCGAGCATGCAATCTTCAACCTGCTGCGGTTCCACGAGGCGCGCACCGCGCTGGTGTTCTGCAAAACGCGCGTGAACGTCAACCATCTGATGGCCCGCATGGGCAATCGCGGTTTTCAGGTCGTCGCGCTGTCGGGCGAACTTAGCCAGCAGGAACGCACCCACGCGCTGCAGGCGCTGCGCGATGGCCGGGCCCGGGTCTGTGTGGCAACCGATGTTGCCGCGCGGGGCATCGACCTGCCGGGACTGGAACTGGTGATCCACGCCGATCTGCCGTCGAACTCGGAAACCCTGCTGCACCGCTCGGGCCGGACGGGCCGCGCCGGGCAGAAGGGCGTCTCGGCGCTGATCGTGGTTCCGGCGGAATTCAAGAAGGCGCAGCGCCTGCTGCAGGGTGCCAAGGTTGTGGCGACCTGGGGCAAGCCGCCGTCGGCCGACGAGGTGCAGGCCAAAGACGACATGCGCCTGCTTGACCACCCCACCCTGATGGCCGGCGTCGGCGAAGAGGCCGCGATGGCGGGCACCCTGCTGGACCGGTTCGACCCGATGTCGGTTGCCGCCGGGTTCATCCGGCTGTGGCGCGAGGGGCGGTCCGCGCCCGAAGTGTTGTCCGATCATGTGGCGCCCGTGGCGTCGGCCCCGCGCGAGCGTGGCGAATTCGGGCCTGCGGTCTGGTTCGCGCTGTCGGTGGGCCGGTCGGGCCGCGCCGAGGCGCGCTGGCTGCTGCCGAAAATCTGTGACGCCGGGGGCATTACCAAAGATGCCATCGGCGCGATCCGGGTGCAGGAAGACCGCACCTTCGTGCAGATTGCCACCGAACATGCTGGCCGGTTCGGCGCGCATCTGGAGCTTGAGGTCGGCGTGACGATGGACCGCCTGCCCGGCGAGCCCGACATGGACCGTCCCGAGCGCGCCCCCCGCAAGGAGGCCGCCCCGCGCGCGAAACCCGCAGCGCCGCGCCCCGTTCGCGACGAGGCGCCCCGCCCCTTGCGCGAGGACAAACCCGCCTACGTGCCCAAGCCGCCCCGGATCGTCGACGAGGACGAGGCCCCGGTCGAACGCAAGCCCATTGCGAAACGCGAAGAGGCGGCGGCCCCGGCGCGCAAGCCTTACGTGAAACGCGACGAGGCCGATGCACCCCGCAGGCCCTACGTCAAGCGCGACGAGCCGGCACCGGCCCGCAAACCCTATGTCAAACGCGACGATGCGGCCAAACCCTATGCCCCGCGCGATGCCGACGCCCCGCGCAAACCTTATGTGAAACGCGACGAGGCTGGCGACGCGCCCAAGGCCAAGTGGGCGCCGAAATCGGACGGTCCGGTCAAGCCGCGCTCGGCCGGGTTCAAATCGCATGCCGGGGGGCCCGACAAACCGGCCCGCGCGGCGGGGTTCAAATCGCACGGTGCCGAGGGCAAAAGCTTTGCCAAACCCAGCGCGCGACCGAAACCCGCCGCACCGCGTCAGGATGCAAAAGACACGTCCAAACGCTTTGTGCCACTCAAGAAGAAATGATTATGACCGATTGTTCACAAGGCCACCTTCGGGTGGCCTTGCGCATTCTGCCGCGCTGACAGGTCGGCATGCAGCAGGGGGGCTGCACACAACATTCCGTCACTGCGCGGATCGGGTGTGTTGAACTGCACCGGCTGCCCCAGTCGGTCCGTCACCGCAGCCCCCGCGCGCATCGCAATCAGCCCACCCGCGGCGACATCCCAATGCCAGGTCGGCCGCAGCGTCAGCATGCCGTCAAAGACCCCCTCCGCCACCAGGGCCATCCGGTAGGCAATCGAGGCGCGGAACACCCGCTTGACGGGCGGCACCACGCCGCCCCAACGATCGGCAACCAGATTTGCTTTTGACGTCAACAGGGTGGCTCCGTCGACCCCTGCCCTGTCGCTGCAGCGCAGGACGGCTCCGTTGCAGGTCGCAGCACCATCAATCGTTGCGGCATAGAGTTTGTCGAGCGCGGGCACGAACACCACGGCCGCCACCAACTGCCCTCGTCGCGCGACGGCAAGCGAATGGGAAAAGCAGGTCTCGCCCTGTATGAACGCCCGTGTGCCGTCAATCGGGTCAATGATGAACAGATGCTCACAATCCAGCCGCGCGGCATCATCGGCGCTTTCCTCGGACAGCCAGCCATAACCCGGACGCGCGCCGCGCAGCACCGCCATCAGCCGGTCGTTCACCGCGATATCGGCTTCGGTCACCGGGCCCTGCTCGCCCTTGTCCCAGACCCGTGGCGACCTCTTCCAGAACCCCAGGGCGATGTCGCCGGCCTCGCGCGCCGCATCGGTCAGCAGCGCAAGATCAGCTTCCGGCAAGGGTCATCCCTTCGATCAGGAGGCTTGGCACCCGCGTCGACAGATGGGCGCGGGCATCATTGGCCGGAATGATCCGCAGCAGCATGTCACGCAGGTTGCCCGCGATCGTGCATTCGTTGACCGGATATTGCACCTGCCCGCCCTCGACCCAAAACCCCGACGCCCCGCGCGAATAGTCGCCCGTGGTGGGGTTGATGGTCGACCCGATCATCGATGTCACCAACAGTCCCGTGCCCATATCGCGCAGCAGATCGTCCCGGCTGGCGTGGCCCGGCGTCAGATCGATGTTGCTGGTCGAGGGCGAGGGCGGTGCCGATGTGGACCGCGAGGCGTTGGCGGTCGACGCCATGCCCAACTGCCGCCCGGTCCCGAGGTCCAGCGTCCACCCGGTCAGCACGCCGTTCTCGACGATCAGCCGGCGCGCGGTCGGCAAGCCTTCGCCGTCAAACGGCCGCGAGCCGGACAGGCGCGGGCGGTGCGGATCCTCGATCACCGAAAGGCCGGCGGGCAACACCTGCTGGCCCAGCGCATCGCGCAGCCAAGACGCGCCCCGCGCCACAGCGGCCCCGTTGACCGCACCCAGCAGATGCCCGATCAGCGACGCCGCGATCCGTTCGTCGAACAGCACCGCATAGGTGCCGGTCACCGGTTTGCGGGCCCCGGCCCGCAGCAGCGCCCGCTGCCCCGCCAGCAACCCGATACCGGCCGTATCGGGCAAGTCCGCCTGCCAGGTGCGGCTTTCGGCGGCCCAGTCGCGTTCCATTCCCGTGCCGGTGCCGGTAAAGGCGACAGCAGAGACCGACCGCGAGGTTCGCGCGTAACCGCCCGAAAACCCGTGGCTTCCCGCAAGATGCATTGCGCGGCTGCCATACCCTGCCGAGGCCTCGACCTGGGTGATCGCGCCCGCCTCGAGTGCTGCCGCCTCGGCCTGCCGGGCGTCCTGCTCCAGCACCGCCGCCCCGGGTTCATCCGCCGGATCGCAAAGTTCGTAGGTTGCGATATCCCACCCGCCGGCCAGTTGCGCCGCATCTGCCAGACCGACAAACCGGTCCTCCGGCGCCTCGCGCGCCATCGCAACCGCGCGTTCTGCCAGTGCTGCAAAAGTGGCTTCCGTCACATCCGACGCCGAAACGCAAGCCTGCCGCTGCCCCATCAGCACACGCAGGCCCACCTCGGTCGCCTCTGACCGCTCCGCCTGCTCCAGCCGCCCGGCGCGGATGTCGATGCTGACCGACGTGCCCGACACGGCCAGGGCATCGGCGGCATCGGCCCCGGCGCGTTTGGCTGCGGCGAGCAACGCCTCGGTCAGGGCGGCAAGACGGTCTGACATGGGGGCTCCTGAGACTGGGGGGCGTGATTGACTTCACGCAGGCTCAAAGTCATGCTTTCGGGACGGAATTCAAGACCCGGCGCGCCGGGGACCCCATTTGAGACGCATATAGAACAGGACGGCAAGCGATGCCCTGGCAGATCATTGAGACGCGGCAAGAGGGGCGTTGGGTGTTCAACCCCGACGGTATCTACCTGCTGATCCGGGCGGCGGTGCGGGCGCAGATCGTGCGCGCAAGATCGCGGGTGGTGACCACCGACCACGGATTTTTGTTGCCCACCACCTATTGCCTTGAAACCGACTGGGCCGGGTTTCGCATCGAGGTAGAAAGAGAGACCGCGCGCTGCTGGAACGATGCGCAACAGCAGATCACCCTCAACCCGCGGCTGATGCGCGGCACGTTGCTGGGGCTGATCGCCGATGCGCGGCGCGACATCACCTGGGTGGAGGAGCAGCGGGTCTCGGCCAACAGCCGGTCGTCGAGCAGCATCGACTCGACGGTGCGCGGCTGGGAAACCGCGCTGACCACCGCGCGGATCACGCGCGACGCCTCGGCGACGATCCTGGTGGTGACGGCAGGCGTCGTTTCAGGCGGCGCGGGTGTGGCGCTCGCGGCAGGCGCCGGGATGACCGGCGTCAGCACCGGCACCGCGATGACCACCCTGGCCGTGGGGTCGGTGATGCGGGGGGCGTTCACCTATCAGGACACCGGCAATGTCGGCTCGGCGGTGATCAACACCGTCGGCACCTTCACGGTGGGGGCGATCGGCATCGGGGCGGCGGGAGTGGCGATGAGCGGGGCCGAGACCGGCACGATCATCATCATCCAAAGCGCAGGCGCGGGCACCACCAGCGGCCTGCAGGCCCTTGCCGAAGGCCAGGGCGCGCGGCGGGCGGCGATGACTGCCGTTGCGTCGTTCGGGGCGGGGGCCATCAGTGGCACGGTCGGCAGCCAGCTGGGCACGATGAGCCTGACCACCCAGATCAGCATCAACGGCGTGGCCGACATGATGGGCAATGCGGCGGTGGGTGCCCTGACGGCGTCGCCGGGCAACCCGCTGCCCATGCCGGTGGTCCGGGGTTCGGTCGATTTCGGCGGCCTGCCCGCCCGGTCGCGCGATGACGAGATGTTCGTGACGCGCAACTGCTTGTTCCGCCTGCCCTGACCGCCCGGCGGAGTGCCGGGCGGTCAGGGTGCAGGGTGATCGGTGCGGTTACTGCAACTGCTGGCCGTTGGCGAAAAAGCCCTTGTCCTTGAACTCCAGCGTCGAGGTCAACTCGTCCGGTCCCGCGCCGGGGTTGGCGAACATGCTCATCAACATCCGCGCGCCGTTTGCATCGTCCGTCGAAAGGACGCCCATTGTCACCAACTTGTCCAGCAGGGCGTTGCCGCCCACCAGCTTCAGGTCGATCTTGCCGGTCGGCACCGGCGTGCCACCGAACGTCACCATATCGCTGTTGTCAAAGGTGAACGACCCCGCACCCGTCAGATCGGCCCCGGCGGCGGTCACTTTCAACTCGGTCAGGTCCAAAGCGTGCAACTCGCCCGGCGCGCCGTCGCCGATCGCTTCCATCTGCGCCGGATCAGCCAGATCCGACGTCAGCTTGACCTTGCCCTTGGAGTCGATGATCAGCGTGGCCGGGTCATGCGGTATGGCATTGCCCGGGTCAATCATGCCCCACAGATCTTCGGACACAGCCAGATCGACGATCCGGGTGACAAAGGCGAAATCAACCGGCGCTTCGGATTTCAGCATCGGCATCATCAGGTTGAACGCGCCTTCGGCGTAAGACAGCTTGACCTCGGGCAACGGAATGTCCGGGCTCGACATGGTGATCTCGGCCCCGTTGCCGTTGGCGCCATAGGTCATGCCGGTGGCGTCCAGCTTGACGTTGAACCCGCCGCCGTTGCCGCTGGTGACGATCTTGGTCGGGCCGCGGACCTCGGTCGCATCGACGTTCAGGCTGATCGGACCATAGGTGAACGTGCTGTCGGTCGCAAAGCCTTCTTTCAGCGCCGCAGCCAGATTGTCGATCATGTCCATGCCCTTGAGCACGCTTTTCGACGTGCCAGCCAGATCGGCAATCGACGCGGCCATCACGAAATTGTTCTGCGTTTCGGCATCTTTGCCCGACACATCAAGTTTCATGTTGGCCGCCGAAAACGTCGAGTCGATGGTCTTGGACCCAACCTCGCCCGCGACGACATAGCTGCCCGCGACTTCGGTCAGCACCGCCATGGCCACCATTTCCATCCGGTCGGCATCGACACCGCTGATCTCGTCAAGCGTGATCGTCATGCTGGGCGCGGTGAAATCATAGCTGGCGTCCGTGGCCGAGCCGGCCACCACCAACTGCAGCCCCGGCTGGGACACCAGCACGGTCAGGTCGGTCGGCCCCTCGTCGCCCTCTTCGGCCGGAAGCGTCATCTCGATCGGGAATTCGTCCGACATGGCAACCGTCACGGTGCCATCGCCGTTGTCGGTGAAGGTCACCTCGTCGATGGCGATATCCACCGTCATGTCATCTTCCGCAAAGCTCGACGCGAAATCCGTAACGACCAGTGCCGCACCATCACGCTCGACGCTGGTTGTGGTGATTGTCTGGCCACTGGCGGTCGACATGTCCTGCCAGTTCTGCCAAACCTCTTCGGGGGTGACCTGTGCCAAGGCAGTGCCCGAAAGCAAAGCACCGGCCAATGCGGTGGTCCCGGCAAGCCGGGAGAGTTTCCATTGTGTCATAATGAACCCTTTTCGGATGGAAATGCATAAGCGCGCAGCATCGGCCGGGCTGGCGCGCGGGTCAAGGGATTCCCGCCCGGGCGCGGGTCGGCTGACAGGATTGGGACCGACAATGGAGAGCGACGGGCAATGCAGGACAAGGTGGTGGCGATCACAGGCGCAAGCCGGGGCATCGGGGCGGCGGCGGCAGGGGTGTTTGCCGCAGCGGGGGCGCGTGTGGTGCTGCTGGCGCGGTCGGTGACAGAGATTGAGGGCATTGCAGCCGGTCTTGGCGACCAGGCGCTGGCCGTGGCCTGCGACGTTGCCGATTTCGGGTCGGTGCAGGCGGGTCTTGATGCCGCGATCACCCGCTTTGGCCGGCTTGATGTGCTGATCAACAATGCAGGCACCATCGACCCGATCACCCGTCTGGCCGATGCCGACCCGGCGGCGTGGGCCCAGGCGGTTGACGTCAATCTCAAGGGTGTGTTCCACGGATTTCGCGCGGCCATTCCGCGGATGCGGGGCCAAGGCGGCACCATCCTTACGGTCAGTTCCGGTGCCGCGCATGCCCCGCTTGAAGGCTGGAGCGCCTATTGCACCGCCAAGGCCGGGGCGGCGATGCTGGTTCGTGCCGCGCATCTGGAAGAGGCGGCGAACGGGTTGCGCATCATCGGGTTGTCGCCGGGCACCGTCGCCACCGACATGCAGGTCAGGATCAAGGCCAGCGGCATGAACCCGGTCAGCCAGCTGGAACCCGCCGTTCACATTCCCGCCGAATGGGCCGCCCGCGCGCTGTTGTGGCTGTGCGGTCCGGGCGGCGACGCGCATCTCGGGGCCGAGGTCAAACTGCGCGATGACGACATTCGCCGCGCCGTGGGGCTGATCGCATGATCGACGTGGCCATCGACGGGGCATTTGGCAACGCCCCCCGGCCACGCCGCAGCCATCAAGGCCAGGCTGGCGCCCGCGGTCTGGATCGGCGGTGATTGACGCGCTGGTCATCGGCGCGGGCCCCGCCGGTCTGATGGCGGCCGAGGTCATGGCGCGGGCTGGGCGGCGCGTCGTTGTGGTCGATGCCAAACCCAGCGTCGGGCGCAAGTTTCTGATGGCGGGCAAGTCGGGGTTGAACCTGACCAAGGACGAGCCGTTTGCGGACGTCGCGGCAGCCTTTGGCACCCCCTGGCTGACGCCGATGCTGGCGGATTTTGGCCCCGATCAGGTTGTCGACTGGTGCCGGAGCTTGGGGCAAGAGGTGTTCGTCGGGTCATCGGGCCGGGTGTTTCCGGTGGCGATGAAAGCCTCGCCCCTGCTGCGGGCCTGGATGGCGCGGCTGGCGGACCTTGGCGTCGAGGCGCGCACCCGCTGGCGCTGGACGGGCTTTGACGGCGATGCGCTGACCTTCGCCACCCCCGAAGGCGTGCAGGCCATCCACCCGGCGGTGACCGTTCTGGCCCTTGGCGGCGCGTCATGGTCGCGCCTTGGGTCTGACGGGGCCTGGGCTCCGCTGCTGCGCGGCAGGGGGGTCGAGATCACCGCGTTTCGGCCTGCGAACATGGGCTTTGTGGTGAACTGGTCGCCCCACATGGCCCGGCATTTCGGACAGCCGGTCAAGGGCTGTCTGCTGATGGCCGGGGCGCGGCGCGAACGGGGGGAATTCGTGGTGTCCGCCAGAGGTGTGGAGGGCGGCGGAATCTATGCCGTTTCGGCCGCCCTGCGCGACGGGGCGCGCCTGACCATCGACCTGATGCCCGATCTGACGGCGGCGCAGATCGCCGACCGCCTGCACCGCATGAAACCGTCCGAATCGCGTATCAACAAGATGCGCAAACTCGGCCTGTCAGCGGTGGCCATTGGTCTGATCATGGAATTCGGGCGCGATCTGGCCCTGTTGGACGCGGTCAAGGCCCTGCCGGTGGCCCTGCAGGGCCCCCGCCCGATGGATGAGGCGATTTCGACAGCAGGCGGCATCGCCCGGTCGGCTCTGACCGTCGATCTGGCGCTGAAGGCCATTCCCCGCATGTTCGCCTGTGGCGAAATGCTCGACTGGGAAGCGCCGACCGGAGGCTATCTGCTGACGGGGTGCCTGGCCACCGGCGCATGGGCCGGAAAAGCCGCCGCTCAGACCTGATCCTGATGTTCGCCCAGCCGCGGGGCCGGACGGTCCAGCCTCAGATCCGCCCCCGAGAACCGCATCGGAGACCGCACGCCGGGCATGCCGCCGGGGGCAATCTGCATGCCGCGCGCCACCACCTGCGGATCGGCGAATACCGCGGCCAGATCGTTGATCGGCCCGGCGGGAACCCCCGCTGCCTCGCAGGCCGTCAGCAGATCGGCCTTCTGCCAGGTTTTGGTCACCGCAGTCAGCCGGTCAGTCATCGCCTGCCGGTTGGCGACCCGCAGTGCATTGGTTGCAAATTCTGCCGCCTCGGCCATGTCCTGCAGCGCCAGCACTTCGCAGAGACGCCGATACTGCGCGTCGTTGCCGGTGGCCAGAATGATCCAGCCGTCGGCGCAGTCGAACACCGCATAGGGGGCAAGGTTCGGATGCGCGTTGCCCATCATCCGGGGAGAGACGCCGGTTGCCAGATAGTTCATCGCCTGATTGGCCATCACGCCGGTCGCCACATCCATCAGCGCCATGTCGATCTGCTGCCCCGCCCCGGTGACGCCGCGCTGCACCAAGGCCGCCAGAATCGCCGTTGCCGCATAGACGCCGGTCAATACGTCCGTGACCGCGACCCCAACCTTTTGCGGCTGCCCGTCCGGCGCGCCGGTGACCGACATCAGCCCCGCCATGCCCTGAATGATGAAATCATAGCCCGCACGATGGGCATAGGGCCCGTCCTGCCCGAAGCCGGTGATCGAGCAATAGATCAGCCGGGGGTTCACCGCCGCCAGACTGGCATAATCCAGCCCGTATTTGGCCAGCCCGCCCACCTTGAAATTCTCGATCACCACATCGGCGTCCGACACCAGACGGCGAACAAGCTGCTGACCTGCGGCTGTGGTGAAATCCGCAACGACCGACCGTTTGCCCCGGTTGGTCGCGTGGAAATAGGCCGCCGACTGTTCGCCGTCCCGGTCCAGAAACGGCGGGCCCCAACGGCGGGTGTCGTCGCCGTCGGGGGCCTCGACCTTGATCACATCGGCGCCAAGATCGGCCAGCGTCTGACCCGCCCAGGGCCCGGCCAGAATCCGGGCCAGTTCGATGACCTTGATCCCGGCAAGAGGCGTCACTTACTTGGCCAGTTCGGCGTCGATGATCGCCTTGAGGTCGGGATAGGCCATGTTGCTGTGTCTGGTGCCGTTGATGAACAACGTCGGCGTGCCCTCGACACCATCGGCTTTGAAGTTGGTCTCGAAATGGGTGACCATCGCCTGCGCCGTCGCACCATCCTTCAGGCAGACGTCCAGCGCCGCGTCGTCCATGCCGGCCGCGCGCCCGATCTTCTTCAGGTTTCCGACCACCACGTTCGGATCATCCGACGCGGACCATTCGCGCTGCTGTTCGAACAGCATTTCGGTGATTCCGAAATACCGCATCTCGCCACCGCAGCGCGCCACCATGGCGGCCCACAGCCCGTAGCGGTCGAAATAGACCTCGCGGTATTCGAACCGGACCTTGCCGGTGTCGATGTATTCGGACTTCAGCTGCTTGAAGGTGCCGGCGTGAAAGTCGGCGCAATGCGGGCAGGTGAACGAGGCGTATTCAACCATCTTGACCGGAGCATCTTCGGCCCCGATGGCGAAATCCTTGATCTCGACGGCGACGGCCGCCGGATCGGTGGTGGCGGTTGTGGTCTGCGCGTTGGCCGGACCCAACAGGCCAAGGCCCGTCACCAATGCCAGCAGGGTCATTGCGAGTTTCATGCTTTACTGCCTTCCGTAGCCTTGCGGCGTGTCAAGAAATTCTGCGTCAGCGATTGCAGCGCCTGACGCAAACCATCGTCCTGCACAGGCGCGGCCAGGGCCGCCGCCTGTGCGGTGATTGCGGGGTCGGGGGTGGCCATCGTCACCGGCGCGGGCATGAACTGTGCCTGCCCCTCGGCAAAGCCGCTGGCCGCGGTCTGGGTCACGGCAATCCGGGCAATCGCCGCATAGCCGTAAACCGCATTGACCCGTTCGCGCAGCTTTTCCTTCTGCATCTCGACCATCGGGGCCACGGCTCCTGTCGTCAGCAGCGTCAGCACCGCGCCAAATCCCTTGCGGTCATAGCCGACCTTCACGGGCCGGGTGATCCGCGCCATGTCCTCGCCGGCTATCTCGGCCCAATGCGTCAGCAGCCGCGCCTCGGCAAAGCCGCGCGCCTCGCTCGCCGCCTTGACCGGCGCCTTCACAAAGCCAAAGGCAGGCTCGAACCCGCGCATCCGCCGGGTGGTCGCAGGGGGAGTGCCGGGCTGCCGTGCCATCTGTGCCTCGTGCTTCATCTGCCCTATCTTATGCGTCAAGCGGGCGCTGGTGCCAGAGGCTGCGGCGGTTTGGGGACATAAAGATTGCGTGACGATCGCCTGCACCTGACGCTGCTTGACTGGTATGACCGCCACGCCCGGGTGCTGCCGTGGCGGGTGTCGCCCGCTGACCGCGCTGCGGGTATCCGCCCCGACCCCTACCGCATCTGGCTGTCCGAGGTGATGCTGCAGCAAACCACGGTGGCGGCGGTGCGGGGCTATTTCGCCGCGTTCACCAGCCGCTGGCCGACCGTCACCGATCTGGCCGAGGCCATGGACGCCGAGGTGATGGCCGCTTGGGCCGGGCTTGGCTATTACGCCCGCGCCCGCAATCTGCTGGCGTGCGCGCGGGCGGTGGTGGCCGATCACGGCGGGCAGTTTCCCGTGGCACGCGCGGTGCTGCTGTCGCTGCCCGGCGTCGGGCCCTACACGGCGGCGGCGGTTGCGGCCATTGCCTTTGACGCCCCCGAAACGGTTGTCGACGGCAACGTGGAGCGCGTCATGTCGCGCCTGTTCGCGGTTCAGACGCCGCTGCCCGCCGCCAGGCCCGCACTGGTCGGCCATGCCGCCCGGCTGACGCCGCAGCACCGCCCCGGCGATTATGCGCAGGCGGTGATGGACCTTGGCGCCACCATCTGCACCCCCCGCAACCCGGCTTGTGCGCTGTGCCCCTGGTCACAGCCCTGCGCCGCCCGGGCGGCGGGCATCGCCGCAGAGTTGCCCCGCAAATCCGCCAAGCCCGCCAAGCCCACCCGGCACGGAACCGTCTGGATCGCGCGACACCCAAACGGCACCTTGCTGCTGGAAACGCGGCCGCCCAAGGGCCTGCTGGGCGGCACGCTCGGCTTTCCCGGCGACCCCTGGGATGGCGCGGGCGGGTCCGAGCCGCTGCCCGGCCCCTGGGCGTCGGCCGGGCAGATCAGCCACACCTTCACGCATTTCCACCTGGTCCTGACCGTGCTGACCACGCAGACCCCCGGAAACCCGCAGCGCGGCCAATACATGCCCCTGACCGACGCAAAATCCCTGCCGACCCTGATGCGCAAGGCGCATGCCATTGCCGTCGCGCCTTGAGACCGCCATCATCATCTGCGCTAGACTGCGCGCCAAGAGGGTCACATGACAAACCGCCTGCCTCAAGTCCTGCCGTTCTGGATGTCGCTGGGAACCATTCCGCTGGCGGTGCTTGGGGCTGTGGTGGGTGGCTGGACCGTGGCCCTGCTGCCGTTGTTTTCATGGGCGCTGTTTTCGCTGCTTGATGCGCTGACCGGGCTGAACCTCGACAACGCCGACCCCTCGACCCCGGATGATCAGTTGCAGTCGTATCGGCTGATCACGGTCATCTGGTTTCCGGTGCAGGCCGCACTGCTGTTCGGTCTGCTTTGGTATGTGCCGCAGGCCGACCATCTGGGACTTGCCGAGAAATTCGGGCTGTTCTTTGGCATGGGGGTGATCTCGGGCACCATCGGCATCAACTACAGCCACGAGTTGTTGCACCAGAAATCGCGGCTGGAACGGTGGATGGGCGACCTGCTGCTTTCCTCGGTTCTTTACAGTCATTTCCGCAGCGAACATCTGCGGGTGCATCACCTGTATGTCGGCACCCCGCGCGATCCGGTGACGGCGCGGTATAACGAGGGGTTTCACCGCTTTTTCCCCCGCGTGCTTCGCGAATGTCACACGTCGGCGTGGAAGGCCGAGGTGGCAATGCTCGCCCGACGCAACCTTCAGTGGCATCACCGGACCAATCCCTATTGGCGCTATGGCGCGCTTCAGGCGGGCATGCTGGCGCTGGCGCTGATTCTTGGCGGCTGGATGGGGTTGATGCTGTTCCTGTTCCAGGCCTTCATCGCGATCTGGCAGCTGGAACTGGTCAACTACATCGAACACTACGGGCTGACCCGCCGCTATCTGGGCCAGGGCAAATACGAACACGTCCTGCCCCGCCATTCTTGGAACGCGTCGCATCGCGCGTCCAACTGGCTGCTGATCAACCTGCAGCGGCACTCTGACCACCATTACAAGCCCGACCGCCGCTTTCCGCTGCTGCAAACTTACGAAGACGCGACGGCCCCGCAACTGCCCTATGGCTATCCGGTGATGACCCTCGCCGCCATGATTCCGCCGCTGTGGAAGCGGGTGATGAACCCCCGCGTCAAGGCGTGGCGGCGGCAGCACTATCCCGACATCACCGACTGGAAGCCTTACAACAAGGCGCTGAACCCCGCGCCTTGACCCGCCGTTCTAGGCCAGATGGCCCCAATGCCGCAACGCCTCGCGCACCGGGCCTGCAAATCCCTCATCCTGACGGTGGTCAGGCGACGGCAGCACGGTGCCTACATCGCCCGCCCGCCGCAGCAGCGCCCGAATGTCCTGCCGGGCCCCGCCGGTCAGAAAGACAGTGTCATGAATCCGCGTCAGCCCGATATCCTCGAACCGGAAATCAACGTCGAAATACGGCAGGATCAGGATCGCCCCGGGCCGCGCCTGCGCGA
>Ga0105047_10003953_pt1 | contig 25999 bp, 21 predicted proteins | sample MAT04_FD_78384 | JGI IMG/M metagenome (GOLD analysis project Ga0105047, IMG submission 78384) | Freshwater microbial communities from Lake Fryxell liftoff mats and glacier meltwater in Antarctica - MAT-04 (megahit assembly) | ecosystem: Environmental > Aquatic > Freshwater > Ice > Liftoff...
GCACATATTGCTTATTTTTACTGGTGTGCATGAGACCGCGTTGCTAAGTTGGTACTTTTTGATCAAGCAAAAAGGACAAAGAGTTAAACATTAAATCAATTTTCGAATGAATGCATGGAATTATTATGATGCATTAACCTTTCCAGCACATCAAAATAATATCTTGCCAATAAAAGCTGAAAACTCTGAATAAACCGGCTTGAAACATGCTGTCAGGAAAGAAAGAAATGATAACGATTAATTTGATTTCGATTTCTGAACACAAGCAGAACAGACGGATGAATTCCCGTTATTCTACAATCAGCTTTTTCGTTAGCATTCCGCTGCTTGTGTGCAATTGTAAAATATAATTCCCGGCCGAAAGATCCGTTAAGGACAGAACCACTTTTTTATCATTGGTTAAAGTGTTTACCGAAAGCATCTGCTGCCCCAGTCCGTTAAGTATATTGATCTGCTTTATTTTACCTGTAAAACCATTCATGTCAATGGTTACAAAGTTCTTTGCGGGATTAGGATAAACTTTAATGAAATCTTCAATTTCCATTTCTTCAACACCAACATTTGTTATGCGCGTTAAAGCCATGTCGAGTAAATAAGTTCCTGTTTCGCCTGCAAAATACGGCGCAATATGGAAATATACCGTTCCTCCTCCATTCAATACAATGTTTCCGAGCATCACATCGTCAAAAGCTTCGGACCAGGTGCTGCCATCTGTGGAATAAGAGAATAAACCGTCGAGGGTATAGGTTTGGCCATTGCCACTGTTATACGAATCGCGAAGTAGTGGTGTAATTGTGTACTTATAACCGGTTGGCAATACCACTTTGTAATAATCGTTATCTGTAGTTATATGGCAATTGGAACCGCTTGTGTTAATTGCCACAGCATTTCCTGAAAATGAAACTGAAAGGTTATAGGATTTTCCGGCTGAGTTATTATCTTCGTAGTTATCGGGCAGTAAAGCGGCTGCAACTACGGTAACTTTAACCGGATTCTGAAAATAGGTAGAGCCAGTAAGTTGCCAGCCAGTGTTGGCAGGATTATGCTGAACAGCCATAAGATAAGTTCCGGGAGCAACAGTAATGGCCGAAGTGCTAAAAGTCAGATAGGGTGAAACGTAAGCATATCCTGAGATCAGGCCATTATTTTCGGGGATTTCTCCAATAGCCTGAGCCCAGGTACCATCTAAATTGTATAAGTCAACAGCGTATTTTCCTTTAAAAGTCGAGAGCCCATCATTCGCAATATTCAAATTTACCGAAACAGGTTTCCCTTGCGTAAGCGTAGTTCCGGGAGTTATTGTTATGTCCGAATACAGTTCAATATCTTTAATATTTGTAACAATAATCTGTGTAAGATTCGTATAACTTCCCTTATCAGCCACCTGCACCCAGTTTCCTCCTGTTGGACGATAAAAAATGCCTGCATAATATTTGCCTGGGAGCATACTTAATAAACCTGTGGTTGCGAAAACCAGGTTGTTAGTATATACCTTATTGCTTTGCAATGTATAGCCTGTCTTGGTTTCAACAAAATCGACAAAGTTGTAAGCGTCGTCAAAAACAGCAACTGCATAATCGCCTGCAAAAGTAGCAGTTCCAATATTGGCGATATTTGTACTTACTGTAAATGCCTCGCCATAGTTTATTGAACTTGCCGAGGGTGTAACATAATTGTAAAGCTCCAAACTGTAATTCTGATTTCCTGTGTTGACCGGTGGCTCAATACCAATAACCGCCTGGTGACCGCTGTTAAATCCGCCTGTTCCGCCTCCTGTTCCAACTCCGCCGGGATTTAATGCTGTGATAATAAAAAATCCATCGTAATAACCGCCCCAGCCCCAGTTAAAGTGGATATAATTATTGTTATCGTAACCGTCGGCCACAAAACAATGACCTCCGCCCGAACCAAAACCGGCATAAAGTACAGGCCGACTTGCATCAAATTCGGCTTTCAGTAAATTCAGCCATTGAGTTTGTGTATAGTTGCTACGCTGAACGCCTTTCAGGGAATTTTTGTAGCCAAAATAAGTTTTCAACGAATATTCAGCACAGTTTGTAACCGGGCTTTGTGCTGAAATAACATACGCACCACTCGACTCAGGACTGTAATCCATATCAACACTTACACCTACCTGATACATTAAGGTAGCTACGGCACTATTGGAACTCTTAACATCATCTGGCATAGAAGTCCACTGGTAGGTAGTGCTGCCAAAGTTTACCGAAAGTGTTCCATAGGCACTATGGTTGTATGAGTGAAATCCTGAACCCTTTGCAGGATAATTCCAGAATTTCATTATTTGTGCCATGGCCGTAGCAACACAACCTGTTACTGATCCGCCGGGGCAAAACGAATTATAATATGGAGATTGATCCCACTTGGTTTGCAGCAGCGGATTTACGACTGATACTGATTTTAAAGCAGAAACATTAACACAATTTCCACTTTTTAAACTTTGCCAATCTTTTGTAATTTCATGACTAGCCTGCATGTTATTTTCAACTGCGAAACGAATCTCGCTTTTGTATCCTTCCATCCATTTGGCAACGTTTTGCGGCACATTGGCCGGATCGAAAGAATCCTTGTCGGAATAACCCAGGATAGGCGTTACAATATCGTCGCCGGCAACAATTACAAACCCGCTTTGAGCAGCATTGAAAACATAAAATAAGGTGGACGGCTGAACCGAAGAATTAGGATTTCCGCTTTTAGTATCCGCTTTGAAAACAAGCTGAAGATTTATTGCACTTTTTAAATTCGGCGCGTTTGTTTTGGTGGTCAGAAATGTCAGGCCGGTTGTTTTTGCCGTATTTTCATCAATATGCTTTCCATAGCTATTCCAAAATAAAAGCAATAGTAATATAAGTGCAGATATTTTTTTCATCGTAAAGGTATTAGATATTGGTACTTATGTTAGATGGAAATGTTGGCAAATATAACCATTGCATTCATGAATATCTGCCTCTGGTAGCCGAATATTGCAAATGCACATTGCTCCCGATAACAATTTTCAAAACAAATTTTTAGTACGCCAAACCCGGCATACGATATACTTTCTGTAAGTAATTCGTTTTGAGTTCAGGAAGAAAGACTTCCGTTCGTTGCTTTACATCACTAATAAAACGGTATTAATACAGTTTGTCGCTGCATGGATTTCAGCTTCTAGATTATGAAAAGTTGTTTTTTATTCTTCTTTAAAATGGCAATAATTTTATCCAGACTTTCAGCATCCTGAATTTTAACAAAGTTGAATTTCTGATTTGCTTGTTTCATCAGGAAAGGGAAGTTATCTGTTTCGCCAAAATAAAATGATGGTTTTCCTAATGCTAAAGCAATTCCTGCTTCGAACAAAACGCTGGAAACAATTTTTTCGGGATAAATCAATATGAAATTCTGACTTTCTTTTAATGCATTTACATCTGTTTCAATTGAAACATCAGCAGTTTCAAAATCCATCTTGGTTGTCATATTGGTTCCTGCAAAGAATACGCGCTTAAAGTCACAATCCTCTTCGAGAATTTTTTTTATCTCTTTCATTTTAGAAAGTGAAAGCTCGAAACTCTCATCAGAAAGAGCTGCCAGTGGTGCGGCTAAAAAAACATCCCAGGTAAAATTCTTTTTACCACTTTCAGCTTCACCTGTTGCCGGAATTGTACTTGACTCTTTTAGCTTAAGCCTTTTATATTCGATAATAAATACCGCAATAATTGTTAAAACCAGTACTCCAACCATTAGTCCTACATACAACGGACTATCAATATTACTGGCTTTAGTCAATATATATGCTAAAAGGCCTTCAACAACCAGAACAATAAGTGCTGCCAGTTGTATAGGTGTGGATATAGCATTGATAATTGAGCTTCGACTTTCCTTTTTTTCGGTCGGCATTGGTTTGTATTTTTAAATTATCATGTTTTGATATTTTTTCAATAGTTTAATCCGGTTGAATTCTCACAGAAATAAACTATTAAAACCCTTTTCGGTTGTATTTGTTTGATTGTTATACTATTTGAACAAATATAAAGATATTTTCTAAATGATCTGTTGATCGGAATCAAAGATGAAATAATATTTTTATTCCATCATAAAAGAAAAATATGGCAAAAACGAGGAGAGTTGCACCCAATATCCGCATAACCCAAATGTATGCTGTGGATTTTAAAAAAGTTTTAGCCCGCTCAACGATCAACGCTACTCCAATTGCTGAACCTACCAGCATAGCATAAAACGAAATCAAGAAAAGTATAACGGCAAGCAGGCTGATATCATAGGCTTTAAACAGCACAGGGGTACCCACCATAAGCCAGAAAAGATAAGGATTGGGATTTAAAAAACTGGTCATCAAGCCTTTTTTAAACGAATCGGGTTTTAAATTTCCGGTATCAATAACGAATGCTTTGGTTCGGAGAATAAGGTATCCAAGGCGCGAAACGTACATCCCGCCGAGCAATGAAATAATGCCCAGCACAAGATTGTATTGTGCAAATTTTGAAAAAACGAAGTACGTTATCAGGATAACAGGCAGATCGGTAATTAATGGAACAAATGCAATTTTTATCCCTTCTGCTTTTTTATGCTGCAGGGTCTCCGAAATAATAAGAGTGAGCATGGGGCCAGGCGACAACCCGGCGGATAAGCCAAAAAGCGCGCCCATGGTTAAATACGTAAAAGCTGAGTCTGTAATCATAAAATATAGATCGAGTGGGAGTACTATTTTAGGATTCTGAGTTAAAATTATTAAAAAGTACCCTCCCCGGCCCTCCCTGATTTCAGGGAGTGGGTAATTTGTGCCAGATCCTGAATTATCCTTTTAAAGAATATATTTCGTAGCACGTTCTCCCCTGGGTTGCTGTGCGTAGCCGAAGCACAGGGGGAGTCAGAGGGGGTAAAATGGATGATAATAATTTTAAACAGTCTCAGTCGCACTGCGACTAAAGGCTAAAAAACTATCTCCCTCCCGGAGGGCAATTCTCATTCAGGAATTTCCTGCTGATGGTAACCAGGTGTTTCGAGGTGCCTTCGCCTTCGTAAATTCCGTGCGAACGCATGGGATACGCCATCATCTGGAAAGGCTTGTTATAACGGATCAGCTCGTTTATAAGTTTCTCGGCATTGGAATAATGCACATTATCATCACCGGTTCCATGGATATAGAGCAGGTTTCCCTTCAGATTTTTTGCATACATGTAAGGCGAACCGGCAATAAAATCGGCCCTGGTTTCGGCTGGTATTCCCATGTACCGCTCCTGGTAAGCATTGTCATAAGCCAGCTGGTTTGCCACGGCGGCAACAGCAATACCTGTTTTGAATATTTCAGGATACTGGAACATAAGGTTAAGTGTAGATGAACCTCCGCCGCTCCATCCATGAACGGCCACGCGGCTGGTATCGCAGAAATCCCATTTCAGCACTTCTTTGGCACCCATTGCCATATCGCGTATATTCAGCCTTCCTACCTGGCGGTAAATAGATTTGCGCCATTCGCGTCCGCGTGGTGCCTGGCTTCCGCGACAATCCACCGAAACATACAAATAGCCCTGGTCGGCAATATTGCCGCCGAACTGACTGTTGCGACCAATCCTTGCATTGTCGAACACGGTGCAGCCCCATGGCTCGCCATATACATAAAAGAAAACAGGGTATTTCTTCGATGGATCAAAATCCTTTGGCTTGGCAATCCAGCCATCGAGTGTAATTCCGTCTTCGGTGGTTACTTTAAAAAAGGAAACCTGTTTCCCGAACGGGTCTTCTTTCAGGTTCTTGAGAATGCTCTTGGCCTCATCAACCGGTGCATGGGCAGGCATGGCAACCCATTCGGATGCGGGTGAGTATAAGTGGCCCGAGAAGTTATGCTTTGCCCATTTCCCGTTTGGCGAAAAAGTATAATCGTTTGTTCCGGTAAAATCGGCGGGTGTTACACGGCGAGGCGTTTCGGAACCATCCAGTTTTGTAACATACAGGTAACGTTGGGTGGCATTTTCGGGAGTAGCAGCAAAATACACAATATTATTTGGCTCATCAATCAGGCAGATTTTAATAACATCAAAATCGCCTTTGGTAATCAGGCTTTCCTTTCCATCCATTCCGATGCGGTATAGGTGACGCCATCCATCCTTTTCGCTTGCCCAAACGAAAGCCTTGCCGCTTTCGATCCAGTTCCAGCCTGCATTGTCATTGGTATTCCAGGTTCCTTCGATATCAATCCAGGCTTTGTCGGTATCGCTCCACAATACTTTTGATGTGCCTGTAACCGTATTTGCAAGCAATAACTTTGAAACATTCTGCTTGCGGTTCATCTGCTGTATAATGAGTTCATTTTTCGACGACCATTCCATTTTGGTCAGATAATTCTGAGCCGGATCGCCCTCGATGTTTATCCATTTGGTTTTGGCCGTTGCCAGATCAACAACGCCGATTTTTGCAGGCGAAGGATCTTCACCGGCAACCGGGTATTCGACCGGCACTGTAAACGGGTAAATGGAATCGGTGGTATTAAGCATCAGGTAGTTTTGCACTTTCGAGGCATCTACATTCCAGTAAGCAATCCGGGTTCCATCATTGCTCCACCTGAAACCATCCGTACAAAACAGTTCTTCGGAATAAACCCAGTCGAAAGTTCCGTTGATGCTGCGGTCCCTGGTATCGAAAGTCATCTGTTTGATTTTGCCGGTCTTTAAATCTTCGGAATAAATGTTGTAAACCACTTTATTTTTCGTTTTATCCTGATAGACATAAGCAACTTTGGTTCCGTCGGGCGAGAATTTTGGATACATCAGCCCATCGGTGCGCAAGGCCTTACCCAGCTGCTTTATTTTCCCGTCGGTGGAATTGTACACCCACACTTCGCCGGTAGTTTTATGATACAGTGTTTTTGTATTTATTTTCAGCAAAACCTGTTTCTGGTCCTTCGACATACTATACGCCGAAACAGAGCGGGGATTTGCCTCATCCTTTGGAATAAGCTTTTCAAGATCGAATAAAACCGACTTTGCCATGGAAGGCAGTTCCGTTTTAACGATGGAATATTTGTCGAGCGAAGTGTAGCTGTTGCCATTGGGCATCCAGGTGATGCTTCCGCCGCCCATAGGCTGGGCAAAGCAGTAAATACTCACAAGCGTGAGGACAAGTGTGAAGATGTTTGATTTCATTATAGGTGTGCTTTTAATACTGGGTTATAAGCGGCAAATATAGAAAGGATTCAGAATAAAATTGAAATAATTGCTGAAACTGTAAACGAGCGAGATAGTATAAATCAAACACGCCTGAACCGGAAAATACGATTCAGGCGTAATCTGTTTAATTTTATTGAATAAACCCGGAGAATTCTGCTAAAAGCTATTAAAAATCGCCGTTGACTGATAAAATTTGTTTCGTCCATAACGGGACTTGGTTCAATATTGTATCTTGTTTTCTACCAATATCCAGTCCCTCTGGGACAGTCCCAAAGATTATTTGCGCAAGCAAATAGCTATTGGTAGAAATATAAGTAACCCCATCCAGATAAGTCCCGTCAGGGACGTAATAACACCAACGAGTTCATCCCCATAATTAATTTTTTACCAGACAACAATAATTTATAATATAGATTCAGCAGACTTTGCAAGCACAAGAATAATGCTTATATTTTGTCAAAACCCTAAAGATTCACTCCCTGTATAACCCTGTTCCAATCAAACGCAGGCCCTATATCAACTTTGTCCTTCCGGCAATTTACATGAGTTACAATTCCGGTAAAACTTTTGAAGGCAGCATCTGACATGGCTTCATACCTTCCTGGCTCAGCAGTGAAGTTTTTGGGCAGGTTGTACTTTGCGCATAAAAACCTCAGCAGTTTAATGATAGCATCATACTGAGCCGGGGTATAGGTGGCAAAATATTCCCAATCCCGGTATTTGGTACTCAATTTGGTATAATACTGCGTTTCGGCAAGTGTACAATAGATATCGCTGTTGGAATAAGATGTTACAAGGTTGTCACCGATCAGTTTCAGTGGCCCGATGTTTGAAATCTCAATCCCGACTGACTCTTTGCTCATTTCGGTATTTCCGCCGATTGCTCCCGGACCTAAATGGTAACTCCAGTATTTTGAAGCGAACAAATTGTAAATATTGCCATTTCGCCCGATTACAAAAGGCACGGAAACATGCTGTTTGGTCAAAGTAGCGATGTCGCCTTTCAGATAGCCCATGGTAAAATGCAGGACTACTTTACGTTTGGCTGTTTCTTCCTGGTAAAAAAAAGATTTGTCGCCATTGTCGCGGGCACAGTCCATTATTTTAACGGTTTCAGTCGTGCCTTTTATGGGAAAGGTTCCTTCTTTTAAAATAAATTTCTTCCCGGCGCTGTCAATACCACTGGCCTGGAAAGTGTTTTCGTGATTAATAATGCTGGCTGCTTTCATTTGTTTAAAGATTAGATTATTACTACAAAGATAACCAATCACTTAGCTATTATCAATTAAAGATAAGCCTCCCAAACCTCACCGGCAAACAATTTTCCGAATTTGGAAACTGAGTTGATCGACTCTTTGGTGTTGTCGGCATTAATAGCCTTCATGGTTTGAAGTTGCTTAATGAAATCGCCTATGGCAATTTTCAGAATTCCTTTGCCTTTAACATTGGCGTTTTCATCCGAACCATCGTAAACCGTTATATACAAAGTAGTGGTATCACTCCACATATCAAAACCTTTGTCGTCCTTTATTTCCTTAAAACCATAAAAGAAAAAGGATTCGCCTTCAATCGTGTTGAGATTCATAGCGTATTTCATTTTCTTTACTTTTTCGGTTGCATCTTCATTTACAAAAAGATTAAAAACGCCGTTTACAACCGAAACCGGATACTTGGATAAAGCCGGGCAATTTACACTGCCAATCATTTCGGCCTTGTGATTGCTGTCGGCATCAAAAGCTTCCACATCCTGCGATTGGATGGTCATTGTAAAATCGAAGGGCGAATTGTTTTGTTGTCCTTCGTCAAATCCTTTTTTGTAATTTAATTTTTCACCCATTGAAATGAACCCGCGCATGGTTTCGGTAAACGAAACTCCGGCTTCGTTTTCTTTTAAAGGGGATTGCACCACAGGATTAAAATCGTAGCTCAATGTTTTATTGCCTTCTTCGATAATAAGTTTACAATTGCGTTCGGCTACTGCGGAAATAGTAAGCAGCGGATTAGTACCCAGTGGACGGGGAATGATGGCACCATCCATTACATATAAACCTTCATGCAAATCAGTTCCCGAAGCATTGCTGTAAACCTGCCCAATATGATTGGTAACACTGGTAGCAGCATCATCGCCCATAATGCAACCACCTAACGGATGCACTGTTACCATATCATAATCCACCATTTTGTTCCATTGCGGGTTGGGCATATACGTTCCGCCTAAAGCTTTGGTTGCTTCCTGTAGTTTACCATTTACTTTTGCAAATATTTGCTGCTTGCCCACATCAGGCCATCTTATTTCAAGCCTGTTGTTGTTGAGATGTATCGAGCCATTACCATCGTCGTGCGTCATAACCAGGTAAACCTGTGTGTTATTTAATGCACCGTGATAAGGCCCTTTCAATAAACTAACTCCCACGCGTTTCTTTTCGTCAACCCAGTCCTGCCAGTTTTCATCGGTATCCTTTCCCATGAGCTTCGAAAGTGAAACAAAAGCGGAAGTCAGCAGAGGTGCAATTGGCCCTGGAATGCTTCCTTCCTCTAAAGTCATTCCTTCATCGAGCACTTCGCGGTTACGCATGTCGATAATGGATGTAATGCATGGCCCAACGGGTTCCTTATCCTGATCATCAAAATGCTTTCCCAGGCCGATGCCATTCATTTTCACATCATTGTTATAGCCAAAGCCAAGCACATCGCCATTACCAGTAAAATATTTTCCCAATGCCGGTGAACCACTGAGTCCATTTGCCCTGGAGCGAAGTAATATTTCGGTACTACCCAGCGCGCCCGCCGATATTATCACGTTGTCAGCCGTTATCCAGAGTGGCGGGGAATCAAATTTTTCGCGACCTGTATTGTAGAGGTCAAAATACACTACCCATTTATTGTTGTTGCGCCTCAGATACTGCACACCTACCTCACAAAATATTTCAGCTCCGTGATTTACAGCATCGGGCAGGTAGTTCATGATGAGCGTATTTTTTGCATGATGATTGCAGCCTGTTACGCAATCGCCGCAGTTATTGCATTTATGCTGTTCAATGCCAACATGATTTAGTTGGTTATCATACTCAAAATTCACATTGATATCCAGGTACCTGAACTCTTCTTTCATGGCTGCAGCCGAAGTCTTCATGCCGCTGGTTTTTGCAAGTTCAGGATAACCAGGCTTGCCCTCGGGATAAGGTGAAGGTTTAAGCATTTTTTTTGCTTTCTCAAATCCGTCTTTGAGCGGTTGCATATTGTTACGGATAGCAGCAGGCCAGCGAACATCTTCAAAAACACGTGCTTCGGGCTCGATGGAAACATTGGCATTTACATTGGAAGTTCCGCCCAGGCCGCAGCCTTTAAAAACAGTCATTTCCTTGCCCATGTAAAATTCGTACAAGGCCGTTTTGTTGCCAATATGTTTTTTATCCGTATTCACCTGCATTTCTTTTGCGGCATCATCCAGATCCCAGGGATATTCGCCAGGGCGGAATTCCTTGCCTTTTTCGAGCAGACAAACCTGCATTCCGGCGCGCGAAAGGCGCGAGGCAGCAATGCTTCCTCCATACCCCGAACCAATAATGATATAAGTATAGTGCGACTTAAGCGCAGTGATGGGTTTTGATAATTTTTTCATTTTCAGATGTTTTTAATAATTATGGGAGTTTCTATTAAATAATATTTTGCAGTATCAGAGGAAGTAAAACTGATGCCGTCCCCGCTTCCCTCCTGCTTCCAGTTGGTAACTGATTTTTCGATGCCGATCGGGTAAATTTCAACGGTTCCTTGAGGCGTAATATGAATGCGCAGGAAATTTTTATAATGGGGATTTCCAAAGGATGAGAAACTTTCGTTGATATGAATATTGAGAAACAAGCTACAAAACCAAAGGTATAAGCCAAAAACCAGGCTGCCAATCAAAGCACCCGGGATAAAAGTCTCAACCGAATACACCAGCACGTAAACAAGACCATTGGTAATGCCCAGTTTTGTGATATTAAACCAGGAAAATAACCAGATAAATAAAAACATAATGAGCAACTGTAGCAAACCATGCACTGCCCCGATCCAACGGTAATTTCTTTTTCCCGAATTGCCGTCAGCAAACACAAACATTCCAATTACAACTACCAGGCAAAGAATGAGTACAGGAGGATTAAGGAAAAGATGTTGCGATACCACCGTAAGCATAGTCCCAAAATCATGAACTTTTGCCAACTGCTGCATAAAGTTATACGGTTCATTCTGCGATGTGCTTTGCAGCATCCACGCAAGTAATAACTGAATGGCTGTCATGGTAAGCCAGAATGCGACGTTATTGAGCGGAAAGCCTAAAATGTTGGTTGCAATTTCCCTCGATTTTTTTTGAGACGGAAAGCAGGCTTTCATCTCCGGATCTTTAAACTGGGTATTGTTCAGAATGGAATCATCCTTTTCATCAAGCCCGGAAAGCACCACAGGATTATTATGAGTGGGATGCAAAAAAGCACCTCCGCCACCAGCAGTAATCAGATGGTTAATATACTCAACTCCGTTATCCGTTTTTTTATGTTCCTCGTAGCGCGAATAATGATGCAGATCACCTGTAAGCGTGGCTACTAACTTAAACTTTTTACCCCCGGTAAGTTTATACTTATCATCGGTAATAAAAACCTGCTCGAAAAATTTGAGGCGTTTATACGTAGAATCCTTATGGTGCATCACTTTATAAACCCATGCAGGTTCGGCTGTACACATTATTACCTTATCGCCATGTTGCATATGATTTGAAGCTATTTCCTGGAAATAGTCTTTCTGAGGCTGGTCGATGTCGGAGTTCAATTGCACATCAGTGGCCCAAAGCCAATAATTGTTCGGCAATTTGATCGCGTAATAACTTCGGTGCTGCGCTGTCTGCCATTTGCCGATTCTGCGTTTCTGGCAAAATAATTTTATGAAATTTCCAAGTCCGTCGTACCAGTCATGGTTACCCGGAATGGCAAACATCATACGATTAGTATGATCCTGAGTATGATGTTTAACGGATGCCGCACTAAAGGGAATCTTAAACCGTGTTTGGTATTCATCCATTGAAGGCGTAGGGTACACCTGGTCGCCGCCCAGCAGCACCAATTCACCTGCCGGCAAATCCCATTCAGTGGTTTCCTCTTTTCCATATCCCGGATGATCCGGATTTAGTTTTACCTTCAGTGATTGTGCAACAAGATCGGCAACCGTGTAAGTTGAGTTAAAACCGTCGCCGGTATCGGAAACATAGTCGAACCAGATTTCATCGCGCAATTTTTTGCCACCGGCATCCATGCTGCAATCAACAGGTGTTTTTTCAGGATCAAGAGCAGCCTGCAATTCACGCTTATCAGCATAGCTTGCAAAAGTGCCTGAAACCAAAGCTTTAAGCGCAGTGGCTGATAATTGTCGCGGATCGTACCAGTTGACCATCAACGGCTGTTTATATTTTTCTTTTTGATCCATATCTTAAGGTTTATTGTGATACAATTTGTGTAGAATGCTGAATTTCTCCCGCCACTTTCCTAACCATCCGCTGCTGCTGCTTACATGAATGAACGGGATATTTTTTAACCGGCTCCAGGCTTTTTGTTTTAACAGGAATGTGGCTGGTTTAAGCAATTTTTCGCTTGTGATAGTGCAGCGGGTATTTTTAAATTCCATACCCAGCAACAGATCGTAAGGACTTATGAGGTTAAGCGTGCATAGCAAATGATAGATTTCATCATCAAAAATAAAATCACCGGAATAAATCATAACATTTTCGTCAGGAATAACTACGACTTTATTGTTAAAAGTGGAAATCCGGTAAGTACTTTGGTTGAATTGCAAAGATGCATAAGCCCGTAAAACCAGGTCGTTATTTATCAGCCTGAAATTGAAATTGGTATTCAACGAAAGTTTCGCAGGCTTGCCATTCCATTCAATCCTACCATCAAACTGCGCCCTGAAATTGAACGATGCACCCGGTTCATTCATCAGCGAAGCCCTGTAATCGGGCGCAACTCCCTGTTCCTGCTTATTTTGCAGATACGCTTTTGCATCTGCATAACCCCGGTTTATTAATTCGTCAATATTAATTTTGTTGAACATTAAGTCAGGGTCCAACGGCAAAGGGAATTCGGGTTTTATTACATGAAGGATAGTCTTTTTATTTTCAGCTTTTGTGCTGTTGAGCTTTTCGAGTTGTTGCAGTTCGAGAAGCAAACCACCGTCAGCGCTTATCTCAATCATGTGGACATACTGATTAAATGCGCCGTTCAAATACTCGTGCGTGTTCCCTATAGCCCACACTATCCATATTTCATGAGGGTTCCGGTTTAAGGCTTCTGTTACATTTGCATCTTTGATCCACACAGCATCGGTGTACCAATCGTTGTTTATTTTTATAGCGGGCATAAATATCGGCAATGACATGCCTGCCACCAGATGTTTAAGCGTTACATTTTGATTAGTGTAAACTTCAACTGTTTTTTTTGAAAAATTGCAGACATTAAAGGTTGCATCAATGGAGGTATTTGCATTTATTTTGTCCAAATCAATTCCTAATGTGGGATACACTTTATTGATCATGCCATCAGCATCGCCAAAGGCAGAAAATGTTTTTTTTGAGAAATAGCTTTGAAAGGAAAGCAATGACGAAAAATTCATAACATTAACTTTCCTCCATCGTGTGGCCATGTGTTTGGGTTCAATTCCGGAACTCAACATGGCAGTATTAAAAATCCCTCCGGATGTACCATCAAAATGGTTGAAACTTAAACCTTCTTCTTCCAAAGCAATCAGAACGCCTGCTTGGTACGAAAGGCGCGCGCCGCCACCGGCAAGAAGCAGCGAACGCTTGATGCCTGATAACCCTGGTTTAGTTATACTATTTTTAGGTAATAACATGTTGCGCAAAAAGTTTTCGTGAATAAAGATATATTACTACCACCCCCACAACTTCGAACCCAAGAAAGAAAAGCATTAATCCGCCCGGAATCCCATCCATTACAATCGAAGTAATTCGCGATAGAATTCCGGCACTCATAATGAAGAGGAAAAGCCTGTTAAATTTCTTCTCAGTGAAAATAATTTTCACACATAGAATAGCAAAAATGCCGAAGCCCAATTCGATTGCTCTTAAAAATCTGTATTGACTCATCATATTAATGCGCTGAAAATCGGGCAAAGTATTGGTATCGAAACTAAAAAGCAGGCGGTAATCGAAATAAGGATTGATAAAAGCGCCCCAGAAACCAGCGACTATTACCAAGCCTATGTAGGCATAATAGAAGAAGTAATTAGCTGAATGCATCACTTTTGAGTGTTTTTAAATAATAAAAGAACAAAAGTGCTGAAAGCAAATCAAAAATGGCTACACCGGCAGCAACCGGAATAAATACGCCATTAAAAATTCCGATAAAAACAGCAACCGATGCTCCAAGCTTCTGCAAACCCGACCAGATTACTGCAATATAGTTATCGTCTTCGTTATACAAGGCATGTATCATCATTCCACCGAAAAGAAACATAAACATGCCTATGGTGGCAAACAATTGTTTCGAATCAGTATCGATTACGGCACCAACAAATCCTAATACAAAGGCGGGTGCTAATCCCTGTAATGCACCGGATAGTAATGTGGTGATTGAAATCAACAAGAGAATCAGACGGAGATATTTTTTCATGTTACCAGTTTTACAGATTAAGGTTTGTGGGCTTTGGCGATAAAGAAGTACATGGTTATCCCCCACATTAGGGTAAGGATATAAAAGCGTATGTCGTTGTAAAACATCCAATCTTTCAAAAGTCCCTGCAGCACAACCTGATCTGTAATTCCGGCTTTAAACTGGTTGTTTATATCCTCAATAAATTTTTGCTGAGTTACCACAGGCACCAGTAAACCAGGTATCCATGCCAAAGGTACCCACCGGAGTTTGCCTTTCCATTCCGTTATCAGCATAATTACCAGGGCAACCATCATGATGGGGATGGAGACAAAAAAGTATCGGGTGGCAGTTTCCGTTTGCGGGATAATTGCGTTGTAATAATTGGCGATGTTAAGTGTGGACGGATAATGCGGGAACCAGAAAAAATGCAATGTCCAGAACATACCGAGGTACACGGATGAACAAAAAAACACATAAGCGTTATTAATGTCGAGTAGTATTTGTTTTATTTTCATAATGAATCAGCTTAATGATGAAACTCAGATTTTAAATTTTTCGTAATCGGTAATGGAAGGTGGCGGCAACCAGTCTTCGTTCAGCACAAGACTAAATACGCTTTCGAAACCTTCGGGAGTAACTTGCGCAGGTTTTTCATCATAGGTCATAAACCAGCTTTCAAAATGATCGTCGAGCACACCGTTGGCCTCGGGCATGTACATGGTGAAAAATGGTTTGCTTTGAATCTGTAAGTCCTGCAGAACTTTAGTACGCGGATGATCGCCTATAAACAGCCTACCGGTTGCATTTTTACCAAACCTGATCCCGGCTTTCGACTTGAAATGAATATACGAAGCCATCAGCATATTGCGGAAGTGGCTATAGTTGACAGCGCTTAAATTTATCGGAAAATTTGTACTTCGTGGCTTGTCAATCTCAATGCGAAAAGCAAACTGTCCGTCCTTTTCATACTGCGCACTTACCTGGCTATCGGTGATTATAAAATCGAGATTAGCTTTATGCTTCGGCATGCCCCAGATTCCTTTCCCGCCTTTCACCGAAATCTCCGAACTTACCGGCAGGTCAACAATAAACTGACCGGTCTTATAAGTTTTCACCAGCAGCGCAGGAAGCATTGCCGGTGCGGGTTTGCTGCCCTTGGTTACAGCAATCGCTAAACTATATTCAATATATTTGCCAATGCTGGTGTGGCGATAATCAATTACTGTAACCATAAAAACAGCCTTTCCGCCAAATGCTTTTACAGGGTGCAACTCTTTGCCAGGAAGTAGTGATTTTGCTTTTTCGTAATCGCATAAAAAGCCCGCCATAAGTGCAGGCGATTGTACCGCATTTACAGGCAATTTGAATGTAATGCCATCAACCATAGCATATTGGCCTTCGTATTTTTTTATTCGTTTCGGGATTGACATATAGCTGGATGTTTTAGAGACTTATTATTAAAATGGTTCTACTGTTATTTTAGTGGCTAGTTTTATTTTGTCGGAAGTCAGAAGTATTCCTAAAAACTTCATTTATCCATGATCATATGGCTTTGTTGATCAACTACCTTTCTTCAAATATTTCCCAATAAATAGGGCAAAATCCCGGTTTGCACTTTCTTCGGTCTTCCGACTTCGGTCTTCCGACCTTTTAAAAACCATTTCCATTTATTTCGTAGTAGAACCATTAAAATCATTAACTTATGCGTTTAATTCATCAATCATTACAGGAAAAATATCTTTGTGAGCATTTTTACCCAGAAAAATATCCAGATGACTATAGGTATCATAAACATAAAGCTTATGAAAATCAGGTTTCAGTCTGTTGAAATATCCAAATGAATTTACCTGGCTTTTACTTTTGAAGCATTTGTTGAGCTTACCTGCAAAAAACACAAAACGCGCATCGGTTGCAGGCTTTGCATCGGCGTAATGTTTCGAACCTGAAACAGAAACCAATGATCCGTTATGGACGCCTTTCCTGATGTGCCTAAAAAAATGTATAGGCACTGGTCCGAATTCATTGCGAATCCATTCCTTGGTTTGGTCGCTCAGATTTTTCAGTTCCCACAAAGCCGGAAATCCTGCCCCGTAAGTAAAGCTCACAAATTTGCCGACCGTGGTATCCTTTTCAAAATGAGTGGCAAGTACGAGTGTTTTAAATAACTTTGAACGGAAATCAGGCGATTCGTCTCCCCAGCGTGGGTTGATATAATCCGTTATGAGACCAGCCATTTCGAGTATCACATCCAGCTTTACACGCGACCATGCAGGCACAACCGGATGAAGCGAAACCGCATTGGTAACAATGGTTTTAACTTGTGGCACCAGGCCTTCAACCGCAGAAATCATAAAACTTGTTGAGCCCTGGCAATGAATAATGGCTTTGCATGTTTCACTTCCGGTTACTTCACACACTTTAAGAATAGCTGCCGGATGATCGTTTTTTGCCACCACATCCAGATCCCATTTATTGGCTGGAAATTCCGTGCTGGCACGCCAGTTTTCGAGAAACATATCGTAACCGGCATCGGCAAGCATATCCAGCAAATTAACTTCATTTGGTGGGTTAAAGATATTTGCCCGAACTCCAGCTCCATGAACCAGCATAACCGGACCACGGTGTTTGGATCCATTGTGTTTTAACCGCCAAAGATTGCATTCAAAACCATCGAAGGCTTTAAACGGGATTATATCAAATGTATGGTTTGGCATGCTTTAGTTTTTTTTAGTAAAATTTAGTGTCAGACACCCTGGGGGTGAGCAGACACTGAGTTTAGCCTTGTTTTTTCTCCCTGTCGTCGGATGTAGGAGTAGCAACGGAGCCACGCAATTTCATGAGTCTGTTGAGCAGATCGAACCAGAACGGTGCGCCTAATGAGAGTGCCAATGCTGTAATAATCCAGCCTGCCAGTGATTTTAAAATACAGATAAAAAGACAAGAAGTGCATTTGTAGGAGTCCCACTCCAATCCCAGTGAGTGTTGAACATCGGTTAAGTCCTTTTTTACGAGTAAATCAGCAGTATTAAGCAATGAATCCTTAGTTGCTTTCAACTTTTCAGACAGTGCGAGATAAACTGAGTCCTGAATTTTGGCACTGTTAAGGCTATCATTACCGGCAGTGGAAAGATTACTCTTTTTTAGCTGATCGTTAAGAGAACTTAATTTAGCTTTTTGAGTTAAAATTTCCTTATCCAGATCAGGATGTGACTCAACAAAAGCATTTGCCTGCTGCACAATCTGGTCTCTTAGTTTTGGATCCTTTTCCAGCTTATCTACTATTTTTATGGTATCAACATTAAAGGCGATGGCTACAGCAAAACCAACAAAAAATAATACAATCTGTATATGTTTTTTATACCAGCCCGAAGCACGATCCATAGTTTCATCAAACCAGCTTTCAAGTTTTTTTTGAAATTCTATAACATTACCTTCGGCATCAGCCCATAGTGATTTTAAAAAATCAAGGGTTTGCTCACTAATAACAGATTTACCCCAATTGGTTGTTTTATCATCGAATGCTTTCTGGATTAAAGCCTTTATATCAGCACCTGGCTTCACATCCTTGCCTCGAAGCATATCAATAATAACTTTCGAAAAAGTTTCTTTCTTAATGTATGAGGGCTTGCCACCACTCTTACCTTCACCCAGGAACTTAATGAGCGGATGTTCATAAAACTCGTGGGAGGAAGAATCATTATCACCTCCGTTTCCTGATTTTTTAAACATAAAATAAAAACTCTTGAACCTGGTTGCAAATTTCTCTTCATCTTCCAGCATACGGAATATGGACCGCTGCAACATTTTAGCTCTGAATCCGAAGCGAGTGGATATAATTTCCTGAATAGTTGTAATTAACAAACTATACAGCAGGTAAATGAAAACCAGATCAATAACAACGTTTAAAACAACAGAATTAATCATAACTCATTGATTATTAGTGTCTATTTTTATTCCGGATTTTCGACAACTTCGGTTACTTCCTGGACTCATCATTGAAGCATCGAAGCGGGTGATGCGAATAGCATTACTCATCTTTAGTAAAATGTTGGTTCAATTGTAAATACAGAGGGCGTTTAGAGTGCTTTTAAGCAAGCTAAATACAACCTGAAACAACTGAATTTACAATGTCAGAATTGCCTGAAATAAGTTGTTATTTATACAAAAGAAATATTATCGTTCAGAAAAACTGAACTATTGCTATTCTTAAGCTTTAAAATTACCCGAATCTACCCATTCGTTTTTAAGCAGTGACCACCAGTCAACAGCCAGGCCTTTGAGTACAAATTCGTAGGGCAACCAACCATAACCCTGATCGCCCCAGCCTGTACCCCATGAGTTACGGATCAGAAATGCGCCAACAGTTTCTTTTGTCCCTGCAGCCGTATTTTTAATCTTCATTTTATCATCGTATCCGGCCACCACAATGGCATGACCGCCAGCTATTTTTTCGCCTCGTGTAGGGTATGGTATTTTTCCTCCGTTTGCATCCGCCTGATCAATGGAATTATAAACAGTAAAGCCAAACATGGACGGGAAGCCTACCGAAAGGTTAACTTTTAATTGACTTAGCAAATCCTGGGGTTTAGTACCGGGAGGATCGAGCCTGTAGTAGCTGATTGCCTGGTAATTTTGTGCAAAGGCATAACAAAAAGCTGTTGGCTCAATATCAAAATATGATTCAACATATGGCCAATACTCTTCGGGTGGAAGCCCGAACAGCACCATAGCACCCATGGTAGTACGCAGAAAGGCTCCGGTATCCCCGGTTTCCTTCATCAGGTTGCGGGTAGCTTTATAAAGAAACAGCCTCGAAGCATCGGTATGCTTACCAAAAGCCCGGCGTTCGAAATATTCAACCATCCCTACCCCTGCATTGGCGGTACACGAACCCAGTTGACCCTGATCTTCAATAGGCGAAAACCATTCAACTAAGGATACAGATGACGGCAATTTGGCCTTTGCCAGCTTTGTTGTTCCTGCTTTTCCCAGCATATCTTTAACTGAATCAGTTTGCCCAAGTGCTTTCATGCGCTGGGATACATTATCATTTTCCACGGTCAAGTCCCTGAAATCAGGATAGTCAGGAAGCCAACCCAGACCTAATCTTCTACGAAATGAAGTTACCATAATTGATTTTTTTAATTTGTTTTTAATTTGAAATCTAACTTATTGCTTATAGTAGTAATTGCTGATGAATGTGATTATGCTCTTGCAAAATCGTCGTTTTCGGTTTGTTTCCGTTGTTAAGAATTTTGGCATTCAATTAGTATCGCTATTGAAATTAAAGCAATAAACGAATGCGCCTTTTTCCGGGAACTTCCTCAACGCCTGAGCATAACATATTTTTGAACAAAAACTTTATGATGATTTACTTTGAATTTTCAGGTTAAAAAGATTCCTGTTGGTTCTGTTGCCAAAACCAACAGGAATATTATTGATTGATTACCTGCAGAATGCGATCTGATCCTGTACCGTTGACAAGTTACTGTCGCCTGTAGTTAGAAGGTAAGTTGCATTCAATGTTACCAGGTAAGCACATTTAGGATCTGTAGCTGCAAAAAGGTGAGTGACGGTTCCAAATGTGTCAGGTGTTACTACAGGCATTGGCAGAGCTATTGTCCCCGTTGGCCCTGTTAAAGAAGCGCTTATTGAGCCAAGATTAGGATGAGCACATGTGAATAATACATCAACCTGCGTAGTAATTTTGGCGCATCCGGCCATTTGCAACTGTAAAATATCGAGCATACAAACTCCATATTCACTACCTCCGCCCCAAGGTCCCCATTCGGGATGATGATTCATCCCATTATAAAATGTATTATTAACAGCCATCCGGGTACACCTGCCAGCTTCGGCTATGGTAGTATTATCCCCTTGTTGACGAACCAGCATTCGAACAGCAAATACCTTATCACTTCCTAACGCTTTTCCAGTAGAGGTTGATGAATTTCCTGCGACCAAACCAGCCAGGTTAATGGAAGGGAATGCGGCCAATTTTGCGGAATTCAGATAAATTTGATTTCCGTTGGCAACAAACATTCCAACTCCGGCGGCATTCATCGGATTGTCACTTTGCTGTGGCACCAATATCCAGCCATCTGCATCAACAGGCACTTGTATTGATCCTGGAACAGGCACACTGCTGACGATACAGTTTGTATTGTCGTAGTAATACCATGGATTAGGATGTGAAATATCGGCAGGCATCAAAGTAGCCTTTTCAACATACCCGATATTGGTCTGTTCGATAAGGTTTGATAATACTCTGGTCCAGTTTATAGGATTCCCGGCTCCATCATAGCTGTTTGTATATTCGAAACAATATTCAAGTGCTGCCGGGCCATACGTTTGCGCTAATATCCCGTTGAGCCGCAACGAACTGAAAAAGGCGTAGTTGCCGTTGGTCAAACCTGATTGCCCTACATGACTTTGCATCTGGGTTTCATAATCAATTCCTCCAATCCGCAGGAAGGCGGGAATAGGCACGGGTTGAGGAGGCCTGTCGGTTACGTCAACGCATAAAGTAACGCAGGTACAATTGGAGGCATTTTCTCTTCCTGATGAATGGCCTTTCGATCGGGGTTCTTTAAGGAGAATTACGCCGCTGCTGTTTTCAACGCTGAAATACAGATCGGGTCCGGCAGGCCATTCGAGGTTTAGCCAATTGAAAAGAGTCTTGCTGAAATCGGTTTCTGTAAAGTAAATCCTGAAATTCCCGTTAACATCTGTCATACCTTCGCCAAGGTAATCATCCTGGATAATGTCAACATCATAAGCCTTCACTTTAACGTTGCTGACCGGCACCTGTTTTTTGCAAACCTCAACATGACCGCAGACAACATAAACCCTGAATATTTTTAACAGCCAGCACCAGAATTTTGCTGAAATGGCGTATTCCCAATATGCTGAAAGTATTTGTCCCTGCGAGGGCATTTCCCTCCATAGCGGCTGAAGGATTGTAACATGAACCTGAACAGGATCGTGCGGTTTAGGCGGATTTTTGGGATGGAAAAGAATAGGTACGTTGCCACATCTGAAGTCAATTTCAAAAGCTCCGCCGCTATAGTTTTTTTCTGAAAGTTCTACTGTAAAATTCCCTGCTTCGTCGGTAACAGCTTCAGCAATCAGTCGTTTTTCAAGCGACTTTAATTCGTCAGCACTACGTTCATGAAAGGTTTCCTTTTCCCGGGCAACAAGCTGTCCGGTGATGTCTGTATTTTTATCAACTGCGTATATTCGTACATTGGCGCGGTAGAGATAATCAAAACAATCTCCGCAATAGAACCCTCTCAGATTTCCTTTAAAGATATATTTCATGGCTTTTTGTTTTTTTCGCCTACTCTTTGATTGGATTTTCGGCTTTCTCCATAGTCATTTTATTTTGTTCAGCTATGCTCTGCAAACATTGCTGTTACAGGTTTATTAAAGAATTTATTGTGTTTTTACGTAATAGAATTCAGGTATCACAAATAATTTAATACAAAAAAAATGACTTATTTTTAGGTGGCAGGAATGGATAAAGGTTTCTGTTGATTCAGCATGTAATTTATTGGTTGACAGAATATACATTCATCGCATTGTCCGAATTATCAATGATAAAAGGTTATTTTGCAGTATTACTATGAATGAAGTTTATGCCATACCAAAGTTACAACTCTGAAATACCCTTGCGCAATAGCACAAACGTGTCATTTTTCAGGTAAGAATTTTGAAATTGACAGGTTTAAAACAAGTCTAAAAATGTGATTGAACAGAAAATTTTAAACATAATAATCCACTCAATACTCACAAAATATTGATTATCAGTTCAGATCAAAAATGAATCCGCCGAATAGCTTTCCGTTAAGGATTTCAGCTTTCCCGGATCTTCGCTCATTTACCATCCAACCATTGTCGTTGATATAAGCGATTCTGAAATACTTCATCCGGAAAGCAATTGAATAGCTCATCTGTTTTAAGGCGAATCCTGCCGAAATCAATGCGTTATTGAAAGGCACATAGTTAGCACCTAATGTGGCATCATACAATCCATCAGCGTTGAAAAGCAAATCTGTTCCAAAATTGAAGCGTTGCCATTTATAAACTAAGCCCAGACCAAATGAACGCTGGTTTTGCAAAGGAATAACAGGCTGCCCCGGCACAAATGCATCAGCGTACAATTCAGTACCTGCCAGGTTCATCAGGTTTAAACCTATCTGCAAAGCATTTGTAATCTTATAACTCATCGAAAGATCAATATCAAAATGTTGTTTTTTTAGGATGCTGTCAGTAAAGGTTGCTGTAGTAGTATTATCATCATTTAATCCAATAAATAAATTGTCTGGAATATTGAAATTCTGCCATATTGATTTCAGCGTAAGGCCTGCACTCAGCCTGTCATTCACTTTATACACCGGACTCAGAAATACGGCATATTCATGAAGTCTCATTTTAGTGGAATCTACTTTTAAAGGATTATTCGGGTCATAGTTTGTCTCACTTACAAATGATGATTTTCTTCTTTCGTCCTGGAAAGCATAAATGCCCCCGGCGGCAAGAGTAATTTTTTCATTGATCCGGTAGAATCCTCCCAACTTAACCGTATTCTTTAAATTGGTGAGTAAACTTATATTATTCCGTTTTCTGCTATGGGCAATAGCCGATGGATTCCAGAACATGGCCTCTGAAATATCGCGTGAAGGAGCAAAATTAAAACCTGTATTGGCTGAATTCATTATCGGTGATGACAATAAAAATTCGCCGTAATTAATCTTTCCTGGATCAAGATTAAATGCCTGGAAAGGTCCGGCATTAGAAAACACACCAAAAACAGGCGTTATGGTTGTTAATAAGTTTAATAATGCCGGTGCACCAACCAGAGAGGTGGCGGCCGACACTTTATCCAGGTTTTGATCGGGTTGCCTGGAAATTATACGTAATACACTGTCGGCGGCAAATGGTTTAAGTTCAGCTTTCTGACAATTGGCATTCAACATCCATTCTTTGACGGTAACATACTTTTTTGAGTCATTCCGGTTCTGCCTGTCCTGGTCCTCAGAAATAAATACTCTTTTAGCCACTTCCTGGCAATTGGCGCAGCGTGAAATTGCATAAATCGTTACCTGTTTGTCCTGGAGTTTTGATATCGGAACTCCTGTGTTAAATTCGAAATAACCTGATGGCTCTGAAGCCGTTATAGTAGCCTTTGATGGCATAAAAGCGGGAACAATGACAACATTTTCAGCCCCTTTGGTTGAATTCTGCGACTGATTCAGGCATTTCACTTTCCCTTTTATTATCAGCGACTGGCTGTTTACCAATTGGCATTGAACGAAAAGGAAAACACAACACAGAGCTATTGTTTTCATAGTTACAGTTATTTATGAAATACCGGGTTTAAAAAAATATCCTGATTTTTCATCTCCGGCGTATTGATTCTGAGTGAAAAGGTTTTATCTTCAAAATCCTTATGTGAGGTAGTGATAGAAATTTCGTCGCCGAGAGTATATTCCTCCAGCCTGAGATTGTATGATCCATCAGTAATGGATTTTGAAAAGTATCTGGTACCGTCAACGCTTATTTCCACGCCCCGGATCGGCATTTCGGAAGCCGTTTTTACCCTGCCTGTTATAAATACAACAGTAGTGAGCGGTAAGGTTAGTTCAAGCGGTTTTGAACTTGTAAGCAAGGTATCAAAACTTTTTGTGGCATAGCCGGGGCTCGAAACTTCAATTTTCATTTTATTTTTAATCATTTCGGCAGGTATGCCACTAAAAAGGGCTTGTCCCATTTTATCAATCGACTGGGTTCGGATATATTCATTTAGGTATATTTTTACGTCTCCCTGGGTTACAGTATTTTTTTTCCAGTCGAATATCCGGATGGTTACATTTTTCTCCGAAGTTGTATGAGGCAGTAAAAAGCCACCTAAAACAATGAGAACGACACCAACACCAGGGCCTGCCATTTTAAGCATAACATCATGTTTTTTGCCGGTGAGTACAGCATAAGTGTTCATTACGCCAAACACCAAAGCACTGGCCGAAATCCCGAAAAGGATAAGTATAAGGTAAAAAATACGCTGATCTACTTCATCGGATACTTTGCCCTGTATATACTGAAGGTAATAATACACCACGGAAATAGAAAGCACAATTCCAATACTCGAAATCACGGCATAGCCGTAAACCGGGATACGATGCGGTGGTGTTGGATCGGATAAATCCTTTTTTGTGGAACTGCTCATAGTATCCTTGTATTTTTACATAGGTTGATGCAATTGTTTTCTGATTAACCGATTAAAATATTACTATTAATGCAGGAGAATCATTGTCCTATTCTGATATATCGGTCTGTTCAAAATTCAAACCCTCAGCAAGCCACGAAAACCTCTGTTGGCATAGTAGGATTCGGCACCGTTGTGATACACGAACACGGTGCCATAGCGAAAATCAGTAAAAATAGCACCACCAAGTTTTCTGATATCCGAAGGCGTTTTCACCCAGCCCGATGTTTTCGTATCGAAACTCCCAAGTGTCTGCAACTGCCTGTACTGTTCTTCCGTTAAAATTTCGATGCCCATGGCAGCGACCAAATCAAGAGCACTATTTTCAGGTTTATTTTCTTTCCTCGACTCCAGTGCTTCACGGTCGTAACATAAACTTCGGCGTCCTTTTGGAGTTTCCGATGAACAATCATAAAAGATGTATTCGCCTGTGGCTTGATCATAACCAACAACATCAGGTTCACCACCGGTTCGTTCCATTTCACTGAGCGACCATAGCTTTTCAGTATTAGCTTCGAGTTTTGTTTGCACTTTTGTCCAATCAAGGCCTTTATGGCGGTTCAGATTTTTCTCGAAACGGGTTTTTAACGTGCTGAGTAGTACTTCACATTGTTCTGGTGACAATTCCATTTTATGTTTCGTTGAGGGTAAGCATTAAATTCCTTGCTAACAAAGTACATATCGGGTTAAATGGCTTGCCGGACTATTTTTTATTTAGCCTTACTTGCGGCATTGAGTTTCTGAAACTGAATAACATATGAATAATTAAATATGTTCAAAAATTCATTGGCTAAATATATTCGGGAACTAACACAAAAGTGCTATTTTTCAAATCTCATGAAAAATTTATTTGATGGAAAATCTGAAGCATAAAAAAAGCCGGAACATCCAAGTTCCGGCTTTTTCAGATATAA
>Ga0105047_10003954_pt1 | contig 25999 bp, 20 predicted proteins | sample MAT04_FD_78384 | JGI IMG/M metagenome (GOLD analysis project Ga0105047, IMG submission 78384) | Freshwater microbial communities from Lake Fryxell liftoff mats and glacier meltwater in Antarctica - MAT-04 (megahit assembly) | ecosystem: Environmental > Aquatic > Freshwater > Ice > Liftoff...
CTCGGCGCCGCATGTTGGCGTTTGTATGTTGAGTTGCTATTTGTGTGTTGCTTGCAGTTTTGCTGTTTGAACTTTTCACAAGGTCCGTGCTTGGATTGAGGCGCAATGCCGCCACGTTCCTTCTCAGCCCGAAATGTCAGTGAGGGATCTTCGTCTCCGCCCCTGATAAATCGCTCGAATCGCGCCTTAGCGGCGGTTATCATTCAGCCACTGTCGTCGCACACAGCTCAGCTTATCGGCCCGTCTGCCTGTGGCCGCGCATCGTCGCCCACTTGAAGCAAAAGGAAACATCAACATGGACTTTCCGTTTTCGCGGCGCGAGTTTTTGGCTTCGACCGCTGCCGTCGGTGGCGCTCTGACGCTTGGCGCCTTTGCCAGCGCTCGCGTCTTGCGGGCGAACGACCGGATTCGGTTTGGCGTGATCGGGTGCGGCGGCATGGGGACAGGCCATCTCAACGAGCTGGTCAAGCGGGCCGAGGCAGACAACGTGCAGGTCGTCGCCGTCTCGGACGTCTATCAAAAGCGGCTCAACCGCGCAAAAGAAATCTGCAAAGGCGAAGGCTACATCGACTATCGCAAGCTGCTGGAGCGCGACGACGTGGACGCGGTGCTGATCGCCACGCCGGACCATTGGCACAGCAAGATCGCCATTGACGCCATGTCGGCCGGCAAGCACGTCTATGTCGAAAAGCCAATGACGCACACTGTCGAACAAGCGATCGAATTGCGCGACGCCGTTGCGCGGTTCGGCAAGATCCTCCAGGTTGGCCCTCAGGCGACAGGCAACGATGGTCCGTGGCTGGCGCGCGAGGCGATCCAAGCCGGCCGCATCGGCAAAGTCACCTGGGCGCAGGGGAGCTACAACCGCAACGCGCGGATCTGCCTGTTCAACGAACATCAAAAGATCGATCCGGCGGCCAGCCCCACGGCCGGTGGCGAAGATTTCGTCGATTGGAACATGTGGCTCGGCCACGAGTGGAACCTGGCGCCCAAGATTCCCTGGAACGCGGAGCATTTCTTTCGCTTCCGCAAATACTGGCCGTACAACGGCGGCGTGGCGACCGATCTGCTGTATCACAAACTGGCGCCGCTGCTGCTGGCGCTGGCCGGGCCCGACGGAGAATACCCGCTGCGCGTTAGCGCCACCGGTGGACAATACATTGAAAAAGATGGCCGCGACATTCCAGATACGTTTCTGCTGACGGCCGATTATCCGAGCGAGTTCTCCATCTTCCTGATTAGCACGCTCACCAACGACGCGCAGATCACGGACCGGATCTACGGCAAGCATGGGACGATGGACTTCGACGGCGCCCCGCTGCTGAAACCCAATGGCGATTTCCTCGAAGAGTTCAAGGCGGCCAACGGCGGACTCGCCGAAGCGCGTTTGGACCCCAAGCCGCGCCGCGACATGAAGGGAAACTTCGTCGATTGCATCCGTGGCGATGGGACGCTGAACTGCAACGTCAAGCTGGGCGCCGCCACGATGGTGGCAATCAAGTTGGCCGTGGAGTCTTATCGGCAGAGCAAAATGTTCCGCTGGGACGCCAAGAACGAACGGGTGGTGAGCTAACATGCCAACTTCAACATCTCGTCATGGCCTCGCCCTGTGGAAGTTGCGTTGCGCTGCCTTGTGCGGGGCGGTCTTGATCGCTTCGATCGCGCCCTCGGCCGCCTCGGCCGCGGAGAACGTCCTCACAGAGCAAGAAAAAAAGGAGGGCTGGCGGCTACTCTTCGATGGTCGCACGCTGGATGGGTGGCAAACCAGCAGTCAGCAGCCGAGCAAAACGGGCGTTGAGATGGGCGCCCTCAATCCGCACGGCTGCGGCGGCTACATGCTGATCCACAAAGAGGAGTGGGAGAACTTCCGCCTCGCCCTGGATTTCAATTTAAGCAAGGCCTGCAACAGCGGCGTCTTCGTGCGCACCAGTCCGCTGAAGCCGCGCGAAGGGAAAGACGTTGGCTTCAACGGCCTGGAGATTGCGCTGGATGACACGGCCACGGCCGGCTACACGGACTCCGGCGCGCTGTACGATCTATCGAAGCCAACGCGCAACGCGCTCCGCCCGCTGGGCGAGTGGAATCATCTGGAGATCACGTGCGATAAAAGCGTGATTGAGATTGCGATCAACGGCGAGCAGGTCAACCGGATCGACCTGGACAAGTTCACGCAGAAAAATGTCCGCCCGGACGGCACGCCCCACAAGTTCGACGTGGTGTACAAAGACCACCCGCGCCGCGGCTACATTGGCCTGCAAGACCACGGCTCGCCCTGCTGGTTCAAGAACATCAAGCTGAAGAAGCTGGATTGAAGTCGCGCTAGCGCGACGCTCACTTACTAAGGCAGAAGTCCCATGCAACCGTCCCCAATCGGGTCCAAAATACTATCGGGCTATACGGTGCTGATGATCGGAATCTCCTGGAACTTCCTCGCCATCTGCGCGGTGTACCAGGGCGAAATCTATACGGCGATTCTGACCGTGGCGCTCTGCTTTGCGATTGCCTATTATGGCGCGCGCGTGTTTCTAGGGGACTATTCGTCCGTTCGGACATTCATGGCGCTCGTCATTATCTACTACCTGGGAGTGGCGGCAGACAACTTCGTCAACATGGACACATACCCGGCAGATTCCCGCGCGGCGAAAATGGCGGTTCCGCGCATTATTCGCGGCTTTTTGTTCGCCGGCGTGTATCTCTGGTATTACCAGATTCGCGCAGAAACTGCGAAAGGCTTCTTGCAATCAGACAGTTCTAGGCCAGCAAGTTCGACGGACGTCGCCGATTCTGCCGAAGAACTCGAATGACTCCGTCTGCTACTTCGGACCACTCCCGCGGCGGCGGATGACGATCCGGTCGCCGGGTTGGATCGCCCAGTTGGTCCAGGTATCGCCGCCGTTGACGATCGCCTGCCAATCGACCGGCAGAATCTGCTCGGCGGCGCTCTTTGCGTCGGGTTCCTTGGAGTCGCCCTTGGCGCCTGGCCGGCCGATCCAGATCCAACAATCGGCCAGCGAAATCTTCTGACCACTGATACTGCTCTGCGCGAGCGAGTCCAGAACCCGTTCGGCGCCGGTCCACGGCGAACGAATCACAAAGTCGCCGCCATCGACTCCTTCCAACACCACGTAGTAGACCAGGCTGTTGTACGCCTGAACGGCGACGGCAATCTGCGGGCTATCGAGAAACTCGCTGAGATGTTTTTCGATCGCGGCGCGGACCTCGGGCACAGTCATGCCATTCACGTACACACTGCCATACGTTCCCAAATTCACATCGCCGTCGGGACCAATCACGTACTCGCCGGCAATTTTTTGCTGACCGGAACTCCTGCCAAGACTCAGCGAGACCTTGGGTTGGGCGAGAGTTTCTTTTAAGCGTTCGGTGATCGCCTGCTGGGCTTCGTCGATCGTTAGCGAGACGACCTTCACAGAGCCGTAACTGAATCCGAGATTGATCTTGCCATCGTCCGACACGATCAGACTCCCGGAAATAGGCTGATCCGGCATCGTTCCCAACACATCAACTTTCACAACGTCCTGCGTCGCCAGTTTGTACGGTGGCTTCGGCACGATCTTCACTGCGTTGATCAACAGCACGTCGGGCGGCTGCACAAGGTACGCCTTGCGAGGATAAGGCTCCGCCGGGATTCGAACGCCAGCGGCCGCAGTCGCAATCGGCGCGTCGCCCCACGGTGGAAGGCCAACTCCCCCACCACTGCCACCGCCCGTCGGAACGCGTCCCGGTCCGCCGCGCTGCGACAACATCAACATGATCAACAGAATGATCGCCACCAGCCAACCACTAACGGCCAGCGCGCGCCCCAACTGTGGTTGCGGCGAAGATTGCATGGCCAGCAATCGCAGAATGCGGTTCCGCGTGGCAGGCGCGTTTTCCGACATGCCCAACACCAACGGCGGCTGGCGCTGCGGAATAAAATCGGCCAGCAGCGCCGCCAGTTCCACCGGATCGGCGCCGGCCGCCACGCTCCAATCGTCGCACGCTTGCTCGCAGGCAACGCGGAACTCGCGCCGCAACAGCCAAGCCAGCGGTTGCCACGGAAGCAACGTCACCAACAGTTCCATCGCCACGCGGCTCTGTCCATCGCGCCGCGCAATGTGGGCCAGCTCATGACAAAAGACCGCCTGCCAGTCGTTGATTGCCGAATGACCCTCGGCCAGCAGCAGCCGCGTCGGTCCCCAGGAGACCAGCGCCGGCGAACGGACGGCTGGGCTGGTGCAGAGCATCGGCGCGGCGACGCCCAGCGTCCGGCTCGCCTGTTCCAAGGTGGCCAAAAGCGCGCTGTCCGTGCAAGGTATCGCCGTGTTATACAGATGTCGCACGCCGAGCGCGCTGCGAACCAATCGCAAAGCCAGGCCCAGCGTCAGCAGCAGCCAAACCGTCGCGGCCACGCGCCAGGCGACGTCGATCCTGTTGGTGGTCGCGCTTGTATTTGTTGCGTTGGTCGTTTTCGGAGCAGGCCATTCAGTTGTTACGCCAGCAGGCAGTTGGATTGCCGTCGCCTGAATTTGCACACCAGATAGCAGAACGTCCGCGTCGTGTTTTTCGGCCAGGGGCGCGGCAGGCGCCGCCAACATCCCCCAGCCGTAATAACGCGCGAGCGCAGTCGAAAGGGGCGCCGCCACAAACAGACCGGCGGCCACCAGCGTGATGGCAGCCCGCAGCGCAGGCCGGCGGCGGCAGACCGACAACAGGCCTGCTGCCAACAGACCGATCAACGTAGTTTGCCAGGCAATATCCAACGCCAGCCGTCGCCAGCCGTCGACCGGCGCCCAATCCCCAATCGCCCAATCCCCAATCGCCCAGTCCAACAGTGCATTGAGCTCAATCATGACGTTTCTCCTTGCGACGTTCTTCGATCATCCGCCGGAGCTGAGACAGCTCCTCCGCGGTCCACGAACGGGAATCGAGCAACTGCGAAACGAGGAGCTTGGGGTCGCCCTGAAACACAGCGCTGAGCATTTCGCGGAGCAGACCAGCCTGGGCGGTTTCGCGCGAGCGGGCTGGCCGATAGACATACGCGCGGCCGGCGACGCGATGCGTCAACCAGCCCTTCTTTTCGAGCTTTTGCATCGCCACCAGGACCGACGTATAGACGATCTTCTTCCGCCGCCCCAGGTGCTCGGCCACCTCGGCCACGGTCGCCTCGCCCCGGTCCCACAGCAGCTCCATCACCTTGGCCTGAAGATCTCCCAGGCCGTGCAACGTCCGTTCCGCCATCGGTCCTCCTATCTACGTCGATACGACGTACGTCGATGGATAATAGCAAACGGCAGTCATGCGTCAAGAGATTTTTTGGAGTGAACTTTCGGGGAGCCAATCAACCATAGGCGAGAATGCCGTATGGACTGCGCGACAACCTGCGCCCAATGGTTGAGATTGCCTGCGCGCCAGCCCGGGACGACAATAGCCCTTTCGCATTCGACATCCGCGCGTTCCTAAAGCCCGCTGACTTAGCTCACAGATTGAATGGCACAACCTGCAAAGCCTACGCCCCAGCGTTCCGCGACAGGCGCCGCGCGCCGTCCGGCCAGCGCGGCGGCAAGCACGCGTGCAAACGGTTGGACCGGTCAACAACTGGCGGCCGCGGCGCTGCTGTTGGTCATGGCCGTCTTGGCGTACGCGCCGGTCTACTCGGCCGGCTTCATCTGGGACGATGACTTTTACGTCGAATGGAATCCCACGCTCCGCACGGCCGATGGCCTGCGACAAATGTGGTTCCAGCCGAGCTCCATCCCGCAGTACTACCCTTTGGTCCATACGACGTATTGGATTGAATACCATCTGTGGGGCGACCGCCCGCTAGGGTATCACGTCGTCAACGTCCTGCTGCATGGACTCAGCGGCGTGCTGCTGTGGCGCGTGCTCCGTCTGTTGCGCGCGCCGGGCGCGTGGCTGGCGGCCGCCGTGTTTGTGCTGCATCCGGTCGAAGTCGAAAGCGTCGCCTGGGTGACCGAACGCAAGAACGTGTTGTCGCTGGTGCTGGCGCTCGGGTCGCTGTTGTGTTATTTGCGATTCGCGCCGGCCAAGCCCAACGAACCAACCGACACAGCAGATCGGGCGGCGCAACCACCGCACTGGGGCTGGTACGCGGCGGCGCTCGCTCTCTTTGCCGGCGCCATGTTCAGCAAGACCGTGGTGGCGACGCTGCCGGCGGTGATCCTGGTGATCTACTGGTGGAAACGAGGGCGGATTACGCTCCGCGACGTGGCGCCGCTGTTGCCGTTTTTCGCCCTGGGCATCGGCCTGGGCCTGAATACAGCCCGGCTCGAAGTGACGCACGTCGGCGCCAAAGGCCCGGAGTTTGACCTGACACCGCCGCAGCGCGTGCTCGTCGCCGGTCGCGCGCTGTGGTTCTACGCCGGCAAGCTCGCCTGGCCTGATCCGCTGGTGTTTTTCTACCCTCGCTTTGTCGTACAGGCGGACGACTGGGCGCAGTACGCCTATCCGGCGGCGGCGATCGCGGTGATGGCCACGCTCTGGTTCTTGCGCGCGCGGATCGGTCGCGGCCCCTTGGCGGCCACATTGATCTTTGCCGGAGTCCTGGCGCCGGCACTGGGGTTCTTAAACGTCTATCCGTTTCGCTATTCGTACGTGGCGGATCACTTTCAATATCACGCCAGCATTGCGCTACTGACGCTCGCAGTCGTTGGCGCCGCGACGCTCATCGCAAAGCTTCCGCGCTGGCCGCGCGAGATGACTTACGTCGCCGCGGCGATGTTGCTCGCCACGCTTGCCGCCCTCACCTACCGGCAGGCAGGAATTTATCACGACCGCGAAACTCTCTACACCGACATCCTCGCCAAGAATCCACGCAGTTGGAACGCTTACAACAACCTGGCCGTGCATTACAAGCAACAAGGCCGGCTGAGCGAGGCGCTGGACATGTTGCGCCGCGCCGTGGAGATCAATCCCAACGAATCGACGGCGTTCCACCAGCTAGGGCATATTACCATCCTGCTCGGCGACCGCGACGGTTTTAGTCCCACGCAATTAAACGACGCGATTGGGTATCTTCAAGAAGCCGTTCGCCTGGCGCCCAACTTCTCCGAGGCCCACAACGCGCTCGGCTTCGCACAAATCCGCGCTGGCCGGCCGGACGAGGCGGCACAATCCTTCCAGCGCGTGCTGGAGCAAGATCCGTCGCAGGTCGAAGCGATCTACGGCCTGGGACTGCTGGCCAGCGATCGCGACGAGTGGCCGCAGGCCCGGGCGCGGTTTGAAGAAGCGCTGCGGATCTCACCGGAATACGCGAACGCCCAGCGCGAGCTGGCCTTTGTCACCGCCGTGCAGCAGTGGAGCGACGCGCTGCGGAAGGATCCCAAGAATGCCGAGGCCCATTACGAGCTGGCCAATCAACTGGCCGTGAAAGGGCGCGCCCCCCAAGCGCTCCAGCACTACGCCGCCACCGTCAAACTCCAACCGCGCCATGCCACGGCCTGGCTGCGCCAAGGCATGGTTCACGCCAGCCGCAATGAGTGGGACCAGGCAATTTCAAGCTACCAACAAGCGCTGGTGATTGAACCGAACAATGCCGAAGCGAAAGCACAGCTAGATCGCGCCCTGGCCGAGAAATCCCGCGCGGGCGGACGGTAGTTTCGTTTGGCAGTGTCTCACTCTCCATCCACGTTGGATTTTCATCCCCGCATGGCATACGATGTGGCTCTCGGCGGCCCAAGAAAAACGTCTGACTCAGAAAGTCCCGCATGCCCTCCACGCCTGACCGTAAAGATGCACTTCCGTTTGGCATGAAGCCGAGTCGGTACAAGTGGTTCGTGGTCGGGATCCTGTGGTTCATTTGCTTTTTCAATTACGCGGATCGGCAGGCGATCATCTCGATCAAGCCGCTGTTGGGGACCGAGTTCAATCTCAGCAATCAGCAGCTCGGTTGGATCGTCTCGGCGTTCATGATCGTTTACGCCTTCAGTTCCCCCATCGCCGGGCAGGTGGGAGATCGGCTGCCGCGCAAGTTGGTCATCATGGCCGGCCTGTACGTCTGGAGCGCGGTGACGGGGTTTACCGCGCTTTGCTACGGCTTCTGGGGATTTGTCGGCGTGCGCGCCGCAGAGGGGCTGGGCGAAACGTTTTACTTTCCGGCCAGCATGTCGCTGGTGAGCGACTATCACGGCAAGCGCACCCGCAGCCGCGCGATGAGCATCCATCAGACCAGCGTCTACGCCGGGATCATCGGCGGCGGATCGCTCGCCGCCTGGATGGCCGCCAGGTATGGCTGGTGGACGCCGTTTGTCTTCTTGGGAATCGGCGGGATCCTGCTTGGGCTGGTGCTGGGCGTTTTCCTCCGCGAACCCAAACGCAATCAGGCCGACCTGGAAGATTCGGCGGCGCTGCGCGCAAGCAAACGAGAGGAAGCAGGCGAAGTCGCAATCGTGGATGCGTCCCCCGCGGTGGCCGTGGCGCCGATTCCAGTCTCGGTGTTCCTGTCTGAGTTCTTCAGCACGCCCTCGGCGGTCATCCTGCTGGTGGCGTTCACGTGCGTCAATTTTGTCGCCTGGGTGGTCATCACCTGGATGCCTGATTACCTGTTCACGCATTTTAAGCTCTCGCTCACACAATCCGGCGTCAACGGCACCACCTGGCTGCAGATCGGTAGTCTGGTGGGGGCGCTGTTGGGCGGATGGCTGGCAGACAAGTGGCGCGCCAAAGTCCCCGGCGGACGCATGGCGACGCAGGCAGCCGGCCTGCTGATGGGCGCCCCGTTTGTGTTCATCTGTGGAACGACCGAGAGCCTGGAAGTTCTGATCGTCACGCTGACGATATTTGGCGTCTTCAAGGGCATTTATGAATCCAACATCTGGGCGTCTTTGTACGACGTTGTCCCTGCCGCGCGGCGTGGGACGGCCGTCGGACTGATGAACATGATCGGCTGGCTGGGGGGCGCGGTGGCGCCGCCGGCCGTTGGGTTTGCCGCGGATCGCGAGTGGTTTACGTTTGGCGAGGCCATCGCCGGCACCGGCTTCATCTATCTGACGCTCGGCGTCATTCTGATGCTCTCCGCGATCTTCCTGGCCCCGCGCGACGTCCGCCGCGTGGCGGCGCAACAGGCCCTGCTGGACGGATAACGTCGCCGACGAGTGTGAGCTTCGCTTCGCGTGGCCAATTCCCTTCTTGACGCCACGCACGGCGTGGGGTCAACTCGACCGATTGCAGTGCGATTTCTGGACGCCCTGCGCGGTCGCTGTCGAAAGGTCAGGCGGATATGTGCGGCATTGTTGCCATGTTTTCGCGGCGCGGTCCAGTCTCAGTCGAGGCCCTGGAGCGCGGCATGCGGTCCCTCCATCATCGCGGCCCGGACGGCCAACGGCATTGGGTCGCGCCCCACGCCCGGGTCGCGCTCGGCCATACGCGGCTCAGCATCATTGACTTGGAAGGGGGCAACCAGCCAATCGCCAGCGAAAATGAGCGGCTGCGGATCATCGTCAATGGCGAGTTCTACGACTTTGAACGAATCCGGAACGAACTGACCGCGCGCGGACACCAGTTCCGCACCCACAGCGACAGCGAAATCGCGCTCCACCTGTACGAGGACTACGGCGCAAAAGCTCTACAGGATCTGCGCGGCGAATTCTCGATGGTCCTCTGGGACGAGTCGAACGGCACGCTGCTGGCTGCCCGAGATCGCTTTGGCGTCAAGCCGCTCTACTACGCTCAGGTGGGCGACACGCTTTATCTGGCCTCCGAGGCCAAGGCGCTGTTTGCCGCCGGCGTGCCGGCGCGCTGGGATCACGAATCCTTCTTTCAGGTCTCGCACGTTTACTTCGATCAAGATCGCTCGCTCTTCGAGGGCGTGCGCCAGGTCCCGCCGGGCTGCTATCTGCTGGCCACGCGGCAGCATATGCAGGTCGTGCGCTACTGGGACTTCGATTACCCCAAGATCGGCGCTCCGCAAACACTGCGCAGCGAGCAAGAGCATATCGAAGAGCTCCGCGTCGCGCTCGATGAATCGGTCCGCATCCGCCTGAGGGCCGATGTACCGGTCGGTTGCTACCTGAGCGGCGGGTTGGATAGCTGCACGCTGCTGGGCATTGCCGCGCGGCATCATCCAGACCCCATCGAAGCCTTTACGCTCTGCTTTGACGTGGCGGAATACAATGAGCAAGCCGTGGCCGAGGAAATGGCCACGCTGGCAGGCGCTAACTTTCATCCGCTGCCGATCACGCAAACGCAACTGGCCGATAATTTCTCAGACTCGGTCTTCCATAGCGAAACGTTGGCGGCCAACCCACACGGCACGGCCAAGTACCTGCTGAGCGAAATGGTTCGCGACCACGGGTTTAAAGTGGTGTTGACCGGTGAAGGCTCGGACGAGATCTTTGGCGGCTATCCCCATTTTCGCCGCGACATGCTCCTCTATAACTCACACGGACAAGACCCCAAGGAGGTCGAGCGGCTGCTGGCCGAGTTGACCGACGCAAACCAGGTCTCGCGCGGCGTCCTCCTCCCTAGTGGCGAGCCTCTGCCGATGGAAAGCGTGCGACGGGCGCTTGGCTTTATTCCTTCGTGGATGGAAGTCCGCTCGTCGAACAGCATGCGCTACCGCCGGCTCTTCCGGCCGGAATTCATGCGCGAGTTTGCCGACCGCGATCCGTTCCGCGTTTTTCTCAATCGGTTCGACGTCGCCGGACAACTCACGGGCCGAGAGCCAGTGCATCAGTCCCTCTATCTTTGGAGCCGGACGATGCTGCCGAACTTTCTGCTGAACGTGCTGGGTGACCGGATGGAGATGGCCCATTCCATCGAAGGCCGCGTCCCCTTCCTGGATCACAAAGTGGTGGAACTAGTGCGCGACATGCCGGTGTCCATGAAAATCCGCGGCATGACAGAGAAGTACGCGCTGCGCGAAGCGGCCCGTCCGTACGTGACCGATACCGTTTACCGGCGGCAAAAGCATCCGTTTCTGGCGCCCCCTTCGGGTCTGGAGCAATCAGGCCGCTTGAGTCAGTTGCTGGAAGACACGCTCCGCGGTCCAGCGCTCGACGCGCAACCGTTCTTCGACCCCAAGAGCGTCCGCGGACTCCTGGACCTGATGCCCGGCTTCGACGACCAACGCCGCAGCGGCGCCAGCTACATCCTGACCCTGGTTCTGAGCGCGTGCATGATCCACGAGCGGTTTCAGTTGTAGGCGGTTTGCAGCCAACGTCCCTTGTACTCCCCTGTCCTACTAATTGGGCAAACGCACTCTCGCCCCCGGATCGCACGATGGAACTTCGTCAGCTCGGTAAGACAGAACTGAAAGTTTCGCCCGTTGCCTTGGGCTGTTGGCCGATTTCTGGCATGACCAGCCTGAACGTCAATGAGGCGGATAGCCTGGCAACGATTCGCGCGTCGATTGATAACGGCGTCAACTTCTTGGACACCGCGTATAACTACGGCCGCAATGGCGATAGTGAACGGTTAATCGCCCGCGCGCTCGGCCAAGATCGAGATCGCGTGGTGATTGCGACCAAAGGAGGTCTGCACTGGAGCCCGACCGGCGAGCGCGTTCACGACGCCCGACCGGAAACTCTCAAGCGCGAGTGCGAAGAGAGTCTAGCGCGACTGCAGACCGATCGCGTCGATTTGCTCTATCTGCACGCACCGGATCCGAACACGCCGCTGGAAGATTCCGCCGGCGCTCTGCGAGAGCTGCTGACCGCCGGCAAAACGCGCAGCGTGGGCGTGTCGAACTTTTCGCTTGCGCAACTGCAAGAGTTTGCGGCCATCTGCCCAATCACCGCCTGCCAGCCCCATTACAACATGCTGCAGCGCGAGATCGAGCAGGACATCCTGCCGTGGTGCGTGGCGCAGCAGGTGTCGCTGGTGATTTACTGGCCGCTGATGAAAGGATTGCTGGCCGGCAAGTTGCCGCGCGATCACGTATTTGCCCCAGGAGACGGACGGGCGAAGTACCCGATGTTCCAGGGCGAAGAGTGGCAGAAGACGCAAGATATGATCGACGCGCTGCGCGCGATTGCCGCCGAGTGCGGTAAAACGGTCGCACAAGTTGTGATCAATTGGACGATCCATCAACCCGGCATTACGGTAGCCCTCTGCGGCGCCAAACGGGCAGAGCAAGCGCGCGACAACGCCGGCGGCGCAGATTGGCGCCTGACGCCGGCGCAGCGCGCGGCAATTGACGAGGCGCTGCGCGTCCGCGGCCCGGCAGTCTCGCGCTCGGCGGTCTAGCAGCCTGTAGCTGGATTCCGTGACCGTCGAATGGCCAGGAATTAAACCTGCGCAGGTGGCAGATTCCTGCGCCGCATTCGGGGCTTGCTTTCGCTACAATCTTCGGCATGATTCCCGCCGCTTTGGATTCGCAGAATGGAAGCTCGCTGCCGCCGGTTTTGACGGGCGTGCTGCACATTCATGTGGCGTTTGACGTCGCCGGCGAAATCCGCTTGGAACAGGCCCGCAGATTGGCGCCGGCCGAATCACAGAGCTTGCCCCGGCGGCCGCGGACGCCCTCGTCAATCACCTACCGCCCTGCCCCGCTGGCGATTCAACTCCCCGCGGCACTATTGAAGCTCGCGGAGGTGGGCGAAGTCTCCGCTGCCTGCGAGGCGACCGTGTTCGATTTCGGCGCCGTCAGCGTGGCAATGCGGGTTCCATTTTCGCTCGCGCCCGTGGCAATCACCCGCTTGGCGCGCGGCCTGGCGGAACCGGCGGCGCTGGTTGACGCGGCGCGCCTGGCGTTTGCAGCGACGTTCGCAAAATTGCTGCCGGCCATGCGACAAGCGAATTGGAGCGAGCTGACGGAAGAGTACTTCGTGTTCGAGTTGCCTCCGGGCCAGCCGCTGCCGGCGCCGCCGGAATTGATCGCCGAGCATGGCGCCTGGCTGGCGGGCGTGGTGCGCCTGGAAGATGGTCCGCTCAGTCAGCAAGAGATCGACGAGGCCTTGCGGCAGCGGATCAGTTACAGCCCTACCGATCTGTTTGTGCCGGAGTGGTCGGCGGCTGTGCTGATCGATCATGATTGCGGCGAGACGCTGCAAACGATCGAGTTCGCCAATCTGCAGTTGCTGGAGTTCCGCTTTTTGGACGAGCGTCTCGATCGCCGGCTCTCGGACGCCTACCGGCTGATCCAACCGCTGACCAGATCCATGCTCCCCTTCTGGCGCATGCACGGTCGCTCACTGCGGGCGCTGGGCGAGCTGCGAATGGAGGCGAACGACGTCTTCGAGCGGACCGGCAACGTGCTGAAGCTGGTCGGCGATCAATATCTGGCGCGCGTCTACCGAATGCTGGCCGCGCGATTTCACTTGGAGAGTTGGGAGCAGAGCATCGAGCGCTCGCTGCGCACCGTCGAAGGCGTCTACGGCGTGGTCTCGGATCAGGCGACTGTGTTTCGCGCGGAGTTCATGGAAGCCGTCGTCATCGTGTTGATCGGGATGGAAATCGTACTCCACTTCGTGGGCTGATCGCTCGCTGCGCGCGTTCTAGAGCGGCTTCGCGGGCCTCGAAATTAGTAATCTGCGCAAACTTCGGGCGGAAATTCTCGATTTCGGAATTCCGTCCGATATTGGCCCCGTTTGGCCTCAAAAAGACCCCTCCGCGGGTTTTACCCTAGGGGTGAACACAGGACAAAAGGCCTTAATCCGTAAGCACTTAGGCTGCGACTATTGACAGCACAAATCCCCCAAGCATAATCGAAATCTCGCTGCTAAACCGGGCGCCAGTCGCCTCCCCGCAAATCACCTAAGCGTCCCAGCCTCGCGTTCGTGAGCATTCGCTGAGTGATTAGCAGCAACCGTCTCCATTCCACGTTTGAACATCAGAAGAAGGACCACAGAATGAAGAACCTCCGTAATGCTTGTGCTGTGTTGGCTTTGGTCGCCGCAATGGGCGTTTCGGCCTCGGCCGCTGACCTGTCGATCTCGAAGTCGAAGCTCGGCAGCATGGGCCTGAGCGGCATGCAGTCGATGTCGGACCAGGACGGCGCCGCCGTTCGCGGTAAGTTGGCCGTCGCTTACGGCTTCTCCGGCTCGAACGTCCTCGGCAACAAGGGTGGCAATGGTTACCTGGCCGTCGGCAACAACGTCGCTGGTGGCGCCTCGGGTAGCGTTTCGTTCGCTGCTTACAAGGTTGGCTGCTTCACCGTCGCCGGCATCGGCGGCAGCTTTGGTGGCTCGGTCGCGTTTGCCCACTAGTTCTCCGCTTACAAGTTGGGATGTCTGATTCGTCAGATGTCCTTAATCAAATAAAGCGACCCTGCTGCCACAGTGGCACGCAGGGTCGCTTTTTTTATGCGCTTTGGTCACTCACTAGCTCCCCAGATGGGAAGACTAGTAGATGATACCGCAGCCGACGTTGAAACCGACCATGTTCAGCATCATATCCGCGGCACTGGCCGAGGACGTTGCGACGTTGTTGTTAAAGAACGAGGTTGTCGTCGAGGCGGCGCCGGCGACGCAGTTGGAATTCCAGTACTGGTATTCCGCGGCAGTGCGAATGAACGCCCGGCCCGGCATCCAGCGGAGCTGGTGCTCCCACTGCAAGCCCAACTGAACTTCCGCGATAAACATGCTGCCGTCGCCATCGGCAAAGGCGCCATTGATGCCGGTCCCTACGCCAGCCCCATTCAGGACCTGAGCGTGCGTTTCCGCAGCGGCGGTGCCGGAACCGAACAAGAACGAATAACGGTTCGACGCGAACAGGCTGAACGGGCTGTCGCCAATGGCATGCGTGCCGTAGGCGCCAAACGTGAAACCGGCGCCGTTAAACCGTGAGGCGGCAAATGCAGAGCTAGTCACGATATCCGAGCCAGTAAAGCTCGTGGCGGAAAGGAACTGCTGGTTCTTGAGGGCGCCGTAGCGGAAACCGCCAAAGCCCCACAGGTTCCAGCGGCGACCCACAAAACGGCGTTGGAGCTCAATATCCGCCGTGTAAGCACGGAAGTTGTTCGACGAATTCAGGCCTGGCTGCGAGAGCAAGGGATTCGAAGGAGCGAAGCCCGTCGTCCAAGCCTGGGCGTCCCAGTAGCGGCCCACAAGCCCCCAGCGACAGCCCTGGATACCCAATGTCAATCGCGGGGCAACCAGGTAATAATTCGGATTACCGCCGCCAATCTGGCTGATCGGTCCACCCAAGCCGCCGGCGCCAATGCCGTTGAACGTGCCGACGCCACTGACTTGTGGCCAGAAGAACGTCGATTCCGCCAAGGCGATTACCGAGCAGGTTGGACCTGCACTGCAGTCCATGCAGCAATCAGGCGCGCACGGCGTTGTATCGTAAATGCTGGTCGAGCCAGTTTGTGGCCGCGGAGCCACGGCGGCCGGAGCGGGAGCCGCAGCCGCTGGATCGGCGTCTTCAGACAGGAAGTCGTTCTCTTCCGCGTATGAAATCGGGGCGGCTTCGCCACGGTAATAGCTGGTGGGCAACTCGCTTAACTTCAGAGCGCGCGGAACCTGGCTGAAAGCCTGGTTCGGCGCGGCGCACGCGAGAGCCACGGCCGACAGCCATAGCCATTTCTTGTTCAGCGACATGTTTACTCTCTCCCTAGAGATCATTCCGCACTGCTGCCGTACTCTCAGCAGCGACGGAACAATTGTGAATATTCTCCGTGAAACACAACGACCGCCGCGGACTCAGTCCGCGGATCGAAACGCACGGCTCTTGATTACGCGTCGCCATTGCAGCGTTCGCACTGCAGCGATTGCAAACGTGTTTGTCCGAGCGAACCTATCGGTCGGAGAATTCATCGTCGCAAGCATCAGACGAATCCATCATTGCAATCGACGCTGCTAGGATGGTCAAAAACCGAATCCCTAGAACGAGCGTAGCATTCCATGCGATCGTAGCGCGGGGGCTTTACGGATGCGATAATCACAATCGCAAACCCCGATACGCGCGCAGCATTCCGAGCGACTGGTATCCGCGGTCGCGACTGTTGCGTACGGTCATGACAGGCATGCGCGGTCGCAGCTAGCGCGTGCTGTCTCCGCAGGCGCGACGCGCAGAATCGCGCCGCGTCCGAACTCCGCGCCAGCTCCTAAGTCGCGCATTTGCGGAACGCCCCGCAAGGGGTGGTTCCCTACGCGCCGCGCGGCTCGACCCTGACATTCCGCACGACCGCGGAATCAATCCGGACGCCGTAAGCGCGCCGGCTAAATCCGTGCACCCGGCTCCTTCGTTCTTCGCCGGCGCCACCGGACCGACGACAGCCCCTCCGACTGGGCAAATGCCGCCTGAAACGACTGCATTGATCCGATCAAACCGCACAACCGGAATGCCGCCAACCGGGGCGTAAATTCAGGAGCCACCGGCATCGTAAGAGCGAGCGTAGCAGACGTTGCAACCGGTCCGGTCGGGACATTGCGCGCCTGCGCTTTCCACCGGTCCGCTCAGGCGGAAAGTTCCGCTGTTTCCGGCACTGCTGTAGGGCGTGAAACGGTTGTGTCGCTGCGCCGTGGACGCGCGGACGCCAGACGGCAAAAAGTGGCGCAACCGCAGCCATGTCGGCGCTAACGCGTGTGTGGAAACTGCAGGATGTTCCGCGACTTCGCAAGACTCTGGCGCTCGCGAATCTTCTCTTTGATCTTCAATAGCGTGCCGATCTGTTTAACCGGGCGCCGGTTTTTCGGCACATACGTCGCGTTTAGTCGCCGCAAGTTCGATCAACAAAAGCCGCACGTACGGACGCAAGGATTGGCAACGCCTGGCTGGGAGCTGGCCAGGGTTGTGTCCTCCGGATGGCCACCTGCAATTGTTCACCCGCTCGCCACGGCGAGTAACGAAGGAAGAGGAACATGGACCGTTCCAGCGCAACGACCACTGGCGCCAGATCCGCCGCAGGCAGGCTACGGCCAGCCGCCGGTCGGCTATCGATCCTGGTGGCGCTCATCAGCTGCACAACCGCGGCGGCGAACGCGCAAGACGTAGCGTCCCACCCATCGGGCGCAGCGGCTCATGCGCAAGGCGCGGCCGGGGAATCGCAGTTCATTGGTTTTCAATCAACGCTAACGCGGACGCAGTACCGTTCGCTCAGCCGCTTCAACGAGCGCCGCACGGCGCGTCAAATCGCTCGCACGCCCGGAGCCTGGGCCTCGCGCGTGCCCGTAGACGCTTACGGTCGTCCGCTCGGCGGTCAGCCGAGCCTGCTGGCCCAACAGCCCGAACCTCATTGGAGCACCGGGGGGCAATCTTCCGCGGTGCGGTTGACCAGTGTCACACAGCCGATGGACGCCGCCGCTGCCCAGACACAACAGCCAGACGGCGCCAAGGAGCCAGAAACTTACGGTGCGAAGCCGGTCGACAATACGCTGGAATTCTTGCGTCGCCAATCCGTGCTGCTGAAGCGCGGCGAAAGCCAGTTCGACACGGGCGCCGTATTTACGAACTTTGATTTCGATTTTCCGGTGCCGATTGTCGGCGGCATCGCCCGCGCGGACTTGCGACAGCGCCTGCTCTATACGCCCTTGGCGTATCGCTACGGTCTGACAGACCGCGTGCAGGTCTATACCTCGTTGCCGGTTGGTTGGGCGAATGGCCAGACGTCAATCGTGGGGCAGAGCCAATCCGTCAATCAAGGTGGGCTGGGCGACCTGAACGCCGGCTGCAACGTCAAGCTCCGCGAAGGTCAGACCTGCTGTCCTGAAGTCATCGGCACGTTTGGCTTTACCGCGCCGACGGGCGTCTATACGTCTCCCATCTTCGCCACGGTGCCAGGCGCCGGACTGGGTCAAGGGATGTGGGCCATCAACACGCAACTGTTGCTGATCAACGTCTACGACCCAGTGGTGATCTTCTACGGCGGCGGTTACCGCCATCTGTTTGAGCGCGAATTCAATAGCATCCTGTACGCGGCCGGCGAGCAGTTCAATTACCAGATGGGCGTCGGCTTTGCGGTCAACGAGCGCGTCACGCTGAGCAGCGCGTTCCAGGGCTACTACATTACGGACACCTATATCAACCGAGAACGCATTCAGGGGTCGAACATCGAGCCAATGACGATGCGATTTGCGGTCACGATCACCCGGCCGAAACGGATCATCGAACCGTTCGCCATGTTCGGCCTGACCGAGTTCGCCCCCAAGGCGTCGGTCGGCATCGTGGTGACGTTCTACTAAACCTGCAAACGCAATCGCCAAGAAGTATCCTGCAAAGGACATTCGTTGACATGAAAGTACAAATTTGCGGCGTCTGGAAGCGGCTCGCCACGGCGGGCGCGCTGGCCTGCCTGACGGTGGCAACGCCCCGGGTTGGCGTTGCGCAAAACACGATGCGCGCCCCGGTGCGCGATCCGCAGCGGTTTATCGCCGCCCGCGTCTGGAGCTATCAAGAGCTGCAGCGCATGAACGTCGTGATGCAGGGGACAGACTACTCGTGCGGCGCCGCGGCGATGGCCACGATTGCCAAGTACTATTGGGGCGATAACGTCGACGAGAAGTACTTCTTGGACCGCCTGGCCAAGTTGGAATTCACCAAGGCAGAGCTTGAGGATCGTATCAAAAACGGCCTGACACTGACCGATCTTCGCAACCTGGCCCACAAATCTGGCTACGAGGCCGAAATGGGCAAACTCAGCTTTAACGATCTAGCCAAGGCCAAGGTGCCGCTGATTGTCGGTCTGAAAGTGGACGACTACGATCACTTTGCCGTCTACCGCGGCACGGATCTGGTCTACGTCTACCTGGCGGACTCGTCGCGCGGCAATGTCCGGACCGAAGTGCCGGAATTCGTCCGTCAGTGGCAAGCCAACGCCGTGCTGGCCGTGGCGAAGCCTAACACACCCATCAAGACGATCAACCCACTGGCGATTACAGGCAATGAAGTCTACCGCGGAGCGCTCAACCGGCAGACGATCCGGCGAAATGCGCTCGCGCCGTCGATCCCATTCCCGGTTCCGTCCGGGCCATAAACTGGGGCGTCTTGGCGTCTAGTTCAGCTCGATCACAGGCGCGGCCGCCTCGTCAACCATCCATTGGCGGCGCACGCCGAATCGCAGGCACAGATACGCCAATAGCCCAATCGGGCCGAGCAAGAATGTTCCCAGCAGGCAGGGCACGACCATTAAATGAGGGATCTTTAACCGCCGGGCGTCGCGGACTTCCCAGCTGCCGATGAACAGATCGAACGCCAGGTAGTGGATCCAGCCGCCCAAGAGCAGGGCATCGACCTGGAACAAGCCCTTCACGCCAGCCAGGCTATTAAAGGCGGAAAAGCCCCCCGGCGCTTCGGCGAAATTGCTCACCATCAGCGCCATGTAAATCACCGCCAGTGCCGCGGGCAGCACAATTGGGGTGATGAGTGCCGTGGTCCAGCGCCAACCCGGCAAAAAGACCAACAGCAGCCACCCAGGCATCACGAGCGCGCCAGCGGCTGAAAAGAGCGATTCCAAATTCATGCGCGTGGTCTCAGAATAGAGGGCCGCTTGAAGTAGCGATTAAGGGTCCGCTCGTCGCAGAGGTGAGTATACCGATCCATTTCGCAGGCCGCCCTGAAGGACCGGGCGCTGGCATAGGCCTTTGCCCATCCGACTTATCGGGGAACGCCGCTCTCATTTCCAAAGTGACTATCGGTAGGGATGACGGAATCCGACGATCGCCCGGCATCTCCGGGTTTTTCGGATTCGTTAGGCTGCGGGCACTTTGGATTCACCGACTCCAGAGGAGGAGGTCGGCCGCCACCACTCCACGGATTGCCTGCCACCGTACAATAATCGTGTCGTACACTATCATGATCGCAAGTTCCGACTGTACCGATTTTGCACACGTCCTGCGGGAGCATTTGATGCGCACGCATTGCTTACTATTCTGCACGCTGATGGCCGCCGCGGTGCTGGCCTGCCCAGCAACGAGCCACGCTCAACAAACGCTCCGCTCTGCCCCAACGGCAACGGGCCCTGTCAAACCGGCCGCTACGGCCGCGCCTTCCAAGGCTGAGGCCGAACTCCGCGCCGCAACCACGGCTTATCGCGCTGCGCTCGATAGCGGAGATATTGACGCCATCGCCGCCTGCTGGACCGCCGACGCTGATTTCGTCGACCAGATGGGGCGCGTCTACCAGGTGCAAGCCGGCCTGGAACGAGCCAAGCGCCTAGCGCACGAAGAGACGCACATCGCCCACCTGGCGCCCAAGACCGAATCGCTCTCCATTAGGTTCGTCACGCCTGACGTGGCGATCGAGGATGGCGAGTTCTTGCGAACCGGAGTCAAAGGGGGCCAATCTCCGACTGGTCTCTACACGGCTGTCTGGGTCAAACGCGAAGGCAAATGGCTGATCGACGGCCTGCGCGAGTCCCCGGTTCGTACCACTTCCATGACAGAACCACTCAAGAGTCTGGAGTGGATGATCGGAGATTGGGCTTCCGAAGGGACCGAACGCACGGCCGAGATCTCAGCCCGTTGGGCCGGCGGCAAGAACAGTATCTTGGTGCAGATGAAACTTCAGAATAAAGGGGGCGAGCCCGTCACTGGCATGCAGTTGATCGGCTGGGACCCGTCGCAAGCTAAGATTCGCTCGTTCCTGTTCGACTCGCGCGGAATCTTTGTCGAGGGAACCTGGACCAACGAAGGGGACGGTTGGGTCGTCGACGCGACCGGCGCCTTTCCCAACGGTAAGCGCACGTTGTTCACCAAGCTCTATAGCCGGATCGACGACAACACAGCCATCTGGGAATCCATCGATGACACCGAAGGACTGCCCGGCGGCGAAGCCCGTTTGAAGCTGATTCGGAAACAGTCCAAGAAATAAGACCAGCAGCCGCGCTGCTCAACTTTTTGTGGAAGCGGAATAGGAGCGATTTATCATGGGCACAAATCTGAGTCACAACGCGAAATCGCATTGGACCGCCGCCTTGCTGGCGACCAGCGCGATGCTCTTTTCACTGGGCCATGCCCAAACCACCTGGGCTCAAGCCGCGCCCAAGACAAAAGCCCCTGCAGCCAGCTCCACGGCCCCGGCCAAGCCCGCCCCCAAACCGGCCGCTTTATCCGCTGCGGATATCGCCGCCAAGAACGACATTCTGAAGAGCAGCGCCTGGCAGGAAACCTCGCACAATTTCGACCAGTGGCTCTCCGCCCAAACGATTTATGAGCCTTCGCAGGTCAAGCAGATCAAGCGGCGGATGTCGCTCGGGGTTGAACGGATGACACCAGCGCAGTTGCTACGCTTTCAATCGGACATTCAAGAGAAGCTGGAAGTCCTGAACAGTTCCGAGGCCAAGCAGGCAGGCGCCTATCTGGCTGAGACATTCTCGGTCGCGTCGCCGGCCTACGCACGCAAGATTCGGGCAAAGCTGCCGGACGTATTGACGATGACAGCCGCGCAGATCAACCAACAGCTTGACGTTTTCGCATCCAAGCACGCCGCTACACTGGCGGCTCAAAAGACGTTCGAATCCGATCGGCAGCAGTCGATCGCCTATAATGAGGCCCAGATCACGGCGATGCGCGAAGAGAGCGATCGGGCGCTCGCCCGCGCTTCGGCCGGATCAGCCGGCAGTGGCAAGAGCGGCGGCTACTCCTCTGCACGCGATTACTTCCCGAACGTCGGCAACGATGGCCCGTTTGGCCCCGGCACCTCCTACGGCGGCGGCTTCGGCGGCTTTGGATTCTTTTAATCGAAACGAAACAGGCCCTTACTCCGGCTCGCCGATTTCTTCTTGCAGGCGGAACCAGCGTTCTTCTGCGTCGGCGAGTTGCGTTGTCAGGGTCTGAACTTCGTTGTGCAAGCGGAGCGCTTCGGCCGGGTCGGTGGCCGCCAGGAGTTTCTCGTTGGCGATTTTCTTTTCGCCATCCAGCCGCGCGATCGTCCGCTCCATCGTGGTGATTTCCTTGCGAACCTCTTTTTCCGTTCGCTGGGCCGCTCGCGGAGCTGGCTTGGGCGCTTTGCCCACGCTGGCCGGCGCCTTGGCCATTTTGGACTTCTGCTCGCGCTCGCCGTCGTCGATCTCCTTGGTAACCGAATAGAGATAGGCGTCGTAGTCGCCGCGGTAGGCTACCATCCGTCCATCTCGGACCTCGCCAATACTGGTGGCGACGCGCTTCATGAAGTGCCGGTCGTGGCTCGTAAAAATTACCGTCCCTTTGTACGCAATCAACGCCTCGGCCAGGCCTTCGACCGTATCGACGTCGAGATGATTCCCCGGCTCATCCAAGACCAGCACGTTGTATTGACTGAGCAGCAGACTGGCCAGGCAGAGTCTTGCCCGCTCTCCACCGGATAGAACCGAAATCTTCTTTTTCACTTGCTCGCCGCGGAACAGCAGCGCGGCGGCGACGTCCAGGATCTCTTGATTCTTCGTGCCGGGCGCGGCGTTGTATTCCAGATAGTCCAACACGGTCTTCTGCTCTGGCAGGCTGGTGTAAACGTGCTGCGCGTACGTGCCGATCTGGCATCCGTAACCCCAGCGAAGTTCGCCGGCGAGCGGCTCCAGCGATCCGACCACGGTGCGCAAGAACGTTGTCTTGCCCTGGCCATTGTCTCCCACAATCGCCAGACACGACCCATGATCGAATTCCAAATCAATCCCGGCCGCGATCTCTCGCTCGGGGTAGCCAATCGTTAGCCCCTTGCAGCGTAGCGCCGGCCCTTTGCGCGGTTCGACCATCGGGGGGCGAATGTTTACGGTCGGTTCGTCGCTGTCAACTTCGACCAATTCCAGCTTCTCGAGCTGCTTGCTCTTGCTCTTGGCCCGCGTGGCCGTGCTGGCCCGAGCACGGTTCTTGGCAATAAACTCTTCTAACTGGCGACGCTTGGCCAGCGTGCTGGCGTTGGACCTTTCGTCGTGTTCGCGGCGATCTTTCTCATACTCCAGATAGGCTTCGATCTTGCCGGGGAACATGGTCAGCTTGCCGCGCGCCAGGCTCAGCGTTTGCGTGCAGGTTGCCATCAAGAACGCGCGATCGTGCGAGACGATCAGGCAGGTTTCCTGATAGTCGCGCAAGAAATGCTCGAGCAGAATCTGCGTCCGCAAGTCCAAGAAGTTCGTCGGTTCATCCAGCAGCAGCAAATTCGGTTCATGTAGCAACAATGCCGCGAGCTTCAATCGCGTTTGCCAACCGCCCGAGAGCTTGGCAACGGGACCTTCCAGGTAGGCGCCCTTCAGTTCGAACTGGCCGGCCACCTCGCCACATTTCCAATCTGGCTGGCTGCTATCGCGCATCAGGAAGTCGATACCTGTCTCACCGGCCTGAAACGGATCGTGCTGTCGCAAGTAGCCCAGACGCAGCTTGGGATGGCGAACGATCTGTCCGCGATCGAGTTCTTCGTCCCCCAGCAAAACTCGCAGCAGCGTGCTTTTTCCCGCGCCATTCCGGCCGACGAAGCCCACCTTGGCGTTATCGGTCAATGTCGCCTCGGCTCCGTCGAGGAGGATCTGATCCCCGTAACTCTTGTGAGCGTTTTCGATCTGAAGAAGCACGGCCATAGCGGACAAATCCTTACGCGAACAACGAAACAACAACGCCTAATAATTACGCTTTAACGCGGTAACCCAGTTTACTTAGGACCTGTCGCGCCCGCTCCAGGTGATTTCCTTGCAGCTCAAGCTGCTCCTCCTGAAACGTTCCGCCGGCGCCACATGCATTCTTGAGCTCAGTCAAAAGATCCGCCCGCTGGTCCCCCGTCGTTTGCAGGCCGCGGACCAGGGTGACCACTTTTCCCTTCTTGCGTTTCTCAATTGCCAGCTGCAGCGTTTGTTCCCCGGGAGGCGTCTGCGGCACCGGCAGTGGCGGGCACTTGCACTCGCTCTCGAGCGCGCCACATCGATCGCATTTCGGCGGACGATCAAACGGCGTCCCGGCAAACAAACGCATTCGATCCGCTCCACACTTTCGGTCTGTTGCAACCGGTCAACCAACGCTCGGAATTCCCTGCTACCCGGCGATCTTTTCCAATTCTTCCCACCGCTGGTAGGCGCTCGCTAGTTCGTCTTCCAGCCGTTTGAGGCTCGCCTGGCTTTCTGCGATTCGCTCCCCGGGCTGCTGATAAAACTGCGGTTCGGCCATTGCCTCGTGCATCTCGCCGATGCCCACCTCCAGCTTTTCGATCTTCCCGGGCAAGTTCTGTAGTTCCTGATTTTCCTTAAAACTCAGCTTCCGTTTCTTAACGGCGGTGCGCGACTCGGCGGAATCGGGAATCTTTTCGCCAGTCTTTTTCGCTGCTGCCTTAACGGATTCGGACGCTCGATCGGCGCCACGGCGCGAGGACTCCGACGCCGCTCCCTTTTTTGCGGGCCGTTGACGCAGCCAGTCGTCGTAGCCGCCGACGTATTCTCTAACCTGACCATCGTCAAAAACGATCGTGCTGGTCACGACGTTATTCAGGAACTCGCGATCGTGGCTGACCAGCAGCACCGTCCCCTCGAACTGGATCAATCGCTCTTCCAATAGCTCCAGCGTTTCGGTGTCGAGATCGTTCGTCGGCTCATCCAGCACCAGCACGTTGGCCGGTTTGGCGAATAGCTTGGCCAGCAACACCCGGTTGCGCTCGCCCCCCGAGAGAAACTTGACCTGCGTCCGGGCGCGTTCCGGATTGAACAAAAAGTCTTGCAGATAACCCACTACGTGCCGGGGCTTACCGCCAACCTGCACGGTGTCGTACCCGTCGCCGACGTTTTCCTGTACCGAGGCTTCGTCATTCAATTGCTCGCGCAACTGGTCAAAGTAGGCCACTTGCAGGTTGGTGCCCAGTTTGACGCGCCCCTGCTGTGGCTTGAGTTTGCCGAGCAGAATCCGCAACAGCGTCGTCTTGCCGGCGCCATTGGGGCCGATCACGCCGATCTTGTCACCGCGCATCACGCTGGTGCTAAAGGTGTCCACAATCGAGCGATCGCCATACGCGAACGAAATCTTGTCTACGTCGGCCACCAGGGCGCCGCTGCGCTGCCCCTCTTGAATGGCAAGCTGAACTTTGGCGGTTGGGCCCTGACGCTCCGAGCGAACGCGCCGCATTTGCTCTAATGCCCGAACGCGGCCTTCGTTGCGCGTGCGACGCGCTTTGATTCCTTGCCGAATCCAGACTTCTTCTTCAGCCAGGCGTTTATCGAAGAGCTCGTTCTGCTTTTCTTCGGCGTGGAGCGCGCCCTCTTTGCGGACCAGGAATGTGTCGTAATCGCACGACCAATCAAACAGCCGGCCGCGATCGATCTCAAAGATCCGATTGGCCAGCTTCCGCAAAAACATCCGGTCGTGCGTGACAAAAATCAGCGTTCCATTCCAGCGCGCCAGAAAATCTTCGATCCAGGTGATCGCTTCCACGTCCAAATGATTCGTCGGCTCGTCCAGCAGCAGCAGGTCTGGCGCGGTGACCAGCGCGCGGGCCAGCAGCACGCGACGTTTCATTCCCGAAGACAGTTCCGTGAACTCGGCCTCGACCGGCAATTCCATCCGCGAAGTGATCTGCGCTACCAACTGCTCGCGCTTCCAAGAGGGATCGGTCGAGTGTTCTTCGGCCGGCCATGCCCCGGATACCACGTCTAGGACGCGGCCCGCCACGGCGCCTGGGATATCCTGTGGCAGCAAGGCGATTCGGGCGCCTTGCGTGACCAGAACCTGTCCGCTGTCCGGTTCCATTTCGCCCAACAGCAGCCGCATAAAGGTCGTCTTGCCAGCGCCGTTACGGCCCAGTAGACCGATTTTCTGGCCGACCTCGATCTGGCATGAGACGCCATCCAGCAACGACGGCCCGCGGAACCGGATATCGACGTCGCGAAGCGTAATCAGAGCCATGAGAGCGAGCTGAGGCGAAGGCTGGCGATTGTGGGCCGGCCCCAGGCGGGCGACGGCGGAAGGAACTGAATAAGGCCGCTTGCGTGCAAGCAGCCAGGGGCGCCCCAGGGAAAAAGCCTGAATCGCACCGCCCAAACGAGCGAACGAATCGGCCCTGTCGGGGCCACAGACTCATTCATACCGAAAATGGGCCCGAAAGGGGAGACGTCTCGGCGACTCTCAGGCGGAGATCAAGGCAAAATCGCGGCGGTTTTCCGCCAGAAACCGCCGGGCATCCATGAAATGGCGTCACTGGCCCAGTGAGATTGGCCCAG
>Ga0105047_10003957_pt1 | contig 25991 bp, 24 predicted proteins | sample MAT04_FD_78384 | JGI IMG/M metagenome (GOLD analysis project Ga0105047, IMG submission 78384) | Freshwater microbial communities from Lake Fryxell liftoff mats and glacier meltwater in Antarctica - MAT-04 (megahit assembly) | ecosystem: Environmental > Aquatic > Freshwater > Ice > Liftoff...
ACGGCAACGGCAACGGCAACGGCAACGGCAACGGCAACGGCAACGGCAACGGCTGCCGCGACGACGATCACTCCGCAGCTCGTCATCCAGTCGTTCGTGTTCTTGATCGATGCGCCGGTCATTGCCGGGCAGCCGATCGTGATCACCAATCGCGACGGGGCCGACCACACCTTCTCCGATGTCGACGACTCGTTCGAGGCATACGTTGCGGCCGATGCCACCACCACGTTCGTCATCGACAGACCCGGCACCTACGACATCTGGTGCAGGATCCACCCCGACATGCGTACTACCCTGACCGTCGGCTGATCGCTGGGGCGGTGTCGTATCGTGGCCCGGTGCTGTCGTCTCGTGACCCCTACCTCACCGCCAAGCTGCAGGGCTTCGGCACCACGATCTTTGCCGAAATGTCGGCGCTGGCCGTGGCCACCGGCAGCATCAACCTTGGGCAGGGCTTCCCCGACACCGATGGCCCGCGCGAAGTGCTGGACGCCGCCATCGCGGCCATCAACGGCGGCCTTAACCAGTACCCGCCAGGGCCGGGGATGCTGGTCCTGCGGCAGGCCATCGCCGCGCACCAGCAACGGTTCTACGGCCTCACCTACGACCCTGACGGCGAGGTGCTGGTCACCGTCGGGGCCACCGAAGCGTTGGCCGGTGCGCTGCTGGGCATGCTCGACACCGGCGACGAGGTGGTGGTCTTCGACCCCATGTTCGACAGCTACGCCCCGTGCATCGCCCTGGCCGGCGCAGTCGCGAGGCCGGTGCTGCTGCGCCCTCCGCACTATGCGTTCGACCCCGACGAACTGCGCGCAGCCGTCACGCCTCGGACGAAGTTGATCCTGCTCAACACCCCGCACAACCCGACCGGGCGGGTGTTCTCGATGGAGGAGATGCAGCTCATTGCCGGCATTGCCATCGAACACGACCTGTTGGTGCTCACCGACGACGTGTACGAGCATCTGGTGTTCGATGGCGCGCAGCACATCGCGATGGCCACCCTGCCGGGTATGCGCGAGCGCACGCTCAGCATCTCCAGCGGCGGCAAGACGTTCAACACCACCGGGTGGAAGATCGGCTGGCTGTGCGGCCCGCCGGCGATGGTGCAAGCCGCGCGCACTGCGAAGCAGTTCCTCACGTATGTGGGCGGCGGCCCGTTCCAACCCGCCATCGCGGTTGGCCTGGGCCTGCCCGACGCGTTCTTCCATGGAGTCGCCGCCGACTTACAGGCGATGCGCGATCGCCTGCTACCCGGACTGGTGGAGGCCGGGTTCACCGTCTACCCCACCAGCGGCACCTATTTCGTCACCGTCGACATCCGCCCGTTGCGGCCCGACGGCGACGGCATGGCGTTCTGCCGTGCGCTGCCGCACCACTGTGGTGTCGTCGCGATCCCCAACGAGGTGTTGTACGCGAACAAGGCCGAGGGCCGGCACCTGGTGCGCTTCGCGTTCTGCAAACGGCCAGAGGTGATCGACGAAGCGGTCACCCGTCTCAAGACGCTCGGCAACCGCTCCGGCTGACCCGCAAACGCAACCGCGTCAGCGGCGGTCGGGCAGGAAGCGGAAGCGGTCGCGAACCGCCGCAACCGTCGCGGGCTCGATGTCGGCGAACAGGATGGTCTCGCCCTGCGAGCCGGTTGCCAGCAGTTCGCCGAGCGGATCGATGATGCGGCTGTCGCCGACGTACTGCAGACCGCCACCTTGTCCAACACGGTTGCACCCGACCACGTAGGCCTGGTTCTCGATGGCACGGGCCTGGAGCAATGCCATCCAGTGCGACCGTCGCGGCTCGGGCCAGTTGGCCGGCACGAGGTAGAGGTCGGTGGTCGGGGCGAGACCCCAGAACTCGTCGGCGAAACGCAGGTCGTAGCAGACGAACAGGCTGATGCGGAGCCCCTCGATCTCGACCTGTACGAACTGCGTGCCGGGCCGGAAATGGCGATCTTCACCAGCGAAGGTGAACGGATGGATCTTGCGATACCGGTGCACGGTGCCGTCAGGCCCGGCGAGCACGAAGCTGTTGGCCGGACGGGTGTCGGTTGGGTCGGTGCCGGCCGGGATCTCCGGACAACTGCCGCCGACCCACACTCCGTGCAGCGCAGCCTGGGCGATCAGGAACTGCGACGAAGGGCCGCCCTCGGGCTCACCCAACGAAGGGTCGTCGACCGCGAACCCGGTGGAGAAGGTTTCGGTGAGGAGCACCAGTTGGGCACCTCCGGCGGCTGCCGCTGAAATCATCGGTGCCAGCCGCGTGAAGTTGGCTGTCCGGTCGTTCCAGACGATGTCGTGCTGCACCGCGGCGAGTCGCATCTCCGAATCGTACGTCACGCTTCGTGGTTGTCGTAGGGTTGCCTTCTGATGCAAGAGCTACGGACAGAGCCCCGCCAACGACGCAGCCAGCAGTCCATTGACGCAATCCTCGACGCGGCGGAGCGTCTGATCCACGACCAGGGCCAGGTCAGCTTCACGGCTGCCGAGCTCGCCACTGCTGCCAGTATGTCCATCGGGCGCGTGTACTACTGGTTCGCCGACATCCCGGCGGTCGTCGCCGCGCTCGTGGAGCGAACGGTCAACAACATGGTCGGCGTGCTCGATGAGTCGCTGCGTAGCGAGCAGCAGACCTCAACGCCGCTGATGGTCGAACGTGTCGTCGGCGCGTTGTGCGACCACCTCGACAAGAACCCGGCCACGGTGGTGCTCGCGGTTTCCGGTGGCCCGCACGGCCAGGGCGGCCCGCTGTTCCGCAAGATGATCGACCTGGTGTCGCCGGTGGTGGGTGACCGTGTGCCGAACGTGCCGCAGGCCGAGACCGATCTCGTGGGACGCACCGCTGTGGGCATCACGCTCGGGATGCTGCACGACTACACGCGCGCCGGTGAGGGCAAGGCGCTCCTGCGCCAAGAGCTCATCTATGTGCTGTCGGCGTGGCTCTACGCCCGGTACCCCTCCAGCACCGATGCCGTGTGGTCGGACCCCACCTACCCGCTGCGTCCGTCGCGAGTACCCAGTCTGGGGCCCTTCACTCAGTCGCGTCCGGTCTGGCCAGCGCTGGCCCCCGACGAACCGATGGCCGAACCCGACCCCGAGCCCGCGAGCGAATAGGCCAGCTGCGGCTCGGATGCTGTCGTGCCGGCGCCGACATGGGGTGTGCGCCACCGCCAGATGGCGAAGCACGCCCCGCCGGTGATGATCGGCAACAGGAACGTGAGTGCTCGATAGGTCAGCACGGCCGCCAGCACGCTGGCCTCGGCACCGCCGAACTGGCTGAGCAAGGCAGCCAACCCGATCTCGGTGATGCCGATGCCGCCGGGAATGGGCGTCAGCGCGACCGCAAGGCGGACGAGGCCGAACGCGATCAGCAACTGCGCGGTGGACACCACACTGTCGTCGATCCCGAACGCGCGGACCACCGCCAGTTGCTTGGCGACGACCATCATCTGGTCGGCCACCGAACCGAGCAGAATCCTGATTCCGCGCTGGACCACCAACTGGCGGGCCTCGGCGCCGGCCCGTTCGGCCAGCGACGGCAGGTGCGTGTCGGGCAGTCGCGGCACGCGCCGGCGCAGCGTCGCCCACGGCCGTTGTAGCCGCTCACCGAGCCACACCGCCGCTCGCGGGTGCCACAGAATGCCCCACCACAGCACCGTCGAGGCGCCGATCACCACCACCGCCACCACACTGGCCACTGCGAACACGCGCCGATCCACCACCTCATCGGCCGCGCCGAACGTGCCCACCACGGCCACGACCAGCGTGATGGCCCACAGCTTGTAGGCGGCGATCACGTTGAGGGCGACCACTGTCACCCCGACCGAGACATCGGGGACCCGCCAGCTGCGCAGCATCGCGATGCGCAGGCCGGTGCTGACCGGGCCGCTTCCAATGATGGTGTTGTTCGCTGCGGTGGCGGCCTGCTGCACCATCGCCCCGCGGCCCACGGTCAGCCCGGGGGTGATGCTGCTCGCGTAGAAGCCCTCCGCCACCATGCTGACTGCCACCAGGCCGAGCAGCGCGAGCACCCAGCCGGCGCTGAGTCCGGCCATCTCGTCCAGCGCGCGGCTCAGCTCGGCCCGGCGCAGCACGACCGCGGCGACGAACAGCAGCAGTACGCCACCGGTCAGCCATTGTCGCCATCGAGTCATCTGACGAGTGCAGCACGGAAACCCGCCGCGTGCTGCGCGGGACGCCAAACGTCACGTCCCGTAAGTCGTGCGCCGAACGCCTTGTGCCGAAGGTTCAGGCAGGGGAGAGCGGCAACGCCAGCAGGCTCACCGTTTTGTTGCCCCCGTCAGTTTCCTGCTGCCCGACTTCGCGGAAGCCGACGGTGTGGTGGAACTGCAGTGACGGCTCGTTGCGCGGGCGCACGTTGACTTCGCACAGCAGCACCGGCCAGGCACCGGTGAATTGCTCGACGAGGGTCTGGTAGAACCCACGCCCGATGCCGTAGCGGCGGAAGTCGGGGTGTACTGCGATGCGGTCGAGGTACAGGAACTCGTCGTACTGCCGGCTGAACCAGCCGTAGTTGAGGCTGGCGTACGGCTGTCGCGGCCCGATCACCCAACAGAACCCGGCGAACGCACCGTCCACCTCGGCCACCAACGCGGTCTCGGCGAGCGCTGCCAGCCGGGCGACCTCGGGCATGTCGAGCTCGTTGAGGTCGGGCAGGTTGGCGTTGTTCAACGCGTGCACCGGCTCGACGTCGTGAGCGGCGAAGGGTCGGATGGTGACGGATGGATGCAACACAGCAACGGATCCTACTGGCGTGCCGGGCGAGCGTTTCGAGAACGTTCAGCAGCTCGCTCTGGCACGTTTCCTTCTCCGCTCGTAGCCTTTCCCCATGTTCTTTCGACAGAAGTCCGAGATGGTCGCCGCCGATGCTGCCCTGGCGGGACGCGCCGAACCGATGCCCGTTCCTGCCGAGCACTTCGTGCTCGGCACGCCGCTCACCGCACCCTGGCCAGCCGGCACACAGACCGCTGTGTTCGGCCTCGGCTGCTTCTGGGGAGCGGAGCGCAAGTTCTGGGAGACCGAGGGCGTGTACAGCACGGCCGTGGGGTACGCCGGTGGGTTCACGCCCAACGCCACCTACGAGGAAGCGTGCAGCGGCCGCACCGGTCATTCGGAAGTCGTGCTGGTTGCGTTCGACCCGGCGAAGGTCAGCTTCGAACAACTGCTGAAGGTGTTCTGGGAGAACCACGACCCAACCCAGGGCATGCGTCAGGGCAACGACGCGGGCACCCAGTACCGCAGTGCGATGTACACCACCGACGCCGCGCAGCTACCGGTGGTGGAGGCCAGCAAGGTTGTGTTCCAGGAGCGCCTGTCGGCGGCCGGCTTCGGTGCCATCACCACCGAGATAAAGGCGCTCGACGCGTTCTACTACGCCGAGCCGTACCACCAGCAGTACCTCGCCAAGAACCCCAATGGGTACTGCGGCATCGGTGGCACCGGTGTCAGCTGCCCCATTGGCCTGCGCGCCTGAGCGGTTCGTCCACTCCGGCGTCAGCCGCCCTTCGGGGCGGCTGTTACGCGTGCGCTCGCCGGTACTCGACGAGCGCGGTCTGCAGGTCGTTGAGCGAGTGCACCATCTGGTGCAGCGAGCATTCGAGCATCAGGTTGACGACCTCGTCGTTGAAGCGCCGACGCCAGTCGGTGTGTATACCGATCAGGTGCTTTCCGGTGGCATACGCGTAGCCCAGCTCCCACGCGGTTCCGTCGTCGGTGATGATGCCGTTCAGGCTGGCCACCACAACGTCGCACTCTTCGATACCGCGCTTGTCGTTCTCGAAGATCTGACGAACGTTGAACTGGTCCTTGGGCGGGTTGTCGCGGTGCGGCAGGAACGTGACGTAGCCGGCGTCGGCGACGAGTTGCTCAACCTTCTCGATCCACCAGCGCTCGCCCTCGTCGAACAACGGCCCTGCCACGTAAGCGCGCAATGTCATGCTTGCCAACCCTTTTCCCTGATCCGTGGGCCGTCGGCGTCGGCGGCGCGGCCCTGCCACCGCAACGTACCCGGTGTTGCGCTGAGCTTGGCCAGTAGGCCCTGCATGGGTGTGCCCTCCAGCTCGACGATGGCCTCGCGGGCCGCGTAGTGCGGGTCGGTGCTGATGTCGGCCATGGTCATCACCGGGCCGATCGCGGCCTCGGCGTCGGTGAACGCGCGCAGCACCTCGGCCTGCGGGTGCTTCCCGCACCACTCGATCATCACAGCTTCCAGCGTCTCGCGGTGCTGCATGCGGGCGGCGAAGGTGGTGAACCGTTCGTCGCCGGCTACTCCGAGTACCCCGAGCACGCGGGCGGCGACAGAGTCGCTGGAGGTGCTGAGCCCCACCCACTTGCCGTCGCTGCAGCGGTAGGTGCCACGGGGAACGCTGTATGGCAGGCCGGCGCCCAGCCGCGGCTGCTCCTGCCCGGTGAGCCGGTAGAGGCTGATCAGCGGGCCCATCAGCTGGAACAGGCTCTCCAGCAGCGACACGTCGACCACCTGGCCGATGCCGCTGTGCAGCGCGACCATCGTCGCGAATGCGGCAACAACGCCGGTGACCTCGTCGGTGAGTGCGATGGGAGGCAGCAGCGGCTGGCCGTCGGGCAGGCCGCTGATCGCGGACAGGCCGCTCATCACCTCGGCGATGGTTGCGAAGCCGGGGCGGCCGGCGTACGGACCTGTCTGGCCGAAACCAGTGACGCGGGTGATGACCAGTCGTGGGTTGTTGGCGAGCAACTCGGCGGGGCTGAGGCCCAGTCGTTCGAGCGTGCCGGGCCGGAAGTTCTCGACCAGCACGTCGGCCTCGGCTAGCAGCGCATGCAACACGGCGCGGTCGCCGTCGTCTTTCAGGTCGAGCGCGATGACGCGCTTGTTGCGATTGACCAGCTTCCACCACAGGCCTTCGCCGTCGCGTGGGTCGCGCCAGGCCATGTTGCGCAGGCTGTCGCCGCCGTCGGGACGCTCGACCTTGATCACGTCCGCGCCGAAGTCGGCAAGGTAGCGGGCACAGTTCGGGCCGGCCAGCACGGTGGATAGGTCGACGACGCGCAGGTCGGCCAGCGGCCCGGCGGCAGTATCCGCACCCTCGTTCCGGTCGTGGCCGTTCATCGGGGCCACTGGGCCAGTCGGTCGCAGGCCTCAGCGATCTCGTCGGCGTGCCCGGCGTAGCTGAAGCGGACGAACCGGTCGCCGCGGGCGAGGTCGAAGTCCAGGCCGGGGGTTGCCGCGACGCCGCGTGCCTCCAGCCAGCCGTTGCAGAGGGCCATCGAGCCGCCCGCTTCGGCCGCCAACTCGGTGACGTCGGCGTACACGTAGAACGCGCCGTCGGCCTCGGCGACCCGGCTGATGCCCGCGGCGGCGAGACCGGCGGTGAGCAGTTGGCGATTGGCCGCATAGCGCTGCACATGCCCGTCCAGCTCGTTGGTGGCGTCAAACGCGGCGAGCCCTGCCACCTGCGCGATGTGCGGCGCGCAGATGTAGATGTTCTGCTGCAAGCGTTCGAGTGCATCGCGCAGGTGTGACGGCATCACCATCCAGCCCAGGCGCCAACCCGTCATGCTGAAGTACTTGCTGAAGCTGTTGACCACCACGGCGTCGCGGGTGGCGGCCAGCACTGTCGGCGCCGGCCCCCCATAGGTGATGCCGTGGTAGATCTCGTCGGCCACCAGCTGCACGCCGTTGTTGCTGCACCAGCCCGCCACGGTGGCCAGTCGTTCAGCCGGCAGCACCGTACCCGTGGGGTTCGACGGTGAGGCAACGACCAGGCCGGCGAGTGGACCGGCCGCTTCGAGCAGCTCGGGCGTTGGCGCCCACCGAGTCTCGGGGCCGACTGGGATGGCCACCGGCTCGATGCCCAGTGCGAGCAACGCGTTGCGATAGCACGGGTAGCCGGGCTCCAGGACGCCCACCCGGTCGCCGGCATCGAAGGCGGCCAAGAACGCGAGCGTGAAGCCGGCAGACGCCCCACCCACCACCAGCACGTCGTCGGGTGAGACGTCGACTTCGTAGTTGTCCGCATAGTGCCTGCCGATCCGCCGCCGAAGGGACATCAGCCCCTGCGCGTTCGTGTAGCCCATCGGGTCGGCACGCTCCATCGCTGCGGCGACGGCTGCGCGGGAAGTGGCCGGTGCTCCGGTGGCGGGCTGGCCGACCTCCAGGTGCAGTACTCGCTGGCCGCGTACCTCTGCCTCGGCGGCGCGGCGCGACATTGCCATCGCATGGAACGGCGGCACATCGGCCGCGCGCAACGCCTCGCGCAGCAGCACCTCAGGCCAGCGCGTTGAAGCCGTCGGGCAGCGCGGCCCTGCCCGAGAGGGCGAGGATGATGGGCACCGGCGACGTCAGCTGGGTGAGCACTGACAGCACGACTGCGGCGGTGTCGGGGTGCAGTTCGCCAAGTTGCCCGGTGGCGCGCTGCAGATCGAGGGTGTGCACGCCGATCTCGACCACTCGCGTGGCGAGGTATTCGGAGAGCGTGATCTGGCCGGCAAACGTGTTGACCGGCTCATCGTCGGCGGTTGCTGCCACCTGTGCGAGCACGCGTTCGATGGTGGCCTCGGCTTCGCCGACCGGGTCGATCAGCTGACGGCCGGCTTGGCGGCCACGGGCGGCGACCCCCTGGTGAACGGTGGGGTCGCTGAGCGCGGTGCCGTAGTACTCGGCGGCGTCGGCGAGCACACGGTCGGTGCTGGGCGGCGCAGCCAGGTAGCCCTCGATGGTGACGAAGGCGCGCAGCGTATGTGCGGCCAGCTCGCGGGTGCTCCATTCGGCGAGCGCACCGCGGCGATCCCAGTACTCGGGTGTGATCTCGCGCAGCGTGCGCAGCAGCGTGGCGGCGCCCTCTTCGAACGCGGCTCTCACCGCAGCGGGATGTTGCAGCATAGGTCCTCCAACGCGCCCAGCGCGTATGTTTCGTAGTCGATTCCGAAATCGCGGTACAGGTAGCGGCAGCGCTCGCTCCACAGGAGGGCGTCGGTTCGCGAGATGCGGTGTACGACCTGCGTGACGCCGCCCTCGTACACGCGGTACTCCGCCCAGGTGCCGGGGAAGTCCTTGACGCAGCCGATCTCGATGCTCGGCGCCGCGCAGGGCATCAGTCGCACACGATGACGGTGGGTGTGGCCGGCGGTGTAGGCGAGCAGTCTGGGGCGGCGGGCGAACACCGCGGCCAGCGCGTCGCTGTCGTCGGGCGCCAGGCCGAAGTAGTCGGCAGAGCGGCGATCGCTGGCGGTGCCTGCGATCCACTGCTGATGGTGACCCATCACGAGCACCGGCCGGTCCGCCTCGGCGCCGAGCGTGTCGAGCCAGTCCAGCTGCGCTGTGGAAACGGCTCCCGTGGTCTTCATCGGGATCACCGTGTCGAGCAGTGCGATGGCCATGCCGGGCAGCTCGATCCACTGGTCGCCGGCGTAGCCCGTCTGGCCGCGGTATGCGTCGTGGTTGCCGCGCACGACGTGCAAGCGTTGGCCGAACGTTGGCCGATAGCACGCTTCGAATGCGGCCCATTCGTCTGGGTGGCCGTCCTGCGACAAGTCGCCCTTGACCACCACAGCGGCCGGGTCGATCTCCGCGATCTCTTGAACTGCCGCCCGGTTCATCGTCTCCGGGTAGGGCGGCTCGCCAGGTGCGGCACGTTGGATGGGGCCTTCCTTGTGGTCGTCGATGCGACCGGCCTCGACCTCACCGAAGTGCACATCGTTGACCGTTGCGACCCGGCACAGCAGTTCGCCATCGGGCCGGTCCAGCGTGCGGATCTCGTGCCCCATGAACGTGTACGTAGTGGCCGGCAGGAGGTGTTCGTAGCGAGCAACGGTGGCACCGTCGTGCAAGACGATCAGGTCATCGGCGACGGTCGTGATGTCCACAGCCGCCACCGTAGTGCGTCGTCGGATGATTGGCGGGGGCGACTGATTGGTCCCTCGCGCTACGTGACCGATCGTGCCGCTCCACCCGCTCGGCGGGAGAAGCCGAGGCTTCTCGATGGTGCGACCAACTGGCTTCCCGTTGGGTAGTGGTAGGTTCACGCACAGTGGGAGCTCTTGAGGCTCAGTAGAGACAACCACCACAGGAGCTCGATGCCGGACGTGACCACGCAGGGAGTCGAACAGGACTTGGCGTCCTTCATCGATCCCGCGCGAGTGCGCACCGGTGTTCTCGTCGTCGCGATCGTGACGACGACTCTGGCGCTGACCGCCTCGTTCGTCGCCGGCACCACCGGTTCGGTCGCGTACGTGGTGGCGCTCTGTACCTGCGCGCTGGTGACGCTGGTCGTCGCCATGGAGCACCCACACCAGGCACGAGCGTGGCGGCTCGTCGGGGCCGGGATGACGCTGTGGGCGGTTGGTGGGTTCCTCCTCGTGCTGCAGCAGGATGCAGGCTTCGGCAGCATCCCGACGCTCGTTGTCTTGCTGGCGCACACGCTCGGCTATTTGCCGCTGCTGCTCGGCATCGGCGAGCTGTGCGACCCGCACCTACGCGTCCGGCACCTGACCGCCGCCGTCGATGGCGTGCTGCTCTTCCTTGCCCTCTATGCGGTGCTGTGGTTGCTCGTCGTAGAGCCGGTTGCGGTGAACAGTTCACTACCCAAGCTGGATCGCGCGTTCGGCGTCGTGTATCCGGCAGGTGATCTGGCCGTCGTCATGCTGACGTTCCGTCTCATCACGGCGCGCACGGCCCGCCAACGTGTCGGGGTGCTGCTACACGCCGGGGCGGTGCTGATCACCGCCGCTGACATCGGCATTCTGGCGCTCCACCTGCGCAGCGCCGATGGCGACTCCGCGATCACCGACCTGGCCTACCTGCTCGGGCTCAGCGCGTTCGCCCTGGCATCGGTCTGGAGCCTGCTGCCGGCGCCGCCACCTGTGCCCGCCAGAGCGAACTCCTCGCGTCGGCTCGCGCGGCTGGTCGCGGTCTCCTCTCTCCTGCCGCCGCTGGTGCTCGGTGCGGTCGTGATGTTCACCGATCGCGAGGTCGGGCTGGGCCCGGTGGCGATCTGGATGCTGCTCATCGTGGGCGCTGCGGTGCTGCGCCATGTGGCGAGCGTTCGCGAGCTGGAGCAGGCCCACGAGCAGTCACTGTGGTTGGCCTCGCACGACCTGTCCACCAACCTGCTGCACCGCTCGGCATTCCTGCACGAGGTGTCCGAGGGCAGCCTGCGCGAGCGCAGCGGCACCGTGCTCGTGGTCGAGGTGTTGCGTCTCGGTGAGCTGCGCGATGCTCGCGGCCACGACGCCGAGGACTTCGTGTTCGCGACGGTTGCGGCCCGCGTGCGCGCCGCTGTCGGCGAGAACGCGATCGTTGCCCGGCTGGCCCACGATCAAGTGGCGGCGTTCATGCGTGCCGCCGACCTTGCCCGCGGCCGGCAAGTGGCGACGTCGCTGCAGCACTCGCTCGCCGCCGGTGTTGCATGGCGCGACGTGCAGCTGAACCTGCCGGTGGTCATCGGTGTGGCGCAGGCTGACGGCGCGGTGATCGACGTGCTCGGCGGTGTGCGCCGGGCCGCCGGTGCCGCCCGCCTGGGCCGCAACAGCGGCCCGGGGTTCATCGCCATCGATGCCGATCTCACCGGCTCGGTCGCCACTCGCTCCATCGTTCACTCGGGCCGCCGCGACACCGCGATGAACTGAAGCCCGGCGGGGCCCCGCCATGCGCGTGGGTCAGCGGAACGGGCGGTCGCGGCGGGCCGGCATCGGCTTGGCCCACCAGCGGCCGCTGAACCGCCAGGTGGGCGCGCGCAACGGGTTCTCGGTCTCGGCTGCGATGGCCGGCCGTGGCCACAGCGCTTCCAGCGCGGCGACGATTGCCGCGGCCTCCTCGGCCGTGGGCGCGGGTGAGATCTCGGTGCTCACAGCGGCACGTTGCCGTGCTTGCGGCGGGGCAGCTCTTCGCGCTTCGAGCGCAACATGCGCAGACCAGCGACGATCTTCTGGCGGGTCTCGGCTGGGTCGATGACGTCGTCGATGTAACCGCGCTCGGCCGCGTTGTACGGGTTCGCGTACTTCTCGGTGTATTCGGCGACCAGCTCTGCGCGACGGGCGATGGGGTCTGCGGCCTGCTGCAATTCGCGGCGGTAGACGATTTCGACGGCACCTTGCGGTCCCATCACGGCCAGTTCGGCGGTGGGCCATGCGTAAGCCAGGTCGGCGCCGATGGACTTGCTGTTCATGACCACGTAGGCGCCGCCGTAGGCCTTGCGGGTGATGATCTGGATGCGCGGCACGGTGGCTTCGCAATAGGCGTAGAGCAGCTTGGCGCCGTGGCGGATGATGCCGCCGTACTCCTGGTCGACACCGGGCAGGAAGCCGGGCACATCGACGAACGTGAGTAGCGGGATGTTGAATGCATCGCACGTGCGCACGAAGCGGGCGGCCTTCTCCGACGACTCGATGTCGAGGACGCCGGCGAGCATCAGCGGCTGGTTCCCGACGATGCCGACGGGGTGGCCGTCCACGCGGCTGAAACCGCACACGATGCTGCGCGCCCAGTGCGGGAAGTACTCGAAGAACTCGCCGTCGTCGACGACTTCCTTGATGACCTTCTTCATGTCGTACGGCTGGTTCGGCGAGGGCGGCAGGATGGTGCGCAGCGACTCGCACAGGCGGTCGGGGTCGTCGCCGGTGTCGATGGTGGGCGGCTCCTCCAGGTTGTTGCTGGGCAGGAAGCTCATCAGGAAGCGCACGTCTTCCAGGCAGGCCTGCTCGTCGGCCGACACGAAGGTGGCGACGCCGCTCTTGCTGGCGTGGCTCATGGCCCCACCCAGTTCCTCGAGCGTGACTTCCTCACCGGTGACCGTCTTGACGACGTCGGGGCCGGTGATGAACATGTGGCTGCTCTCGCGCACCATGAAGATGAAGTCGGTCATCGCCGGCGAGTACACGGCACCGCCGGCGCACGGCCCGAGGATGACGGAGATCTGCGGTATGACTCCGCTGGCCAGGACGTTGCGGTGGAAGATGCCGCCGTAGCTGGCCAGGCTGACCACGCCCTCCTGGATGCGGGCGCCGGCACCATCGTTGAGGCCGATGACGGGCGCGCCAACCTTCAGCGCGAGGTCCATCATCTTGTGGATCTTCTCGGCGAAGACTTCGCCGAGGGCACCACCGAAGACGGTGAAGTCCTGGCTGAACACGAACACCTTGCGGCCGTCGATGGTGCCCCACCCGGTGATGACGCCGTCGGTGTACGGCCGCTCTTCCAGGCCGGCTGCCTGGGCGCGGTGGCGGGCCAGCATGTCGAGTTCTTGGAAGCTGCCAGGATCGAGCAGCACGTCGATGCGCTCGCGGGCGAGGAGCTTGCCCTTCTCGTGCTGGCGGTCGATCGAGCGCTGTGAGCCGGCGTGGAGGGCCTGCTCGCGTCGTTCGTGCAGGTCGCGGAGCTTGTCGGCCATCGGATCGGCAGCGTTTTGATCAAGGGTCACGTCTGGGAACCCTAATGGGCCAGGCCTGGCTGGGTCACACGCGGCTACCGGGGCGGATGTACTCACTGACCGTGTCCATGTTCCGGGTAGTGAAATGAGTAGCTGAGTACTCATGAGATTGCCGCTGCCGGAGCGGATGCTGCACCCATGACATCAACAGGCATCAACCCCTCCCGCCTCGGCTTTGCAGCCGGCGTCGCAGTCCTGGCGACGCTCGCTATCGGTGCACCGGCATTTGCCGTCGACGAGTTCCCGCCGAACGCTGTCGTCACGGCTACCTCGGGCTGCGAGGGCGACACGTTCTGGTTGCGGACCATCATGTCGAACCCGGGCGGGCTCAGCTCGGCTCACTTCGTCGTCACCGCGATAGACGTGAAGGGCCCCATCACGATCGACGTCGGAGTCGACATCGCCCCCAACGAATCGCGCCTCGACATCTGGAACTTCTTCGAAGGCGTGAAGGGCACCGTGCACATCACCAGCGACGGTCAGGTGCCGGTCATCGATTACGTATTCGAGATCGCTCCTGACTGTGTGCCAGAGGTGGTCGTGACCGAAGAGACGACCACCACTGTTGCCGAAGTGCTGGTTCCGACCGAACTGCCGACGACGGGTTCGTCCAGTCCCGTCACCGCTGCATTTGCTGTCGGCCTGCTCGGTGTCGGCATCTTGATGCTGCGCGTCACTCGCCGGACCAACTGACGAGAACGGCTGACATCTCACCGTGAGCCCGCTGTGCCCGGTCGTACCCGACTCGGCACAGCGAGCATCATGGGGAGATGGCACTCCCGATCTCACCGCCGATTTCACCGATGCTGGCGAAGCTGGCCGACGAGATTCCGGTGGGCGACGGCTGGCTGTACGAGCCGAAGTGGGACGGCTTCCGCTGCATTGTGTTCCGCGATGGCGACTCCATCGAGCTGGCCAGCCGCAACGAACGGCCATTCACTCGCTACTTCCCGGAGCTGTTGGCACCGATGCTGGCGTCACTTCCGGCGCGGTGCGTGATCGACGGCGAGATTGTCGTGCCGGCAGCAGACGACCGCGGCCTCGACTTCGATGCGTTGCTGCAGCGCATCCATCCTGCCGGGTCGCGAGTCCGTCGGCTGGCGGCCGAGACACCGGCCTCGTTCGTCGCGTTCGATCTGCTCGCGCTGGACGATTGCGCGCTGCTCACCGAACCGCTCGCTGTCCGGCACCAACTGCTCGCAGATTCGCTACGCGACGCGGTCGCGCCGATCTACCTGTGCCCCTCGACGACCGATGCCGCAGTGGCCCGGCAGTGGTTCACCGAGTTCGAGGGCGCCGGCCTCGACGGTGTGATCGGCAAGCGGCTCGCCGACCCGTACACGCCTGACAAGCGCACGATGGTGAAGGTGAAGCATCGCCGCACAGCGGACTGTGTGATCGCCGGCTACCGCGTCCACAAGGACGGCAAGGGCGCCGGCTCGCTGCTGCTCGGGCTGTACGACACCGACGGCACGCTGCATCACGTTGGCGTCGCGGCTTCGTTCACGGCCAAACGGCGCACGGAGCTGATCGAGGAACTGGCGCCGCTGACCGAAGGGGCCACCGTCGGCCATCCCTGGCGTGAGTGGGCCGAATGGCAGCATGCCGCAACCGAGGCCGGGCAACGAATGCCTGGCGCGGGCAGTCGCTGGAACGCTGGCAAGGACCTCGGGTGGGTGCCGCTGCGCATCGAACGAGTCGCCGAGGTGACCTTCGGTCAATTGCAGGAGGGCCGCTTCCGGCACGGTAGCCAGTTCCTGCACTGGCGCCCAGACCGCGACCCGTCATCGTGCACGTACGACCAGCTGGAGGTTGCCGCGCCGGTGCCGTTCGCGCAAGTGGTCAGCGGCGCGATCTGAGGCGCAGCGCGCGGGCGCTCAGGTGGTGACAGTGGGGGTGGCCGTTGCAGTCGCCGCTGCACTGCCGCCGACGAGTACCGCTTGACGGCCAACCTCGGTGCCATTGGCGGTGACGACGATCGTCCAGTTGCCGGCGGCGGAGAGCGTGAACCCGTCGCTCTTCTCGAGCACCGCCACGCCGGGGCCCGCGAGCGGGATCTTGTTGATGATCATGCCGTTGACGAACGAGCCGGGCGGGGGCTGGAACTCGACCGTGAGGGCGGTGACACCAGCGGGGGGCGCCACGACTTCGATGCGCACGTCGTTGGTGCCGACGCGTTCACTGAACGCGAGATCGACCCGCACACCACTGGTGTCGTTCTGGAAGGTGTGCACGACGCCCAATTTCAACGAGTCGCCACTTGCCGCGCCCAGGCCGGGAGGCGTGAGCGCAAGCAGCCAAGCGGTGAGGGTGATCACGAGCACCCCGACGAGCATCTCGATGCCGAGCGCGCGGCGCAGGCGGGTGGCCAGCGGCGCGGTCATCGTGTCCACCCGGGCGACGCGCTGGCTGATGAACTGGCGGGCAGCCACACCAACGAAGACCATCAGCGAGACGAACAGGGTCTTGACGATGACCACCAGGCCGTGGCTGCTGTCGAGGTGACCGCTGTCCAGCTGGAACATCAGGACCGCGCCGGTGGCGACCGTTGCCCACAGCGCCGGCGTGGCCAGGCGTGCGAACCCGCGCACTGCATGGACGAGGTCTTCCTCCCCAGGACCGGCGAGCACTACGCGCCAAAGCAGGACGAGCCCGCCCAACCACACCGAGATCGCGAGTGCGTGCACCGCGCCGGCGGCGTACTCGATGAGGCCGAACTCGGCGCGACTGAAGGCCATGGTCACGACGGCCAGGCCGGGCAGAGCGAGTGCAGGCAGCTGCGTGCCTGGGTCGATGACGCGCTCGGGGCGCAGCACCGCGTAGGCGCTGGCCGCCACGAACACCAAGCGAAGCAGCGCGGCCTTACCTGGTGTGCTGTCCAGCAGGTCGGTGAGGCCGGCCGGATTGAGTGCGTTTCCTATGCCGGCACCGGTCTGGTGCGCTGCCAGCGCACCGGCGAACAGGTAGGTGAACGCCAGCGTCACCATCCAGGTGAACCGAAGGAAGCGGACAGTGAGGATGTATTCGACACCTTCCGGCCACGCGATCGCGATGAGCACCAACGAGCCGAAGAGAATGGCCAGGCCCAGGTTGCTGAACAGGCGGAACAGGCCCAGCGGGCCCTGGCCGCCGGATTCCGTCCCGGTGGCGGTGCCGGTACCGGTGCTGTCATCGACCGGGGTGGTGGCAGCCGTGGCCTGGGTGGTGGTGGTGACCGGGACGATCGTGTCGCCAGGCACCGGTGGCGCCGTCGTGGTGGTGGTGGTGGCTGCTGGTGGGTCGTTGCTGATGGTGAAGGTGAACGAACCGCTGCCCGCAGGCTGCAGGGTGGTCGCGTCGGTGACCCGCCAGGCCACCGTGCACTCACCCTTGGGAGCGACGGAGATGAGCGGTGCCTGCAGCGTGAGCTGATCGGTGAGGACGATGACCGAACCGGTCTGCACGACGGTGCCGCCGCCGCAGGTGAGCGCGATCGTGTTGTTGTTGCCCAACGGCTGGGCAAACGTGACGGCGATGGACGAGGGCGATGCTTCGACTGCGGCGCTGGCCGCTGGGACCGAACTGACGACGGTGTTGTCGGCCGCATGAGCGGTGGGTGCCCACAGCGAACCCACCAGCCCGAGGACGAGCAGTGAGAAGAGCCAGCCGAGTGCTGGGCGAGCGGACAGCCGGATCGTGTTCATGGAAGTGCAACAAAGCTAGCCACCAGCGGTCACGGAATGGGTCCACCCTGCATGGCCGTGCGGTTTCGTCGTCGGCTCGAAGGCTGGTTGCAGCGCTGCCTGCCCCTCGTGGTCGCACCCCCTGGGTAGAGTCGCAGCGATGGCCACGCAGTCGCTCTACCGCCGCTACCGCCCCCGACGCTTCAGTGAGGTGAAGGGGCAGGAGCACGTCGTCCGTGCGCTGCGCAACGCCGTCATCAATCACCGCGAGGGGCAGGCCTACCTCTTCTCCGGCCCGCGTGGCACCGGCAAGACCACCTCGGCGCGCATCCTCGCCAAGGTACTCAACTGCGAGAACCCGCAGGAGGGCGAGCCGTGCTGCGAATGCGACTCGTGCGTCGCAGTCGAGCGCGGCTCCAGCTTCGACGTCCACGAGCTCGACGCGGCCAGCAACAACGGGGTCGAAGCCATACGCGACATCATCGAGAAGGCATCACTGGGCACTCCCGGCCGGCACCGTGTGTACATCCTCGACGAAGTGCACATGCTCACCAAGGGTGCCGAGGCCGCACTGCTCAAGACGCTGGAAGAACCCCCGCCGCACGTCGTGTTCGTGCTCGCCACCACCGACCCGCAGAAGGTCAGCGAGACCATCCGCAGCCGCACCCAGCACTTGCAGTTCCACCTGCTGCCGATGGACGTCATGGAAGACCACATCCGCTGGCTGGCCGGCGACGCGGGCATCGACCTCACCGACGATGCGCTGCAGTCGGTGCTGCGCCAGGGTGGCGGTTCCGCCCGCGACACCGTGTCGGCCCTGGAGCTGGTTGCCTCCGGTGGTGGCGAGCCGCTCGACATCACCCCGCTCGACGAGTTCGTCGAGGCGTTCATCGAGCACGACCCAGGCCGCGCGCTCACGGTCGTCGCGTTCGCCGTGCAACAGGGTCGCGACCCGCGCACGCTCACCGACGACATCGTTCGTCACCTTCGCGACTGCTTCCTGTCGCTGATGGCACCCGAGCTGGTGCAGCTGCCAGCGCAGCGCGCCATCGAGGTCGCCGACCTCGCGCAGCGCCTGGGCGCCGCCTCGGCCGTGCGGGCGATGGAGCGCCTCGGCGAGATGCTGGTGGAGATGCGCCACGCACCAGACCCGCGGCTTTTGCTCGAGGTCGCGTTGGTGCAGCTCACGCACCAGGCCGCGAGCAACGACATGTCGGTCCTCCTGGATCGCATCGAGCGGCTCGAGCAGCAGGTCGCCTCCGGCATCGCTGCGGCCCCCGCTCCGCGCCCCACTCCCATCGATCCTTCCACCGGCCGCGCCGCACTCGGTGGGCGTGCCCGCCGCGAGCCGGAAGCGGCACCACCCCCGTCGGCCCCGTCCCCTCCCACCGACGGCGTGGTGCCGGCCTCTGTCGCTGCTGCGCCGCCAGCCCCGGCCCCGGCCCCGGTCCCGGTCGTCGAACCGGCTCCAGCAGCGTCCACCTCTGATTTGGTGGCGCTCACCGCCACTCGCTGGGTGTCCGACATCAAGCCCAAGCTGAAGGGCCTGGCGCGGGCGATGTACTCCAACACCACCCTGCTGGGCGAACGCAACGGCGCCTTCGCGATCGGTGTCACCAACGAGACGCATCGCGTGAAGTGCGAAGAGCACCGCAAGGACGTCGAGGCCGTCATCGCTGCCGTCGTCGGCGGCAAGGTCTCCGTGCAACTCGTCGTCCACAGTGGCCCCGACGACGATCGAGACCTCGTCGACGACGACCAGAGCAACGTCGTACCGATGCAGCGGCCTGCCCAGTCCGCGGCCCCGCCGCCCGATGAGGAGATCGACCTCGACGATCTGGTCGACGCGCCGCCGGAATCGAACGTCTCGCCCATCGACCGGATCGCGCAGGCCTTCCCGGGCTCCAAGCTGGTGGACGAGTAGTCGATGGCCGTCTACACGCAGCCCGTCCAAACCCTGATCGACGAGCTCGGTCGCTTGCCGGGCATCGGCCCCAAGTCTGCGCAGCGCATCGCGTTCCACCTGCTCAAGATCCCCGCCGACGATGTCGCCCGGCTTGCTCACGCGGTCACCGACGCGAAGGTCCGCGTGCGGTTCTGCTCGCGCTGCTGGAACTTCGCCGAGGGCGAGCTGTGCCCCATCTGCCTCGACGATCGCCGCGACAGCAACGTGTTGTGCGTGGTCGAGGAATCACGCGACATCATCTCCATCGAGAAGACCGGCGAGTTCAAGGGCCGCTACCACGTCCTGCTCGGTGCGATGAGCCCGCTCGAGGGCATCGGCCCGGAACAGTTGAAGATGAAGGAGCTGTTCGCTCGCATCGAGCCCGAGGACGTGCAGGAGGTGATCCTGTGTACCAACCCCAACACCGAGGGGGAGGTGACCGCGATGTACATCGCCCGGATGATGAAACCGTTCGGCGTACGGGTCACCCGTATCGCCAGTGGCCTGCCGGTGGGCGGCGACTTGGAGTACGCCGATGAGCTGACGCTGGGGCGTGCCCTCGCGGGCCGTCGCGAGCTGCTCGGCTGACTCGCCGTCGGGCTCGCTGCTGGGGCATGACCGGAAAAACAAGGCTGGGGTACCACTCCTGGACCTGGTAGCGGGCGGACGGGCCAGCTCCAGAGGTGGTACCCCAGATCTTGGATGCACGGGTGTGGTTCGCTTGCGCAAATCACGCTCGTGTATGTTGCGGTTACATTACGACGAAGGCCTGAATATGTCAACCCCTGTCATAATCTTTGTCGAACCGTCACGCGTCGTCGATTCCTCAGAACAGGCTGTGACCTGGGCTCAGACGGTGCGCAGCACGATCGCGTCGCCCTGGCCGCCACCGCCACAGAGGGCGGCAGCGCCGGTGCCGCCACCACGACGGCGCAGTTCGTGCAGGATGGTGAGCGCCAGTCGATTGCCGCTCATACCAATCGGGTGGCCGAGCGCGATGGCGCCACCGTTGACGTTGACGATCTCGTCGCTGATACCCAGTTCGGCGATGGAAGCGATGCCGACTGCGGCGAACGCCTCGTTGATCTCGAACAGGTCGACGTCGGCGATGGTCTTCCCGGCCCGCTCGAGCGCGCGCAGGATGGCACGGCTGGGCTGGTGCAGCAGCGAGGCGTTGTCCGGGCCGGCCACCATGCCGTAGGACACGAACTGCCCGAGCGGGGTGATACCGCGGGTGTTGACAGCCTTTTCGCTCATCATCACGATGGCCGAACCGCCGTCGCTGATCTGTGACGCGTTGGCGGCGGTGATGGTTCCTTCCTTGTCGAACGCTGGCTTCAGGCCGCCGAGAGACTCCATCGTGGTGTTGCCGCGCACGCCTTCATCGGTGTCGACGACGGTCGGGTCGCCCTTGCGCTGCGGAATGACGACGGGCACGATCTCGTCGGCAAGGCGGCCGGCGGCGATGGCGGCGGCGGCGCGCACGTTGCTCTTCATTGCCATGTCGTCCTGCTGCTCGCGGGTGATGTTGCCGGCCGCGTAGCGCTCGGTGCCCAGGCCCATCAGGCACGCATCGAACGCGCACCACAGGCCATCGCGGACGATTGCGTCCTGCAGTTCGGTGTTGCCGTAGCGGAAGCCGCCGCGTGCACCCTGCGCGAGGTACGGGGCGTTGGTCATGCTCTCCATGCCGCCGGCGATGACGATGTCGGCTTCACCGCTCATGATCATCTGGTTGGCGAGGTAGATGCTGTTGAGGCCGCTGAGGCACACCTTGTTGATGTTGATGCTGGGCACGCTCATCGGGATGCCACCCTTGGAGGCAGCCTGGCGTGCCGGCACCTGGCCCTGGCCGGCGGTGAGCACCTGACCCATGATCACGTGCTCCACGTCCTCGGGCGACACGCCGGCGCGCTCGAGCGCAGCCTTGATCGCGAAGCCACCGAGGTCGGCGGCGGTGAACGAGGCGAGTGCCCCGCTCATCTTGCCGATGGGTGTGCGGGCACCGGCGACGATGTACGAACCAGACATGACAGGACCTCCAGAAAGACGTTCAGACAGCAGTCTGCGGCGTGAGCGCAGCGTATTCGGCCCGGGTTACCGGGCGGTAATGCGGAAGCGTGCCACTTGCCGGCAGTCGTCGACGACCCGCAGCCGTCACGGCGGCGGCGCGCCGCTGATGCCGAAGGACTGACACCCGGTGGTGGCCACGACGGCACCGCCCCAGGCGAGCACCTGACCGCAGACGGTGTAGCTGCCGACGGCGAGGGCGAAGGACTCGTCGATCCCGTGGAACGGCCCCAGCCCCGCGGGCATGCTTGCCACTTGCGAGCGGGCAAGCACCGTGCGGACCACGGGCGTGCCGCCCCCGGTGCGGGTGACGGTGAGCCGCACCGCAACGGGCAGGTCGAACTCGGGGTGCAGCGCTGTCCCGGTGATGCGCACGACGGCGCCGTTGACCGTGGGCGTGCCCAATGAACCGCTGGGCGACCCGTTGGGCCGTACCGGTGCGATCTCGCTGAGCGCGGCATAGGTCTCGGTGGTCTCGTAGCCGAACGCGAACAGCGCGATGCCGCTCCAGCCGGCAGCCAACGCGGCCTCCGCGCGCTGGCGCACGCTGGTTGGGTCGGGGACGAACACGGTGTGCTGGATGGTGCACGTGACGGGCTCTGCAGGTGGCGCCAGTCGCAGCGCGGGCTGCAGCCCGGCGGTACCCGGGGGCGTGGTGACCTTTTTGACCACAGTGGTCGGCACGGTCCAGACGGGGGGAGTGATCGGTTTGGTGCGTGGGCCGGTGACGAGCTCGGTCCAGCCGAAGGTGGCCTCGCCCTCGGAGTGCCGGGTGGGCATGACCGAGTGCGCAGCAGCGAGTGCAGCGGAGTCGCGCATCGTGACCGAATCCCTGCGGATGGCACCGTCGGGGCAGACCTCGAACGCGTTCTTCTGTGTCGTCCAGTGCCGCCCGTAGGCCGGCACGCCCAACTGCAGCTTGGAGACGGGCACGACCTGGGTGCTGTATGCGATGACGGAGTTGACCCAGAACATCGGGGCGATCGGGCCCGGTGAGGTGATGCTCCAGTCGTAGGCCATCAGCCGCAGCCGGTCGACTGCCGGTGCGATCTGTGCCTGCGCGTACACCGTGTAGCCGGAGTTGCCGCCGTTCCACACCGGCGGCACGGTGACGCTCAGCAGCTTGCCGCGGGCGTGAAGCTGTGTGGCGAGTGAGTTGACGAACGCGACCCAGTCGGGACTGATGGAGGACCAGGTGCTCCTCGCATCGCCGAACGCGAATACCTCGTAGTCGAGGTCGATGCCGTCGTAGCCCTTGCTCGTCACCAGAGCGACGATGCTCTGCACGTGCGCTGCACGGTTGGTGGTGTTGTGCAGGATACCGCGCATCACGCCCGCCGCTGTCGTGTCGAAGATGGTGGGCACCACTGGCAAGCCCTGCACGCGGGCCGATGCGATGACGCTGTTCAGATTGGTGGTGGAGCTGAGCGTAGTGATGGTGCCGTCAGCCGCGGTGCCGTGCCACATCATCGACACGTCGGTCAGCAGCGGCGCGATGTCGGGATTGTCCAGCGTGCTGCGCCCGGCCGTGGTGCCCCAGTACGGCACCCAGCCGCTGACGAAGCGATTGGGTTGACAGGCGGACAGCGCGAGTGCTGCGGCCGCGAGCATCCAGCGGGTCCGGCCGCGTCGGCCGGGGGCGATGGCCACGTGCCGAATGCTAGTGGTGCACTGCGCTCGCAGGGTCGCGGGCGCGGTTGGGTAGCGTGCCCTCGATGCTGCCGACCGGGTTCCCACCAACATCGTGGTGCTCGCTCGCACGGCCGCGCTGAGCGGATGGCTGCTCCCTCACTGCTGACCGGCGATGACAGTCGTCGCAAGGTGCTGCTGTCGCGTAGCGGCATCGGCGTCGTCGCCGTGCTGTCGGCCACGGTGTTCTGGTCGTTCGGCGGCGTGCTGGGCAAGAGCACCGGCGCGTCGGGCATCGTGCTGTCGTTCTGGCGGCTGTGGATAGCAACCGCTGTGTTGCTGGTGGTGACCACCTTGCTGCGCCGCTGGCCGAGCTGGGCCGACCTGCGCGCCAGTGCGGTGCCCGGCATGCTCTTCGGCCTCAACCTGTGCGTGTTCTTCATCACCCTGCAGTACACCAGCATCGCTGTGGCGCTCATCATCGGTTCGCTCAGCCCGGTGCTGGTGCTGCCGTACGCGGTGGCCTTCATGGGTGAGCAGGTCTCGACGGTGAAGGTGGCCTGCGCGCTGGTGGCGGTCAGTGGCGTGGTGCTGGCAGTCGTTGCCGCTCCGGCCGCCGGTGCTGGTGCTGGCACCACGCTCGTCGGCTACCTGTGGGCGGTTGCGTCACTGCTGTGCTGGGTGGCGTACATGCTGCTCACCAAGCGCGTGCGTGACCGTGTCGAGACCGTTCGCTACCTCACCTCGGTCTCGGGTTTCGGCGCGCTGACGGTGACTGCGCTGGTCATCGTGACGGGCGGCGAACTGGGGCAGATCAGCGGGTCGGGCTGGTGGTGGGTCGTGCTGCTGGCGATCGGCCCCGGTATCGCCGGCCACGGCCTGGTCACTTGGGCGCAGCCGCGTGTCGACGCGTCGGTCACCACCTTGCTCATCCAGGCAGAGCCGGTGGGAGCCTCGATCGCGGCCTGGGTGTTCCTGGGCGAGCGCATCTCGTGGGCGCAGGCAGCGGCGATGGCGGTCGTGATCGCCGCCTTGTGCGTGCTCGCGTACAGCGAGTCGCGCGATGGTGTGGTGCTGGTCGACGAAGCGGTCAGCTGACCGGTTCGTCGGTGCGGTCTAGGCCTCGTTGATGGTGATCTTGACGATGTCGATCGGCTGTAGCGGTGCCCCATCCTGCGGGTTGCCGAGGGCATCCAGGGTGGCCACCATGCCGATGTCGTTGTCCTCGACCTGACCGAACAGCGTGTAGTTGGGCGGCAGCGCGGCGCCGGCGTCGCCGGTGATGATGAAGAACTGGCTGCCGTTGGTGTTGGGGCCGGCGTTGGCCATTGCCAGCGAGCCGATGCGGTACGGCTCGATCTTGGAGAGCTCATCGTCGAACTCGTAGCCGGGACCACCGCTGCCGGTGGCGGTGGGGTCGCCGCACTGGACGACGAAGCCTTGGATGGCACGGTGGCAGGTTGTGCCGTCGAAGTAGTGGTAGCGGGCGAGGTTGACGAAGCTATTGACGGTGTTGGGCGCAATGTCGGGGCGCAGCTGCAGGGTGAACGTGCCCTGGTTGGTCTCGATCGTCGCGCTGTACGTGCGGCCGTCCTGCAGGCACGTCGGGGGGCCCTCGGTGAACTGCGCCTGCTTGGCGGCGCTGCCATCGGCAGGTGCGCAGCCGGTGGGCAACGCGCCGCTCGTGGGCAGTTGGGCTGCGGCCGGCGCGTCGGTGGCGGAGGACGAGGTGTTGTCGTCGCCACAGGCGGCGACGAGGGTGACCGCTGCAAGGGCGAGCAGAAGGGGGCGGTGGAACGTTCGGGACATGGGCAGAGACTCTTGCACGCGCGACCCATGCTTGGCAGGTCGCGCCCAGCCGTTCGCGTGAAGGCTCGAGCCAGTTCGCCTCACATTGCTACCCATCAGTAACATCGCCGGATGCAGCACATCCTCGACGCAATCCTTGCCAACGCCAGCGCCGACGAGTTCGCGGCCCTGGAGGTGCCCGCCACCTACCGCGCCGTTCACGTCCTCAAAGACGAACAGGACATGTGGAAGGGCGTCGCCACCAGGGACAAGGACCCGCGTAAGAGCCTGCACATCGGCGAGGTCCCAACGCCCGAACTTGCCCCCGACGAGGTGTACCTGGCCGTCATGGCCAGCAGCATCAACTTCAACACGGTGTGGACCAGCATCTTCGAGCCGATCAGCACGTTCGGTGCGCTGGCTCGCCTGGCACGCGAGAGCGAATGGGCCAAGCGTCACGACCTGCCCTACCACGTGGTCGGCAGCGATGCCTCGGGTGTTGTGCTGCGCGTGGGTTCGGCCGTGCGCAACTGGAAGCCGGGCGACCGGGTGACGGTGCACTGCAACCACGTCGACGACCAGGACCCATCGGCGCACGACGACTCGATGATGGCCGCCAACCAGCGCATCTGGGGCTACGAGACGAACTTCGGCGGCCTCGCCGACCTCGCCGTCGTGAAGGCGAATGCGCTCATGCCCAAGCCGGCGCATCTCACATGGGAGGAAGCGGCCGTGAGCGCACTGTGCAACAGCACCTCCTACCGCATGCTGGTCGGTCGCAACGGCGCGCAGATGAAGCAGGGCGACGTGGTGCTCATCTGGGGCGCCACCGGTGGCATCGGCGCCTACGCCACCCAGTACGTGCTCAACGGCGGCGGCATTCCGGTATGCGTGGTGTCGTCACCCGACAAGGCGGCCATCTTGCGCAAGATGGGTGTCGAGCACATCATCGACCGGGCTGCGGCCGACTACCAGTTCTTCGACGAGAACGGGGTGCATGACGAGACCGAATGGCGCCGCCTGGGCAAGGACATCCGCGGCTTGTGCGGCGAGGACGCCGACATCGTGTTCGAGCACCCCGGCCGCAGCACCTTCGGTGCCTCGATGTACGTGGTCAAGCGCGGCGGCACCGTCGTCACATGCGCGGCCACCAGCGGCTTCATGATGGAGTTCGACAACCGCCACTTCTGGATGCGCCTGAAGAAGCTCGTCGGCAGCCACTTCGCCAACTACAAGGAGGCGTGGGAGGCCAACCGGCTTATTGCCAAGGGCATGATCCACCCGGTGATGAGCCAGGTGTTCGCCCTCGAGCAGGCCGGCGAGGCCACCTACCAGATGCACCACAACATGCACGAGGGCAAGATCGCCGTGCTCGCGTTGGCTCCGGAAGAGGGCCTGGGTGTCACCGACCACGAACTGCGCGCGAAGGTCGCCGACAAGCTCGCCTGGTTCCGCCGCTAACCCTCCCCCGCCCCACGACCCT
>Ga0105047_10003958_pt1 | contig 25988 bp, 22 predicted proteins | sample MAT04_FD_78384 | JGI IMG/M metagenome (GOLD analysis project Ga0105047, IMG submission 78384) | Freshwater microbial communities from Lake Fryxell liftoff mats and glacier meltwater in Antarctica - MAT-04 (megahit assembly) | ecosystem: Environmental > Aquatic > Freshwater > Ice > Liftoff...
AACTCCGCGAGCTGGTTCTCAAGCATGACCTCTATCTTTTTGCTGACGAAGTATATCGGGAATTTTGTTATGGAGGCAATGAGCATTTCTCAGTAATGAAACTGGAAGGCCTTGAAAAAAATGCCATTATGATCGATTCGGTTTCGAAAAGATATAGCGAATGTGGCGTTCGGATAGGCGCTTTGGTTACACGTAACACCGATATTTTGAATTCGGCTTTAAAATACGCACAGGCAAGGTTAAGTCCTCCGTCGTTGGGACAACTGGTTGGCGAAGCTTCACTCAAAACTCCGGATAATTATTTTACCGAAGTGTACGATGAATATATTGCACGCCGCGATTTTGTTATTGATGAACTGAATAAAATTCCGGGAGTATTTGCACCCAAACCTAAAGGCGCATTTTATGCAATAATAAGTCTGCCGGTTGATGACAGCGATCGATTCTGTCAATGGCTTCTCGAAGATTTTAATTATGAAAATCAGACAGTTATGCTGGCTCCTGCTTCAGGTTTTTATGCTACGCCAGGTTTAGGGAAAACGGAAGCCCGAATAGCTTATGTGCTAAAAATTGATGATCTGCGTAATGCTGTTAAATGTTTGGCTGAAGCATTGCTTGTATATCCGGGCAGGGTTTAACAGGGACAAGGAGACAAGACACTGTGCCGGACTCCCTAACCCCTAACCCCTAAACCCCAAACCCTTTTTACTCAAAATCAGGGTACAAGAGATATTTCTTTCTTATTTCTTTGAACTTTTCGAGTTCAGGTTGCCAGGATTTACGGATCTCGGATTCGCTTTTACCTGCCAGAATTTGCTCGCGCAATTGGTTAGTACCTGCCAGTTTTTCAAAATAGTTTATAAAAAACGCTTCATTCATGTTTAGGTTTTTATAGGCTTCCATCAGCCAGGTAAGTTCAAGTCTGCCACTTGTTTTAATCATTTCAGAAGCATCGCCGACATGCTTTCCATAACAGAGCTGTCCTTTTAACGGTGGGTTTTCGCTTACTCCTTTGATGGGTTCAGGAGTAAAACTATATGTGCTGTTTTTGAAATTCGGATGCCCGTAAACTTTAAACGGATTTTTGGTTCCACGTCCAATGCTTACAACGGTTCCTTCAAAAAAACATAGCGACGGATACAGGTAAATTGCACTCATATCCTGCAGATTAGGAGAGGGTGAAACCGGTAGCTGATAACGCGAATTATGAGTGTAATTATCACATTTTATTATAGTTAACTTACATGGCTTTTCTCCCTTCAACCATTTTTCGCCGTTTACCATCCTTGCATATTCTCCTATCGTCATACCATAAACAACAGGAACCTGATGCAATCCGACAAAGGATGAAAACGACTGTTTGAGCACCGGTCCATCAACATAATATCCATGCGGGTTGGGTCGGTCAGTTACAATTAAAGGAATGTTATTTTCGGCACAGGCTTCCATCACATAAGTTAATGTCGAAATATATGTATAGAAACGAACTCCGACATCCTGAATATCAAAAAGCAGTATATCGATATTTTGCAAGTCTGTTTTTGTTGGTTTTTTATGGTTTCCGTAAAGCGATATCACTTCAATTCCGGTTTTCGGATCGGTATTGCTGCTAATTTCCTTGCCATCAGGCTGATCACCTCTGAAACCATGTTCAGGTCCAAAAATTTTAGTCACATTTATTCCTTTCGAAATCAGAGAATCAATAATATGGGTTTTGTTAATCAAAGATGTATGATTGGCAACAATACCAGTATTTTTGCCCTTGAGTAAGGGTAAATATTCGCCGGTGAGATATGCTCCGGGTAAAATGTTTTCATTACCTAAGGTCGCTTTTTCAAATGGTTTTGGCTGCTGACAACTGACTGAAGTTGTAGAAACCATGACCAGAAAAATTAGTAAGAGTTTAATTGACTGCATGTTGTGGTGTTTGTTTGCTTAAATCCAACTTAAAGGTCATTATCTATAGTCATACAATAGTAAACTAAAACTATGAAAAATAAGTGCTTTTATTTTCAAATAATTGTTATAAAGTAAGAACTGCGAATCAAGGGTTGAATTCATGTTTTGTCTATTGAGGCTTAAACTCTTCCAGTGTTTAAAAACTCTGGAAGAGTTCGCCTGGCAACTAACAAGTTACAATTTCAACCTTTGATTCTTATGATAAACTAAGCTGTTCCTGTTACGTTTTTTAATTTTTATCATCAGCTTGTCGTCTGTTACCCTGTTGCCTTTGCTCAATAAATTTGAAACAGTTTAACCGGATAAATAAAGTATTTTTGCACACCAGACAGCGATTTTAATGAACACCGAACTATTTATTGCCCGACGATTGGTTAAAGGAGGTCCCGGAAGTTTTTCGGCTCCGGTGATCCGTATTGCCATTATAAGTATAGTAATCGGGATTGCTGTAATGATAGTATCGGTGGCTATTGTCACAGGTTTTCAGAAACAGATTCAGGATAAAATAGTAGGTTTTGGTTCGCATATCCAGATTGCAAAATACGATTCGAACAACTCTTTTGAGTTTGAGCCTATAAATGGTAATCAGGCATTATATCAAACGATAAAGCAAATCGAAGGCATAAAAAACATTCAGGTTTTTGCAGCAAAAGCGGGTATCATAAAAACGGAAGATCAAATACAAGGTGTTGTATTTAAGGGGATTGGCTCTGATTTTGATTGGTCTTTCTTTAATGACAAGCTGGTGTCGGGTCAACCGTTTTCGACAGTTGATACCATACCTTCAAATTCAGTAATTATATCGCAAAATCTTGCTGACCTTTTAAAAATCAAAACCGGTGATCCTCTTCGAATGTATTTCATAATTGATAATATGGCGAGGGCGCGAAGGTTTACCGTTTCAGGTATTTATAATACAGGGCTGGCTGAATTTGACCTGAAATTTATTTTTGGCGATATCCGTCAGATTCAGAAATTGAACGGTTGGAATGAAAATATGGTTTCAGGATTTGATGTGTATATCAATGATTTCGACGAACTTGATAAATTAGGGAAAGTCGTTTATGAAGCATCTGGATTTGATTTGAATGCGCGCACAATTCGCGAATTATATCCTCAAATGTTCGATTGGCTTGAGTTACAGGATATGAACGTGATTATTATACTGATACTGATGGTTCTTGTTTCGGGGATGGCTATGATTTCAACTTTGTTGATACTGATTCTTGAACGAACCAATATGATTGGCGTACTTAAAGCACTCGGAGCCAGGAATGTAAGCATACGCAGGATTTTCCTTTATAATGCAGCATACATTATCGGGAAAGGTTTGTTGTACGGAAATATTGTCGGCATTTCAATTTGTCTGCTGCAATCTTATTTCGGCATTATCAGGTTGCCGCAGGAATCCTATTTTATGTCGGTTGTTCCTATAAACCTTGATATTATTCATATTTTAATACTAAATGTTTCCACATTAATTGTTTGCACTTTAATGCTTTTATTGCCTTCATTTGTAGTTACCCGAATCAGCCCGGTAAAAGCAATAAGGTTCGATTAAGCTGTTATTATACAGTGATTTGCAAAAAAAATCACAGGTTCTTATTCATCCATTCAAAAGGGTTTTTAAAATCCGGTCAAAAAAAAATCCTGTAGCAAAATACTACAGGATTTTATATTTTTGGAATGTAGTTTTACAAGATTACTACCGAATTTTCGTTTCCTAATGCTGTGGTCACATATTTATCGGCGGCTTCATCATTCAGCCATTTCTTTCCATCGGCTAAATAACGGAATTGTTGCTCAAGACCACTTTCCATTTCTACAGAAACAGAAAAAGTACCGTCTTTCGCTTTTTTCATCGGGTTTGAAGCCTCGTTCCAATTATTAAAATCTCCGACAAGAGCAAGATTTTCAGCCTAAGTTTTAAATTTAAACGTTACTTTACAAACAGGTTTGGTTTTTAGAAATTGACGTTTTTCAATCATCTTATTAAATATTAGCTAAACAAATTAAGTGCTTAAAAAAGCCCTGCCAAAGTAAAACATTATTTGGAATAATTTCAGATAGCCATGTAAATTGTTGGATTTCAGGGAAGTTTAAGTTTTATAATTTTTGCAAAGATGACATTTCTGTGCATTCAGGTTTTTGAGGGAATCCTAAATAGTAAAAATTCCCCTTGTCGGGTAAGCTTATTTTCGGCCATGCAGACCGCATTCCTTACTATCCGGCAATTCCCACCACCAGCGGCCGGCACGTAAATCTTCTCCTTTTTCAATAGCACGGGTACAAGGCTGGCAACCTATACTTGGGAAACCCTGATCGTGTAGTTTGTTGTAAGGGATAGCGTTGTTTTTTATATAATCCCATACCTGTTCTTCGCTCCATTCTAAAAGTGGATTGATTTTAATCAGGCCGTTTCCACCGTCCCATTCAACAATTTTTAAGTCGGTACGGGTAACTGATTGTTCGCGGCGCAGACCGGTAATCCACGCGTCCATTCCTGTTAAAGCCCGGCGAAGAGGAACAATTTTACGCACCTGGCAGCACAGTTTGCGGTTTTCGATACTTTCGTAAAACAGGTTTATGCCTTTCGAATTCACCATTTCTTCAACCTGCACGGTATCGGGATAATACGATTTTATCTGCAATCCATACCGGTTCACTGTTCGATGAAGCAGATCGTAGGTTTCGGGGAAAACACGACCGGTATCCAAGGTGAAAATATTTGCCGACTTGCTTAGTTTTGCAAGCATATGAGTAATAACCTGATCTTCAGCACCCAAACTGCTGGCGAAGGTCACTTTGTTGCCAAACACTTCAAGCACTTTTGTAAGAATTTCATCTGCTGTAAGTCCACTCCAAAGTTCGTTAAGCTGGTCGATAGTATAAGCTGGATTCATGATTTCGTTTATATTTGATTGATTTTAAATGATTTGTCGGGGATAATTCCTTTTTCCGAATTTATAACAATACAACATTCGTTGTCCGCATCATGTTCGAAAAAAAGTATGTATTGATTATCAACAGCCTCTTTGAGAAAAATTTCTTTTTCCGAAAGGGAAATCAACGGTTCAATATCTACGGATGGTATAAAAGGAATCGGGATGTTAGATTGGGTAGGAATAAAATCGCCCATATATACAACGTTGTGAGTTTCAGTATGGATAAATGGTATAATTTGCCCTCGTGTATGTCCGTTGAAAGTTTTGATCGTGATTTTTTCAAATGGCTGATCCCCTTCTCCAATAAGGTGCAACCTGCCGCTTTCCTGCAATGGCAAAAGATTATCCTTGAAAAAAGCTGCACCTTCGCGTTTGTTTGGGTTTATAGCCCAATCCCAGTGTGCTTTCGAAACCCAATATTGAGCATTTCCGAAAACACATTCCAAATTTCCGCTTTCATTTAATTTTGTAGCAGCACCCACATGATCATCGTGTAAATGTGTGAAAATGACGTCGGTAATATCTTCAGTCGAAAATCCAGCTTCCCGCAGGGAATTTACGATGCTTATTCCCGCTTCGCGGTAACGCACAGCGTAATACTTTTCGTTTCGTTTGTCACCAAGGCCGGTATCAATCAGTATTCGCCTTTCATGCTGAATGATTAGTAGGCATCGGGTTGTGATTTTAATCATGTTATTGCTATCAGCCTCATGTTTTCGCGACCAAATTGATTTCGGAACAACACCAAATGCAACACCGCCATCCATTTTCCAGTTATCAGCAATCAGAGGAATAAGCTCCATTCAGAATAATATTAGTTACGAGGCAAAGGTAATGTTTTTGGAATTTTATTTTCAAAGACCATTTTTGTAAACTATGATTAGAGTAGCTTGTTAACAAGTAATTTTGAAATTGTTCATAACTATTTTGAAAATAGGTATTACCTTTCATTACTTTTTTGGATTAAGTCTGTTACCTTTCGATCAAGTTAACCGTTTTAACCAAAATCCAAATTATTAACCCAAACCAATTACCATGAAAAAAAACTACTTTCTTTTTGTATTGCTATTTATTTTAGCATGTACAGTTAATGCGCAGGACAAAGCTATAAGCCCGTCCTACACAGGGATTGGAGTATATCACGGGCTTTCTCAGCCTCTGCGTGATATACCTGCCATTACAGCTGATGAGTATGAAAAAATGGAGATTGATGCCGCAAAGCCCCGCAATGAGAAGATCCGCGTACGTGAATATCCTTTTGCAGAAACAGCGTTTCCGAAAGGTGACGACCCTGCATGGCAGCGCGAAATGGGGAATGCTCAGCCTCCAAGGGCACCAATTGTTAGTTTTGATGGACAAACATCTCCTTATTATCCGCCTGATGCCAACGGTACTGCCGGTCCAAATCACTATATGCAAACAATTAACAGCGTTTATGCAATATACTCAAAAACAGGAGCTTTGCTTGCCGGGCCTACAAATTTGAACCTTCTTTTCGGTAGCGTAACCGGTGCAACCTGTAACGATGGTGATCCTGTTGTTTTATATGATGAACAGGCTGATAGATGGTTGGTTGTGGAATTCTCGATATGTGGTGCAAACGACTATATGCTTTTTGCCGTTTCTCAAACCAATGATCCAACAGGATCATGGCATCGGTATTCATTCGATGTCGACGATATGCCCGACTATGAAAAGATTGGCATCTGGCAGGATGGTTATTATATGGGGACTAATACATCAGCAGCCGGTAAGAAAGATATTTATGTAGTTGAGAGATCGAAAATGCTGCTTGGTCAAACAGCCCAGATGGTTGGATTTGATAACCCATGGCGTCCCACCACCATTGATGGTTTTATGTGTGTGCCCCCGGTTGATAATGATGGAACATTTGCTCCGGCCGGAAGCCCTGGATTATTTATAACCATTAACGATGATGCTATCGCAGGTGGAGCCGATCAATTATGGCTGTATGAACTTGCTGTAAACTGGGTCACCCCTGCATCATCTGCGTTTACCCGTGTTCAGCAATTAGCAGTTCCGGCTTTCGATAGTAATTTTGGCGCTAACTGGGATAATATCAAACAACCCGGAACCACCAGGGAACTGGATGCCATTCCGCAGGTAGTTATGAATGCCCCTCAATACCGTAATTTTGGTTCGTATCAAACCTTGTTATGTTGCCATACGGTTGATGTAAATAACACTGATCTGGCTGGTATCCGTTGGTACGAATTAAGAAAAACAACCGGAACATGGTCGCTGCGGCAATCGGGTACTTATTCACCTGATGCTCATTCGCGGTGGTTGGGAAGCATCAGGTTGAACGGGCAGAATGAAATTGGTTTGGGTTACTCGGTTTCCAGCACAACTGTGTATCCGGGCATTAGGTACACAGGGCAATCTGCATCAGCTTATGCTAACGGAGCCGGAGTACTTGATCTTGCTGAACAAACTATTACAACCAGCGCTTACTCGCAAACTGCATATAACCGCTGGGGCGACTATGCCGGTTTGAGTGTTGATCCTTCTGATGATAAAACATTCTGGTTTACAACTGAATACATTGGTGCTGCTTCAGCGCGAAAGACAAGGATAGCCTCGTTTCAGGTGGGTTCAGCAACTGCCGGTGTTGATCTTATTACACTGAGTCCGGCAGCAAACCCGATTTCAGTAGTTGCAGGTCAGGCCACTACTGCTTCATGCTCGGTTAAAAATCAGGGAACTCTTGCTTCAGGTACATCAAACCTCAAGTATTATCTGTCAACTGACAATACGTATGGAACCGGTGATGTATTGCTGGCAACTGATGCCGTTTCAGCATTGGCAGCAGCGGCAACTATGGCAGTGAGCGAACTGTTGACAATTCCTGTAGCAACTGTGCCAGGCACTTACTATATTCTGTTTTTTGCTGATGCTGATTTACAGGTTACCGAACTAAATGAAACCAATAATGTTGGAAGTATTCAGATTAGTGTTACTTCTTCGTCAGGATCTCCTGATCTGGTTGTACAAGCTACGGCTACAACACCTGCCACATTAAATGCAGGAGCTACTACCACAGCATCGTGTACAGTTCTGAATCAGGGAACTGCGGTAGCTGCTGCATCTTCACTAAAATATTACTTGTCGGCAGATAATGCTTATGGAACAGGCGACATTTACCTTGCAACCGATGCTGTTGCTTCATTGGCAGTTAATGCAACATCAGTTCTGAGTGAAGTGCTTACTATACCTTCGGCTACAGCAGCCGGTAACTGGTTTATTTTATTTGTTGCTGATGCTGATGGCCAGGTTGCCGAGAGCAACGAAACCAACAATACTGCTTCAGTTGCTATAACGGTGACTTCAACTTCGCAGGGTTGCAATAGTACCGTTCAGTATCCGAGTACTACATTAACACCCGGTACTACCTGGAAGTCGCAGAAATCAATCTATGCCGGCGAATTTACTCTCTTCAATGTTACCTTGGGCCGTACATATACATTTTCCTATTGCTCTGCTGATGGAGCCATTGCTTCCTATAATTCGGAAATGACGTTGCGTAATAATACTACCGGAGTATTTATTGGGTACTCTGACGATGCCTGCGGCGATGATGCCATGATTGTGTGGACTGCTACTTTTACAGGAAAAGTGAAGCTTGTAACAACAGTTTCCGGCTGCGGAACAAACTCAGTTAACACAACCCTCAGATACAAATATGCAAATGCCAAGGAAGCAGAAGGAATCGTTACTGATGAACCTGAATTCATGGTATATCCCAATCCAAGCAAGGGGAAAATCAGTATTGAGGCAAGCAGTGGATTCGAAAATATGAAACAAATTATTGTTTATGATGCCTCTGGAAAGCCAGTTAGTTCAGTGGATATTCCTGTTAAACCAGAAAATATTTATCACATTGATCTGAGCAACCAGATTTCGGGAATGTACCTTATAAAAATTATTGGTTCCGATAAAACTGAGCAGTTTAAAGTAATGCTCAAAAAATAAAAGGTTAATTATTTCTGAAAAAGCTGTTCTGTGCATAACGGAGCAGCTTTTTCTTTTTAACTGACTTTAAAATCATTTATTTCTGCTTTACCTTCGCAAAATCGAAAATAACACACACAGCTATGATTGAAAACCGGGTTCATTTTATTGCTATCGGAGGAAGTGCCATGCACAACTTGGCAATAGCGTTGCATCTGAAAGGATATAAAGTTACAGGATCGGATGACGAAATATTTGATCCTGCCCGCAGCCGCCTGGATGCGTATGGTTTATTGCCTGAAAAATTCGGATGGTTCCCTGAAAAACTCGATCACACCATCGGTTCAATCATACTTGGTATGCATGCCCGTAGCGATAATCCTGAGTTGGCAAGAGCAAAAGAGCTCGGACTGAAGATTTTTTCGTACCCTGAATTTCTGTACGAACAGAGTAAGGATAAATTGCGCGTTGTGATTGGCGGCAGCCATGGAAAAACGACTATCACGGCAATGATATTGCATGTGTTGCAACGTTGTGGTGTGGATACTGATTATATGGTTGGCGCCAAACTCGAAGGATTTGATGTTATGGTTAGGCTCACAAGCGAAGCAAAGGTTATGGTTTTCGAAGGGGACGAATACCTCACTTCGGCCTTGGATCTGCGCCCGAAATTCCATTTGTACAAGCCTGATATTGCTTTGGTTAGCGGAATTGCCTGGGATCATATGAATGTGTTTCCGACTTTTGAAAATTACATCAGCCAGTTTCGTGTTTTTATGGAAATGGTCCCCGCGAATGGCGCTTTGATTTATTGTGATGAGGATAATGAGGTTCGAAAAGCAGCCCTGGCAGCTAAGGGTGAAATGCTTAAACTTCCTTATGGCGTTCCTGATCACCGTGTTAATGATGGGAAAACGATACTTCAAACCACCGAAGGCGAATTCCCTCTCATGATTTTCGGAAATCATAACCTCATGAACCTCGAAGGTGCTCGATTGGTTTGTAATAAGTTAAATATCAGTAATTCTGATTTTTATAAAGCGATAAGTAGTTTTAACGGTGCTTCGAACCGGCTTGAACTTATTGCGACTAAGGATGGATTTAATGCATATCGCGATTTTGCCCATGCTCCTTCGAAATTAAAAGCAACGCTTGAAGCCGTAAAAGAGCAATTCCCTGATCGTAAACTTATTGCGTGTTTTGAGTTGCACACATATAGTAGTCTGAATAAGGATTTCCTCGATCAATATGCCGGAAGTATGGAAAAAGCGGATTTGGCTGTAGTATATTTCTCTCCCCATGCTTTGGCACTGAAAAAACTGCCGATGCTTTCGCCGGATGATATTAAAGAGTCGTTCAGGAAACAGGGAATGCTTGTTTTTTCGGACTCCTTGAAATTTCAGGAATTCCTTCTGGATCAGGAATATACAAACACCAATTTACTTCTGATGAGTTCAGGAAATTATGATGGACTGAATGTGAAGGATTTCGCTGAAAAATTTTAAAATCAAAGTTTTTGGTGAAAAAACTGTAGCGATTTTTTTACCTTGTATTGACCAACTGTTTCAGCAGATCAGTATTTATCTTTTTTCTGTTGTTTTTCTTCCCATTGATCGAGCATGCTAACACATGTGTTGTCGGGTGTGGCAATTTTAGTACTGAACCTGAGTGTTCGTGAGTCATCGGGCCAGAAAATTACCGGCATTTTTTCTCCTCCGAATTCTCCGTTAGTTTGCAGAAACGTTTCGCTATCATCATTTACAGCTGCCATGCTGAACATAAAAGGGCCTTTCCCCTGATGGCGATAAATATTAATTTTCGAAATATCATCAAACTCCATAATCACTTCACCGCATAGTGTGCCGTTTTCTTTAAACAATCGTTTTTTGAATTTTTTAGCCTGAGGAAAATCTCTCTCAATTTTTTCGCCATTTAGCCAGAGATCCATCATTTCGTCATAATCTGCTGATAATTCGCCTGTTGAATCGATCAGGCTCGAAAAAATATTTACATATTTAATAGTCATGCGCCCCGATTTTTCACCGGTAAGCTGAATTGTATATTCTTTGCGCTCACAGGTAAGGCAACTTGCTAAGCTTAAAGGAATTATAATGATAAGCAGTAAACGGAAAATTTTCAGTAAATCCGGCATATTTTATTAATTGTTCGATCACAAAAGTATGAAAATTCGGAAGACGTATTTGAACTATAACCTCTACGGCGTTTTATCGATGAAAAATCGGTTGGTGTTTTGCCTCGTTCACATTTCATTATCTTTGCCGCTCTTAACCCAAAAATAATGTCGGAGATACTGAGTCATTTATATTCCAATATACTTAATACATCTTGGCTCGAAGTGCTTGCAGTCCTTTTCGGGATACTCAGCGTTTGGTTTGCCCGTAAGGAGAATATCTGGGTGTATCCAACCGGAATAATAAATGTGCTGATTTATGTTTATATCTGTTTTTTTGCAGGATTGTACGCTGATATGGGAATTAACGCGTTTTATTTTGTGATGAGCGTTTTCGGCTGGTATAATTGGTCAAGGCGCGACGAAAACCTGCACCATGTTCCAATCAGTAGTTTAAGTATGAAAGGCTGGCTTTTCTTTATCTTTTTAACAGGAGTGGCTTTTGGAATAATTTATTATGTGTTAACAATGTTTACTGATAGTACTGTGCCTGTATACGACTCATTTACAACCGCTTTGTTTATTGCCGGCATGTGGCTCATGGCTCTGAAAAAGATCGAAAACTGGCTGTTCTGGATATTGGGCGACTTGTTGGTTATCCCGCTTTTCGCGATGAAAGGATTGGTTTTTACAAGTGTTCAGTACATAGTTTTTCTTGTGCTTGCAATTCTTGGTTATATCGAATGGCGTAAACGCCTGCATGAATTTAAAAAAGTATGATCCGCATTTCGGTAACAGGACCTGAATCGACAGGGAAATCATGGCTGGCTCAGCAATTGGCTGAACATTACAATTCACTTTGGGTGCCCGAATACGCGCGTAAATACCTCGAAAGTATAAACAGGCCTTATACGTATAATGATATTCTGCTAATAGCTAAAAATCAGTTTATTGAAGAAAATGCGTTAGCGCAAAATACTGAATTGTTATTTTGTGATACCGATTTCTGCGTTACAAGTATCTGGTGTAATGTTAAATACGGAAAATGTCATCATTGGATAACTGAACATCTCAAGCAAAATAATTATAACCTTTACCTGCTTTGCGATATTGATCTGCCCTGGCAGTACGATCCTTTGCGCGAACATCCTCAGATGCGTGCCGCTCTTTTTGAAATGTATAAAGATTTACTTTCCGGTCACGGTTTTAATTACCGCATAGTTAGCGGAACAGGGGATGAACGTTTGCAAAATGCCATTGCTTTCGTTGATGAATATTTGCACTCAGCAGAAAATGAATGAATTGGGGATGAGCAATATGCTAGGGTTTTGCAGCCGGCGAAGCATTTTGAAATTCCCTCGGAACTATATCCTGAAATTCGAATTTAAAAGTTTTGATATAATCAGCAAATGCTTTTGTTTTGTATGATTCGCTAACAACATAATTCGAAAGCATATACATTGCTTCGGGACTCAGGTACAGGTTTTCGCTGAGAATAAGCCTGTTAGTAGGATCAAAAAAGAAAATCGAAGGGAATTGCATATGGTCTTTCATCATAATTTTTGCGAGATCATGATAATTACCTGCTCGTCGGGAATTGTAATATTCCTTGTCCCAAATTAATGTATCCAGTGTTTGCGCATCAAGCCGTACACAATAAAAATTTTCATCAAGATATTTGGCTACCTGATTGTGACTGAAAGCATTAACAAGCATAACCGACGACGCGGCACTGCTTTTTGTAAAAAAGGTAAGGAAAATCCCTTTTGGTGATTTACTATTTAGTTTTAATGCTTCTTCCAGCGACAACCAGTTTATAGCCAATGGAATACGGTTTGCTTTCTTATCGGGTGGAAATGTGCGGAAATAAGCTGGTGCCCAAATGTTATAACGAGTGGTTTTCTGAACATTTTCCGAAACATAAACCAATTGGCACAGCATATCGTTATAGTTTTTATAACCTTTGAAAGCATAAGGCGTGTTTTGATCGTCGAACAATAAAACAGTAGGAGCTTCAGGATTTTCGCCCAGCAAAAGTGTTGCCAGATCATGAAACGGTTTAGCCGGATTTTTTTTATACACTTTTCCATCCATAAATGTAATATCTGCTTTACTATTGATATCAATTTTTACTGGATAGTATTTTGTATTGGTGTAAACGCAAACTTCCTTTCGGGTAAACGTTGTATTGAGCAAAAGTTTCGACGAATCGTCATTGGTTTTATAAAAAAACACCATGAGCGGTTTCGGATTTTCCTTGTATGATGCTAAAACCTGATCAAAAGTAAGCCAGTTTATAGCTGGTTTAAGTTCTTGTTGTGCAACAATTGTGTTAGGAAAAAGTAATACTGCTAATAGAAAAGCAGTTTGCAGAAGTGCTAACCTGATGATTGTCATAGTATAATGTTTCGGAATGAGCTTTTATTGGATGAGGTGCAAAAGTAGTAAGTATTTGAATCCTATTTTTAATACCTGCTTATATTGTAGTAATTTTTACTTTTGGTATCGAATTTCAACATTACACTATTGAAAACCGCACATAAAGTTCTCTTTCTTGCACGTTGGTATCCCGACCGCTACGATCCCATGACAGGCTTGTTTATTAAGCGTCATGCCGAAGTTGCAGCCGGATTTGCTGATGTTGCAGTGTTGTATCTGCGTGCAGCCCCGGAAGAAAAGCAAAGTTTTAGAATTGATCATAAGCTTGAGAATAATGTAAATACTGTAATTGTTTATTACGGAACAAAATCTGATTTTACTATTTTCCCGGCTAAAACCCGTGCTTCATTACTTTTTGTAATGGCTTTCATTAAAGGATACCGGTTTTTGCTCGAAACCTGGGGTCATCCTGAGATTATTCATGTTAATGTGCTTACACGACTTGGAATATTTGCTCTTTGGCTCCGAATTTTCAGCGGTATAAGGTATGTGATAACCGAACATTGGTCGAGGTACCTCCCAATTACCGGAACTTACACCGGATTATTACGGAATTTTTTTACAAAAATAGTTGTCAGGAATGCCGAAACTGTTAGCACTGTTTCCCAAAACCTGGCAAAAGCCATGCAAAGTCATGGGCTGAAAAATAAAAGGTATATGGTTTTACCAAATATTGTTGATACAGCGGCATATATACCGGGATCGGACTGGCAGAAAAGTAAAAAAAAACGGTTCGTTCATATTTCATGTTTCGAGGATCGCTCAAAAAACATTTCGGGTTTGTTACATGTAATAAGTATATTATCACTCTTACGTAATGATTTTGAATGTTTTATGGTAGGAGAGGGGCTTGATCTGGATCGAATGAAAACCTTGGCTACTGAACTTGGATTAACTGAAAATCAGGTTATTTTTACCGGATTGCTCGAAAACGAAAAGCTTATCGAAGCCTATCAGAGTTCCTGTTTTATGGTGATGTTCAGCAATTACGAAAATATGCCGGTGGTAATCAGCGAAAGTTTTTCCTGCGGACTGCCGGTTGTTGCTACTTCGGTAGGAGGGATTCCTGAATATGTAAACGAAACTAACGGCAGACTTGTGGATGCTGCTGATGAAGCGGCCTTGCTCGATGCCATTGTTTTTATGCTTGATCACTATCATGAATTTGACAATGAACAGATACGAAAAAATGCAATTGAAATATTTGGTAAACAGGCAGTTGCTGAAAAAATGCTGGAGCTTTATGGCTTCGTAAAACAAAATTAATTTTTTAGATTTACATGAACTTCGGAATACTCTGCAATGGTAATTATTTTCAGAAATGGCAACTCGAAACAATACGTTTGCTTATCGAAAACGGTCATTCCTGTTCGTTGCTGATCGTAAATGCAAACCCGGTTCATGGTCAAAGCTTTCGCGAAAAAGTTACAGGTTATCCGTATTCAAAGCTTCTGATTCGTATTTGGTTCCGATTTTTAATGAATCCAGATGCTAAAACGCTTGTTGATTTAACTACGGCTTTTCCCGGATTGCCCGAAATTAAGTGTTTAACTTCGAAAAAAGGATATGCAGAGTATTTTAATGATTCTGATATTCAATCCATTAAATCGAATAAACTTGATTTTATCCTCAGGTTTGGCTTTGGTATTCTGAAAGGCGAAATTCTGGATTCAGCTAAATATGGAGTTTGGTCGTATCATCACGACGATGATAGAAAATACCGTGGTGTTCCTACCGGTTTCTGGGAAATATGGTTCAATGATCCTATAAATGCAGCTATTTTGCAACGGCTTACCAATCAGCTTGATAGCGGCGTAATTTTGCGCAAAGCATATTTTGCAACTATAAATCATTCGTGGCAGGCAAACCTCGATAATCTTTTGAATAGCACCACCGAATGGCCTTTGCAGGTTTGCCGTGATATCGAAAAAGGAAATACCGGTTTCCTGTCGGTTAAAAATTCGCCGGGAACAGCTATTTATAAATTGCCTGGTAATTTATTGATGTTGCGCTTTTTAGTAAAAATTGCTGCCAACAAAATCAGATTTCATTACCGCGACTTGTTTCTAACCGAAAAATGGAACGTGGGAATAATCCCTGCTTCTGTCGAAAGTTTTTTGAAGCAGGGTGAAAATACAATTCCTGAACCAAAGTGGCTGACAATCAGTACAAAAAAATCAGTATATCACGCTGATTCCTTTGGTTTTGCTACTGATGATCAGTACCATATTATTTGCGAAGAGTACGATTATAAAAATGCGAAAGGTTTTCTTACCTCTTTTCAGATTGATAAAAGCACGTTTGCACTGAAGAATAAATCCACAGCTCTCGAAAAAGTTTACCATCTTGCTTTTCCGTATCTTTTTGAATATGAAGGAAATAAATATTGCATTCCCGAAAATTCCGAAGGCAGTAATGTCGATTTGTATCGCTTCGATAGGTCGGAAGGGAAGCTTGTATTCGAACAAACCCTGATTGAAAATCTGCAGGCAGTTGATCCTTCATTGTTTTTCCACGAAGGATATTGGTGGCTGTTTTTTACGGATAGGATTTCAACTAATGAACGTTTACATATCTGGTTTTCAACCGAATTGCGCGGACAATATACCTCCCATGCCAACAATCCGGTTAAAGTGGATGTACGCAGTTCGCGCCCGGCGGGTAATCCATTTAGTGTGAACAGGAAACTTTTCCGTCCGGCTCAGGATTGTTCAATACGCTCAGGCAGAAGGATTTGTATAAATGAAGTAACAACTCTTTCGCCAACTGTTTTCGAGGAGGAAGTTTACTCAATACTCAATCCCGCAAAAGATTCAACATTCCCCGACGGGATTCATACTTTTTGTGTAACCGATGGTGCGGTTATTGTCGATGGAAAGCGCGAATGCTTTATCTGGCAAGCTTTTTCAAGGAAACTTTCGAAAAAATTTACTAAAATATTGAAATAGAAAATGATGACTAAATTTAATACTTTCCTCCTGTTTTTCGTACTCAACCTGTTTACTGCCAGTATTTTATTTGCTCAGAAACAGCCACTTGCAAATACTTCAGAGGAGCGTATGCGACAGGATGTTACCTTGCTTGCTTCCGACTCGCTGCAAGGCCGCGAGGCCGGAACTATCGGCGAACAAATGGCTTCGGATTATATATCGAAACAGATGATAAAGATTGGACTTTTGCCAAAAGGCGATACGGAAGGATCGTACCTGAGTGAATTCCGGATGAGTTTTCCTGTAATTTTTAAAAAAGCTGTTCTCAGGATCAATGATATAAATTTTAAACATGTAGAGGAATTCGGTGCAACTGATTTGTCAGCAGCAGGAAACGTTTCGGCATCATTAATTAATATAGGGAAAGGGATTTCCGAAGCTTCTTTAAGTGGTTTTCAGCCATCGGATATCCGTGGTAAAATTGTAATCCTCGATATTTCGAACGGATGGAAAGACGAAGATAATGCTGCTATACTGGCAAAAATTGTTTCAAAAGTGAAGGCTGTTGTTAATCTGGGAGCAGTTGCGGTAATACTTCACAACACTTCGCGTACAGAAACTGAAGATGTATTGTTCGGGTCGCCATTTACTGAATCGCTGAATGTTCCGGTTGTTTATATCGCACGTTTGCCGTTTAATAAAATCAGTAAACTTAAAACGGCTGAATGCACTTTATCCGTCGAAATTGACCGCACCATTTCGAAACCGGCAAACGTAATCGGATGGATTGATAATAAATCATCAAAAACTGTGGTTGTAGGAGCGCATTACGATCATGTAGGTATAACAAAGGGCAGAGGAACTGGTTCGCAGCCTGCTATTCATAACGGTGCAGATGATAACGCCAGCGGAACAGCCGTTTTGCTTGAGTTGGCGCGCTGGGCAATGAATAACGAAAGCCTGAAATACAATTATATTTTTGCTGCTTTCAGCGCTGAGGAAAAAGGATTATTTGGGTCAAAAGCTTTCTGCACCCGGGAATGGGTGAACAACAAAAATATTGTTTATATGCTGAACCTCGATATGGTTGGCAGGCTTGGATGCCAAGGCGATACAGTGAGTGTACTCGGCGTTGCATCGTCACCTGTTTGGGAAAGCCTGCTTGCAAGTATCGAATCTTCCGATTTCTCGATAAAGAAAATTAATGGAGCGCCTGCATTTTCCGATCATGCACCATTTCTGAAAAAGGGAATTCCCATTATCTATTTTACTACCGGAACGCATCCCGACTACCATACTCCTGCCGACGATACGGAGTTGATTAATTTTAAAGGAATGGCTGAATTAGTAGCCTATATCAGGTTGTTTATCAGGTCGGCAGAGAAATTGAATGAAATTCCTTTTCACAAAATAGGCCCTTTGCAAAATACACGGGCTTACATCCAGGCTTTCTGAAACTAAGTACTATCTTTTTGTTGCAGTCAGTAAAATATTAAAGGTAAAATCAGTGTAACGCGTGCTGTTTTTTTCGAGCAGATAAATCATAATTCCTTTCAGGCTGATTGCCGGTACGAGCATTAGCAATAAACTATATGGAAACACAGAGAAGAATCTGGCAAAAGGTTTCTTCCGTTTCCACAGACCCGGAAATAAGCGGAGATAACGCATAAATAGTGCATAATTCATCGCACCATATGCACCGAAACTTTCAGTATCAGTATTGAAGAATCCGTTTTTCTCCGATAAATCGCTGAGGCTAAAGGCAGTATGACGTAAACGATCCTCTCCACTCCAAACCGGGTAAAGCAGGTCTGTAGTAAGCAACAATTTTCCGCCTGGTTTCAGTACCCTTGCTATTTCTTTGAAAAAATCTTCCGGTTTATCAATTACTGACAAAACCTGGAAACAAGCGACTCCATCCAGCGAATGATCAGCAACAGGCAAAGCTTTGCCATCTTCAATCCAGTAGGTTGTAATCGGATTGAGGTTTTCTATATCTACTGAAGAATAGTGACGTTTTGTATTGGTAGTGAGATATTCACCGGCATGTACAAAAAACTTTTTATAAGGCTGGTTGCCGGCGCCAATATCGAGCCATCGACCAGAAATTTCAGTTGAAATTCGTCTTAATTTATTGTGCATCATAGCCTTATGCATGTCGAACTGCATCACATGCAAATATTGGTACAGTAACCAGGCAGGCTTCAGGTTCATCGTTATTACATTTTCTGCAAACTTAATCAAACCCATTGTATTCCCTCCCGAACTTTTTTACTTTTGTGCAGATAATAGGGAAACCTGGATTTTTCCCCTCATTATTAAACCTTATATATCATATGGAAAGTAAAAATCAACTTGAAGATTTGCCAAATATTGGCATCACTTTAGCACAATTACTCCACGAAACAGGAATCGAGACCCCCGAAGATTTGAAAGAAACCGGTGCTATACAGGCTTTTATAAGGATCAGAGCAATTGATCCGGATGCATGTTTCAGTAAGCTATGTGCAATTGAGGGTGCTGTTGAAGGCATAAGATGGCATCATTTGTCAGTAGAAAAGAAAGCTGAATTAAAGCATTTCTTTGCGATGATCAAAAAGTAGAAATTATTTATATTATTTCAGGAGCTGAATCTTCGTCCGGCAACGTCAGATTTCGCACTGAACCCTGATGCCGCATTTTTTTGTATTTTAGCCAATCTTTAAATCAATCATTCCCTAAATCAGATGTTTCAACCTAAAGTATTGTTTATTAGTATTTTGATGTTGTTTATGGCAATTCCTGCTATGAGCAATGCAAAATTAAACGTGTATTCCGGAAACGATTCTTTAGGAAAATTTGTTTCCCAGGATGAAACTATTCTTTACAATATGATAAACGATATGCGCAGGCAGAACAATATGACGGCCATTCCGCTTTCGTATGATTTATGTAAGGTTGCTCATGTTCATATCAATGATCTGATGGTTTCGAAACCGCAGGAAAAAGGCTGCAGCCTGCATAGCTGGAGCGCTAAAGGTAAATGGACTGAATGTTGCAATACCAAAGATGCAGCCGGTTTACAGTGCATGAAATCAAAACCTATGGAGATAACCGGTTATCCCGGAAACGGCTATGAACTGATTTATTGGGAAGAAGAGAATGCAACTCCTGCTGATGCCGCTCAATTATGGCAACAAATTGATGCTTCGGCTGATATGCTACTTAGCCGTGGGAAATGGAAAAACTACCAATGGAAAGCAATGGGTGTTGGATTAACAGATGGATATGCCGTTCTGTGGCTCGGCGATAAGGCTGATAACGTTATTGACCCGGAAAAAGTAACATTCTTAAGCCAGCAAACAGCGCCAAAGGTACCGGATGCGACAAAGCCATCTGAAAAAGCAAGCAAAAACAATTTAATTGTAACTTCCGATCAGGCTGAAAATGTTTCAGTTAACGGTCAGAATGTAATATTATCTGTGGTGAAACCGGAAATAAAATATTACCTTATTGTTGGCAGTGTTAAAACTGCCGAATCAGCAAAATCGGAATTGAAGCGTATTAAATCCAAAGGATACCAGGATGCTTATATCCTGCCAGGAGAAGGTGTTTTTCGTATCGCGCTTACATCGTATGATACTAACAAGGAGGCAAGCCGTGCTCTTCCTCCGCTAAGACCTGATTTTCCGGATATCTGGATTTTTAAAAAATAAAATAGGAGTTTTTGGGTTTACAATGATTCGGGTTTTTGAATAACATGGATTTTGGCTCAATGAGGCCGTTGTGATAAGTTGAAGTCATATACTATGTAGAAGTTGAAGTGAAATGGAAATCAAGCCACAGCATGGTACTACTCTAAATCCATGATTGGTGCAATTTAACAGAACATTCTTTTTTAGTTTAAGTCCTTTCCTGTCAAGGTATTTAAGGATCAAAGTTTCTTCATTATATGTTCAAAATATTTCATGCTGAAAGTGCATATATCAGGAAACAGAAAATTTTTTCCTGTGCAAAACTCAGTCATAACTTCTTACTATACACGAACAATCCTTTGAAGGATTCAATTATATTTGCGCTCGCATTATGGAAACAGAAGAAAAATATAACGAAGAGAGTATCCGGTCGCTCGACTGGAAGGAACATATCAGGCTTCGACCCGGTATGTATATTGGTAAATTAGGGGATGGATCGTCGCACGATGATGGTATTTATGTGCTTATCAAAGAAGTTATTGATAACTGTATCGATGAATTTACAATGGGGCATGGTAAAATTATAGAAGTTACCATCAAAGAACACCTTGTTTCGATTCGTGATTATGGACGTGGCATTCCGTTGGGGAAACTGGTTGAATGTGTTTCGCAGATTAACACCGGTGCAAAGTACGATTCCAAAGTTTTTAAAAAAGCAGTCGGGCTCAATGGAGTCGGTACCAAAGCTGTGAATGCACTTTCGAGTTTTTTCACTGCACAGGCTATCCGCGAAGGTCGCACCAATACCGTCGAATTTCACCAGGGAGTTCTTATTAACGAAAGTGGCGAACAACCTGCAGATCTCCGAAACGGAACGCTAATCACATTTACACCTGATGTTCAGCTGTTTGGCAATTACCATTTTTTAAAAGAATATATTGAGGAAATGTTATGGAATTATTGCTTCCTCAATAACGGTCTCACCATCGTTTTTAATGGACAACGATACCTGGCGAAAAACGGATTACTCGACATGCTCGAAAGGTCAAACAACGGAAATGCAATTAATTATCCTATTGTCCATATTAAAGACGAAGATTTTGAGTGCGCATTTACCCACAGTGCCAAACAATATGGTGAGGAGTATTATTCGTTTGTTAACGGTCAGCATACCACACAAGGCGGAACTCACCTTGCTTCGTTCCGCGATGCATTGGTAAAAACTATCCGCGAATTTTTCGGTAAAGATTTCGAGTACAGCGATATACGTTCTTCAATAATTGCAGCTATCAGCATTAAAGTAGCTGAACCATTATTCGAATCGCAGACCAAAACCAAGCTTGGTTCACAGCATATTGAGCCGGGAGGCATTACCATCAATAAATTTATTACCGATATTCTGAAGAAGAAACTCGATAACTTTCTTCATATGAATTCGGATACCGCCGAAGCACTTTACCGCAAAATTCTTCAGTCGGAGAAAGAGCGCAAGGAGATGGCCAATATTAAAAAGCTGGCTAAGGAAAGCGTTAAAAAAGTGAGTCTGCATAACAAAAAACTCCGCGATTGCCGCTTGCATTATAATACCAATGAGCAGCGCCGGCTGGAAACTACTTTGTTTATCACTGAGGGTGATTCGGCAAGCGGATCCATCACAAAATCGCGCGATGTTAATACGCAGGCTGTTTTTAGTCTGAAAGGAAAACCCCTTAATTGCTACGGGAAAAGCAAGAAGGTAGTATATGAAAATGAGGAGTTTAACCTGCTTCAATCCGCACTTAATATTGAGGACGACATTGAAAACCTGCGTTATAACAATATTGTAATAGCTACCGATGCCGATGTTGACGGAATGCATATCCGTTTATTGCTGCTCACATTTTTCCTGCAGTTTTTCCCCGACCTGGTAAAATCGGGTCATGTTTATATTTTGCAAACACCGCTTTTCAGGGTCAGGAACAAGAAAAAGACCAACTATTGTTATTCCCAGCAGGAGCGTCAGGATGCCCTTAAGGAATTGGGTCCCAATCCGGAAATAACCCGTTTTAAAGGACTTGGTGAAATTTCACCCGACGAATTCCGGCATTTTATCGGTTCCTCTATGCGCCTTGATCCGGTTATTTTAAAACATATCTCTGAAATTGACAGCCTGCTATCCTTCTATATGGGAAGCAATACACCTGAACGACAGTTGTTTATAATCGATAATTTACGCAACGAAGGAGAAATAGAAGAAGTATTGCTTGAGGAAGTTGCATAAAATTAATGCTTCACAGCAGAGCCGATTTAAATTAATAATAGCACAAAAATGAACTTCACTTTGTTGATTATCAAACAGATGAAGTTCATTTTGTTTAAGCCGTAACGCTTAATATCCGATCATGTTAGTATTCTAATTACTTGGAGTATATAGTTTTTATACTAAAATTTTATTTCACTATGTCATCTGAATTTTTACATTTAAATACCTTGATCCTGAACGAAATAATAATTCATAGCGCTTCTGCCGTTTTTTTAGCGTACTTTTGCAGCCGATATCAGTCCGTGCAAAGTAATTGAACACCGTTATGAATTCATGTGATTAGTTTGGTATATGGTAAAAATTTAAAAAACAATTTATGGCAAGACCACGTGAGACTTTTGGTAAAAGAGAAAACCGCAGTAAGCAGGACAAAAAAAGAAAAGACAAAGAAGCTAAAAGGCTTGAGAAAAAAGATGGCAGGGATGGAAACAACCTGGATGAAATGATTGCTTATGTTGATGAGTATGGCCGAATTTCATCTACTCCTCCCGATCTTACACAACGCGTAGTTATTAAAGCAGAAGATATTCAGATTGGTGTTCCCAAATATGTTGAGCCCGAAGCTGGCGAGCTTATCCGCACAGGCATTGTGGCGTTTTTTAACGATTCGAAAGGTTATGGTTTTATAAACGACCTGGCATCAGGTAAAAGTGTATTTGTACATATCAACGGCCTCGCCGAACCGATAAAGGAAAATAACAAAGTTACTTTCGAAGTTGTAAACGGCCCCAAAGGTCCGAATGCAGTAAATGTAAAACTGCTTAAATAAACAATTCCGTTTTAAATGATACTTATAAGCTGTCAGCCAGGCATTCGGGTTTGACAGCTTTTTGCATACTATGTAATCGTGGTAATTCTGATTTAGTTAATCATTTCGTACATTCCGTAAAATTAATGCCTGTCGGAAGAGGTTCTGATTTTCTCCCTGATAAGTTTCGATTCATCCGAAAGCAGAAATTCCCCGTATCAGCTCCCAGCGAATGGCAAACGGAAAAACCGACTGATCTTCCTCGACCACAAACAGATACACCAGTTCATTTTCAGAAGCTGCTTTCTCGATAAGGAAACGATGGCTCGAAGTAAACGGATTGCAATTGACGACGATTGCTGCAATATTTTCAGTTTTCGTATCCTTTATAATTGAATTTAGATAGCTCTGGTAGTTTGCGATGGTTTCGAATCCGAATTCCAACACACAAAATAGTGGTTTGGCCAATGCAATTTCTTTAAAACCTAGTCTTTTAAATTAAACCGAATTAGCAGGAAGAGTAAACCCATATTTGTTTTTATACACAGCCAGTACCTTTTCGGTAAGCTGGGTCACAATTAGTGCAAAAGCAGTTGAATCGCGGTATTTGGGTGCAATACTTTTAAGATCAAAAGTGTCTGCACAACGTAAAAGAATTAAACTATTTTTGTGATTCCCAAAATATGACCTGGCTAATGCAAACCCGCACTTCCATATATCATAAACTGATTTTGTACATTTTCTTTCTCGGAATATTTGTAATAGTGGCGGTCAGCCTGTTTTCATTTATTACCACGCGCAATGCTATACTTGAGCGTACGTTTGATCAGCTTACTTCGCTAAGGGTTGCAAAAATGGAACAGGTTGAACAGTTTTTTACCGATCGGAAAAAGGAAGTTGAGCTTTTTTCGCACCAGGAAAATACGGGACGGATTAAGCTTAAAACCAAAGGATTTGATGGTTCTATTAAGTTTACCGCTCCAAATGAAGGAATGAATGACAACTTTGAACGATTCTTTATTTCTGGTGGTTTCTTTTCAAATGTTTATTTGTCAGATAACGGGCAAATGGAATGTTATAATTTTGATTCCATACATGGCAATTCATTTTTACCCGATAGCGAAAAAAAGCGATCTCTGGAACCCATAATATCGAAAGTGTTAAAAGAAAATCGTCTGCTTATCGAAGATTTTTCCTTCGGGCTGAACGACAGCACCACACATTTTTATATTGCTTCGCCGATATATTTTGCTGATAAAAATGAAACTTCTGTGGCCGTGTTCGAAATAAAGTCGTCAGCCATTAATACTATCATGAAAAATAAGGAGGTTGTTAATGGTTTGGGTAAAACAGGTGAAGTTTATCTGGTTGGGTCTGATTCGTTAATGCGCAGTGAATCAAGGTTTTTAACAAAATCAATATTGCGCGTGCGTGTTAATTCCGAATCAGTACGCAATGCATTTAATTCGGCTGAAGGTACGCATCTCACAACCGATTACCGTGGAATACAAACACTTTCGTCGTACAGCAGGCTAACAATTCCGGATCTTAATTGGGTGATTATAGCTGAAATTGACAAACGAGAAGCCATGCGCCCGGTTTACAAACTGGCAAATGAAATTGTGTTCCTGAGTATTTTCATCACGCTATTTCTATTTGTGGCAGCTTATATTATTTCGCGAGCCATTGCCGGTCCGATTATCGAACTCAAAGATGCAACAATTAGGGTTGGGAAAGGCGACCTCGACCAGGTTTTAACGATAAAGTCAAATGACGAATTAGGTGAGCTGACTGAGAATTTCAATTTGATGACCAGTCAGTTAGCTGCCCAGCAAACTGAACTTAAAGAGCGGGAGGCCAGGATGTTTACCTCTTTTATTGATGGTCAGGAGGATGAACGACAACGGCTTTCGGGAGAGTTGCACGATGGACTCGGGCAAATGATCATAGCAACCAAGTTGAAGACCGAAACCATCATGAATTCAGGGAATGTAATAAATCCTGATGCTGTGGCTCGTCTCAGGAATATGTTCGATAGTCTGGTTGACGAAGTCAGGAGTATCTCAAACAACCTCATGCCTGCCGTACTTAAAGAATTTGGACTGGAAATAGCTCTGAACCAGGTTTGTAAGGATATTGCCAATCACAGCACTATAAATGTAATTTTTGATTCGCAGATTTCGACAGGCGAGATGGATAAGCGCATTGCGACTTATATTTTTCGCATTGCGCAGGAAGCAATGAACAACGCAGTAAAACACTCCGGAGCCACCGAAGTTATTGTTACCCTTATCGGAAACGAAAAAACGATCAATCTGTTGGTTCAGGATGACGGAATCGGAATTGATCTGAAACAGCCCTGCAATCAGAATGGCCGTGGACTGAACAGTATGTGCGAACGTGTGAAACTGCTTAACGGACTGATTGATATATCGAAAGGAGAAAAACACGGAACCATAGTATCGGTGAAAATTCCGCTTGCCGGTTAAACCTGAATGATGTATGATAAATAAGTTAATAGAATTGTTATGAAGAATACGTGGCGGTTGAATAAGTCTTTACAATCTTCGTTTAGCCAGTATTCTGTTGTTATAAACGAGTTGTTTGTAAATAAAAAAAACGCTAAAGCTCACGAATTATAAGATCAAAAGAATTTCATACAAACAACTTGTAGACTTTATAGGAGAATCAGGAAAAGACTTTTCGGGAGAACCGAATGAAATGTATTATGAAATCCTGACAGAATATGGCTTTGACATTGATCCAGTCTAAACTAAAACACTAATTTTCAAATTAGACCCGGATTCAATAATTGTAGATTTCAATCTTGAAGAATGGAAGAAATAAATCCGCCTAAGAAAAGAACGCCTGCTACTAACAAACCGTTA
>Ga0105047_10003961_pt1 | contig 25983 bp, 21 predicted proteins | sample MAT04_FD_78384 | JGI IMG/M metagenome (GOLD analysis project Ga0105047, IMG submission 78384) | Freshwater microbial communities from Lake Fryxell liftoff mats and glacier meltwater in Antarctica - MAT-04 (megahit assembly) | ecosystem: Environmental > Aquatic > Freshwater > Ice > Liftoff...
ATTGCCTTCGGGCTGCCCGCTTTTGCCGAAACCAAGGGCACCATCGGTATTTCCATGCCGACGAAGTCCTCGACCCGCTGGATTCACGACGGCGAGTCGATGGTCGAGCAGTTCAAGGCGGCCGGCTATGACGCCGACCTGCAATATGCCGAGGACGACATCCCGACGCAGTTGTCCCAGATCGAAAACATGATCACCTCGGGCGTCAAGGCTCTGGTGATCGCAGCCATCGACGGCACCACGCTGTCGAACGCACTGGCCAATGCCCAGGCCGCCGGCATCAAGGTGTTCGCCTATGACCGTCTGATCCGCCAGTCGGGCGACGTGGATTACTATTCGACCTTCGACAACTTCCAGGTTGGCGTGCTGCAAGCCAATTCGCTGGTGGCCGGCCTGAAAGAGCGTTTCCCGGATGCCAAGCCGTGGAACGTGGAACTGTTCGGCGGCTCGCCAGACGACAACAACGCCTTCTTCTTTTTTGATGGCGCGATGTCGGTCCTGCAGCCGATGATCGACGCCGGGGCCATCGCCGTGCCGTCGGAGCAGATGGACATGAAGGTCGCCGGCACCCTGCGTTGGGACGGCGCCGTCGCTCAGTCCCGCATGGACAACCTTCTGTCGTCCAACTACGGCGACAAGGTTCTGCACGGCGTGCTGTCGCCCTATGACGGTCTGTCCATCGGTATCCTGTCCTCGGTCAAGGGCGCCGGCTATGGTTCGGGCGACATGAAGATGCCGATCGTCACCGGCCAGGACGCCGAAATCCCCTCGGTCAAGTCGATCATCGCCGGCGAGCAATACTCGACCGTGTTCAAGGACACGCGCGAGCTTGCCCGGGTCACCGTCGCCATGGTGGACGCAGCCCTGGCGGGCGGCACCGTCGAAGTGAACGACACCAAGACCTATGACAACGGCGTCAAGGTCGTGCCGTCCTATCTGCTGACGCCGAACCCGGTCGATGTGAACAACTATGTGGCCGCGCTGGTGGATTCGGGCTATTACACCGCCGATCAGCTGAAGTGATCAAAAGCCGGGGGGCTTTTTGCCCCCCCGGACCCCCCGCGGATATTTATGGCTTCGGTGAAAGCGGCACGGGGAAGCGATGGCTTTCCCGCTCGTGCCTTTTGGGCCAGATTGACGGGGGAAAGGGCTACGCGAGGGGGACATCCGCACATGCCGACACTTCTGGAGATGCGGGGGATTTCCAAGACCTTCCCCGGTGTCCGCGCGCTCGACAATGTGAACCTCGACGTCGAACAGGGCGAAATCCACGCGATCTGCGGCGAAAACGGTGCGGGCAAGTCGACCTTGATGAAGGTCCTTTCCGGCGTCTATCCGCATGGATCCTACGAAGGCGAGATCGTCTATGGCGGTCAGCCGCTGCACCTGAAGGGCATCAAGGGCAGCGAGGCCAAGGGCATCATCATCATCCACCAGGAACTCGCGCTGGTGCCGAAACTGTCGATCGCCGAGAACATGTTTCTGGGGCACGAGAACGCGCAAAACGGCGTGATCAACTGGCCGCGCACCACGCACCAGACTGAAGGCTGGCTGCGCAAGGTCGGCCTGTCCGAACTGCCGGGCACGCTGGTGGGCAAGCTTGGCGTCGGCAAACAGCAATTGATCGAGATTGCCAAGGCGCTGGCCAAGGACGTGCGTCTGCTGATCCTGGACGAACCCACCGCCGCCTTGCAGGAAAACGACAGCGACAAGCTGCTGGCGCTGATGCTGGAATTGAAGGCGCAGGGCGTCACGCAGATCCTGATCAGCCACAAACTGAACGAGATCGCCCGCGTCGCCGACCGCATCACGGTGATCCGCGACGGCGGGGCGGTGTCGACCCTGTCGGCGCAGGATATCTCGGAAGACCGCATCATCCGCGACATGGTCGGCCGCGACATGGCGCACCGCTATCCCGAACGCACCCCCAACCCCGGCGAAGTGCTGCTGGAGGTGCAGAACTGGTCCTGCTGGCATCCCGAGCAGGCGGGCCGGCAGATGATCAAGGACGTGTCCCTGACTGTCCGCAAGGGCGAGATTGTCGGCATCGCCGGCCTGATGGGCACCGGCCGCACCGAACTTGCGATGAGCATCTTCGGCCGCAGTTATGGCAAGGCGCATTCCGGCACGGTGAAGATGGGCGGCAAGGCCACCGATGTCTCGACCGTCACCAAGGCCGTCGCGGCGGGGCTGTCCTATGTGACCGAGGATCGCAAGGCGCTTGGCCTCATCCTGGAAGAGCCGGTCGCGCGCAATATCACCATCGCCAACCTGCCGGGTGTCAGCCGCAACGGCGTTCTGGACAAACGACGCGAAACCCAGGTGGCCGAGGAGTATCGCAAGCAACTGGCGATCCGCACGACTTCGGTGCAGCAAAAGGTAGTGAACCTGTCCGGCGGCAACCAGCAGAAGGTGGTGCTGTCGAAATGGCTGTTCACCGATCCGCAGGTGCTGATCCTGGACGAGCCGACCCGCGGCATCGACGTGGGCGCGAAGTTTGAAATCTACACGATCATGAAGGACCTGGCTGCACAGGGCCGGGGCATCCTGATGATCTCGTCGGAAATGCCCGAACTTCTGGGCATGTGCGACCGCATCTATGTGATGAACGAAGGCCGGATCGTCGGCGAATTGGCGCGCAGCGAAGCGAGCCAGGAGAAGATCATGGGAATGATCCTGAAGGGCGAGGGGAAGGCTGCGTAATGGCGGACGTGACGGCGGAAAAGAAGGGCGCAGACGCCAAGTCGGGGATCGGCGCGCTGCTGGGCGGGCGCCTGCGCGAGAATGGGATGCTGCTGGCGCTGGTCGCCATCGTGGCGTTCTTCACCATCATGCTGCAACTGAACGGCAAGGACTTCCTGAACCCGGCCAACATCACCAACCTGTTCCTGCAGAACGGCCATGTGATCATTCTGGCGCTGGGGATGCTGCTGGTCATCGTCTCGGGCCATATCGACCTGTCGGTCGGGTCTGTCGCGGCCTTTACCGGCGCTGTGGCGGCCTATCTGACCGTGGTGCTGAAGCTGCCGTTCTTCCTGGTGATCCCGATGGTCATGGTGGTCGGCGGCTGCATCGGCGCGGTGCAGGGCTATTGGGTGGCCTATTGGCGCATCCCGTCCTTCATCGTCACCCTTGCAGGCATGATGGTCTTTCGCGGCGCGACCCTGTGGCTGCTGGGCGGCGAGAATATCGGCCCCTTCCCGACCGCGTTCCAGGCGATGGCGAACGGGTTTGTCCCCGACTTGTTCGGCGTCGGCAAACCCAATGTTCTGGCGCTGCTTCTGGTGGGGCTGGCCATCGTCCTTCAGTTCTGGATCGGCTTTCGCGCGCGCGCTCGGGACGCAGAGTTTGGCATCGCGCAGGAACCGATGGGCTTCTTTCTGAGCCGCACAATCGTCGTTGCTGCCGGGACCGCCTTTGTCGGCTATCAACTCGCCTCGTTCCGGGGTCTGCCGGATGTGCTGGTGCTGCTGGTGGTGCTGACCGTTCTTTACGCCTTCTTAACCGAGAACACCGTCGCCGGCCGCCGCATCTATGCCGTCGGCGGCAATGAGAAGGCCGCCAAGCTGTCCGGCATCCGCACCGAACGTCTGGTGTTCCTGTGCTTTGTGAACATGGGCGTGCTGGCTTCCCTGGCGGGGATGGTGGTGACCGCCCGCCTGAACTCTGCCACCCCCAAGGCCGGCACCGGATTTGAACTCGACGCCATCGCTTCGGTATTCATCGGCGGCGCATCGATGACCGGCGGGTCGGGCAAGATCGTCGGCGTTGTCGTCGGCGCGCTGATCATGGGCGTGATGAACATGGGCATGTCGATCCTGGGCGTCGGGATCGAGTTCCAGCAGATCATCAAGGGTCTGGTGCTGCTCGCGGCGGTAGTCTTCGACGTGTACAACAAGTCGAAATGACGCCGGGGCGGGGGGTTCAGCCCGCCGCCGCCTGCGCCAGCGCCAGATCGCGCGCCCGGACGGCATACCCGGCCTGCACGGGCCACCCGGCATAGGGCTCCGCCTCGCCCAACGCTTTCCGCGCATGCAGCGGAAAGTTCGGATCGTCCAGCGCCATCCGGGCCAGTGCGACCAGATCGGCGGCCCCCGATGCCACGATCTCCTCGGCCTGCTCTGGCGTCGTGATCAGTCCGACCGCCATGGTCGGCACCCCCACGCCGCGCACCGCCCGTGCCAAAGGCACCTGATACAGCGGCGCCGGCTTGATCGCCGCCCCGGCAAACCCACCCGACGAGCAGTCGATCAGGTCCACCCCCCGCGCCTTCACCTCGCGTGCCAGCACCTGCGACTCCTCGACCGTCCAGCCGCCCTCGATCGCATCCTGCACCGAAAGCCGCAGGAGCAACGGCTTGTCCACCGGCCAGACCTGCCGAATCGCGTCCACCACCTCCAGCACCAGCCGCATCCGGTTTTCCAAGGCACCACCATAGATATCCGTCCGCTTGTTCGCGACCGGCGACAGGAACTGGTCCAGCAAATACCCATGCGCCCCATGAATCTCGACCAGATCGAACCCGGCCCGCAAGGCCCGCAGCGCACTGGCGGCAAAGACCCCCGGCAAGGCCCGCACTTCGCCCAGCGTCAACGCCCGAGGCACTTGAAATGCCGGGTCGCTGGAATGGGCAACGGCAGAGGGCGCCACCACCTGCCAGCTTTCAAACCCCTCCGCGTCCGGGGTGTGAACGCCGCCCTGCCACGGCAAAGGCGTCGACGCCTTCCGCCCCGCGTGGGCAAGTTGTATCCCCGCCACCGCGCCCTGCGATTTCAGGAACGCCGCGATCCGGGCCAGCGGTGCGATCTGCGCATCCTCCCACAGCCCTAGGCATGCATAGGAAATCCGCCCCTCCGGCACGACACCGGTCGCCTCGACGATCACCGCGCCAAAGCCGCCAATCGCAAACCGGCTCAGCTGCGCGAAATGCCAGTCATTGGCGACACCCGCCCGGGCCGAATATTGGCACATGGGCGATACGACAAGGCGGTTGCGGAACGTCACGCCCCGCAACGTGAACGGCGACAGAAGCTGGCTCATGGAAATCCTTTTAGGGCGCGCCCTTGGGCAATGGGGTCAGCCCCTTGGAATAGGGCTGCCAATCTTTGATCTGGGGGTAGAACTGCTTGCGCCAGGCCCTGACGCGCGGGTTCATCATCCGCCGCCACAGCGGCGGCACCATCGCGGCGGCGGTCATGATCGGATAGCCATAGGGCAGTTGCGGCGCGTCTTCGGCGGCATAATTCTGCAACAACGGGAACCGCCGGTCCGGCTTCCAGTGGTGGTCGGAATGGCGCTGCAAGTTGATCAGCAGCCAGTTCGACGCCTTTTGCGCCGCGTTCCAGGAATGCCTCGGCTGGACAGGCTCATAGCGCCCCTCGCCAAGATGCGCGCGCGTCAACCCGTAGTGTTCGACATAGTTCACCAGCTCCAGCTGCCAGATCGCGATGAATGCCTGATACACGAACAGCCCAAGACCGATCCAGCCGCCCAGCACGGCGGCCAGCACGATCATCGCCAGTTGCAGCCCGGCATAGCGCCAGAACGGGTTGCGCCGGTCAAACACCCCCTTGCCACGCCGCCGCAGCATCGCGGCTTCCGCCCGCCATGCCGACCTCGGGCAGCGGGCCAACACGTCCACGAACACCCGGTAAAAGCTTTGTCCATACCGCGCCGACACCGCATCCCGGGGCGTGCCGACATACAGATGATGCACAAGCAAATGCTCGGTGCGGAAATGGCTGTACAGCACCGAGGCCAGCAGCAGATCGCCCAACCAGCGCTCGGCCCGGTTCTTCTGATGCATCAGTTCATGGGCATAAACGATGCCGATGGAGCCGGACATGACACCCTGCCCGAAGAAGATGCCGATCTTCTCCAGGGCGCTCAAATCCGCGCGCGGCACATAATACAGCAGAAACACCAGCATACCGAACTGCACCGGAAACCAGATCAGGGTGATCAGCCGATACCAGATCAGATCCGCCTCTGGCGTTTCAGGATCGGCATCCTCAAGGTTCGGCCCCAGCACCGCATCCAGCAGCGCGTAAAGCCCCCAAGTGTAAACCGGCATCAACAGCACTGCCCAGCCGCCGATCAAAGCTCCCGTCAGCCCAACCGGCACCGTCCCCAGCGACAGCCAGAACGGCAGCGCGCGGGCGGGGCGGCGAAACGTGGCGGCGGGAATTTGCGACATGGGGCGAAGTATTCTTGAAAGCCTCGGGTCAAGGCAAGGGCAGAAAAGCAAGGTCATGCGCCTTGCGCATCAGGGTGGTCAGATCGTCGGGGCGAAAGGCATTGGACCCAAGGAAACTGCCGCGCACAGGCTTTGCATCGGATCGCGCCGCCAGCACCCGCAGCATCAGATGGAAATGCGTGAATGTGTGACTGACAACGCCCAAATCGTCCCAATCCGCCTCTACGGGAGGCGGACTTTCCGACCCATCCCACCCCGACCCCGGAAACCCCAGCGTCCCGCCCAGCAGCCCCTTGTCCGGCCGCCGCTCCAGCAACAATGCGCCGTCCCCTCGCCAAGCGATCCAGACCGTCCCCCGCCGGATCGGCTTCGGCGCCTTTGCCACCTTGCGCGGCAACTCCGCCGCTATGCCCAAGGCGCGGGCCTGACACATCTGCACCAGCGGGCAAATCCCGCACGCCGGGTTCCGGGGCGTGCAGATCGTCGCCCCCAGATCCATCATGCCTTGGGCAAAATCCCCCGGCCTGACGGCAGGCGATATTCCCCCCGCCGCCGCCACAAGCAACGCCTTCGCAGCCGGAAGCGGCTCTGTAATGGCGAAAAGCCGCGCCACCACCCGCTCCACATTCCCGTCCACCACCACCGCAGGCAGATCAAACGCAATCGCCGCGATCGCCGCCGCCGTATAAGGCCCGATCCCGGGCAAAGCCCGCAGCGCCGCCAGATCACCCGGAAAGACACCCCCATGCCGCGCCGCCACCGCCCGCGCACACGCCAGCAGGTTCCGCGCCCGGGCGTAATACCCAAGCCCCGCCCATTCCGCCATCACCGCCGCATCCTCGGCCTGCGCCAGCGCCCCAACATCCGGCCAAAGCATGGTGAACCGCAGAAAATAGCTTTTCACCGCCGCCACCGTCGTCTGCTGCAACATCACTTCCGACAGCCACACCCGATACGGATCAGGCCGAGCGCCCCCCGTTACCCGCCACGGCAGCACCCGCGCATGCAAGTCGTACCAGTCCAGCAGCGCCGCACTCACCTGTCCGTCACGCAATCTTTATGCCCCCTGCCACACGGGGACTGGCCTCACCCCGCCCCAGATGACAAGAATAGCCGCGTTACGCGAAAGGACCAGATGCGCGCGCCCCGTCCCAGTGCCAGCGAGCCCAGCAACGCCAAGCCCGAACGCCGCCAGCGCGGGTTCGAACCCGCCGCTGGCCTGCTGAAGGACCGCCTGCGCGCCGCGAGCGAAAAGCGCGGCTTCGCCGTGGCGCAGCTTCTGACCGGATGGGATGCCATCGCCGGTCCCGCGCTCGCCCCCATCACCCGTCCGGTGAAAGTCAGCTACCCGCGCGAAGGCCTTGGTGCGACACTGACCCTGATCATCTCGCCCGCCCACGGCCCGCAAGTGCAAATGGCCCTGCCGCAACTGATCGAGCGGGTGAACGCCGTCTACGGCTACCGCGCGATCGCCCGCATCGCCTTGACCCAGACCGCCGCCACCGGCTTTGCCGAAGGCCAGACCCCGTTCGCCGCCGCGCCGCAAAAACCTAGCCCCCCCAACCCCGTCAAACTCGCCGCAGCCGAAGCCCAACTCGCCCCCATCGCCGACGACGGCCTGCGCGGGGCGCTTGAAACTCTGGCGCGGAATATCTTAACTCGGAAAACCCTCAAGGAAGGTTCCAAGACATGACCCTCACCCGCCGCACTCTGATGGCGCTTTCATCCGGCCTGCTCATCCTGCCCGCTGGCATGACCTGGGCCGAGACCGCCGCAACCACCCCTGCTGCCTCCGACGCAATCCAGGACTTCGGCATCGGCGACACCTCGGCCAAGGTGGTGATCGACGAATACCTGTCCTTCACCTGCCCGCACTGCCGCCAGTTCCATGACGAGGTTTATCCCAAGCTGAAGGCCGACTACATCGACAAGGGCCTCGTCCGCCTGAACTACCACGAGGTCTATTTCGACAAATATGGCCTCTGGGGCGCGATGCTGGCCCGCTGCGGCGGCGAGATGCGCTATATCGGCATCGTGGACATGCTGTTCGACAAGCAGGCCGACTGGGCCGCCAGTGACGATCCGACCGTGGCCATCGCTCAGCTGAAAAAGATCGCAGTGATCGCCGGACTTGACGAGGCGACCGCCGACGCCTGCCTGAAGGATCAGGCCGTGGCCCAGGCGCTGGTGACGCACTACCAGACCTCTGTCGCCGCTGCCTTCCCCAATGACAGCTTCAAGGGCACGCCGTCCTTCATCATCAATGGCGCCGTCAGCGGCAACATGTCTTACGAGGAGATCAAGGTGATCATCGACGACGCGCTTGCCAAGTAAGTGACGCCTCTGGACGGCATCAAGGTCATCGAGCTTGCGCGCATTCTGGCCGGCCCCTGGGCTGGCCAGACCCTTGCCGATCTGGGCGCCGAGGTGATCAAGGTCGAGGCCCCGGAAGGCGACGACACCCGCCGTTGGGGCCCCCCGTTCATCACCCGCGATGGCGACACCTCGGCTGCCTATTTCCACGCCGCCAACCGCGGCAAGAAATCCGTCACCGCAGATTTTCGCACCGCCGAGGGTCGGGAAACCGTCCGCCGTCTGGCCGCGGACGCCGATGTCCTGATCGAGAATTTCAAGGTCGGCGGCCTTGCCAAATACGGCCTCGACTATGACAGCCTGCACAAGGTCAATCCCAAACTGATCTATTGCTCCATCACCGGCTTCGGCCAGACCGGCCCCTATGCCCATCGCGCCGGGTACGATTTCATCATCCAGGGCATGGCCGGTCTGATGAGCGTGACTGGCGCGCCCGATGGCCAGCCGCAAAAGGTCGGCATCGCGGTGGCCGACATCTTCACCGGCGTCTATTCGGCCACCGCCATCCTTGCAGCTTTGGTCCAGCGCGGCCGCACCGGACAAGGCCAGCACATCGACATGGCCCTGATGGATGTCGCAGTATCCACAATGGCCAACCAGGCGCTGAACTACCTCGCCACCGGCATCGCCCCCGGCATGATGGGCAATGCCCACCCCAACCTCGTCCCCTACGCGGTGTTCGACTGTGCCGATGGCTGGATCATCCTCGCCACCGGCAACGACACCCAGTTCCGCAAGCTGTGCGAGTTGCTGGGCCTGACCGAAATGGCCAAAGCGCCGGAATTTGCCACCAACGCCCTGCGCATCGCGGGCCGCGCGGACCTGACGAAAACCCTCACGGAAGCGACCCTGCGCTGGCAGAAAGCCGACCTTCTCGCGGCGTGCGAGGGCGCTGGCGTGCCGGCCGGGCAGATCAATGCCATGGACGAGGTTTTCGCCGATCCGCAGGTCATCGCTCGCGGGATGCAGATCGCCCCGGACGGCTTGCCGGGCGTGCGCAGCCCGATGACCTTCTCAGGTGCCGATCTGTCGCTGGACCGCCCCGCCCCGAAACTGGGGCAGGATCAGGCGCTTGTGCACACCAAGGCGTGACAGGCCGCGCGCTTTGGCCTACACTCCATCCCAGAACCCCAACCGAACGGACCTTGAGAGTCCGGGTGGAGGCGACATGGCAGGATCGAGCAGGTTCCTGAACCATAAATCGCAGGCGGCCTGATCCTTGCCGGATTGGCTGGCCCTGTCAGACCGCGAGGCTCCGCAAGGGGCCCGACCCGCGCAGATCGCGCGGGGCATGTTCGTCCTGGAATTTCGCCTGCCGCTGGACGGCCCGACCGTGCTTTTGTCGTTGCAGACCGAGGATGGCCGCGCCCTGTCGGTGTTTCATGACCCGGACACTGGCCCCGCCATCCTGGTCCGCGCGCCCACCGCGCAGCGCCGCTACCGTCTCGACAGCCGCATCGCCCCCGATCTGACCGGCGTCGCGCGGCTCAGCCTGTGGCTTGACGCGGGCGTTGGCATCTGGCGGATGCGCTATCAGATCCTGGGGGCCAATGCGGCAGCCGAGGTGCGCGGCGCGGGTCCCCTGCCCTTCGACGGCCCTCTGATGCAGCAACTTTCAGACCGCATCGGCGGCGGCCACAGGCATCCGTCCGTGCTGTGGTTCGGCCTGACCTCCAGCCCCGACCTGCCGAAAGCCGCGCCGTGGATCGGCCTGAACACCCCGATCGAGACAGTCCTAGGCCCGGTTCCCGCCGGGCAACTGCGCCCCGGCATGGGCATCCGCACGCTCGACACCGGCGTGCGCACGTTGAAAGCAATCCAGCATATGACCCTGCCGGCCGCCGGATCTTTCGCGCCGGTGGTGCTGCGCCGCCCGTTCTTCGCCGCCGAACGCGACCTCCTCGTCTCCGCCGATCAGATGCTGCTGATCTGCGGCGCGTCCGTCGAATACCTGACCGGAGAAGAAGAGGCGCTGGTCCCCGCAGGTGCCCTCGCCGATGGAAGGGTGGCCGAGCGCGACAACCGCCGCGCCGTCACGCAGTGTGTTGCGCTGGACCTTGGCGCGCCTGCTCTGGTGGTGGCCGATGGCTGCTGTCTGCTGACAATGCCGCCCGGCGGATCGCAGACGGACCTGCCGCGAAGGGCGCTGCGGGATTGGGAAATGGTGCCTCTCATATCGCTGCTGGGCCGCACCAGCCTGCGTCCCGCCGCCTGATCCGCGCACCAATTCTTCTCCGAAAAATCCGCGCTGACGCCCGCGCAACAGGCCTGATCTTTCGAAGGAAAATCGTTGGCCCCCGTCCGCGAACGGTTCGCATCCAAGCAAACAGACTCTTAAATCCACACAATAAACATAGCTATTTCATATACTTGCGCGACATAACACGCGTGTTATCACGCGATAACACACCCCGTCAGTCGAAAAACGGCGTCATCTGCGCGACGATCACCGAGTTCTCCTTCAAGGCCCGGTCCATCAGTCCGCGCTCCTCGCCGTCGATCTCTTCCCCGGCCTTCAGCCTTTCGTCCAGCGTGCCGTACCCGGACACATCCAAGGGCGACAGATCCGCCTCTTTCAGGATCGCCACCGTCTCGCGCACCGCCTCGGCCTCATCGACGCCGCTGGCATAGATCATCAGCGCCGCCCCGGTCGCCTTCGCGGGCAAGCCATCCCCCGCCTTGCGCCCGACCTCGACCACCAGCGTATAGACCTGCTGCGGCCGCTTCACCTTCACGGGCTTTCCGGCTCCGGTCTCTTCGGGACTGTCGTCTTCCATCGGTGTCTCCTTCGGCGTCTCCTTCGGCACGACGGTCTGCCCTTGCAACCAAGCCTTGTCAATCACGCGGGTATACAAACGCCGCCTTTGCCTGTAAGAGCCGCCCACGGCGCAAGGATTCCGGGCGCAGCTGGCGAGGAGGCCACGCTGCCATGGGGAACGAGGTGCCGTAAGGCTCTCTCGGGTGCAACGCACCCCCCATTTGGAAAACATGATGACCGATCTTCCCGTTGCGGCCCTTTTGGCCGCTGCCCCCCTTGCTGCTGCACTCGCCGCCCGTGGCTATGACAACCTGACCGACGTCCAGTCGGCCATGCTGGCACCCGATGCCGCAGGACGCGATCTTCTCGTCTCCGCCCAGACCGGCTCCGGCAAGACCGTGGCCTTTGGCCTGTCCATCGCGCCGGACCTCTTGAACGGCGCGAACACCTTCCTTTACGCCGACAAGCCGCTGGCCCTTGTGATCGCCCCCACGCGCGAGCTTGCCCTGCAAGTCGCGCGCGAGCTGTCCTGGCTGTATGAAAACACCACCGCCCTGATCGCCACCTGCGTCGGCGGCATGGATTATCGCACCGAAAAGCGCGCCCTCGACCGCGGCGCGCATATCGTCGTCGGCACCCCGGGCCGCCTGCGCGACCATATCGAGCGCAACTCGCTGGACCTGTCGGGCATCCAGGCCGTCGTGCTGGACGAAGCCGACGAAATGCTGGACCTCGGCTTTCAGGAGGATCTGGAATTCATCCTCGCCGCATCCCCCGCCGAACGCCGGACCCTGATGTTCTCGGCCACCGTGCCGTCCGAGATCGAAAAGCTGGCCCGCACCTATCAAAAGAATGCTCTGCGCGTCGCCGTGCAGTCGGCCACCCCGCAGCATGCCGACATCAACTACCGCGCCTATTCCGTGGTGCCGCGCGACCGCGAGCATGCGATCTTCAACATCCTGCGCCTGCACGAATCCCCCGCCACGCTGATCTTCTGCAAGACCCGCGCCAACGTGAACCACCTTCTGGCGCGCATGGGCAACCGGGGCTTTCAGGTCGTCGCGCTGTCGGGCGAGCTTAGCCAACAAGAACGCACCCACGCCCTGCAAGCCCTGCGCGATGGCCGCGCCCGGGTCTGCATCGCGACTGACGTTGCGGCCCGTGGCATCGACTTGCCGGGTCTGGAACTGGTGATCCACGCCGACCTGCCCGGCTCGTCCGAAACCCTCTTGCACCGCTCGGGCCGGACGGGCCGGGCCGGCAACAAGGGCATCTCGGCCCTGATCGTGACGCCTGCCGAATACAAGAAAGCCCAGCGTCTGCTGCAAGGCGCCAAGGTCGTCGCCGAATGGGTCCGCCCGCCGAGTGCTGAAGAAGTGCAAGCCAAGGACGATGAGCGCCTTTTGAACCACGAAGCCTTGGCCGATGCGCCGGGCGAGGAAGAAGGTCTGGCCGGCGCACTGCTGGAGAAGTTCGGCCCCGAACACGTCGCCGCCGCCTTCATCCGCCTGTGGCGCGAAGGGCGTTCCGCCCCGGAGGTTCTGATGGACATGGCCCCGCCAGTGCAATCGGGCACGGCCCTGCCGCCGAAAGAGCGTGGCGACTTCGGCCCCTCGATCTGGTTTGCCCTGTCGGTCGGTCACAATGACCGCGCCGAGGCGCGCTGGCTGCTGCCGAAGATCTGCGAAGCGGGCGGCATCACCAAGACCGCCATCGGCGCGATCCGGGTGAAGCAGGACCAAAGCTTCGTGCAGATCGCTGCTGATCAGGCGGCCAAATTCGGCACCGCGCTGGAGCTGGATCACAACCTGACCATGACGCGGCTGGAGGGCGAGCCGGACTTCGACCGCCCCGCCTCGGCACGTCCGCCCCGCCCCGCATCGGATCGCCCAATATCGGATCGTCCCGCATCGGATCGCCCCGCAGCCGCCCATCCCGCAGCCGCCCGACCGGCGCCGACCGCGCGCCCTGCCTCGGATGAGCCGCGCGCCCCGCGCGTGGCCAAGGCTTACGCGACGGCCAAGCCGCCGCGTGTGGTCGAAGATGACGAAGAGATTGCTTCGCACCCGCGCCCCGAGCCGGTCGGCATCGTCTCCGAGCGTCCCGTGGCGACCTACGAGCGCAAACCCTATGCCCCTCGCGAGGCCGCAGCCGCCCCGCGCAAACCTTACGTGAAGCGCGACGACGCCGCTGCCGAACGCAAACCCTATGTCCGCCGCGACGACGCGGATGCGCCCCGCAAGCCGTATGTCAAACGCGAAGACTCCGCCGCAGCCCCCCGCAAGCCTTACGTGAAGCGGCAAGACGGCGATGCGCCGCGCAAGCCCTTTGCGCCGCGCGATGCTTCGGACGCCCCGCGCAAGCCTTACGTCAAGCGCGACGACGCGGCCGGGGATCGCAAGCCCTATGCCCCGCGTGAGGCATCGGCAGACCGCAAGCCCTATGTGAAGCGTGAAGAGGGCGACGCCGCGCGCAAGCCTTATGGCCGCCCGACCGATCCGGGTTCGACCCGCAAGCCCTATGTGAAGCGTGACGATGCCGCTGCGCCGGGCGACCGCAAGCCCTATGCGCCGCGCGATGCGTCCGCCAAGCCTTACGTGAAGCGTGACGATGCCGCACCGGCTGAGCGCAAGGCGCGCTGGAAGGACGGCGATGCTGCCGCCAAACCGCGCGCGGCGGGGTTCAAGTCGCATGGCGGGGCCGAAGAGCCGAAGCGGGCCACCGGTTTCAAGAACCACGCGAGCGAAGGCAGGCCGGCCTATGCCGCCAGGCCCAAGGCTGACGCGACCGATACCTCCAAGCGCTTCGTCCCGCCGAAAAGGCCGAAAAGCTGAACCAGCGCCAAACCGGAGTTTTCAAAAACTCCGCCTCGGAGCCTTTGAAGGCTCCGGTACGATTTCTTCGAAGAAATCGGTCTACCCCCGCAGGCGCGCCAGAAAATCGGCGTGCAGGCGGGGTGAGGCGGCCAGTACCCCCTCCGTCAAGGGCGGGCGCGTGTTGAAAACCAACCGTTCGCCCGACCGGTCCGTTACCACCGCCCCCGCCCGCTCTGCAATCAAGGCTCCCGCTGCGATGTCCCACTCCCACGACGCGCGCAGGGTCAGGGTCGCATCTGTCGCGCCTTCGGCCACCAGACACAGACGGTAGGCCATCGACGGCCGGTGACTGCGCCGCATCACCGGCACCCCGCCGGGCCAGTATTCAGGCCGGAGCGTGGAGCCAGAGCTCAGAACCTTCGGCGCCTCCGCCCCCGACCAGGAACTCGCTTGAATCGGCTGACCATTCAGTGTGGCGGGACCGGTCACACTGGCCGCATAGGTGCGTTGGCGTGCGGGCAGATGGACCACTCCGGCGACGACTTCGCCCCGATGCACCACGGCAACGGCGATGGCGAACAGTTCTTCTCCGGCCAGGAAACTGCGGGTGCCGTCGATCGGGTCGATGATGAACAGCGTCTCACCCGCCCCGCGTGCCGTGTCGGGATCCTCTTCCGACAGCCAGCCATATCCGGGCCGCGCTTGCCGCAACTGCGCCGAAAGCAAGGTGTTCACTGCCAGATCGGCCTCGCTGACCGGGCCTGCGCCATCGGGCTTTTCCCAGACTTGCGGGGTCTTGCGCCAGAAGCGCATCGCCTCAGTGCCGCCCGCCGCTGCCGCCCGGATCAACAGGTCCAGGTCATTTTCCGGCAAGCGTCAGCCCTTCGACCAGAAGGCTGGGCACCTGCACCCCCAAATGCGGTTTGGCATCATTGGCCGGGATGATCCCCCGCAGCATCTCGCGCAGGTTCCCCGCCACCGTGCATTCATGCACAGGATAACGCAACTCGCCGCCTTCCACCCAGAACCCCGAAGCGCCCCGCGAATAGTCCCCGGTGGTCGGATTGATCGTCGCCCCGATCATCGAGGTGATCAAAAGCCCGGTCCCCATCTGCTGAAGCAGATCCTGCGGACTGTCCGTGCCCTGCGTCAGCGCGATGTTCGATGTGGCGGGCGAGGGTGGCGCCGAGGTCGAGCGTGCGGCATTCGCGGTCGAGGTCATCCCGAGTTTGCGCCCCGTCGCCAGGTCCAGCGTCCAGCTTTGCAGCACGCCGTCCGCCACCAGCAGCCGCCTTTGCGTCGCCAGCCCCTCGCCATCGAACGGACGCGAGCCGGAAATGCGGGCCCGGTGCGGGTTCTCGATCACCGAAAGGCCCTTGGGCAGGACATCCTGCCCCATCGCCTCGCGCAGCCAGCTTGCCCCGCGCGCGATGGCCTGACCGTTGATCGCTGACAGAAGATGCCCGATCAGCGAGGCCGCGACCCGTTCGTCAAACAGCACCGGATAAGCCCCGGTCGGAGGCTTTACCGCATCCAGCCGCTCTAGCGTCCGCTTTGCTGCCAGCTGCCCAATGCTGAACGGGTCTGGCAGGTCCGCCTGATAGGTGCGGCTTTCGCCGGACCAATCCCGCTCCATTCCCGTTGCGCCCTTGGCGAAAGCCACGGCAGATGCCGACAGCGACGAGCGGGAATAGCCGCCCGAAAAGCCATTCGACAGTGCGAGATGCATTTGCCGTTCCGACCAACTGGCGTCCGCCTCGACCTGAATGATGCCATCGGTCGCCATCGCGCCAGCTTCCGCCGCGCGTGCCATCGCCTCCAGCGCGGAGGCAGAGGGTTCCGGCGTCTGGTCGATCAGGTCCAGCGCGGCGAGGTCCCACGTCCTGGCGATCTGCCCAGGATCGGCCAGCCCGACCGTCGGGTCCTCGGGCGCCTCGCGTGCCATCGCAACCGCACGCTCTGCCAAGGCGGCGATGGTCGCATCCGAGGTATCGGACGCGGACACGCAGGCCTGACGCCTGCCGATCAGCACGCGCAGACCGATGTCGACGGCCTCGGCCCGTTCCGCCTGCTCCAGCGCCGCTTGCCGAATCCCGATGGACAGTGCCTTGCCGGACACTGCAAGCGCATCGGCAGCGTCCGCTCCGGCCTTGCGGGCGGCGTCAAGCAAGCGGTGGGACAGGAGTTCCAGATCGGTGGGCATCGCGCACTCCTTCGTTTCCACCGATATGGTGGGCTTTTTGCGGCAAGACAAGCAAAGGGCCGCCCGGATTGCTCGGGGCGGCCCAAAGGCAGACCCGAACGGTCTTATTGCAGCGGCATTTCCATGCCGTTGATCGTCATCTTCTTGTCCTTGAACTCGATCGCCGAGATCAGGGTGTCGGGCCCTTCGCCGGGCTTGGCGAACATGCCCATCATCATCTTGCCCTGCATCGCCTCGTCCTGCGGCAGCAGGCCCATCGTCACAAGTTTGTCGATCAGGCCGTTCACCCCCGTCGCCACCAGATCCAGCGTGCCGGTCGGCATCGGCACGCCGTCAATCGTCGCCATGTCGGTGTTGTCAAACGTGAAGGTGCCCTGGCCCTTCAGTTCAGCGCCGGCAACCTTCAGAATCAGCTGGTTCACGTCGAACGTGTTCAATTGGCCGGGCGGAGTGCCGCCCATCGCGTCCATCGCAGCCTGATCGGTCAGATCCGAGGTCAGGGTTGCGGTTCCCTTGGCGTCGATGATCAGCGTCGCCGGGTCATGCGGCAGAACATTTCCCGCGTCGATCATGCCCCAAAGCGCATCCGAGATCTTCAGGTCCACCAGCTTCGTCAGCAGGCTGAAATCCGACGGCGTGTCGGACTTTGCCAGCGGCATCGCGAAGCTGAAGGCGACCTCGCCATAGCTGCCGGACATGTCCGGGATCGGAATTGCCGCGCTGTCGACGATGATGGTCACATCTTTGCTGCCAGTGCCGAACTGGAACCCGTTTTGGGCCAGCGCCACCGAAAAGTCACCGCTGCCGATGGTGCCCGAGACTTTGGTCGGCGCGTCAGCCTGCTTGGCGTTCACCTCATAGCTGCCCGCGCCGTAAGTGACGTTGCTGGTGAAGGCGAAGCCCGCCTTCATCGCAGCGGCCATGTCCTTCATCGCCTCGGCCCCAAGGAACATGCCCGAAGAGGTGGCAGCGAAATCTGCCACCGAGAACTTGAAGTCAACATCTGTGCCGTCGGTGGAATCCTGCACATTCGCAGCGATCTCTGCCGATTTGGAGGCGAACTGATAATCCAACTTCTGACCGGCGTCCACTTTGGCCGAAGCATAGGTGCCGCTTGTTCCGGTCAGACCCATGTCCATCTTGATCGCAGTCTTGGTGGCATCCGCGGCATCTGCGCCTTCGGCATGCACTTTGATGTCCGGCGCAGTCAGCGCATAGCTGATGGCATCCGGCGTGCCCGAAGCGATCGTGCTCATCCCCGGGGCACTCATGGTTAGCGCCATATTGACCGGCGGCTGGCCATCAGTGCTCGCAGGCGTCGTCATGGTCATGGCGAAGGTGTCGGACATCGTCACTTCGACCGTGCCATCGCCCTTGTCGGCAAAGCGCAGCTCGTCAATCGTGCCGCTGGCCTTGCCGCCATCCTGCTCCATCGCAATGGTCAGGCCCTTGACCACCAGCACGTTGCCGTCGCGCGCCTCGGATGTGGCGGTGATGGTTTCGCCAAAGCCGACCGCCATGGTCTTCCAATTGGCCCAGACATCTTCCGGAGTCACGGCAGCCTGAACAGCGCCGGTTGCATAAAGCAGGGCCAGAGCGGTGCTGCCGGCCATCATCCACGGTTTCATTTCAATGGTTCCCTTGCTGAAAAACTTGGCGCGCAGCATCCCTTCTGAACGGGGACGGGTCAAGGGATTCCATTACGGTTCGCGAGAACTGGAGTTATTCCCAGCGGACCACTTCATTGGCCCGACGTGAGCCACGGGTAACGCGACGGATATTCGGCAGGTCATTGCCATCGATCCAGTCCCGCGCCGCCTGCGGTGTCTTGCCGTAGAACGCCCAGCGGTCCATCAGACGGCGGACAAGCTCGGCCTCGGGTACATCGATCATCACGGTCAGGTCGAACCAGGGCGCCAGATCGGTCCAGGGCGCTTCGTCAAGAAGCAGGTAGTTGCCCTCGGTGATCAGGATGCGGTGGTCTTTTGTTACCAGATCCGCCGAGCCGCGTGACAGCTCCAGACTGCGGTCAAAGACCGGGATTGCCACCTCGTCCTCTTCTCGCAGGCGCATCAACAAGTGGCTGTAGCCGGCGACGTCAAACGTTTCTGGCGCGCCTTTGCGGGCGCGCTGGCCACGGGCGGCCAGGACCGCGTCGTCAAAATGGAACCCGTCCATCGGCACGGCGCGCGCGGTTGCGCCAAGCATCTGCACCAGCGCCTCGGCCAGGGTGGATTTCCCTGCGCCGGGCGGCCCGGCGAGGGCAGCGATGAACCTTACTGCGCCAGTGTCTGCAGCGCGCTGGCGGATCAGATCGGCCAGCGCCTGCGGCGTCACTTAGGCCGCCTCGTCCAGATCGTCGGGCAGCTTGGCGCCGGTCATATAGGCCACCGCATCCGACATCGAATGCAGCTTGGGGTCGATGACGCACAACCGCCGCCCCAGCCGGTGCACGTGCACGCGGTCGCACACCTCGAACACATGCGGCATGTTGTGGCTGATCAGAATGATCGGAATGCCGCGTCCGCGCACGTCCTTGATCAGGTCCAGCACCCGGCGACTTTCCTTGACGCCTAGGGCCGCCGTCGGCTCGTCAAGGATGACCACCTTGGACCCGAACGCCGCCGCCCGCGCCACCGCCACGCCCTGCCGCTGGCCGCCCGACAGCGTTTCCACCGCCTGATCGATGTTCTGAATGGTCATCAGCCCCAGTTCCGACAGCTTTTCGCGCGCAAAGGCCCGCATCCTCGCCCGGTCGGTCAGGCGGAACACATCGCCCAGAATGCCCGGCACCCGCAATTCGCGGCCCAGAAACATGTTGTCCGCAATCGACAGCGCCGGCGACATCGCGAGGGTCTGGTACACCGTCTCGATCCCGGCCTTGCGCGCATCGTCGGGTGAGCGGAAGTGGATCGGCTTGCCCTCCAACTCCATGATGCCGTGATCGGGGGTCACCGCCCCCGACAACGCCTTGATCATGGTGGACTTGCCGGCCCCATTGTCGCCGATCACGCCCAGAATCTCGCCCGGATACAGGTCGAAATCCGCGCCGTTCATGGCGACCACGGTGCCATACCGCTTCATCAGGCCCCTCGCCTTGATGATCGGGGCCTTGATGATCGGTTGCATATCGGGATGCGTCACTTCGAAGCCCTCCGCAGATATTGATCCAAGGCAACGGCGATGATCACCAGGCAGCCGGTGGCAAAGGTCTGCCAGTAACTGTCCACCCCCGCCAGCGACAGGCCGGTGATGAACACGCCCACGATGATCGCCCCCAGAACCGAGCCAACGACCGATCCGCGCCCGCCAAACAACGAGGTGCCGCCAATCACCACGGCTGTGATGCTGTCAAGGTTGATCGTCTCGAACCCCTGGGGGTTGACCGACCCGACCCGGCCAATGGCAATCCAACCGGTAAAACCGCAGATCAAACCCGCCGCGCCATAGACCGAGATCAATGTCCGGTCGACCGCGATGCCTGACAGCATGGCCGCATCGGGGTCATCGCCCAGCGCATGGACATGCCGGCCCCAGGGGGTTCGGTGCAGCGCATACCACACGATAAAAGCCATGATCACCAGAGCCAGCATGCCAAATGTGACGGTCGCGCCTAGAAATTTGATCTTGTTGCCGAAGAACAGCAGCAGGGGGGCCTTGGCCTCGACATCGACGTTTCGGATCGATTCCGAATGGGAATAGGCAAGTTTCAGCGCGCGAAAGATCGACAACGTGCCAAGCGTCACGATGAAAGGCGGCAGTTTCATCTTGGCGACCAGCCAGCCGTTGCAAAGGCCCATGACCGTCCCGACAGCGATGCCGATGGCCACGGCCAGCGGCGGGCTCACGCCCTGATTGACTGCCAGATTTCCCATGATCAGCGACGACATCACCAGGATTTCACCAACCGAAAGGTCGATGCCGGCAGTCAGGATGATGATGGTCTGCGCCAGCGCGATAAAGCCCGTGACCGTCACCTGCTGCAACACGGTGGTCAAGGCGCCCAGCCCCAGAAACCGGGAATTGGCGACACCAAAGGCAAGGACCGAGATCACCAGAACCAGAAGCGGGATCAGCGTCGGGTTGTCACGCAGGAACCCCCGCAGCACCGAAATCGCGGTCTTGTCATCCTTTTCGAACTGGACGACCTGCTTGTCGGCCTCATCCAGTTTGGTCGCGAAATCCGAATCCGCTTTCGTTTGCGTGTCTGAACTGCTCATCGCGGCAGATGCCCCCATCAAGGCCGGGCGGGGAAAAGCGCCGCCGGTAAGAAGAAGGGCGAGAGTAACCTCGCCCTTCCTTTAATCAAGTCAGGTGTGATGAGCGATCAGCCCCAGCAAAGCTCGGTGCCCTTGGTCGTATCGATCGACGGTACGCCCTCCACCGGCTTGTCGGTGATCAGGTTCACGCCGGTGTTGAAGAAGGTCAGACCTTCGGTCGCCATCGGCTTCGAGCCGTCCTTTATGAAGGCAACGATGGCCTCGATGCCCTTGGACGCCATCAGCAGCGGATACTGCTGCGAGGTGGCGCCGATGACACCCGACTTGACCGAGGCAACGCCCGGGCAGCCGCCATCGACCGAAACGATCAGCGCGGTCTTGCCCGCCGCCTTCAGCGCCTGATAGGCACCTTCCGCAGTCGGCTCGTTGATCGTGTAGACCACGTTGATGTCCGGGTTCTTGGCCAGCAGGTTTTCCATGCCCTTCTGGCCGCCAGCCGGGTTGGCACCGGTCGATTCGTGACCGATCACACGGGCGTCGGTTTCCGAACCCAGCACCTTCAGATCCGGCACCGCAATGCCAAATCCGGTCAAAAAGCCGGTGTCGCGCAGCACGTCAACCGAGATGTTGTCCTTGCTGATATCCAGCATGGCGATCTTGGCATTTGCTGCATCCGCGCCCAGCGTCGCTGCGGCCCATTTGCCGATCAGCACGCCCGCTTCGAAGTTGTCGGTGGCAAAGGTCATGTCCTGAGCTGCCGCGTCCCCCAGCGGAGTATCCAGCGCGATCACCAGAATGCCCGCGTCGCGAGCCGCCTTGAGGGCAGGGCCGACCGAGTCGGCGGTCGGCGTGATCAGGATACCCTTCGCGCCAGCAGCCATGCAATTTTCAATCGCGGTGATCTGCGGGGCGCCATCGCCTTCCTTCACGCCTGCGAAAGCCTGGAAATCCAGGCCAGCGGTCTTGGCGGCAGCAGCAGCGCCTTCCTTCATCTTCACGAAGAACGGGTTGGTGTCGTCTTTGGTGATCAGGCAGGCCAGATCGGCCGCCGAGGCCGAGCCAGCAATCATGGCCAGAGCGGCAGCGCCCATCAGGGCAGCAGCTTTGAATGTCATTTGAGTATTCCTCCCAAGGGTAAGGGAAGGTCCATCCTCCCCCAGCAGTCGCCGCCAGAATCGCGTTGGACGCCAGCGTCGCCCGGCAGAAAAGCTGATTCCGATTGTTGCGTCAAGTTAAATAAATCAGAGTGATTTATTATTGACATGCCGCCGCGCGCCGTCCCATTCTACGCGCTGATTGGGGGCGGGAAGAGCCTGCGGACCCCTTTGGAATGTGGGATCATGCTGATCGGACTGCCTGCGATTCTGGGCCCGGACCTGCTTTATACACTGCGCGCCATGGGCCACGGTGATGAAATCGCCTTGGTCGATGGCAACTATCCGGCGCAAGAGCATGCCCGTCGGCTGATCCGCGCCGATGGCCTTGACGTGCTGACCCTGCTTGCGGCGATACTGCAGGTCTTGCCGTTGGACCGCGCCGTACCGGCGGCGATCTTCCGGGCGGCCCAGAACAATGATCCTGCCCGGAAAGGCCAGATCCACCATGACGTGGATGCACTTTGCGCACGCCTGGTGCCGGATTTTGCCGTTACGCCCTTGTCCGGTGACGCGCTTTATCCCCGCATCCGCAGTGCCCATACGATCATCGCCACTTCCGAGCGCGCGCTGTTCGGCAATGTCATCCTGCGCAAGGGTGTGCTGAAACCCGACGGCTCGACTTGAGCGCGATGGCCGACGACCCAAACATCATCAGCGCCGATCAGCCCTATGATCGTACCTCTGCCGATATGTCAGATGCGGCGCTGCGCGGATCGAACCAGTCGGGGATGCGGGCCCATAATGAACGGCTGGTCTTGAGTCTGGTGCGCCAGCAAGGCGCACTGGCCAAATCCGACATCGCGCGGATCACCGGCCTGTCGGCGCAGACCGTGTCCGTCATCATGCGCGCGTTGGAACAGGACGGCCTGCTATTGCGGGGTGCGCCGGTCCGGGGCCGCATCGGCCAGCCGTCGATCCCGATGTCGCTGGACGCGGACGGGGCTTATTTCCTGGGGCTGAAAATCGGACGCCGCTCGGTCGATTTGATACTGGTCGATTTTCTGGGCGGCGTGCGCAGCACGCACCGCCGCGTCTACCGCTATCCCACGCCCGGCGCGGTGGTGGCCTTTGTCGCCGAGGCGCTGCCCGGCCTTTTGCGCGCCTTGCCGCCCGAGCGGCGCGGGCGTGTCTCGGGAATGGGCGTCGCCATGCCGTTCCAGCTGTGGAACTGGGTGCAAGAGGTTGGCGCGCCGCAGGCCGAGATGGACGAATGGCGGGTCCGCGACATTCAGGCGGAATTGGCGGCCGTCACCGGCCTGCCAGTCTATGTGCAAAACGACGCCACATCTGCCTGCGGGGCGGAACTGGTGTTTGGCACCGGTGACCGCCCCAAGGATTTCCTGTATTTCTATTTCGGCTATTTCATTGGCGGCGGTCTGGTGCTGAACGGACAACTCTTCCTTGGTCGCAGCGGCAATGCCGCCGGCGTCGGTCCCTTGCCGATGCCCGGAGCGCAAGGCGCCCTGCGACGGCTGTTCGATGTCGCCTCGATGTCGGTCCTGGCGCGGGCGATGGATGCGGCGGGCGAGCCGTCCGACCACCTGTGGGAAAGCCCCGATGAATGGTTGGTCAGCGAACGCATCCTGCGTGAATGGATCGAAGGCGCAGCAGAAGGTCTGGCCATCGCCACCCTGTCGGCTGCCAGCCTGCTGGAGCTGGAGGCCGTGTTGATCGACGGCTGGATGCCGCCAGACATCCGCGCGCTGATCACCGGATCTACCCGCGCGGCGCTGAACCGGCTCGACCTGTCCGGCATCACCCCGGTCACGGTACGTGAGGGCACGGTCGGCGCGCAGGCGCGCTCGCTTGGGGCGGCGGCGATCCCGCTAAGCCAGCGCTACATGATCGACCAGAACGCCGCCCAGCGCGAAGTCTAGAACATCGACGCGTTCAGCCAAAGATGCACGACGATCGACGCCGCATAGCCCAGCGCAATCGCCCAACTCCACTTCAGATGGCTCATGAACGTATAGGTGCCCCGCGCCTGCCCCATCAGCGCAACTCCCGCCGCAGAGCCGACGGACAAAAGCGACCCGCCCACGCCGCAGGTCAGGGTGATCAGCAGCCACTGTCCCTGGGACAGACCGGGGTCCATCTTCAGAACCGCAAACATCAGCGGGATGTTGTCGACGATGGCGGACAAAATGCCGATCAGGATGTTGGCGGTGGTCGGGCCGAGGCCGGTGTAGAGAAGTTCCGACGCCAGCGCGAGGTAGCCGAGGACACCAAGACCCCCCACGGCAAAGATGATGCCAAAGAAGAACAAAAGCGTATCCCATTCCACCCGGGCCATCTGGTGGAAGCTGTCCAGCACCATCTCGCCATCCTTGCGCCGCCCGGCCCGCGATGACAGCGCCCAGGCCCAAAGCTGCAGGTACCCAAGGCCCAGCATCATTCCCAAAGCCGGCGGCAGGCTCAGCAGGTTGCGGAACAGCACCGCAGTGATGATGGTCAGCGCGAACAGCACAACTACGCCCCAGACCCCGGGCTTGACGCGCGCCGTTTCCTCTGCGGGTGCCGGCCCCCCGGGAGGCAAGGCGAAGGATAATATGACCGCGGGCACCAGCCAGTTCACCACCGACGGCACGAACAGAGCAAAGAAATCGTCAAACGCCAGCTTGCCCTCTTGCCAGACCATAAGCGTGGTGATGTCGCCAAACGGGCTGAAGGCGCCGCCGGCATTGGCGGCGACAACCGTGGAAACCGCGGTGATCGTGACGAAACGCGGGCTGTCGCGGCCCAACGCCAGAACCACGGCACCGATCACCAGAGTCGTCGTCAGATTGTCGAGCACCGCCGACAGGAAGAACGCGAGAATCCCCGTCAGCCAGAACAGCCGCCGGTAGCTCAATCCCCGCGCCACCAGCCGGGCACGAAGCAGGTCAAAGGCCCGGCGCTCCTCCAGCGTGTTCACATAAGTGATGGCCACCAGCAGAAACAGCAACAACTCGCCATAGTCGGCGATCATCTCCACCGCGTGCCGATGCACCTCGTCCGGCGCGCCCATCTGTGTGAAGACAAATCCGATCAGCCCCCAGATCAGCCCGGCGGCGATCATCACCGGTACCGATTTCCGCAAGTGCAGAGCCTCTTCCGCGATCACCAGGCCGTAAGCGATGACGAAAATCGCCAGCGCCAGATAGCCCGCCCAATGTCCTGTCAGATCAGTGTTCACCATGTCGCACCCCTGTGTTTGGGGCCACAGTCCTCGGGGCGGCCGACAGCGTCAACCCTGACCGCGCCTCTTGGTCTGGCGCAGGTCTGGGTTGGGTCCGATGCACAGGGGTCACTTTCTTGACCTTCTGGTCAAATCACGGCGGCGTTCTCCCGTCGCCGCGCTGGACTCACAAACCCGGCACATGCGAGTGTCGCGCCATCCTGCAAGGCTGCATCATGTCCACCGACACCGCTTTGAAGCCCAAGGCTTCGCCCATCACGCCCAACCTGCCGCAACTGGCCCATGCCAGAAACGCCGGCATGCCGCTGGATCTGGATTGGGTTGCCAGTGTGCAGGCCAACACCTCGGCCATCGAACGACGCGCGGCGAGTTTGCCGGGACGGCGCAGCGTGAAGAAGGATTATCAGGCGGCCTGGCTGTTGAAAGCGGTCAGCCTGATCGACCTGACCACCCTGTCGGGCGATGACACTCCCGGCCGCGTCACCCGCCTGTGTGCCAAAGCCCGCCAACCCGTGCGGGCCGAGATGCTGGAGGCCTTGGGAATGTCCGGCCTGACCGTCGGCGCAGTCTGTGTCTATCATGAGATGGTGGAACCCGCCGTCCGTGCTCTGGAAGGCTCGGGCATTCCGGTCGCTGCTGTCTCGACCGGCTTTCCGGCGGGTCTTTCGTCTTACCGCACCCGGATCGAAGAAATCGGCGACAGCGTCAAGGCCGGCGCACGCGAGATCGACATCGTGATTTCGCGCCGCCACGTCCTGACCGGCAATTGGCAGGCGCTTTATGACGAAATGACCGAGATGCGCGCCGCCTGTGGCGAGGCGCATGTGAAGGCGATTCTGGCGACGGGCGAGCTTGGCACCCTGCGCAACATCGCCCGCGCCAGCCTGGTCTGCATGATGGCGGGGGCCGATTTCATCAAGACCTCCACCGGGAAGGAGCCGGTGAATGCCACCCTGCCGGTCACTCTGACCATGGTCCGCGCCATCCGCGACTATCAGACGCGCACAGGGTTCAAGGTCGGCTACAAGCCTGCGGGGGGCATCTCGAAGGCCAAGGACTCGCTGGTGTATCTGGCGCTGATG